>Ga0190309_1000108_pt1 | contig 27715 bp, 20 predicted proteins | sample 48700767_MG_FD_161656 | JGI IMG/M metagenome (GOLD analysis project Ga0190309, IMG submission 161656) | Hydrothermal vent sediment bacterial communities from Southern Trench, Guaymas Basin, Mexico - 4870-07-6-7_MG | ecosystem: Environmental > Aquatic > Marine > Hydrothermal vents > Sediment ... | reverse complement strand
GTTAGGAAGGTTTAAAATACTATGGTACTTTTCAAATACTAGAGTATTTAGGAGGTTAATTTTTGTCTAAAGTGTGGACGATTAAAGTTAGTAGAAATCTTGATAAACTTGTTAAGGAACTTGTTGAGGACCTAATAGCGATTGTAACATCCTTTGCTGGTAGATTATATGGAATGAGAAGCCATAAAAAGAAAAAGGTCGTTGAAAGTGTCAAACAGGCAATTAGAGACTGTTAAGCTCACAGCAAGGTTTAAGCTCGATGAGAAAGTAGATGAGAGTCTGTTTGAAACGTATAAGAGAATTGTTAACGAGCTGTTAGATTATGCTCACTCTAAAGGAATAACATCTTTCAAGAAGTTGAAGTCAGAAAAATATTACGAGTTAAGGCAGAAATATCCTAAACTACCTTCTCATTACATATACACAGCTTGTCAAATGGTTTGTTCAATCTATAAATCTTTTAGAAAACTTAAGAGAAGAGGAAAAGTTAAGTATAACAAGCCTTTGTTTAGGAAAGATGTTGTAATGTTTGATGACCATTTGTTTAAGCTTAATTTGAATGAGTGGCTTGTTAGTATATCTACGTCAAGCGGTAGAGTGGTACTTAAGCTTTTGCATGGAGGATATCATGGAAAGTTTAAGGATTGGAAAATTGGGCAAGCATGGTTAGTTAAGAGGGCTAACGGAGTCTTTCTTAACGTGGTATTTTCAAAAAACGTTGAAATAAATTATTGTAGGGATGTTATTGGTGTAGATGTTAATGAAAATAATGTTACAATAGCTTTGTTTAATGGTTTTAAGAGGAAAATCACGAAAGAAAAAACTATTAGAATTGCCTACTTTCTTAAGCGTAGAAAGGTTCAGTCTAAGATTAAGGGTGGGAAAGTTAGGAGAAAACTTTTATCTAAGTATGGTGAGAGGGAGAGGAATAGAGTTTTGGATGTTTATCATAAGGTTGCAAATTTTGTGGTTGAGGAAGCTTTGAAAACAAGTTCTGCAATAGCCTTGGAGAATCTCAAAAATATTAGGAAGAAAATTAAGTATTCTAGGAAGATGAATGGTCGTCTACATAGATGGAGCTTCCACAAACTTCAGTTCATAATTGAATATAAGGCAAAAATGAATGGAATTCCCATAATTTATGTTAATGCTCGTGGAACTTCTCGCACATGCCCGATATGTGGGACAAAACTAAGCCCGAATGGGCAGTACAGAACAATGAAATGTAAAAGATGCGGATTAATCGCAGATAGAGACATTATAGGGGCATGGAACATTAGGCTGAGAGGATTAAAACAGATAGATGTGCGGAGCCCCGTTCCCCGCGAAAGCCCCTCAATGAATCTGGAGGGAGGAAGGTTTGCTGTCGCAAAAGTTATTAAATGCCCCAAAAGTAACAGCAAACCAGAACGGGTAGGTTAGAACCTTTGAAAGCTGTTAAATTTGCTTTGAGATACGTAAAATTTCTTATGATAGGAGTAGCGTCGACAAAAGAGTTAAATATTCTAATAAAAGCTCTATCTGATGTTTTAAGTAATATTTAGGTGATCCGCTATGAAGACGAAACAAATAGCATTTGTAGCTGTTTTTGGTGCTCTTGGTGCATTGTTAAGGTATTTTGTTGCCATTACTGTTATTCCTGGTGTTGTAGAACTTTCACCGTCGTTTTTGATTCCTCAATTAGCTGGTATGCTTATGGGGTCCATTGGAGGTAGTTTATGCGGGATAATTGTAGGTGTAGCTGGCTCTGTTCACGGAGAAGAATTTCCTCTAATACCTCTTTTGGGTAACGTAGCTTTAGGACTTTCAACCGGGATCGTGAAGGATTTTGTTAGTGATGAGAAAAGAAAATTGAAGAAGCTATTGTATGTGATTTCTGGTGCTTTTATTGGAGGATTTATCCCCACATTTGCGATTTCTATACTTTTTGCACCCGCCTTTGCTGTTGTTTTTTACGCTTTAATTGATGCTTTTCAGGCCGGCCTTTGGGCATTTATCGGCGTAATAGTGTTAGAAGTACTTGAAAAATCTGGTTTAACTTCTTAATCTTTTAATTTTTTTGATAAGGCCTCCCAAAGCGCGTCCTGCACAGGTCTTTGAGCTTTTTTCGTTTTTCCGTCTTTTCTGAAAAATATTCTTCTCTTAGGATTATCCAATATGTGACCTATGATTTCTGCAAATATTCCTTTACCATTTAAGGCATCAACTATCTGCTGCGCCTTTTCTGGTTTTGCGGTTATTAGAAGTGCTCCGCTACCTATTAGGCAGAGAGGGTCTATTTGTAGTAATTCACATATTTTCCTTGTTTCTTCACTAATCATTTTTCTTATTTTTTCTTCCTGTACTGCAAAACCTGTTTTACTTGCATCTGCTATCTCATGTAGCCCCCCTAGAACTCCTCCCTCCGTTGGATCGTGCATTGCAGTTACTCCGCCAACTTCCACTGCTGTTAAAGCATCCTCAACCACGCTGATTCTCCACTTATATTTTTTTGCTTTTTCTATCAGATCTTTATCAAGTAGGTTACTGAATTCCTTTTCCCTTTCGGTTGCTAATATTGCTGTACCTTCGATAGCTACCCCCTTAGTTAGAATTATTTTATCGCCAGGTAGTGCTCCACTACTTGTTACAAATTTGTCTTTTTCTGCCTCCCCTATCATGAACCCAGCAACTATTGGTCTCTTTAGCCCGGGAGTAACTTCTGTGTGGCCTCCTACAATCGCTATTTCCAGTTCTTTTGCTGCTTTATCCATTTGCGTAACTATTTTCTCCAATGTTTTTTCATCAGAATTTTCCGGGAGAAGAATTGTGGATAAAAACCACGCAGGTCTTGCTCCGTGACATGCAATATCGTTTGCATTAATGTGTACACTTAACCATCCTATATCTTCGATCGCCCCTGTGATCGGGTCCGTGGCTACTACTATTACTTTGTGTTCTAATTCTATTACAGCCGCGTCCTCTCCTATTCCAGGTCCCAGTAATACTTTTGGGCTTGATACTCCAAGATTTTTAAAAACGATGTTTTTAAGCATCTCTGGCGGTATTTTTCCTTCTGGCAGTCTTTTGTTCAAAGAGCATTCCCCCAAAACCTCTTATGTATATTAGAATGCAACCCTCCTGTTAACACACTTGGTGATGCTGATGCTATGTAGGAAACATTTATTAGGTTTGGTTAATGTAAAAATGGAGTACTATTTCCTATTTCAAGTTCGGATTGGATACATAATAGATTGGATAATATTTAACCTTAATCTTCTAACTAAAGGAATGGAGGTTTTGTAAGTTGGGTCACTTGTGGGGTGTAAAAGCCAAGAGACATGGAATGAGAAGGAAATGGCTTAAAAAGAGGAGAAGAAGAATGAAAAGAAAACAAAGAAGAAGAAAATAAATCATTTCAAACTTTATGCTTTCCTTCGTTTTTATAAACTGGCTTGCGTTTTACGTTTTGTTTGTTTTATTCTTAGAAATACTTTTGTTAGACCTATATACGCTAGACCCATTCCTGTAAAAGCCAAGATAGCTGCCGGAATCGATAACCAGAGATTCTTTTTTATGTAAGCTTCCACGCGGTAAATATAGAAAACCAAAACGATAGCATGATCTGTATCATTTAGGGATAAATATACTATTTGTGGATATCCGAGCAATATGGTTTTATTTTTTTGCGGCTCCAAAGATATTACGTATGTAATGTTTAAACTGCCTAAACGAACATTGAGCTTGGTTGTACTATTAGAACACAAAATTAGAGTTGTATTCTTAATTCTACTTATGTACACTTCTGATAAATCGGGTGGATAGATGATATTTTCTCCACTAGTTTCTATTTCTATTAATCCACTATCATGGATTAGTACTTCTGTTGTTTGTTCGGCAATTATTGCTAAAAATAGACCAGAGAATGCCAGCATCAATGATACAAGTAAAACAACATATCCTTTCATATCTTCTTCTCTTATTTTTCTAAGCAACGAATTCACCTATATAAAAATGGTAATTTTGGTGTAAAATGTATGCTTGAATTATTGTTTTTCATAGAGCCAGCATGCCACGTAGTGTCCAGGTTTTGCTTCAATTAGCGGAGGCTCTTCCTTGGTACATTTTTCTTTTAGTTCTGGATGCTGATCTAATGCTACACATCGTGGGTGGAATCGGCATCCCGGTGGTATGTTCACGGCACTAGGAACTTCACCCTTTATTGGTACCTCCACTATTTTCTCCTTTAAGTACGGGTCTAGGTCTGGAACTGCTATTAAAAGCGCTTTTGTGTATGGATGTAGAGGATCATATATTACATTATCTGACTCTGACATCTCAACTACTTTTCCAAGATACATAACGGCTATCCTATCGCATATGTATCTTGCAACTGCTAGGTCGTGTGTTATAAAGAGGTAGGTTAGACCATATTTTTTCTTTACTTCCATCATCATTTCCAGTATTTCTGCTCTTAACGATACATCAAGCATTGATACCGGTTCATCTGCAACTATGAAACTTGGATTTAACACAAGTGATCGTGCTAATGCTACTCGTTGCCGCTGTCCTCCCGATAACATATGGGGATATCTTTCCATGAAATCTTCAGGGGGAATTAATTTTACATCCTCTAGGGCTTTGGCAACAATGTTCATTCGTTCCTCTCTTGAATCAGCAATTTTATGTATTATGAGAGGTTCCTCTAATGAATCAACGATTTTATACCTTGGATTTAATGCCCCGTAAGGATCTTGAAGTATTATTTGAATTTCCCTTCTGAACGGGTTGAATCGTTTCGTAGGGATTTTAGCTAGGTCTACATACCCGTTGTAAAAAATGTCATCTGATAACATTTGTTCTCCGTATGCCATTAGCGTTTCCTCTTTCGGCTTAAATATTATGCTTCCACCTGTTGGTTCGTAGAGCCTCACCAGTAGCTTTCCTGTTGTCGTTTTACCGCATCCAGACTCGCCTACGAGGCCAAATACCTCGCCTTTTCTTATGAAGAATTTTACTCCGTCAACTGCTCTAACAAATCTTGGAGGCCGTCTACGAATAACCTCTGTCAGGCTTCTTCTTAGTCCAAAGTATTTCTTAAGGCCCTCCACGTACATTATAGTGTTTGGGCTTAGGTGTTCAACAATTTCTTTTATGTTTAGTTTTTCTCCGCTATTAGACATTCTTATCACCCTTCTTTATAAAGCCAGCAGGCAACATATCTATTCTTTCCAATGGAAACTGTTGGAGGCTCCTTTTCTCTGCATATATCCATTGCACGTGAACATCTTGGATGAAATCTGCAGCCTTTCGGAGGGTTAATCAGGTCGGGAGGTAATCCTGGGATCCATATGATTTTTTCCGGATTCTTTATTTTCGGTACGCTTTTTAGCAAACCTTGTGTGTAGGGGTGGTATGGTTCACTGAATACTTCTTTCAATGAGCCTCTTTCAACGATTTTACCAGCATACATAACAGCGACTTTGTCAGCTATTGCGGATATCACGCTTAAGTCATGTGTTATGAAAATCATACTCATTTTCAATTCATGTTGGAGTCGCTTTAGAAGATTGATTATTTGTGCTTGAACCACTACGTCCAAGGCAGTTGTTGGTTCATCACAAATTACAATGTCCGGGTTAAGGGCTAAGGCCATGGCTATAAAAACTCTTTGTTTTTGGCCACCACTTAATTCGTGAGGATACCTCTTTACCATGTCAGGCTCTAAACCAACAAGTTCAAGTAATTCTTTGGCTCTTTCTAATGCTTCTTCCTTTGACATGTCGCTATGTTCAACGATTGCTTCAGTTATTTGTCTTCCAACGGTGTAAACTGGGTTTAATGCGTTCATTGCCCCCTGGAAAATCATGCTTATCCTTTTCCACCTGATTTTTCTACGTACCTCGCTGTCCTTTAGCTTAACTATGTCTATAGTTCCATCCCCATTAGATAGAAGAATGTGACCATCGACAATTTTTCCTGGTGGAGGAACCAGTTTTATGATAGAGTATGCGGTAGTGGACTTACCGCATCCAGACTCGCCTACGAGGCCAAGTACTTCTCCTTTTTCTAGTTCGAAACTAACGTCATCAACAGCTTTCACTACTCCTCTGTAAGTGTAAAAGTATGTTTTGAGATTTTTCACCTCTAGTAAAGACAACATTATACCTCCTAAATTCCATAAATGACAACTATAAATTTTTACTTCTTTAGCGTCGGGCTGAGTATTCTGTCCAATGCGTATCCGATGAACACGAAAGTTAACCCTGTAAGGGTTAGTAGTATACCCGGTGTAAGGATCCACCACCAGTACCCGCTTATTGTAGCTCCTGCTAAGTAAGCGTCGCTTAATATCATTCCCCATGTGGGCTCGGTTGCTGTTTCAGCACCTAGTAGGAAGCTAACACCAGCTTCGGTAAGTATTGCACTTGGGACACCTAGCGCTATGGAAGCGAACATGTAAGGGATGATTTGCGGCATTACATAGCGTACTATTATTCTCCAGTTACTTGCACCTAAAGCTCTTGCTGCCTCCACATATGGTTGTTCTTTGATCTGCAAAGCCATGCTTCTAACCGTTTTCACCGGTCCAGTCCAGTAGAATATTACCATTAATGTTACGAGGTGCCAGACGGTAGGCTTGAACAAGAACGACAATAGTAGTAGAATCGGCAGTAACGGAATTGACGCCACTATCTCTTGAATTCTTTGCATAACTTCATCTACCCATCCACCTAGATACGCACTTACAACACCGTACAAAACGCCTACCACTGTGCTAATTACGGCCACAGATAAACCGATTAGTAAAGCAAGTCTTGTGCCCCAAACAATACCCACGAATAAGTCTCTTCCTACGGCTGTTCTTTTGAGAGTTGCTGTTCCAAGAAGCCCGTAAACAGCTCCCTTAAATACTACCTTTAGGTATTCCACTTCCTCGTATACGAGGGATGGAATCTTAATTTTGAAAATGTATTTGCCTTTTAGCGGAGGAGCTGTTCCAACCAAAATTCCTGGCTCTGCTTTAGAAAATAGGATCTTTATAACGTCTATAGTTACCTCTCTGCCTTCTATGGATGCAATATTCTCTTCTGTGTCGTACTGCTTTGCGAATTCAATTAGTAGATTTCTGGAACTCATGTCGCCACCGAGAAAAATTTTGAACATTTGTCCTCCATAGTAGAGATCGTATGACGAATATATTAGGATCGTTAACCCGTCTGGACGAGTTACCTCTATAGTTATTTTTGCTGGTTTAGCCAATGGCTGTGTTTGTATTTTAACAAGTATATCTTTGGGCGGAATATCATAGTTAAAATCATATTCAACTGTTACTATATGAGCGTTTTCAACATATTCAACAGGCGGGTTTTCAACTTCATATTGTACTGCAGCCTTTTTCTTTGAAAAGTAGTTCACCCATGCTGGAGGTACAGCTGGTGGAAGTTCTTCCCAGTACGTTTGGTCATTCCAATGTTTATAGTCTTCGTAGGGCGCTATTAGTGGTGCAAAAATTGCAATTCCTGAAAAGATTACTAGAAGCACAAGCCCAACTATTCCTATTTTATATCTTCTGAATTCGTTCATGAATAATTTAATTCTGGTTTTTAATTCGTCCAATCTCATGGTCCTGTTTCACCCCTAACTGTATTCACGTTTTATGTTGAACTACTTACACCAACTCTTACCCTTGGATCTAAGAGACCGTATATGAGGTCTACTAGAACCATTGAAAATACGTAGAGGAAAGTTGTTACGAAGGTTAATCCTAGAAGAACTGGAACGTCTCCTTGCTGAAGGGCAATATAGTATAGTCTTCCCATGCCGGGCCATGTGAATACAGCTTCTGATATCATTGCTCCACTTAAGGAGTTTAGTAACGAGATTATTGACATTGTAACTATTGGAGGGCTTGAAGCTCTTAGGACGTGACCGTAAATTACTTTTCTTTCTGGTATACCTTTTGCGCGAGCTGCCATAACGAAATCTTCTTGAAGCGTTGCTAATACGATGTTCCTTGTGATATATGCCCAGCCGCCAAAACCAACTATAACTAGTGTTATAAGTGGCAGAGTTATGGCGGTGGCATACGCTTTAAGCGCTCCCAGTGGGGTTGATAGGTCTCCCCTGGCAAGCGCACTTAAGCTTGAGGATGGGAACCAGTGTAACTTGTATGAGAAGATAAGTATCATTATCATTCCAAGCCACCACATTGGTAGGGAATAGGATATCATTGAAGCAAAACCCACTATTCTATCGATTAAGGACCCAGCTTTTTGTGCCGCTTTTAAACCTAGAAATAGCCCTATCAGTATGATTATGATTTGACCAGTAGTGAAAAGTATAATTGTTCTGGGTAACGCTTCCATAATTATGTCACTAACTTTGGTACTACCTGTCTGAGACAAACCTGGGTTCTGAGTATGTCCCAAATCTAATAACATTATGTCTTTTACTCGATAAAACACTCTTATCCAGTACGGTTTATTTAAGCCATATTGTTCTATTAGTTCGTTGGTAAGCTGTTGTTCTAGCTGTTTTATTTCTGTTCGGTTTAGTCCAGAGACAAGTTCTGGATTTCTCATCATCGCTGCAACTGTTTCACGTATCTCCGCGTATTTTTGCTGTTCCATCTGGGCGTTGAATAATATTGACGAAATCAACATAACAATAAACAAGACAATAAATGCGTTTATGGCTCTGAATAATATGTAACGTGCAGTTGCCACCCATAACACCTCAAGGAAGTTTCTCTTAAAGGCATTTTGTGGACTAATTTTATAACTTGCCAATTGCTTTTTAAGTTTTCTGCATTTAAAATTTTAGCAGTAAAAAACTTAACAACTATGAAATTGGTAAAAAACAAAAACTCAGAAAACATTTACGAAAACTGGGTTAACAAAATAAAAATATAAAATAGTTATATTGTGGAAATAATGTTAGACTGTTATGTTGGTTTCTTACGTAGAACAAATGCAACTACTACAACTACTACAACAACGGCAACGCCTATTGCTACATAGCCCCATGTTGGGAATCCTGGCGGTGGAGCCACTACTGGTTTTCTTAATGCCCACCAGTATCCTACTGGCGATAGTGTGTCATTCACTTTGACTAAATAGTATCCATAGTCCTTCAATGTGTTGTTTGCTTCTAGTAGAGCTTCCTCGATCATTTCTATTGCCTTTTCTTCATCACCTGTACTTGTAAGTCCGAGGTCTACGTATGTGTCATTGAAGTACTGATTTGCATACTCTGATGGCTGTACTGGACTGTACATTGATGCACCGCCGCCGGCAAGCATCGTGTCGATAATGTATTTTCTGTCTATTAGCCAGTTGATTGCGTATCTCACTTTTCTTAGTGCGAATGGGTTGAATTTGAGTTCTCCGGCAGTTGTGTTAACTAAACCGAGTACTAGTTCTAGGTCGTCACCAGCAGTTGCATTGAGAAGTGTTATGAATTCTCCTGTGTCTGGATCGTAGTATACGTTTGTTACTGGGTTGAATATTAAGCTCCAGTAGCCGGTAGCTGCTTTCACTAATGTTAGTTCTGCAAGGGTTTCTATTGGTAGTCCTGCATATACCGATCTTGGTGAGGACCATAAGAAAATGTCTAATTTTCCTTCAGCTACGTCCATTATACCGACGTCCTGTGCAGTTCTAACTTCTAGTTGAATTTCATTTAGTGGTGGTCCAGGTCTTTCGTCGTTTACTTCTTCTTCTAGTCCTAGGTAGTCCTTGAAGTAGTTAATCCAGTATTCTGCTTTGAATGGATACGTTGGATCTCTGAAGGCCTTCATGACCGCGCTTCTGGCTTCTGAGCTCCAAGAATCCATGTAGAATGGACCGTTGCTTATAACAAGGTGCCCATGATCGTCAACCCAGTCGAGAGCAGCATTATATCTTGCTGTCATCTCAGTGTCAGAAACAGCGTAATCGGAGTATTCCTCTGGAAGGTTCTTAACATAGTTTGGTATGACCCCGTCTTGTTTTAGTTTGTTGAGCGCAGCTTCTAGGTCTGTTACATGTTCTGGTGCTAGTAGGTCGATCCAGCGTTTTCCTTCTACTTTAGACCATGTATATTCTTCTCCAGATTCTGGTCCTCCGTTAACGACAACATATTCCATTGCTGCCCATACTTCCCATGGTAGTACTGCGAATGGTGCATAGAAGTCTGCTGTTACCGCATCGGAAACAACGTGTTCATAGTCGCCGTAAATTGCAAGAGCAGAGTCATTTATTATTTCTATACCTTTGATCATTTTGAGTGTGTATCCCACTCTGCTTGCATATTTGGAGCTGTAGTATGGGTCTCCGTCTTCGTCTTCTGTTGCCCACTCCCACATAAAAGCGAACTCATTTAGTACATCGGCTATTGTCATCGGTTCTCCGTGGTGCCAGTTAGACATACTAATGTTATATACCACTTTTACTGCTGCTGTTGTACCAGAAGGAACGAAGACCCATTTGTTTTCAGTTGCATTGTAGATGATTGCCTTGTCGGATGGTACTGTTATTCCTTCTTCACCGCCTTTTATGACTTGCCAAGTGTCTCTCATTGGTATTGGTTCTCCGCTTTCTGGGTGTGGGTAGTCTGCGTAGTCGTGTAGATATCTCCAAATTAGTTCAGTATATACGTCTTCTAGACCCAGTACAGGGTTAAATGCGCTCATGAATAGGGCGCCTTCAGCAGAGAATTCTGCTACTTTTAATATTCCATCTGAGGTGTTTGCTGTTCTTAGCGGCCATGCTGGCCATAAACCAGATATACTACCAGCTACTAAGTATTGAACATCCTTGCCTACTGGGAAGTATTCCCATGTTTCTGCTACGAATACTCTTACGGATTCTTCGATACCTAGTTCTACAGCTTGTCTTAGTGTGTTCCAGTATTCAGTTTCATTTGCAAGTGGGCCGTAAACACCTTTTAATGTTAGTTCGTCAATTGTGTCGTTTAGGTATTGCCACCATCCTGTTTCCATGAATCCTGGCATGAAGCCATACCATGGGGCGTACATTTGTGCAATGCTCCACTCTGGGTAGAGCCATTCACTCATTGAAACCCAGCCTTCAGTGTAAATGTTCCAAGCATAGTCTGCTGGGTCCGTGTAGTAGGCTGTTAATATACATGTATACCTGTCTCTTTCAAGTCTGTTTACTTTTAAGCCTGCTTTTTCCAGCTGGTATGCGACGTATAGTCCTTCTTCGTGTCTTTCGTCTTCAATTCTGATGTAGAAGTTCAAGGTAATTACTTCATCTTCATAGCTTTGCTGCGCGGAGACTGGTTTTACTGGTAGTGCTGAGAATACTAGACCCACCATTATTAGCAACAATATAAAACTTGTTATTTTTCTTTTCAACCTTTAACCCCTCTCTATATTATTATCTATTATGTTTTTGATGTTTTGCTGGTATTTCTTTATCGGTTAGTATTTATATTTTTTGTGGTGTTTTTAGCTAGTGATTTAAAATAAAATAATAGTTGTTTAAAGTATCTTATACATTATTAAGACGAAATATTCGAAGGTTTTTTGAATATTTCGTTGTCCATTTTGTTTTGAAATAATCGGATTTATGGGGCCCTGGAGAGATGTTTCCAGGTTTGATTACTCTAAGTCATCTCTTTGAATTAGCAGTTTTGACGTTTTTATTAAAAACTTGTAGGTAAGTAGAATAAATAAGTCGATCACTATTGTTCCGGTAACGAAAAGTAGAATAGGTTTGTATAAAGACAAATAAACAAGCAACATAAGTGGGTAAACTGTGACAAATAGTAAACTTATGTAGAAGATAAATAACGTTAGAGGGATGTGAATTCTCTCACTTGAGGTAATGAAGAGAACGTCTGACAGAATTCCTTCTGCCGAGGAAAGTAGATATATGAATGGTATGAATACTGCAAGTATATTTCTCTCTAGTGGTGGTAATAGCGACATTAGAGCTATGGATACTGGTGTTAAAATTATTGTTGTTGAGATTAGAGAGTAGATAAATTTTCCAATCACTATCTCTATTGGAAGAATTGGTAGGGATTTTAATATCCATAAATTTTTCATTTCGTTCAAGAAGGAGTTTATACTTGGTGATAGGGAGAAGATGAATAGTAAGAGTAAAAAAAGTACTATGAATACCCTAATGTCAATCATCATTAAGAGAGTTGTTTCTGGTAATTTTATTGTGTCTTTTACTAGGAAGATTGCGATGGATGCTGTTATACCGACTAGGAAATAGACAAAATATTGGCTTCTAAGATCGATCCAAAAGTCTTTAATTATTATTAGAAAACTCCTTCTTCTTACTTTTAATAGGTTCCAGCTGGCTTTTCCCAATAGTATTGGTAGTTTAGTGGTTTTTATTTTTCCTTCGATGTTCGTTTCATCATTGAAGAATTTCCCGGCCAAGAAGTAGGATATTAGTAACAATATTAAGAACGATGAAAGTATATGCGTTATTCGTGTTAAGTATAGAATTGGGATTAATGTTGAGGATAATGAAAGAAAGAAAATGTCTGTTAGGGATTTTGACGGTAATATGTTGATTATGTCTATTTTAATCTTAACGTAGGGGATTAGAAAAAGTATAAAACCGCTCACTATGGCAGTCATTATGATTAAGCTAATTCTTAAATATTTGTTTGTTATTGATCTCATTAGAGAAGTCGTAATGAAATGGGATATTATTTCTAATAACTGCAAAAATAAACTAAAGATTACAACTGTAATTACTAAATATACAAGTTTTAGTGGAGATATTTTAAGGTACCATAGAAGCGGTGTGAGAATGAATAGGATTATGGAGTCGATGATTAAGGTTTTTGGCAGTGTTCTGAGGTATTTAGCTAGATAAAGGCTTTTGAAGTCTATTGGTAACGGGAATATAACTTCCAGATCTATTTGTGAACATTTCATTTTGGGTGTGGGAGAAAGAAACCCTTTTAGAATGAAGAGAAATAATAATACGTTCATCGTTGCTAAGAATAGCTGATATGGGTCGAGATGTAAAGCCATTAGGCTTAAGAGAAAATATATTCTTATTTCTTCGGGGAGGATAAATAGAAATGAATAGAAGAGGAAAAACATGGAAAGCGTGCCTATTAAAAGGATAATGTAGGCAAGTATGTTTTCTGACCTACGTATTTTTCGTTTAAAGTCATTTATTAATAATTTGTATTCGAATTTAATCAGTTCTAGTGTTGGTACCTTCACTCATTTTACACCTAGGTTAGTTTTAGGAAAATTTCTTCCAATGTTTCTGCTTTTCCTGTAGATTCTTTAAGGTCCTTTAAGTCTCCGCTAGCTATTATTCTGCCTTTATCTATTATTGCGATTTTATTCGCTACTTTTTCTACTAATTCAAGTATGTGTGACGCCAAAAACACAGTTTTTCCTTTTTTAACTTCTTCCTGTAGGATTTTTCTAAGTGTCCATATTGCTCGTGGATCTAGATCTGAAAATGGTTCATCTAGAAAATAGACTCGTGGGTCTCTTATAAAGGTAGATATTAGAGCTACTCTTCTTAGAAAACCTTTGGACAGGTCTTCTATTATTGTGTTAGCATAATTTTCTACATTAAATAATTGCATATAGTGCCATATTCTTTCCTCGATCGTATCTTTTGGTATTCTGTAGAATTTACCGATAAAACGAAGAAATTCCAGAACTGTTAGTGAGGGGTATATGTTCACTATTTCAGGTACGTAGCCTATTAGGGATTTTGCTTTTATTGGTTCTTCCCACACATCATAGCCCATGATTTTTATTATTCCAAATGTTGGTTTTAACACACCGCATGCTATTTTGATTAGTGTCGTTTTTCCGGCTCCATTTGGACCAACTAACCCATATATTTGGCCTTTTTCGATTTTAAGATATATTCTATCGAGTACTTTAAAAGTTCCGTAAAATTTTGTAAGATTGATAATTTCTATGGCATATTTTTGCTTCGATTGATTCACTAATTTTCCTCCATTAAAAGTGCAGTAATAATAATTATATTAAGGATGAATTTATAAGTACAACTAAGCTGTTTGCGATCTTAATAGGATTTTAATTTCTTTCTTGACCTGTGTTTTATTTTAATTACCGCAAAGACTACTATGAGCGTTGCTAAAACCCATAAGTACCAGTATTCGACATACCACGGTGGAGTTGGAAGCAACGCCTTTTCTATGTTCGTATCGTTGATTATCATGTGAAATTCGATGTAGTCTTCATCCTTTACTTTTCTTAGATGAAAATCTCTAAGAACTCCAGTGTCCTTGTCATATATTGCAGTCACGTTTATTTTATCGTATTTGTCTTCAATTTTTACCGTTACTATATCCTTTTCTACTATGAAAGTGTAATTTGGGTACGGGAAATCCAGAATTCGTGATAGATTTTCCCAATATTGGTAGTACCGGTCTATGTCTACCCAGAAATAGTAATATGAATCTCTCTTCGTTTTTATTGGTAAAAATGGCGGTAAGCTTTCCTTTTTTAATGTTAAAATTTCGTTTTCTATTATTTTATTATTATTAACATATATATCGCAGATTGGATATTGTAGAATGCAAAGTTCACCTCCTGTTGGTCCTCTGAATGCACTATAGACTTTTCCCTTTATTACGTATTTTATTTTGTCTCCATTTCTAATTTTAATGTATGTTTCGTTTATTTCATTGTACATTGTATAGTTTTGTGCGGTTTTAACTTCGTACTCTGCCCAGTCACCTTCATCAACGCTTAACATGAACGTTGGGATTGCATAAACAACTTGGATTCCTAACGAAGCAAGGATTGAGAATATTATTAGGATGTAGACTACTTTTTTCTTTAGATTCATATGATCCCTTCCTCGCTTTCATTAATTTCTGGTTATTTACTCTGCGGGTTTTCACATGCAGTAATTAATTAGCCTTCACAAATCAGTTTGCTTTAACAATTTTTAAAAGTATTTTTGTTTAATTTTCATGTAGACTACGACGTATTTAGGATACTAAAAAATTACATCGTGTTTATCTTTAGATTCTCTGTTATTTTGCATATTTAAAAACGATTTAATAATAGGTTTGGTGAAGATGCTTTGAAGTTACTAGGGAAAGCATTGCTTGTAATAACCCTTCTAACCTTGAATTTCTGTGTGATTTCACCTTTGTTAATACACTTTACTCTTACGGGACATGGAGTATACGTAACAGAAAGCTTTGCTAGACATAATCAAAATGTTAACAAATACAATTTGGATGATGAAATTATAAGAAGGGAGAAACTGGTTCTGAGAAATGAGGATTCGCTAGTAATCGATAATTATACGCTTTTTCTTAGTGATACCGTAGAGCTGTGGGAGAATTCCAGTTTAACACTTGTAAATGCTAAGGTATTTATTGTTCCTCAAAATTTAGGTACTAGGAAGACGTTATTTTCGCTTCCCATTAATCAGTCAACGTTCGCCATTTTCGTGAGGGATAACTCTACCTTAAGGATTATAAACTCCACAATTTACTATTTGAGTAACTTCTCCTCAGATTTAATTTATCTGAGCGACTTCTCTACTTTTTACGTTGAAAATTCATTTATTGTCAATTTGTTGACCTTATGTAGGTCGAACTCAAGAATATTTATTTCAAGGACAGAGTTAGATGGCATGATCATTTGTGAAGCACCATATGTAAACATTACTGGCTCGAAAATTGGCATGTTCAATCTTTCCGCAACTTGGAACAATTTAACCGTTAATTTGAATACGACATATATTGAGGACATGAATTTATTCTGGGCAAACGGCACTCTAAGCTTCCAGAATAGCACCGTGAATCAAATAGGATACGTTTATAATGTTAATTTATTTGTAAATGGAAATTTTACGGTAGTGGATCATTATAGAACTTCATGGATTAATTCGACGATAAAAAGAAGTTATACTGTTCTAACTCTGTTTAATCAAACTTTTTTGTCTAATGTGAGTGCGTATTTGGTTAATAAGTCCAGTGGTGCCAAGCTTCTTAATATTACAATTAACGGTGGAAGAGGAGAGTTTAACTTAACGTTTTCTGATAAGAATTTTACAACAAGTGATCTGATACTTAAGATTGTGTCACAGGAATTAGAAAAGACTTTTGACGTAACTTTTTATACAAAAACCCCACTGTCCTTGGAAGAATTAGACTATGTACCGCCTCTACTAAACTTAGTTTGCGTTAAGAAATTTTTGAATAATTTTGAAACATCAATTTACTGCACAGAACTCTATCCGAAGCTTTATCTGACTAACAGTACAAATGTATATGCGGAGTGGAACAGTAACGAATTAGACGTCGATTTCTTCGTGTTTATTAATGGAAAACTGTTAGCAAAAGGTTCATTAAAGAACTACACTTTCTCTTATTTGGAAGCCAAGCCCCTTTTAGTTAGGATAGTTGCTCAAGACAGTTATGGAAATAGCATGATGTTCAATTTTATTCTTGTGGTCGATTTAATCGCACCAACAATTTTGGATGTTTTTATTTTTCCTGATCCCCCGTCTTCCTCCTCTAAGGTGGGAATTTTCTTAAATGTAAGTGATAATTATCCTTTTCCGCTTAGGACAACCTTGTACTATACTAGAGAGAATACTTCATGGTATAATAGAAGTGGAGAACTTGTTTTGTTCGTCAATTGTACATGCTTTGTTTACCGTTTTGTGCTGCCTAAATTTCCACACAACACCACATTAACATTTTACGTAAGGGTATTAGATGGTGCAGGAAATCTTGTTAAATCAAAAAGTTATTCATGTGTAGTTATGGACCCGTATTTTGAGGAATATATTTCATTAAGAGAAATTGTCATTTTCCTTATGCAAAATGCTAAGTTCGTATCTCCAAAAGCAAGAAAGCTTTATCAAATGGCCATGGAATATTATTATAATGCAGAAAGGGTAGCAAAAGAAGGTAATTTTTCTTTGGCAGTTAATTATTTAAAGGAGGCAAAGAAGCTGTTAGAAAGAGCATATCGTGCAGAAGAAGCCTTTCATAGAGAGTTAAAATTTACTTTGAGATATGTATTACCAATACTCTTAGTGTTACATGCTTTCGTTTTGATTTTTCTAGTTAGAAAGAGAGTCAAAATAGGTAATTTTTAATGGAAAAATCGATATTAAGTTATGTTAGTGTTTTCAGTATTATTTCTCTGGCTAATTCATTTTCTCTCATTATTCTGTTTAAAATCGGGTCTTCAATAAATTTTTTGGACAACCTTCCTCTTTTTACTAAATCTATGAAGAAGAAGTCATTTTTCGTCGAAATAACTAAATATGGATAATAAAATACTTCTTTTTCCTTAAAAGTTATTTTTTCTGGAAGATTCTTTATATTTAGGGTCATTTTTATCACTGTACTAAGTGCCATCGCATTTGCAAATTTCCTTTCTATGAAGTCTTTGACTTTTCTTTCTTCGCTTGACATGAGTCTACTTAATTCATCTGTAGATGGAAGAACTAGTCTTTGAATCGTGTCGATGCTTTGACGGTTTATTAGTATGAATTTGAGTTCCTCTAGGTTTTCATAAACGTTTTTTGATAGTGATACTATTTTTTCGGTTATGCGTTTATAGTCTATTTTACGAATGTCAGCTATTCTTTCTGGGACTATTCTTGTTAAGTTGCCTAAATTTATGGATTCATATTTTTTCTTTTTTATTTTTAAAAAATTCGGTCTAAATAGGAGTATTATGTCCTTTTCGTCGAATATTTCGTCTGGAAACATTATGTTTAAGGCTGTTTTTGTTTTTTCGATTTTTCCTTCAAATGTTTGTGTAGTGCATTCTAATGTTTGATAAGGGACCCATAAAAGTGTAGTTTCACATTTTTCCTCCTTACTAAGTTTCTTTGTAAGTTTTGTTAAGTCCTTTTCAGAAATTGCTGAGGGCACAGCATATTGATACATCTGGAACACCATTGTATTCCTCGGTCTACGTTATATTGTACGATTAGTAGGGAAGGAGATTAAAATCTATCGTTGTTGTATTAGGTTGTTGATTTTTTCTGTGTATTGTTTGAATAGTTCGTTTAGTCTGTTTGCTGTGTGTGCTTCTATTGTCATTCTTATTTTTGGTTCCGTGTTTGATGGTCTTATTAGTATCCATGCGTCTTCAAGTAGTATTTTTACTCCGTCTGTTGTGTCTACTTTGTATCCTTTTTTTATGTGTTCTTCTTTTAGTTGTTCTGTTATTTTGAATTTTATTTTGTCTGGGCAGGGTATGTTTGTTCTTTTTAACGGGTATGTTGGTATTTCATCCAGTAGTTGGCTTAGTTTTCTTTCTGTTTTCGATAGGATTTCTGTCATTAGTAGGGAGGCTAGTATTGCGTCATCGAAGTAGAATCCGAAGATCGGTAGGAAGTAGTGGGCTGATATTTCTACTCCAAACATTGCTTTGTTTTCTTTTGCTGTTCTTGCTACGAATACGTCTCCTACTCTACATCTAACTACTTCTCCTCCTACTTTACTTAGCTCTTCTTCTATTATCATGCTGCATGATATGTTTGCAACTATTTTTCCTCTTTTCCGTTGGAGCAAGTATTTTGCTATTATTATTCCTGCTTTCTCTGTCTGTACTTTTCTTCCTAGATCGTCTACCATTATCGCTCTGTCTCCGTCTCCATCGAAAGCTACTCCTAGTTCTGCCTTTTCCTGTACAACGGTTTTTTTAAGTTCTTCTAGTGGGTCTTCTAGTGGATCTGGCGTTCTTCCTGGAAACGTTCCATCTGGCTTCTCATTTATAGTTATTACTTCACATCCGGCTTCTTTGAAGAGTTTTGGCGCCACGTAGCTTGCTGCACCGTTTCCTAGGTCTAAGACAACCTTCACTTTTCTTTCTGGTTTCACATGTTTTAAAGCGAAGTCTATGTACTTACGAATTATTTCTTTCGTGTCTAGTTGACGTATTTTTCCTATTTTGTTCCATTTTGCTAGTTTGAAGTTTCCCTTATAGAATATTTCTTTCACCTTTTCGTTTTCTACATCTATGTATCCTGTTCCATCGCTGTGACGGAAACGAACACCATTATACTCCGGAGGGTTGTGGCTGTTATGGCAGCAAATGCCGCCGATTCCCGCTATGAAAGTTTCTCCTTCAACGGAAAAATCGTAAACATATTTAGATGGTGGTTTAACTTTTTTAATTTCCTTTATTGGCAGTAAAATAAGGTCTCCAAATTTTAGGTGTTCTTTTTTGTTTCCTTTGTATGTTAATGAGAGAGTTTTTGATTTCCAGTGGTCTTTCCAAATATCTTTTATTTTCTTTAGTTCCTGTTTGCTTGTAACGAAAATGTTGTAGAGGGTCTTTCTGTTTTTTCTTTTATCTTTTTCTTTGCTGAAGCTGTAGACTATCCCTAGTTGTGTTAGCAGGTAGCTTATACCTATTGCCAATTCTTTACTTGTAGTGCTAAATTTTATACCATTAGATAAGGTGCCGTCGCCTAAAAAGATTCCTTTAAGGAGATTTATTTTTAGTTCTGGTGGTAATGTATATACGAATTCCGGCAGTTTTTTCGTGTCGCTTCGTTTATTTTCGAATTTTAATATCTTTGCAAATATTCCATATATCACTACGTTATCTATTGCAACCTTAGTCCGGTTCCCCTTTTCCTTATATATTTTTGGCTCAATTCCAAAGCATTTTTTTGAGCAGTATTTTATATCGTTTATTATGAATTTTTCATGTCCATCAGAGGGGGAACCTAAGTTAAAACAAACTCTGTCTTCACATTCCAAGCTTCCTTCCGCGATATAATATCCTATTAGTCTTGCGAATTCTGGTGTTATTTCTAGTATGTTTGGAATTGAATTTTTCGGGTATCCTCGTCCATGTAGTACGCAGTTTTCTATCTCTTTAACTTCTTCTTCCGTTAAATCTGTTAATTTTATCCTATTTTGTGTGCGCCCATCGATCCATCTTGCATGGAATCTTTTGGTTTTTAGTGAATAACTTTGGAGAAATTTATCTGCATCAAATCCTAGGCTGTCTACATATTTCCTTATGTATTCTTCTTTTACATATTTTCTGCTTTTTCCAAGTTCGATGCGTTGAATAGTTGCGTGAGAAATTCCGAGTTTTTTTGCTGCCCTTTTTCTTGATAGCCCTATTTTTCTTCTTACCTTTATTAGGAGTTGCCTACCTTCTCCGCTTAACATTATACGTTTTTTCCTTTCTGATACAAGTCGTTTTCTTCTTATTTTTAGTATATCTGGTCCGATGAGAATTATTGTTCTTAGTTCGCTTCTGTAAGGCCATAGTTCCTTGACTAGATTGATTTTCGGCGTGTTGATAACGTTTGGTATTATTCTGGTAGTAGCAATTAGATCTCCAACTTTCAGTTTGCTTGTTGGGATACATACGAGTTTATTATTTCTATAAGTGTAGACGCTATGCGACGCTGTGACCTTTATGATTTTACCGTTTTTCAGTTTCAGCTCGTAAAGTGGTTCATTTAGTTTGTGAACAAATACATTTTTTATCGGTTTAAACGTTGTTTTCCCATTTTTCGGGTCAAATGAAAGAACTGCAAACCTTTTTAAGGACAATTTTTCTTTAATAGCTTTGTTGATGAATTCTCCTACTTTAACTAAGGATATTTGATTTTTTTCTAAATCTTTTATTAGGGTGTATTCTGAGCCGTCGATACTTGCTGTTATTACGATTCCTGCTTTGTAGTTTCCTTGCCATGTTGCCCAGTTTGTTACTTGTATTGGTAGTGTTCCTAGGAGTTCTACGTTGATTCCTGTTGACGTTATTCCTGCAGTTAGGGCGTTTTCTATTGTTGTGCTGCTTGTTCTTACATCTTTTCCTATTGATATTGTTCCTTCTCCGTCTAGAAGTGTTCCAAAGGCTGTTCCTATTCGTGCTACGATTTCGGGTGTTAGATCTTGGTTGTAGATTCCTCTAATGTCGTATGCTCTAAAGATGTGTTCAATTTCTTCATACATTGTCTGTCCTCCGAAGTTTGATTATTGCTATAGGGTTTCTTTGATTTTTCTTTCCAGTTCTTCTACTAGAATTAGTATGTCATTTATATCATCTTCTGTTTCTGGGTATCTTAATGTTAGTTCATCTAGTTCATCTTTTATTTTTTCTATTAGTTCTAATATTTCTTCATCGCTCATTTTTTTCCCTCGTTACAGTTCTTTTAATATTTCGTTTAATGTTTTTATTTCTCCTCCCAATACATTCTTAATATGTTCCAGTCCTGTTTTCTGGGCCTCCTCGTTTAACGTCGCTACGCAGTCCTTCACTACTATTATTTTGTAGCCTCTGAAATAGGCGTCGGCTGCAGTGTGTAGCACGCAGATGTTTGTTGCGACTCCCGTAAGTATTAGAGTGTCGATTTTTAATTCTCTGAGCGTAAGGTCTAGATCTGTTGAGTAAAAGCCGCTGTATCTTCTTTTTTTAATGATAATGTCTTTTTGTTCCGGTTTTAGCTCTTCTACTATTTCTGCTCCAGGTGTGCCTTCAACGCAGTGTTTTGGCCATTGATTAAACTCCGCGTCGTCAGGTCTGTGGGCGTCACAGATGTATATTATGGGTATTTTTCTTTTTCTTGCTTCTTCCAGTAGTTTTTTTATGTTTGGTATTATTTTTCTTCCTTCTGGTAGTTCTAATGGTGCTCCTTCTTTTATAAAGTCGTTTAACATGTCTATTACTAGGATAGCTTTGCTCATCTTTTCCCTCCCGTAAAACTCATTTATCTCGGGGGTTTCATTTTTACTTTGAATAAATCATTTTAAAAGATATTTGTAGTAACTCAATGATAAGTTAATTGTGGTGTGGAGGCGGTTATCGTGAAACAGAACGATAACGGTTATTTGTTTATTCTTGCAAACCACGAGGATATTAAGGAGGGAAAAACTACTGATATATATTTTTATAGGACTTTGAAGATTTTAGAGGAGGAAAAACTTGCAGATACGGTGGTTCACGCTGAAATTACAATTAGTAGCTTGCCACGTGGTTATCCTTGGGGTATTTTTGGAGGTTTAAGAGATGTTGCAAAGCTGTTTGAGGGAGTTCCCGTTGATATTGATGCTTTTCCAGAAGGCTCAGTAATTTATAAGGCTGATTATTATGGTATTAGAGAACCTGTTATGACTATTAGAGGTCCTTATGGTAAGTTTGTTATTTATGAAACTCCTCTTCTCGGTTTTCTTTGTGTTGGTTCAGGTATTGCTTCAAAAGCTGCTAGGATAAGGAAAGCTGCTGGAAATGATGTGCTAATTGTTTCTTTTGGTGCACGAAGAACTCATCCTGCGATTTCTCCGTTTAACGCGTTTTACGCTTATATTGGTGGATGTGATGCTGTGTCTTGTGTGTTGGGTGCTGAAAAATTTTTAGGTATGAAACCTGTTGGTACGATGCCTCATAGTTTAATGATTATATATTCTGTTTTGAAGGGTGATCATGCTGAGGCTTGGAAAGCTTTTGACCGTATTATGCCTAGCGAGGTGCCTCGAATAATTCTTTGTGACACTTATTTGGATGAGGTTGCTGAGGCGATAAGGGCTGTTGAAAAGGTTGGTTCCGATAGGATTTGGGGCTTTAGGCTTGATACTCCAAGTTCTAGGCGGGGAAAGTTTGAAGATATTGTTCGTGAGGTTATTTGGGAACTTAAAGCTAGAGGCTATGATGGAAAAGTTTTTGTTTCTGGTGGAATTGATGAGAATACTATTCCCGAGCTTGTTAAAGCCGGTGTTTCCGGGTTTGGTGTTGGTTCTTCGATAGCTAATGCTAGAATTGTTGATTTTGCTATGGATATTGTTGCCATTCACCATGAAGGTAGATGGGTTCCTTGTGCTAAAAGAGGTAAGTTTAGTGGTGTTAAGAAAGTGTATAGGTGTCCCAGCTGTCTTGTGGACGTGGTTCGCTTAGAGAGTGAACCTGTGCCGATGTGTCCTAAATGTGGGGGGAAAATGGAAAATATGTTGAAACCTCTTATTAGGAATGGAAAAATAGTGGCAGGATTTCCTAAGCCGAATGAAACTCGAAAATATGTTTTAGAACAATTGGAAAAGCTAGATTTAGATAAAAAACCATGGGACTAACCTACTAGAATTCATATTTTGTAAATTGTTTTGTTGATGATGTTGAAAGATTCTTGTTTCTAAAGTAGCAAGATATTTTAGTTTATTGTTTTGATTGAGATAAAAGCAAAAAGAGTTGGTTGTTAAGTTTTTGGTTTGAGTAGTTGGTTTAGGTCTTCTGTTAATATCCATTGTGTTGCTATTTTTGTTGTTGTGAATATTCCCTGCTTTATAAGAGCTTCTTTTTCTAGTTCGTCTAGTAGAGGTTTGATTTTTTCTTCTGGGAAACCTAGCCATCCGCATATTTCATCTATTGTTGATGGTCCGTTTATTTTTAGGAATTTCACAATTAATTTCTTTAGGGCTTCTTCTGCGCTTATTTTTTCGGCTGATTTAAGTAGATGTTTCGGTACGAATTTTTCTGTTGTGTCCCATAGTATTGCTGGTCTTCCCTTTTCATCGGTCGTAATACCTGCTCTTATTATTTTGTAGTTTCTTTCTAGTTTTTGTAGCGATGTTCTTAGTTGAGTGATTTTTATTTTTAGTTTGCGGGCAAGTATGTGGGTTGCTATTGGGCCGTTTTCCCTTATTTCATTTAGTATTTTCTGGTCTATATCGTTGAGTTTGATTTTTTTGGAATATAGTTTATGGAATAGTGGGTATTCTTTGTCTATTATCCAGAGGGCTTTCATCTCTCTTAGGCATCTTACCCAGAAGACTTTTTTCTCTTTCCATAGTTTTTTGATTATTTTCTCTACTTCTTCTCTTGGTATTTTCACTCTGTTGAGTAGTGTGGGTGTTCGGTTTACGAGGGTGTACATGGGTCCGCAGTCTTCCAAAATTTTTAGTATGTCGTTTTCTGTAGATCCTTTTGTATCCTCTGTTAAATGTTGTATTTTCTTGTAGTATACTTCTAGTTTTTCTGTTGGTATTATTTCCTTTTTCACAGTTATCTCTGCCATTCTTCTTAGTTCTTCTAGGTCCTCTTTTATGATTATTTGTGGAGCTGGTTTATAGTCTATGAATCTTCCTCTTTCGATTACGCCTTCTGCCTCTAGTAGGGATAATATTTTTGATGTTTCATCTTGAGGAAATCCTGTGTAGTTTGCTGTTTCTTTAAGAGTGGAGGGTCCATTCAGATAAAGAAATTTCAAAATTATTTGTTTTTGCGCCTCAGCTTTGTTCATTTTCGCTGTTTTTAGTAAAATCTTTGTTGGAACTATTTCTTCCGCAATATACCATGCTGTATGGTAGGTTTTGGATTTCTTTTTTGTTTTCTGTCTCTTTCTATGTACTAGGTAAGCTTTTTCAAGATTTTTTAACGCTCTATTCGCTTTCCTTCTTTCTATTTTAAGGGTTTTTATTATTTGGTTGACAGTTGCTCCGCCGCAACTTCTGAGGTGATCTAAGATTTTTCTTTCCAAGCTTCCTATTTTAATGGGCTCTTGGTAGGCTGTGGCGTATATTGGGTAGTCTTCGATGGCTATGTAGTGTGTTTTCATTCCTTTTAAACAGGGTACTTGTATGATTTTTCCTTCTTCTTCAAGTTCCCATATCCATTTTTTAATTTGATTCAATGTTTCTTCCTTGGTTGACTCGAAGTCGTTGAACCCCTTTAATTTGAAAAATTTAGGTTCTTTTATTTCGTTGAATTTGATTGCTCCTACTTGGTGTAAAACCCTCACTACATCTTCTTTTGTTCTGATAATTAGGGTTCGTCTTTCTTTTAGGAGTTCCAAGACTATGGATTCTGGTAGTGTTTCGGGAGTCTTTCTTTCAATAACTATGGTTGGTGATGTTTCTTGTATTTTTTCTAAGATTTTTTGGTGTAGTTCTTTAAGTAGGGCTTGTCGGTCTTCCATCATTACTATGTCACTTATTCCAACTAGAATTGTTCCATGGGCAAATGGTGACGGTATTTCCATTGCCGGTAAGAAGTCGAATGTTGTTTTTCCTTCTTCTACCCACTGCAAAACTTTTTTAGCGTTTTCTACATCAAAGACATCTTCTAATATTTCCCTATAGGTTTCCTTTATTATTGGGAAGTCTTCCCAGTCGGCAATAAGATCTAGAATTTTTGATGCTCTAAATTGTTGTTTTGATAGTGAGATTTCGTGTCCTTTGTATTTTCGAAGTATCATGAAGCTTCTTGTTGCTACGTGTTGGAATCTTCTTCTGAATAGCTCCGTGTTTCTGATAGCCCTTTTTAATACCTCTATTAGGTTTTTTGAAGTTACTAATGGTGGTATTTCTCTTATATCCACTACTTTTCCGTATGGAAGAATTAGCATGAAACCGTCGTCCGTTATTGTTGTCCCTACGTTTGCGTTTACAAGTTTTGATACTTGGTAAGCGTAGGCTCTTGAGAGAGCGTCATTGGTTCTTCTTCCAAAGGGTGCATGGAAAACTATGTTTTGTCTACCTCTTTCATCGAAAAATTCTTCTAATATTATTTTTCTATGTGAGGCTATTTTTCCAGCGTATGTTAGTTGCTCTATGAAGTATTGGACAATGCTGTTTGCTGCTGCTTCATCCAAGTAGTACTCTTTTTTGAGCCATTCTTTCACCTCTTCAACTGGAAACTGTTTTAGTTTTTCTGCGATGAGTTCTCTGAATTTTCCTACTTCTATTGAGAGGTCGAAGCTTCTTGGCAGCATTTCTCCTACCCATTGTGGAACCGTTGGCCTTCTTCCATAGGCGCTTCTAACGATAACTTTGTTTCCTTTTGTTCTTAGGTATTGGTAGGTTTTTCCTCCTAAAACAAATATGTCTCCTGGTATTAGTCTTTCTAGGAATTTTTCGCTTATCATTCCAATTGTTGTTCTTTGGTCTTCTAGTATTACTCTGAAGTCTGCTTCATCCGGTATTGTTCCAATATTCATAAAGTAGATCATTCTTGCTGCTCTTTTCCTCCCAAAGACCCCCTCCTCTTCGTCGTACCAAAGTTTTCTATATACCCCTCTATCTTCCAGATGTACATAATATCCTCCTAGATATCTTAGAACTTCTAAGAAGTCTTTTTTGGATAGATTGTGGTAGCAGTATGATCGTTTTACTAGTTTATATGCTTCGTCCACTTTCCATTTTCGGTTTACTGACATTCCTACGAGGTGTTGTGCAAGTACGTCTAAGCAGTTTTTGGGTATTTGTACTCTGTCTATTTTTCCTTCATATGCTGTTTTTACAAGGACTGTACATTCAATTAAATCGTCTCTATCGAAAACAATTAACTTTCCCTTCGAAACTTCGTGCAAAAAGTGTCCTGCTCTTCCAACTCTTTGCAAACCTTTAGCCACACTCTTAGGACTACCAATTTGCACAACAAGATCAATATAGCCAATATCTATCCCGAGTTCTAAACTCGTTGACGTGATTACGGCTTTTAGTCGTCCTTGTTTTAGTAAGTCTTCCACTTCTAGTCTTGTTGTTCTTGATAGGCTTCCGTGGTGGGTTGCTATTTGGTCTATGTATTCTTCTCCGAATACCTGCTTTAGATGGAATGTTACGCTTTCTGCTCCGCTTCTTGTGTTTGTGAATATTAGGGTTGTTCTATGTTTTTCTATGAGGTCTCTTAGTATTTCGTACATTCTTGTGTTTACGTATGTGTAGTCTGTGTGTATTAGGTCTCTCACTGGGCATATTACTCGCATGTCTAGCTTTTTTGTTTCGTATATGTTTACTATGGTTACATCTCTTAGTTTTCCATCGTTTCCGTATCCTACTAGCCATTTTGCTATTTCTTCTAAGGGTGCTTGGGTTGCGCTTAACCCTATGCGCACAAATTCTTGTTCAGCTATTTCCTGTAACCTTTCTAGGCTTAATGAAAGGTGTACTCCTCTTTTATTGTCACATAGTTCATGTACTTCGTCTACAATAACATATCTGACCGTCCTTAGTTTTTCGCGGAATCTAGGTGCACATAAAACTATTGAGAGGGTTTCTGGGGTTGTTATTAATATGTGAGGTGTTTTCTTAAGCATTTTTGCCTTTTCACTTGCAGGGGTATCCCCAGTTCTTACAAAAGCTCTAACTTCAGGTAATTCTAAACCCATATCGTTTGCGACTTTACGAATCCCCTTCAAGGGAACAAGAAGATTTTTACGGATATCATTCGCCAATGCTCGAAGAGGTGAAACATAAACAACATACACAGAATCCTTTAATCTTCCCTCTTCACCTAAACTAAAAAGCCAATTTATTGCAAATAAAAAAGCTGAGAGAGTTTTACCAGACCCAGTTGGTGAGAATACGAGTGTGTTTTCTCCTTTTTGGATTAGCGGGATTGCGTATTTTTGTGGTGGGGTGAATGTTTCGAATGTTTGTTTGAACCATTTTGCTACGTAGGGTTTTAGTGTTTTTAGTATTTTTTCATCGCTCCAGGGTTTTTTGGCATATTTAATGGGCATTTGCTGCCTCCTCTTTAAGGTTAATGTTTTACGAGGAGTTATACTTGGTTTGAAGTTTTGTTTAAAGGCGCGTTAGACCGTGCCAGAGTGCTAGTTTTGGGAATTTTAGTGTTCCTGTTTTCTTGTCTATGGCGTATACTTCTAGTTGCATGATGTTTACGTGTTCTTTTAGGATTGGTGATAGTAGTTCTTCTTGTGGCACTAGGTTTATCTCTATTCCTGTTGCTAGTGGTGAGAATGCTGGTAATACTATTATTTCTTTTCCCTGATTTGTTTTCCCGTGTAGAAATGCTCTTGTT
>Ga0190309_1000107_pt1 | contig 27805 bp, 12 predicted proteins | sample 48700767_MG_FD_161656 | JGI IMG/M metagenome (GOLD analysis project Ga0190309, IMG submission 161656) | Hydrothermal vent sediment bacterial communities from Southern Trench, Guaymas Basin, Mexico - 4870-07-6-7_MG | ecosystem: Environmental > Aquatic > Marine > Hydrothermal vents > Sediment ... | reverse complement strand
GTCAAAAATTCAACTGCTCTTGGTTCAGCAATTATGAGAACTTCTACAGTACTGCTGTCTGCGGTTTCATTCGAGAACGTTACAAATAGTTCTCCTTCAGTGAACGAGAAGTTGAAGAACGTTAGAGCTCCTAGTTCTTCGTTATAGAGTATATATACGTTCGGTTCTTCTGTTCCTTCTCCTCCTTCACCTGGCGGTGGTCCTTCTGCTCCCCCCGTTGCCACAATAAAGTGGTGTTCTGTGTCTGCAGACCAGTCTCTAATCGTTACTGTGAATTTTACACAACTTGCTCCAATCTCTGATGCTTGAGAAGCTATATCTTCACCGTCTACACTTACGGTTGCTACGTCTCTACCTATATTTTCTGATCCATAGTTCCTTAAAATGTTGAATGCTTCATCGCATAGATCTATTCTCATTGAATCAATTATTGCGCCGCCATCAATGCGTAGATCAAGTTCCTGAAGATCTTTTACACCGTCAACAGTAACATAGATCAATATGTCTACGGTTTCGCTGTCTTTTGAACTGTTTTTGAAGACGATTTCAAGTCCGTTTTCAATTTCCGTCCAATTAAATACTTCCAATGGTTTTCCTTCAGCATAATAGTCTACTAATAGTATTGGGCTTTCTTCTCCTTGTTTCGGTATTGTAGCTGAACTTAGGTTGATACTTGATAGGACTATCACTACGCAGAGTAGCACTGCGAGAAAAGTCTTTAAACCACTTTTTTCCATAATACTCATCATTTTTCCTCCAATATGTCGTAATACTTGCTATTACATTTTGTTGTATTTTCTATTACTATAAAATTGCGTCCTTGGATACTCATGTTAAAAATCTGTATATAAATCTTTGCGGCGTAAAATTTGTAATACATCACAACAAATACATCTACATACTCAATGCGAAGCTTAATGCCTAATGACAATATAAAATGTACACCTGATAGTATAACTATGAAATCGAAACTTTATTATAACATTTATTACAACATTAACAACAATATTACTGTCAGCGATACGAAATAAAATTCGTAGTCAAATTATGAAATCCCATTTAACCTCTTTCAAGAACTCTGAAGATGTTAATCTTAAGTAGGAGTAAGTTGAGGGAAAAGGAATGAATGAACTGTTGATTTCAGCTGCTTTAATTCTTTTGCCCAATATTTTAGTAGCTTTAATTGTCTTTATAATGAGGTATACACGTTTTAGGGAAATTGCGTTGCGAGCGGGAATAGCTTTCACTGCCTTTTGGCTAATATATTGTGTTGGTTCAAGTATAGTTTTTTATTTACTCGGAGTTCAACCTAATCTAGTGTATTCCTCCCCAAATCTTTCAAAATCTGCTTTAAAGCCACTTGCAGTTTATATAGGTTCTTTAACAATGTATTCTTTCACCCTTACAATTACCTATTTGATTTTCATGTTTCCATTTGTTTTCTTCCTTGCACCTCTAATAGGCGTTCTAATCCTGCTATATGTTGTCAAAAGAAAAGGAATAAAGGATGTAACGTTTTGGATCGACTTGAAACCTAAAAAATTGGTGGGATGGGAAGAAGAAAAAGAGGTTTTAAAGCTTTTAATAGCTCTTCTACCAGTTTCCCTATATTTCCTAATAACATTGCTAAAATTGTTGCAGCTTGAGTTAGATCCGCACGTAGTTGGAAGCACCTGGCTAGGCTGGGTGCTTGAAATTTACATGCTCTTTCTTTTATCTTTCATAGTGGCAGTAAACCTTCTCTATACATCTCGTGTCTACCACGGAAATAAGTTTGTAGGTGAAACTATTAGGAGAAACACCTTCAACAATCTCTTATCTATAAGTATTGTGCTCTCATCCGTAAGCCTTATACTCTTTGTACAAATTTATAGAGGAATTGAATATCTTTTCATATACTTTGCGCTATATTATGTTGCAATAACCATTGTTTTTCTCTCTTTCTTTAAAATAATGGAACCAGCATCTGTATACATTTTTGCCAAAATTTTGACTTTCATAAGAGATAAAGACAGATTACAAAAACTGTTTGATTTAAGAACTGCCGGTTTCGGCGTTTTAGTTGGTGCATTAACTGCTCTGATTTCTCTATTATATATACTATATACGGGGCCATTAACGTTCAATTGGGCGCACACAAACGTTGGTTTAGATGAGCTTATGAATGCATGCTCTTTATATCAAAGCCCCTATTTGGATGACTTAAATATTTTAAATATTCTTATCTCTTTGGGTTCTTTGCAGAGATTTTTTGAAATAGCGATCATATTAGGGCTTATTTATGTTTTTAGAAACACATTTAAAGTTAAGTTTTTTGTAGCCGGTGTATATGTAGGCATATTTAAGATGATTACCGATTACTTTCTTTTGCAACGTGGGGCTTCTAAAGCTTGGACTACAGCTGTATTTTCAAGTTTAAATATAGGTTCCCTTAATATCTTGGTTCTGAGATTCGCCTATTTACCGCTTACAACAAATCAGTTTATCGTTATACCCATGTTACTCCTTAAGCTTTTAGCAACACTTCTAGTCTTCACCGTTCTAGTTTACTTGAAATTTGGTAAACTTGTACAGTTTACCGATGTTGAGGCTGGGCATCAAATAAAATATATTTGTGAATCTGAACCTGACCGTATTACTCCTAACTCGTTGATAAAGTTGAAAATAGCGAAAGTATTTGAGGACAAAGTTCCAGAGGACTTTAAACAGATTGTTGAGTTCTTTAAGACGAAAACATATACTTTCCAAGAACTTAAAGAAAAGTTAGGTATGCCAGAAGAGAAATTAAAGAAGATTCTCCGATATCTCTATGAAAATTACATCATCGATATTTATGACGTCGAGTTTAAGATAGTTACCCCAGCATCTGTAATAGAGGGCATATATATTGTGAACACCGATGGTATAGCTCTTTACAGCCAGTCTTTTGGCGAAGTTAAAGTTGAACCTTTGTTGATTTCAGGTATGCTTTCAGCTATAACAAGCTTCGTAAAAGAAACAACCAGCAGCCAGCAGTATTTGCAGGCCATTGACCACGGTGACGTTGTTCTCATGATAGAGTATGGAGATGGATTTTTCGTTACTCTTTTGGCAAACAGAGAAACTCCAGAGCTACGTATGAGACTAAGAGAATTTGTAAAACGCTTCCAAGAACAATATGGTGAAGTACTTAAACAGTGGAGTGGAGATCAAGATGAATTTAAAGGCACAGAACAACTAGTCAAAGAAATTTTCGAAATAACGCCTGAAAGTGTAGAAGAAACATCTGAGACCCAGTAGCTATGCATCCCGTAAATAGGCTGAACTAAGAGATTAGTTGGCCAATTATCCTTTATTATACTTACTTTTGAAGTTTTAATAAGCGGAAAGTATCCTCATTTTCCGCTTATTGGATGTAAGCTGGCTGGTAGGCGCACCATTACTGCTGCTCCTCCCATATATTGGCTACTTGAAATGGGTATTTTAAGTAGGGGGATTTAAGGGAGCTGGCTTACGCCTTAGCTCCAAGACAAACAGTCAATGAGATCTATCAGCATCTACGCTCAATAAGAGATCGTTTGATCGATTAGGATTTTTTTAAGGTAGAAAGTGGAATGGCCATTGTATGCATCCCTGAAATGTTTTTACGAGAAGTGAGGAGCATAGCCGAGTGCAAACTGTCTCGGTTAAGGGATGGTGTTGAGCTTGATAGCTGAATCCCGGCTGAGAGGTTGGAAGCCATAAGGAGTGCAGGAAAAAGGGCTTTTTAACAGGAGTCGTTTATATTCCAGTTCTTCTATTTATATCAGATTCCTATGAGGAGCTGGACGAGATGATAAAAACGGCTAAGGAATTTGAGGGCTCATTATGTTTTCGTTGACGCATTAACACTTTTTTGGGAGTTTGCAAGGAAATTTGCATAGCGGTTCTTAAGAAACACTTCTCAGAGGCGTCTGGACCAAACAGGTAGTGTTCAGGGTAAGTTTAATGAGTGGAGTATTGTAGCATATCTTGTAGACTATGACAACCAGTCAATGCATGGTGGTATGTAAATGTTTAGGAAGGTGCCATCACTGACCTATATAGAGCGTCCTGTTAAAAGGGCATACATAAACCTTGCAGGGTGCAACTTTAGATGTAGAGGATGCTTCGCCATAGCGAGGGATAATGTAGGCTGGAGCTTTAGCGTCGATAGACTATTAAGGGTCTTCACTAGAGGATGTAAGCATGTGTGGGGGTGTGATGTGGCAGATCAAGTGGTAGTATCTGGAGGGGAGCCTACGCTCAACCGTAAATTCCTACTGAAGCTTGTAGAGGGGCTTAAGAGGCTGGGTGTGCCTAAGATTGAGCTTTCAACTAACGGCTACATGCTGGACAGAGATTACATTGGCTCCTTAAAGTCGGCAGGTGTAGACCTTGTGAAGATCGATGTTAAAGCGTACACGGGATCTGTTCATGAATGGTATACAGGTAAGGATAATGTCAGGGTTCTAAAGGCTGTCAGGCTACTGTACGAGTCGGGAATTGAATTCTACGTACGTACAATCATGATACCAGAGGTTGTAGGTGTTGATGAGATATCTAGGATAGCTAAGTTCTTAGCTAGCATAGGTAAGGATGTGAGATATAGGATATACCAATTCGCTTCAGGTATACCTAAGGTGCTAGGTAGGGAGGTGTTTAAACCTCCAAGACGTGAGGACGTTATTGCGGCCCTTAACGCCGCTAGAGAATATCTTGAGGATGTTGATGCGCTGGTTAACGTCAACTCCTACCGTAGTGACTGGAGGTCTGTGGAGTTCTACGCTGACGAGCTTGCAGAGGTTTATCGAAGGGTTGCAGCGGAATCGGTTAAGGCTATTGAGGATTGGGGTAGCAGGTACAGGCTATGCCCTATGAGCAAGCTCTTAACCCCTTAGGGGCTTAACAGTACAATCTCATATGTCAGGGCTCTCATCACAACCATAGCCTTTATGCCAACCCTCTAAGTCATCCTCTCTGTTCACGCCGTTACATTACACCCTTCCTCCAGCCTCGTGTGCCGACAGCATAGCTCTTGTAATGTGTGAAACCGGCGGGCTTAATTTAATCTATTACAGCCTGTGCAGGTGGCTAGTGACATGTTGCGTTCTCCCCTCGTGTGACAGTCTGGAGAGTTGGAGAAGCCTCTAGGCAGGCTCTTCGCAAGTGTTGAAAGGCTACACGCGAACTGCTACCATAACTTCCTGACAAAAGTAAACTTTGAAGCGCGTAGAGAAGATGCTCTTAAACTCGTGCAGAAACTTAGAAGCCTTATAGGTTATTAAAAAGTCGTGCGTCTAAGAATTTTGAGGTAGTAAAATGCTTTTGGTATGCCTGTTTGGTCCTGATGGCTCTGGCAAGCTACTTTAGCTAAAGCCTTGGCCAGAGGGCTTGGGAATCAAGGTCTTAAAGTTAAAATTTTGTGGATGAGGGTACTCTTACGCTTGTTTCTTTGCTTGCTAAGTTTTTATCTAGGTTTAGTGCCTTTAGAGGTTCTGATAATCCATATTATAGGATAAGGATTCCAAAGGGCTTTAGAAGGCTTTGGCAACTTATAGAATTCATCTCTGCTATTTCCAATAGTGCTGATTAGGTTTGTTTTGCCTAATATGTTGGCTTTTTGGTTATAGCTGAAAGATATCTGCCTGATCTTGTAGCGTGGATTTCGCTTAGAGTGGTTGTTTTGGATGAGGCTGATAGGATGCTTGATATGGGCTTTATAGACGATATCTCAACAATACTTTTCTTTGCGAAAAATAGAAAGCAAACACTACTGTTTCCTGCTACAATGCCCTATGAAGTAATAAACTTATCAAGGAAATACATGAAGAATCCTATAACTGTGAAAATATCACGAGACGAACTCATTGCCAAACATATAGATCAATACTATGTCGAAACAATTCCTGAAAATAAATTAAAAGTTTTAAAGAGAATTTTAAACGAACATCGTGGAGAAAACCTTGGTCTTCTGTGCAACAAGAAGGAAAACAAATCATATCGCTTGGAAACTTAAACAGTCAGGGTATTTCGTTTTTCGTTTAAATGGTGATATGACCCAGAGTCAGAGAAATTGGTCAATGGAATCATTTAGAAAGCCGGGTAGCAAAATACTTGTAGCAACCGATGTAGCGTCTCGAGGAATAGATGTACCCACAACCGATCTGGTGGTAAACTTTGATATTCCAAGAAATTTAGAAGACTATGTTCATAGAATTGGTCGAACGGGAAGATTTGACAGGAGAGGAAAAGCGATAACAATGATAACAAGAGAAGATCATGTGTTCTTAAGAAGAATACTTAGAACAAATAAAGTGGGGAAGTATCGTTTCAGCAGCAAGAACAAGTTTCAAACATCTATTTAACAAGAAGACATTCCAAGTTATACCATGTGCATGTGAATAAGTTTCAGTAACTTAGAAGATATATTAAACATGTACGATGACCTTACTTACGCTTAACTTACTTAGAGACGATAAGAGATACAGAGATTGAAGATATTTAAATATCATTAATATTAGAATAATTGTGATCACTACAAGTTTGATTTGAGAAGATATTCACTGGTGGTGTCAAGTTGCAGGTTGCTGAGTTTTTCTTCTCTCTTTGGTTTTTCTTTTTGATAATTATTATAGTTCTATTAGCTTTTGAGGGAAGTAAAAGGAGAAGAGAGACCTTTCAAAAAATATATTCATGGTTGAAGCAGAAATCCAAAAGTATACACTATGAGGAGGGAGGGTTTTTTAGCAGGCCTAGAATTATTGCTGAGTTGAAGCCGGAAATGCAGTTGGAACGTGTTGAAGTTACAACATTTATCATCCATCATGGAAAGTACTCGGAAACGTATCTTAGGGTTCTAGGTATGAGCGAAGAAGGCACAAATGTAAACATCACTATAAGGGATGAGGGTCTCTTTGACAAACTTGCTATAGGGATTGGACTTACAGAAGATATAGATTCAGGAGACCCGATATTTGACCGGGCGCATAGAGTTAAAAGTGGAACACCTGAAATTGCCCTTAAACTTGTAAAAGATAGGCGGTTCAGAGACTGTGTCTCGGCAATCCGCGATTTAAGAAAATTTGAAATCAGGGGAGGGAAACATCTGCACTTCGTGGTTGAATGTAATTTTGATGCTCCATCCGCTGTAAATGCTATTTTAGCTATGGAAAGAGCTGCAGAAATATTAGCCCCAGAGATTAGAACACGGCCAATTATCGTTGAAAAAGTTAAACCTGCTGCTTTAAAAGTTGAACATGAAAGAGTTATGCCACCAGAACTGCTTTTAAATCTAAAAAGGGAGTTTAAGAAGCTATCAATGTACGTTTCCAAGTTGAAGTTTGAACCGTCAGAAGAAAAATTCACAAGAGTAATTGCTACTCCATTACTGGAGGAAATCGACTACATACAATATAATATCGGTGAAAGATTATCGATAGACGCTTTAGACAGTCTTGAGAAAACTGTAAAGAAACCTGTTGCAATTGAAATACGTCCAAAGGAAGAATTATCTTTAAGTCAACGAGAAGCAACTTTTGAGGAAATAAAAAATCTGTTTGACATCAAATGCGAAGATGCAGAGGTTTTAAAGAAAGTTTCTGAAGCATACGTTCTATTGGAATATATAAGCAAGATTAGAAAACTACGCATTTTCAGTATAACATTACATGATACAACACTGAAAATACATGTAGAATGCGATATGGATCCTGAAAATGTGGGAAAAGTCTACGAAGCAATAAAGGAAGCAGCCTGGTGGGCTAAATTTTACCTATTAATCTAATTATTTCGCAAGAATGCGTAAAGTATTTATATTTCTTCGACTTAATTTTTATCTGTAGTAAATCATATGTGAGGGAGACCAGATGCAAATTGATTTGTTTTTCATATTCTGGTTGGCTATTGTAATTCTACCAGTAGCTTTAGCTCCCGTTCTTATAGTTCTATTAGAGAAAAGGAAGACTAAAATGGTTTTGAAGAAAATTTATTCTTCACTGAGAGAAAAATCGCAGAAAATAGATGTAAGTAACACGCATTCCGACGCTCCTAAAATCGTAGCAGAATTAAACCCAGAGTGGCAAATAGATCGAGTTGAAGTTTCATCAAAACCTATAGGAGCTTTTACATATTCATCACGCTTCATGTTCTTCCTCCCAAGAAAATATCTCAACATAGTAGGAATAAAAGAAACCAGGTGTCCCGCAAAGTTTGCAATAACGGGAAGATACCCTCTATCTGCAACCATAGCAGACACTAATTCTGGAAGAAGCTTTCAGACAGGAGACCCAGTGTTCGATAGAAAATATCTAGTTAAGGGAGAGGATGATGAAGCTGTTCTTAAAGTTTTAAGCGATCCTGAGTTTAGACATTACATTTCGGGAATATATGATTTAATTAAGTTTGAAGTTAAGGGAGACGAAAATGTTAATTTTGTAGTTGAATGTAATCCTGACATTGAATCCTTTGAAAACAGTATTTTAGCAATGAAAAGAGTGATAGAACTCATGGCAGAGAATTAAAATATATATTTACGTTTAATTTGCCTCCTTAGATATAAGAGAAGACATTCATACGTTACTCCGACTACTACCATTCCCACCGGGTTACCTAATTCTTGCAGTGATGCAAATTGTTTTGATTCAAGCAGTGGGGATTAACCTGGAAGTAATACGACTTACGTGGATTGATTGGATCATTGTTCTCGCACTCGGGTGGTTTCCGATTCTTCTTTTAGAGTCATATAAGATTTGGCTTAGAAAACAGGGAAGATTCATCTAATTCTAATTTCTTTTTATGACTCATGATTGCTTTTGATTTGACTAAGAATAACATGTAACGTGTAGAAATAAAAGCTAGCTAATTCTATCCAAAACAGAGGAATATTAATGTTTTCAGAGTTCTGCTATTTTGCTGATTTTATTCGACGTTTCATGTACAGAAGGAAGATTGTATATGCTATTCCGACTAGTGTCATTCCTACTGGATTATCTGGTCTTGTTTTATCCATCTCTTGTAGTGGTGCAAGAAAGATCAGAAATGAAAGAACTCCACTGACCAATGCAAGCTTATGAATGTCACTCTTCCAATTAAACCTTCTAAAATATCGATAAGGAAGGATAAAAGCTAGAATTCCTAAGATAATTGTAATCGCCGGTGGAATCCCAGTATATGGTAGCATGTTGAAAATAATAAGCCAATATACTATGAACCAGAGTAATCCGATAAGCCATAGTTTTCTTGGGGATGGCGGTATTTTTTGGCCGTTAAACTCCAAACTTTCGGGAAAACGATATGCAACATAAAATAGGGCAAGTACGATCATTATTGTTGCTAAATAGAGTGATATAGGTGGGAAATATGTTGTCAAAAACATGTAGCCGAAAATTACATCCGAAATGAAAATAATTGTTAATATTTTTAGTGTTTTGGTTTTTACCCAGCTTTGTGGCCTTATTTCCGGGTACATTAGTTCCACGAGGACTATTGGGATGACTATGCTAACAACGGAATGATATATTGTTAATTCTACGCTCCAAACCCAGTTTACACCAAACCATCTACCATAAACACCTAAAATTCCAAGATCCATCCAATTAGGGTCAAAAAAGCTTTTAACCATCAACCCCTCCTCAATGATTCCATAAGCAGCACCTAAAACTAGCAGTGCCCCATAACCTTTATGCCAACGTATTTTAAGCTCTCTCAAAATTATTGCGCCACAGCCGTAGAGGGCAACAAGCACCATCAGACCAAAAGGATTAAAGAATTCAACAGGAGGCGCACTTCCACTGAGAAGTTCAGCCGTAATAGGGGATAGAAAAAGTAAAGTTATAGCTGCCCTTTTTGTAGACAAGTTTTGCTCTTTCATAGTGTCCACAACACAATTTGCGGTTAATAAAAGACTTTGTAATTCATAAGATAATTTGGTTACGTTCCAATGTCTGCCACAATTGCATCTGTTAGTTTTTGTACATCTTTTGGGGAAATTTTGAGGAGATGTTTTTCTGTTCCTCCCCCGCCATACACAAACTCTTTTTCCAGAACTTTTTTATCTATAACTGTTTTTATTTTCTGTTTGTGTCCTATTGGGGGAAGCCCTCCAATTGCATATCCACTGTGTTTTTTTACCTCTTTGGCTGAAGCCATTCTTACACCAAGAGTTCCAACGACGTTTGCCAATTTTTTGCTATCTACCTTTTGGTCTCCTCTAACTATAGCTAAGACAGGTTCACCTAAGGCGTCAATAAACATAATTGTTTTGATTATTTGTTCTTTTGGTACACCTAGAGCTTTAGCTGCTTGATTAACTGTTTTGACCTCATCTTCTAACTCTAATATTTCAGCACTTATCCCTGAATTTGCTAAATAGGCTTTTAACTCCTCAATTCCCACTCACATACCTCCAAACCCGAAGTATCTTCAAATCATTGATAATGGAAACATATATATCAACATTTAGTATTTCCACCACTACACAGCCAGATCTAATAAATTCATAGAATAATCGGAAGCAACAGGGAAAATATGCTTTAGTTAAAATGAAAGGAGAGGTTAGCTTTGAAGATTCAAGTTAGATTCATAGCTACATTACGACACCTTCTAGGTGTTAAAAGTGTTGATTTAGAGATTCCCCGCCCAATGAAACTATTAGAAGTTCTAAACATGCTTGCAGAAAAAAAATGGAGAGAAATTCAGAAAAGCTATATTCGATGAAAACGGTAAAGTGAAAAGCGAATTTCTTATCTTGGTAAATGATGTAGAAATCTCCGTGCTCAACGAATTAAACACCGAAATATCAGATGGAGATGTAATAACCTTATTACCTACAATTCACGAAGGATAAAACCATAAATTATGTTAAAGTTTGTCAACACATTGTTTATAGCTCAAAGTTATCATATTTATTCGAGCATATAAGAAATCTTTATGAGAGGGGAACACCCTTGAATACTTCTGATTCTTTAAAGATAGGAGCCATACAATTTAGGATTAGAGAGGTACGTAGCTTCGAGGAGTTTAGTAAACATGTAACTAAGTTTGTTGAATTAGCAGCAAGACAAAAAGTAGATTTGCTGGTTTTCCCAGAACTCTTCACACTTGAACTCCTAAGCATGGAAAACGTTAATGAAATAAGTGAAATACCGAAAGTTTTGGTCGAATACTATGAAAATTATTTGAATCTGTTTTCAAGATTAGCTGAAAAATTTAGGCTTTCAATACTTGCTGGCACGACTGCCACAAAAAGAAACGGAAAATATTTCAACACAGCTCATTTATTCTTACCAAATCAAAAAATAGTGAAATATGATAAAATTCACTTACACTACATAGATAAAGTCTTAGGCTTTTCACCTGGGTTAACTCCTGTTGTAGCTGAACTGGAATTTGCCAAAGTTGGCTTGGTGATTTGCTACGATGTTGGTTTCCCAGAGTTAGCGCGAATACTCGCGCTCAAAGGGGCTTATATTCTTTTGGTACCAAGCGCTGCACCAGGTAGATCTGCGTGGGAATGGCTGCGATATTGTTGTCATGCAAGAGCCATAGAAAACCAATCAATTGTAGTACATTCATGTCTTGTAGGTAAATTTAAAGGATTAAATTTTGAAGGGAAATCCGCAATAATTGCTTCAACAGATTACGAGAAAAATGGAATTATAGTCGAAAGTCGATATGATGAGGAAAACCTAGTTGCTGGGGAAATTGATTTAGGAAAATTCTGGAGAATTAGAAAGAAAACAAAAGCCCCTGTACTTAGAGACCTGAGACCAGATATCTATGAGCAGTTATGTGAAATGAAGTGGAAGTTCGATAAAACCAATTAAAATAATCTTCTTACTATTTGATTATCAAACAAAAATAAAATTATAAACGCCTCATTATAGTTTTAAACCAAGGAAAAGAAAGAGTGACAAAACTGTTAAACTGTGTCTCATGAAATATTGGAATAGTGTTTAATAATTGTTCGTAGTACTAACAGTATTGTAGTTGTTTTAGTCTTTCACGAAGTTTTGTGATCAATTTTTCGGCTTCTTCAAGGTTACCTTCTGAGATTTTCGTTAATGCTTTTTCGATGTCGTCGGTATGTTCGTCTATATCGTAGCCTGATATTTTTAAGTGAAGCTGTGCGCGTATGCCTGCTTTTCTACAGTTTTCATTTATTATTTCGAGCACAGAGAGTTTTGATGAGACTTCTTTTGCAAATCTTAAATCCTCGAGTAATAGATCGAGAAGTCTCTTATACTCTGGAAGAATAAGAGCCTGGACATGTTCAGCGGTGGCTTTTAGGTCGTCATTAACCGTGTCCATAGTTTTTACAAGTCCCTTTATTGTGTTATATAGTTGCATTCGAACTTTAAACCAAAGCTTTAATCTTTCTGTTAGGTTTAAATACTCTTTGAAAAACGTTTCTGCCGAGGGAAAGTAGGCTTCTAAACTCCTATGTCTAGTGGAAATATCGTCTGGATACTCACTTAGAACTGTTTCAACAATTTTCTTAATCAGGCTTGATAGATTTCTCAACAGTTGACCTGGTGATCTTTCAACACAGTTCAAATCATTTCCCTCACTAAATTAAGCAATCTTTGAACTTACACGCTTAATATCGTTGTTATATATACAACAACTAATAATGTACACCTTCAATATAAGCTTTAAGCCTCTTATCATATATGTAAAAGATCATCAAAAGACCTTCTCACTGTTAATAGTGAACTGAAAAATTTGTTAAATATAAAAACTATCTTAAAGGCAGGAAGAAATAGTGAAAGCATTTTAATTTGTTATAGAACATTTCAAAAAGGTTTAAATATAACCTTGAGAAGTTTATTTTAACATTTATGTCAAGAGCGGTGAGGCGGAGAGTATCTTTTTTCTGTTGGATTTTCTCTGTTTTTACTGCTTTTGGCATAATTCAATAAAATGGAGAGGTAGGGCTATAATATGAAAATATCTAAAAATATTTTATTTGTTTTCATATTTTTAATCCTTATTGCTGCTTCTCCGTTTCAAAGACTAGCAGCTGCCTCAGAAATACCTTCCTCTACAGAAGTTGAAGAAAAGCAAAACTATTTTGGCAAATTAAACATGGAGGAAAAAGGACCAGTAACAGCGTATAGGTTTAAAGAGCAGATTTTTATCCTTTATGATCCAACTAACAGTCTTGTTTCAGAAACCGCTAAAAAATTGCATTATTCTCTTAGATTGGTTTATTTATCAACTATAATTAAGCCTATTTTAAGCGTTTCAGAGTTAAAGAAGCAATATCTGAGGGAAAATGTTTGGATAATCATATATGTTTTTAATACTAGTATCAATGGTGTTTACATCGGCAAAGAGCACCTTAGTTGGAAAGATTTTGCAAATATGCTAACTAATGAGAAAAACATTAAACATATATTGGCAATGGGCAATACTGAAAGCTTATACGATTATGTTAAAATTGCTCGAAACATATATTTTGGTGAAGTTGAACAGGTAGATGCTGAATTGTTATTTTTATTCGCAGCGTGGAAGGTTGCTGAAATTTTAGATAATACTGGGGGGAAATTTAAAAATGCAGGTTTAGAACTTAGATATTTAAGCATAAAATATTTTGGCGATAATTTCAATGATCTATTTGAAAGAAACATAATGCCAAAGGCACCTCTTGGAGAAGAGGATCAAATATCTAAGATGGAAAGATTCCAAAAAATTTTGGAAAAATTCAACAAAGGTTTTAAAAAAGTTGGAATACTTCCACCTGACAATTATACTTCCAATGACTTAGGCAATAAATCGTTGAAAGTTTCAATGAATGATCTTTTTCCTCCAAGAGTTGAAATAAAGTTTAAGGATAAGGTGAATCCAGAGGAAGAATTAATTATATCTGAATTGCCTCTTACATCCGGGCTAGACGGTCCGATTGCAGCTGTTTTAGATATACTGATGACGGTATTGATGAAAAGGGATACAGGTGTTGGAGATGTCCTAACCGTTTCCAGGGAGCTTGCAGAACAAATTAAAGAAATTCTTGATGGTATTAAAGTTATACTTGGGTTTGTTGAAGGAGACACTGGTTCTGCTTTAAAGGAACTTTTCAATCTGTTAAGAGACCAGTTTCCATTTATGGAAGATTATAGGAAATACTTTGATCTTTTCATCTCAGCAATATATGTTCTTCGTGGAGATCTAAGCGAAATTTTGGATCTTATTTCTGAGATAATTGAGTTAGTGTTCCCAGAGACCGGTGATATAATTGGAGACCTCAAAAATATACTTAATGAGCTGTTAGATGTTGGTGAAGATTTCTATAATAGAATTAAGGGTTCAGATAATGCTTTTAAGGAAATTCTAAGCTGGTTCAACGAAAAGGTTTCGGAGGGTGTAATAGAAAAGTTTTTAACTCAAACTTTAGGTTTAACAACGTCAGAAGTTGAAGAAAGTATAGATAAGATTGTTTCCACCTTTAATACTGTAGTAAATTTTCTCTCGACAGTTAACATAACAAGTTTTCTTACCAGTATATGTGAGAAAGTTGTTCAAACAGCGTTTAACATTTTTAATGAAGCAGGAGACCGTGAAATATTAGAAAAAGCAACAATGATTATTGATTTGGGAATGGTTGTCCTAGGTTACTCTTCTCAAAGCTTGAAAGAAAGTTTAGCGGACTTTTTAGGGAGTCTTGTAGGTGAAGGCAACTTTAAAGATGGGCTTGAGGGAATAGAAGATACCGTTAAGGAAATTTTAGACACCATAGATGATGCAATTAAAAATGAAAAGCAGAATGTTAACGAATTTAAGGCTCAAATTGAGACAATAATTGAAGAAGCATTAACATCTAGTACAGTTATTTCAGAAAACATGAAAGACCTCGTAGTTGACTCTATAACTCTTATTGCCGGAGTCTTAAATGATAAATTCACTAAATCAGATTTACCAACCTTAATCCCCATAGTAGTCAATGTTATTAGAGAGCTTAAACCCGGAGTATCTACTGAAACACTTGAAAAAATGGAAAACATTATTGAAACCGCGGTAGCAATTATAGGGTTCATAAGAAACGATGACAAGTTAAAACAAATGGTTAGTAGAACTGTAGAAGAATTTATGTCTCAGTACGTTTCCCCCGAAGACCTCGTAAAAAACATGGTTGAATTCATTTTATCTGAGATATTGGATGAGAGTAAGTTTAATCAAATTAGAAGTAAAATTCCAATAATATCTGAAATTAGTGGATCTATTTACAAGATAATTGAAAGTTTTGAAGATGACCCTCTACAAGGAATAATGTTAACTTTTCTTCAGGGAGTAGGTTTCTCCCTATTAAAACACTATTATTCCGACATAGATTTAGGGAATTATACAAAAATTCTTCAAGTCCTGTTTCCAAGAGCACTGGGACTGGAGGAAATACCTACACCTGAAGAAGCCTTAAACATTATTCTAAACTCCCTAGGCGACATAGAGGAGTCAATTAAGGATAATGTGAGACTCGTCCTAGGCTTTGTACTAAGTATTCGAGATATATTTACTGATGGTTTCAAGTGGATTTTCAACACAGTAATGGGTTGGCTTCTAGGAAAAGTTGAAGAACTGGCCAACGATTTAATAGGTAAAATAACAAATAGAATTGGCGGTCTAGGTATTGTACTTTACGATGGAGGTTTCGGTCTAGGTTTAATGGGAGGAGAATCTTCCCTAGGCATTGGCATCGACATTAGGTTGGCTTTAGATCTTGGTGTCGGATTTGATAAGGAAGCTTTCATTAACCTACTTTCTGAGATGATTTTCGGAGGATACGACTGGGATAAAGGGTCTTTGAGTGACATCTTTAAGAGGCTGTTCTCCTTCTTCCAGTTCATACCTGTGTTTAAAGCCGAGCTAGGAATTAACGGCCTCGGGGCAGTTCAGGAATTTTTAAATCATCTTCTTTCGAGCATAGGCATGGAACTTCAAATATCTGGCGGAGGATCATTTGAACTTCAATTATTTAAATTTAAAGGCGGATCGTTTGATCTATCAGGATTCTTCAAGGTTATCGGATGGTCCTTCTGGTTCAAAATCGAAGTGTCAAAAGAATTTACCATACTAGACTTTTGGACCGGAGGCGTTGGAACAAGTATCTTAGCAGATCTAATGGAATACTTAGGTTTGGATATGATTAAAATAATAATTTCATTTGGCATCGGATTGGAAATAGTTAAAAGAGCTGCCTCAGCTATTGGACCTGAGCAAGGAACCTTTACGCTTCAGATCACAATTGGTGCAGCCTTATCAGTTCCAATAGATCTGGTAGTTATAGCTATTATGTTTTATGGCTCCCTAGAAATAGTTTTCACATTTATTCAAAACTTCGTTGGATCACCACCATTTAAATTCACGTTTGATTTACTTGGCTACATCGAATTTACAATAGATTTTAGAGTTTTATTTTTTGAGAAAACGTGGTCTTGGGGGCCAACATCACTTGTACATTACGAGTATACGGCGAGGAGTACGGATGAAGAAGAAGTTAAAGAAAATGCTTTAGGTTACGATAGTGACGGGGACGGACTATCAGATAGCTATGAGTTAAACACGACAGGCTTAGATCCATATAATCCAGACACAGATGGAGACGGGTTAACAGATAAGGAAGAGTCTCAAACAACACATACCGATCCTCTAAACAACGATACCGATAACGACGGGTTAACAGATAAAGAGGAAATAGAGCAATACCATACTAATCCTAGGTGGGATGATTCAGATAACGACGGTTTAAACGATTACGAAGAAGTAAAAATATATGGAACAAACCCGCTGTGCCGCGATACCGATGAAGACGGGCTTGACGACACTTTTGAAATTACACATACTTGGGATACCAATTCAACTCCAAAACTGACTCTAAGCGTTAAAGAAGTAATAATTGGAGGAGTTCCATATGCCAATCATACCGATCCTCTTAACCCAGACACCGATAACGACGGGCTTCTTGACGGTGAAGAAGGACCCTTAGGTCCATACTACGGTTTAAAAGATCTTTACAACGAGTCTTCACCGCAAGTTGATCCAAATCCAATAATTTTCGGTAACGGATATACTCATCCCCTAGACAACGACACAGATGATGATTCATATCTTCAATTGTGGAACGGTTGGATCGCACCTTCAAAGACCTTCCTAAGATCTATGACTGATGGTGAGGAGGTTCATGGTATTTGGGCTGTTTTTATTGTGAATGGTACTCCTAAGAGGATGCTTATTAGAACAAATCCATGCAACCCCGACACAGATGGAGACACTGGAAGGGACGGGAAAGTGTACCCAGATAGATTTTTGAAAAGTGACGGCTATGAACTTCACCTAGTACCACCATCTAATCCGCTTAACGGCGACACTGATGGAGACGGACTAATAGATGGATTAGAAGGAACATTAAGACCTGACTCAAACCATACCTTTTATCTCGACTCTGATACAGATGGAGATGGATTAGGTGATCTTCAAGATCTTTTGCTTGGAACAGACCCGAGAAACCCTGATACAGATCATGATCAAGTTTCAGATGGAGATGAATATTATAAGTATGGCACTAACCCTGTTTTACCTGATACTGATTTTGATTTGTTAACAGACGGTGAAGAACTGTTCTTCTGGCATTCAAATCCATATCTTATGGATAGTGATGGAGATGGACTATCAGATGGAGCTGAAGTTTTAATCTACTTTACAGATCCAATGGATGAAGATGTAGATGATGACGGGTTAACCGATTACGAAGAACTCATCATTTATGGTACAAACGTTTTCAGTCCAGACACAGATGAAGATGGAATTTGGGATGGAGATGAAATACTTGTTTACTTAACAAATCCATTCAATTGGGATTCAGATAACGATTCAATAGTGTATCCGAATGAATTTGGAGAAATGACTTGGCCTATGAGCGACTACGATGAAATCTTCATTTATGGTACAGATCCTTTAAGAAGTGATACAGATGGAGACGGGTTAATGGACAGCTATGAATTATATCTTGCAAATGGAAACATCCCCAATTTTGAAAACATACCTTTAGATGTCAAAAACAACGATACTGACGGAGATGGAATTAGTGATGGAGCTGAATTAAGAATTTTAAACATATCCGATATAATATATCCATATTTAACTCTCAAACCATATTACTACTATAACAGTTCACCTGTTTTAAACGACACCGATAGCGATAACCTCTCTGACTATGATGAAATATTCATTTATGGAAGCTCTCCAAACAATAATGAAAGCGATGGAGACACTATTAGGGATGGAATAGAAGTAAAAACATATGGTACAGATCCGTCCAATAACGATACTGATGGAGATGGAGTAGACGATTATGATGAAATCTTCATTTATGGTACAGATCCATGTGACAGCGATTTAGATGATGACCTTTTGCCAGATGGATTAGAACTATATTTCCCAAATAGAACTCTTACAAAAAGAACTTTCCTTTTCACAAAGCAAGTAAATTTGGACCCGTTTGACCCTGATGTTAATGATAATGGTATTTTGGACGGTTATGAGGTTGATTCTGATGGAGATGGGCTTTCAGATGGGGAAGAATTCTACATCTACGAGACTCAAACATTCCCCGGCGGCGGCTTTTTGAATCCTGATTCTGATGGGGATGGGCTTTCAGATGGAGCGGAGGTCTACGAGTATAAGACGAGCCCAACGAATTCTGATTCTGATGGAGATGGTTTTTCTGATGGGGCTGAGGTTGCTGTTGGAACAGATCCTACACAATGGACCTCTCAGGAAGAATATGAGGAGGCTTTGCAACAATTTAGAAGGGGTGTTGCCATAAAAATCGTTTCTCCGAAAAATGAAACAATCACAGATAAGACGTTGGATGTTAGGGTTGTAAATTCAACTAACATAGTTTCTATGTGGGGGAGATACTATGATGGAAGCACTTGGTCCTCCAATTTCACCTTAACATATAATCCTACTGATCAACAATGGGTTAACGGTACACTTACATGGAGGAAAGGCACCTATCGATTGCAGGTTTTTGCGAAAACTGTTTCGGGGTATATTGTCTGGGACGAAGTTTACTTCACATTTAAAAAACCTGCAATTCTCCCACTATGGTTATTAATTACAATAATTGTTGCTGTCGTTGGCGTGGTAGCATTTCTACTCTTACTTTCCCTGAAATTCAAAAAGAAAATCATACCGCAGATAATTAAGAGAGAAACCGGTAAAGAAGAGGGAAAAAGAGAAGAAAATAAAGAGGGAACAGAAGATATTAGTGAGATTTGGGGGAGAAGAATGGGAAAAATAAAAAGAAAGATGTTTAGGTCTTTGAGATGCATAATTGTTTTAAGCATTATAGCTATGTTTCTCTTTTCAACTATTCAAGGTGCAACACTGCCTGCAACTCGAGATACAAACATGTTTTCACAAAAATATTCTGGAAGCAATAGTGCAACTGGAAGTTTTAAGTACCCTGATGGGGAACCCTACAAGGGTTCCTATTATCCCTCAGATTTTGATTTGTTTAAGTATTTGGGTGATAATCCTAATGAGTATCAAAGTGTTTGGGAACCTTGGCTCACAAAGGCAGCTGTTCACGCAATAGCTGCAAGCGATGACGGACAGTTTTTAGCTGTTGGTGGGGGTTATCTTTATGATAATGAGGTTCACATTTACCGGTGGAACAACGAAACTGTGCAATATGAAAAGGTTTGGGATTCCGGGGACGGAATAATAGAAGGAGATGTAATCTCCCTCGACTTCGGCGACACAGATAATAATCATTTTATTGAGGTTGTTGCTGGTAGTGCTGATGGTCACGTCTATGTTTTTGAGCAACGTCACATATATGATCCGTTTACAAACACTGAGAACCAGTTTAACCTTGTTTGGAAAAGTAAAGACATGCCTCCTGTATGGTCTATAGTAGTTGAGGACGTAGATAAGGACTATAAGCCTGATATTATAGCTGGTGCATGGGACAATAAGGTACATATTTATGAGTTCAGCAACCATTCTGGTTATCCTTTTAGTGAGGAGCAGTGGATAACTTATGAGGAGGTTTGGAACAGCGGCTCAATTCTTGACGGAAAAGTTTTCTCCTTAGCAATAGGTGACACTAACTATAACTCTCTACTTGAGATAATTGTGGGAACTTATAATGGAACAATTTATATTTTCGAAAATAATGGCACCGTTCTATACATTAATGGAAAACCCTTCCCGCTGACAAGCGACAATAAATACAAGCTGATATGGAATAGTTCAAATCTCATATGGAACCCTATAACCTCTATTTCAACTGGGGATCTGGATGGAGATCCATATGATGAAATTGCAGTTGTAGCTCGGGGTCAAGGGGTTTACGTAATAAATTACGACGAAGATAAAGGAAAATATTTGATGCAAAAGCTTGTTAAACCTCTTCAAACATGGGAAGCGATGGGTGCATATCCCTTAGACTACTGGGTTGACCGTATGGTAAATGGAACGTCAGTTTTCTATTTTGAAAACGATACAATATATACGGAGCCGATTAATTACACTGTTACTCCGGAAGGTGTAGAACCGAATATTACAATATATCCTAGGAACACCGCGATGGCTGGGGAGAAAGATGAACTATATTCGCAGTTAAAATCCACTATTACTGGTTCATACCCGAAGTTTATTATTAAAGATGCTGTTGCAATATTGGATTTTGGTAGGCATGAGGAGGCTACGGGTAATGGAAGTGATTTACCTGACTTAAATATCACCTTCATTGCTGCTAAGGGGTTTGAAGCTTCACCTAACTTTAACAACTTGTTATTTTATGTTTCCCCGGATGGATCTACCTTTGCTCAAATCCCTCTCAGAGATATTTCAAATAAATCTGAAACAGGAAAATTCTACGTTGAGATAGATTTAGACAATCTGCTGGCTGAAAGACGCTGGGACTATGTAAGATATATAAAAATAGTTGTAACGGGTTTAAAGAGATATGCTATAGATAGTATTGAAGTTTTAACATTGTATCGTCCTCTAGACACGGCTACAGCGGCAACAATAGGGTATCTTGCTATAAATAGTACGAAAATTCTTTACGGTGAGAAAGATTACAATAGTATTATTATTGGTACGGTTGAGGGAAGAATAATAGCCTTCCACTATAATGAAACATCCAAAACGTTTTATCAGTGTTGGGATTCCTATGAAGATGTAGGGTTTAAAGCTAAGACAAATATTTGGGCTATAAGACAAGTAAATATACCTGGGAAACTGCCTGTTTGGTGGACGATGAGTCCTTCAGGCAGCTTTATACTTTCACTGCCATATGGGCAAACATACTCATCTATGACCATATTGGATCTCGATGACGATGAGAGAAATGAAGCGGTAATTGGAACGCAGAATGGGACTCTTCTGCTTTTTGAACCGGGATACATATATAATGTTACAGCAACAAATGAATTTTTCAATAAAGACAGTTATTCCATTAATCAAGATCCAGACTACCATAAAACTTCGTTGTCAGCGTGCTTCGCAGAGTTGGATACGGATATAGATAAACCTGAGTTGATTTTAGGATACTTTAATTATTCTCAAAGTTTTGGTGGAAATCCTGCTGAGGATCTCTACGTTGCTCCTTACGTAGGCTTAGATTACTGCACTTATGATACAACACATGGGTATTACGTCAATATGACTTTCTCCGAACTTGAAGTTACAGGTTACCTTGAGAAAATACTTAGTTTAAGTACTGCCCTTCCTGAGGTGGATGCCGCGGATGTTGATAACGACGGGGATATAGATCTAGTTGTGACTAATGGTAGAATTTATCTTATTGAAAATGTAGGCAATTCAAGTTCTCCTAAGTTTGCTGTTAAATTTGAATATTTTGTCAGTATAAATAGTAGGTATGTTGGAGTTAAGTTTGCAGGTCCAAAAATGGTTGACTATGACTCTGATGGTGGCATGGATCTTATCGTTTGCTATGCTGATAAAACTGGTGCAACATATTTTGAAAACATCGGAACTTACGAGAATCCTATTTGGAAAGAAAGAAGAGAACTCTTCACATATCCCAATCCTTTAAGACCTGAATACGACTTCTCATTCAGCAACTTAACAGATCCAACGTTTTATAATTTTTTGGGAACTGGGAAAGACTTCCACATCAGTGTCTTTGGAACAGACCTTATTATGAACGCCTATAATAGCTATACAAAGAAGATAGCGTGGTTTAACTTAGATTTTAAAACACCGACGAAATTTATGATTGCCACATATCCCAGGCTTGCAATGTATGAAATTTGCATTGCTGACGACCTATTAATGAACTTTGGCTATAGGATCTCAGAGGTTTGGAACAACGAATACGACTTAAATAATTGGACCATAACAGTAGAAACAGGGGACGTTGATAGTGACGGCAGAAGAGAGGTTATTGTGGGTGATTTTGATAATAATTTGTATGTTTTTGAGCATTTGAGGAATAATACTTATAAGAGGGCTTTTAGGTCTATGGATTTTGTTCATACTATTGTTACTGATGAGAGTCCGTATGCTTGGGAGGAATTGGAGGGGGTTTCAGGGGAGTTTAATAGGACTATTTGGGATCATGTTGAACACCTCGTAGCAGAAGTAGACTTAGATAAAGATGGTAGAGAAGAAATAATTGCTGCAGCTCATCTTTCAATCTACGTGTTTGAATGGACTGGAATAGATGACCACTACGCTTTGATTTTCCACCGAGATATGGCTCAAACTGGTTGGAATGTCTTCTTAGAAGAACATAATGTAACAAAAATAACTGCGCTCGAATTTGGAGACGACGTGGATAAAAAGAACGACAGAGAAATATTTTTCGCAGCGGGAAGCTACATGTTTATGATACCTTGCACTGGTGATAATTTATTTGGTGAACCGCTGCTTTTAAATCCGGTTAGTAATCCCCCGTACTTTAAACATGATGATTATATTCCTCCCTCCGTATTAAACTTCTATGAAAACTTAACGATAAATACGATTTTATCGGCGGACATAGATTCTGACAGCGAATACGAGCTGATATTTGGTGGAGAAAATTCCACGAACACCTTCTTCATTCCAAACGGATTTTTAACAGTGTTAAAAATTAATAAGGCAGGAGGAAAATATGAGACTTTTTGGGCCGCTCCTCAAGAGATAACAGAGAAAAATCCAATTAACGTTGTTGTTATGGATGATCAGGATTACGATGGGTTTAGGGAGTTAATTATTGGTCATGCTCATGGAATTGATATTTGGGAGATAAATGAGAGTAAGATATTCACGAAGATGGAGATTATAACGAGTTCACCAAACTACCCGATAATACATTTAAACAAAATTTGGGGACTTTACAGGGCAGCTGAAAGCAAAACGGGTAGATGGTTCCCTGGAAGAAACCTCGACATCTACCAGCTTTCAAACAACACGGTAATGTTAATCTATGCTTACGATAATGGAACAGACATAGATGATCCGTCGAGTGGAGAAAAGGTTGATGCTATTCGCTTATACGTTCTTTTGGGTAGTAGTGATGGGAAGAACTGGTGGTCTATGTATAGATTGACAAGTGATTCAGAGTATAGTGGCAGAGATTTACTTTTACAGGAATTGGAGCCTTCAGTTATTCAGCTGAAAAACGGGGAAATATGGGTTACTTGGAGAGCTGAAACAGTTTCAGGAACAATAAGATACCATGAAATTTACTACAGGAAGTATTCTCCTACTTCTGGTTGGTCATCGCTTGCTAGATTTAGCTATTCTTCTTCTGATCTTCTTTATTCACCTAGCATCTGGGAATGCAATGATTCACTAAACATAGTTGGGCTTTCATATATGCTGGAAAGCACTGGAGAAGTAAGATATAAGGTGTATGATGGAACCTGGTGGTGGCCGATTATTTGGCCCTTCTATTACATTGTTCCAAACATCGGTAAGTCGAGTAGCAATCGTTACGAAGCTGTTTCCTCTGATATGATTAACCTTGCAGATGGCGGTTACGCTCTCGTGTTTTCAGGTAGATTTAAGAATGAGTCTAAGCCTGACTACGACATTTGGGTTTACATTGCAAATAATAGTCTGGTTTGGAAGGAAAGACCTATTAGATTGACTTTTGATCCTACTGAGGAAGGTTCACCTTCCATTTCTCAGCTAAGGTCGCCTGATAGGTCTATAGTAGTTGTGTTTGAATCTTATGGAGGCTACTTAGACAATAAGATTCAAATGTGTTATTCTAAGGATCACGGTAGACATTGGAGTAAGCCTGAACCATTGTCTTACGAACACTCTGATCTAATTATAACCGAAAGATGTGGGCAGAAAGCTTACAATGTCAGTTTTGGAGTCCCACCTACACGACATGAAGTTATATATTATGATGTTTATTCTCCTGTGATAACCGGTCTCAATGGTGAAGGATTTACTTATGCAATTGTAACGCGTGCGATTTTCACTTATAAGAAACCAGTTGGCCAGCAACCAGGGACCCTAACCGTCGATGATATTGTTACAGGTTATAACCCGACTTCCAATTGGACTAGGTTTGATGTTGATTCTGTGATCGCTCTTGCTGTTGCGGATAGTGATGTTGATGCTCGCCGTGAGATTGCCGCAAACTACTTTGATAAAGCTACGCTTTTCGAGATAGTTCACACTGGAAAAACGTATCAAGAACATAGACAGGTTTGGATAAGTCCTGAGCTTGGAAGTTTCGTAAAAGATTTATGTATTGACGATACAAATGGTAATTCTTGGCCTGAAATCGTTGTAAGCGCTGAGAAAGGAAACGTTTACTCTTTTGAAATAGCTGATAAAGCCTTACTACAAATGACGTTAAATGCTTCATTTACAGTTTGGAATTATACTGTAAGCCCGGTGGAAAAGGTCGAGTTTTTAAAGATAGGTGTTTTTGATGATGGAGAACCAGGTATTGCAGCTATTACTTATCACATGAAGATTTTCGTGCTGTCATCCAGTGGGGAATTAATTTGGAACAAAACTGTAGTGAGTGGTAGTTGGATGGTTTATGACGTTGTCATGGCTGATTTAGATGAAGATGGGATTGATGACATTGTTTTAGGTGGAGACGATACAAATGTTTACGCTATTAGCGGAAAAGATGGACATTTGCTCTGGGCTTTCAAAAATCCCACAAGTACCATTCGCTGTCTTGCTGAAGCTGATCTAAATAAGGATCACGTTTCCGATATAATTGCTGGGGTTAATGATAGAACTATTTACGCTATTGATGGAAAAACAGGTGTTGAGCTTTGGAAAATTACGCTTTCAGATGATCATGCCTTTAAGCTGGCTGTTGGAAACTTAACGGGAGATGATGTGCCAGATTTGTTCGCGGTAACGCAATATAGCGTCCATGCACTTGATGGTTATAATGGCTCTTCCATATGGACTTGGGCGTTTTCTCAGGGATTTTATGTGCTATATGATCCGCTTGTTTTAGACTTAGATGGTGATTTTATAGATGATATTGTAGTAGAGGAAGAGGTTCTTTATGCCATTGATGGTGAAAATGGCATAGCCATATGGAACAATAGTGACGTTAACGTTACGACTGGAAATACTTGGAAACTACGTTATTTGGATGCTGTTGATTTAGATGGCGATAATAGGTTAGAAATTATCGCAGCAATGGGCAGGGTTTCTCCATTGAAATTTAAAATGTTTATTTTAGATGCTGCTACGGGTCAAACCGAATGGTTTATCGAGCAGGCTGGAGCAACCCTTTCTGGAGGATTTGCTAGCGATTTCGACAATGATAGTGCCAAAGAAATTTTACTGGTTACTCGTGAAGCTCTTGCATCTGGACCTGGAACAATAATCGTAGTCGATGGTTCAAGAGGAACTATAGAATGGTTCTTTAGAATTACTGATACATATCCGACTTGCATTGCCGTAGACGATGTTGACAGCGATGGTATCATGGATATAGTGGTAGGTGTGAACAGTAGAGTTGTATACATGATTCACGAGACTTGGTTAGGGAAATAAACAATCTAAACACTTTATTTTTAAATATAATGCGAAGAAGTTTAAATTATACTGTTATTCTTTCCTCTATTTTTATATTTCTTTTAGCTAGTTCATTTAGTACTATTTTGAAAACTTTTTGATTTAATCCAATTTTTTCTGGGGGAACTATTCCTTTTTCCTTGATTTCCTTTTTACTGATTAGTTGAGCAATTATTGAAGCTGTGTAGGCTGTGGTGCGTGCCATGGAAGTTACTTTTTCTTTATCGTCGTAGTAATCTACGAGGTTATATATGTATTCGACGTTTTCTCCTCTTGCTTCTCCAACAACCTTTATTTTCATTATTGTTAGGTCTTTTTCTTCTCCTAGTTGGAGTTTTGGCGTTAAAAGTCTTGTTAAGAATTCTCTGGGCGAGATTTTTACGGATTTTATTTCTATTGGTTCCGTGTCTAAAAGTCCGCATTCAATTAATGTTTTTATTTTTTGAGCATGACCAGGATATCTTATCGTCTTCTCACACATTTCCTCTACATTTTTCAAAGGTTCTATTTCTTTATATGTGAATATGAGTGAAGCTAACCCATCGGTGTAAAAACATTCTAATTCTCCTATTTCAGGTATGTATATTTCTTCTAGTCCTGAAAGTGTTTCGACCTCAACTACCTTACCGTTTCTTACGATTCTAGCTTTCCCGGTGTATTCTTGCCAAACACTTTCAAGGTTAAAAACAATTCTATATTCTAGTGGCGGTTTAGGTTTCTGCGGAAGTCCTCCAACCATAATTTTAACTATTCTTGCCTTTTCCAATTTGCTAGCAGCGTAGCCTACTAACATGTTGCTAAGGCCAGGAGCAACACCGCATCCTGGAACAACTATAACATCTTTTTTCTGCGCAACTCGGTGTAAGGACATATATTCGTCTTCGAAAACTAAATCGACAACGTTAACTGCTTCATTAACCTCTGTTTTAAGGGCATGTAAACTTACTTCATGTGGAAGAGCATTGATAACAACGTCGATATCCTCATGTTTCAATAATCTACTCAGGGCGACTGAATCCATTGCGTCTATAATGGCGGTTGAAAGTTTACTGCTTCTTATTTTCGAAGCAACATTCTCGATTTCTTTTTTGAATTTACTGGCTAAAACAATTTCTGAAACAGTGTTGCTTTTAACTAGATCCTTAACCGCTGCGGACCCCATCATTCCGGCGCCTAATACCATTATTTTCATGTTAACATCCCTTTCCCTACAAGGAGAAAGATGTTTCATATAACAGTGTTAAGTTTAATCTTAATATAAAAGCGCACCACTATTAATAATAACTTCTATAAATTCTATAAACTCATGGGTTATGAAGATGCTGTTATAGTTTGAGATGGGGAGGGTAATAAATTGAGCGTTGACATTAAGAAAATAGATAGTTCATTAGAAAGCCTATCGAAGATAGAGGACCTTCTTAAAGAAACAAAAAATTTGATAGAAGAACTAAACGCCGTTAAGTTAGAGAATGAGCAATTGAAAAACGAAGTAGTTAATTTAAAGGAGCAGTTATCAAGATTCGAAGAGGAAGTAAATAAGTTGGAAAAGGAAAACATTGAGCTAAAAGATACACTTAGATCGAAAGACGCGGAAATAAGCCGTTTAAACGAGAACATTTCCTCTTTAACGAGTGAGAACAGCAAATTAAAAGAAGAATTAAAAACCGTTGAAAAAAGAGCCTTTGAAGCGGATGAATATAAAAGAAGACTTGAGGAGGAAAACAAGAAACTGAAGGGTGAGTTAGATAAGATTTCTGAACAGTTAGAGAAAATATCT
>Ga0190309_1000106_pt1 | contig 27864 bp, 21 predicted proteins | sample 48700767_MG_FD_161656 | JGI IMG/M metagenome (GOLD analysis project Ga0190309, IMG submission 161656) | Hydrothermal vent sediment bacterial communities from Southern Trench, Guaymas Basin, Mexico - 4870-07-6-7_MG | ecosystem: Environmental > Aquatic > Marine > Hydrothermal vents > Sediment ... | reverse complement strand
GCATTAAAGGCTCCAAGACGGGCTTCAACCTCACGAGTTGAGACCAATTTCTATTGAAGAAGTTGTTAAGCATCATGGAGACTACGTCGTCTAAGTTGTGGCCAGTAGCCAAAACCCTTGTTTTAGCCCTTCCAGCCAAGACTTCAAAGAGGTGTCGTTTTATCGTTCCGCAGGCAGAACAGACCTTACGTCTATATAAGGTGTCCTTAAAATCATCTATCGAGAACCCGAGTTCCCTTTGGAGGTCGAAGACCTCAAGTTCAACGTCTAACATCTCTACGAGCTCCTCAACCTTCTCCCTGCAATGTTCAGAGTAACCTCTTATTCCTAAATCGACATGTAGGGCAACGAACTCAGCAGCTGGGAAAGCCTCTTTAAGCCCGTGGAGAAGTGCCATACTGTCTTTGCCTCCGGAGACGGCGACGCCTACACGGTCGTCTGACCTAAACATCTTGAAGTCTTCAACTGTACGCCTAATTCTATTTGTATAAAAATCCTTGAAGCATCGAGCACATAACCTGAGTTTGGCGTACGGTAAGTTGACCTCAGCCGCGGCGGAACGACATCTACTGCAAGTGGCTGGCATACCAACAGGGGATGAAGAGCAGACGAGTTATAAACTTAGCGGGATGCTCTCGAGCATCCCTAAACTTTAGATATGTTGACTTCTCAGACATAAGGCTTTGACGCTTAAGATGTTACGACGTATCCTTTAGATGTACTTGCCATACTTTCTCGCCTCATCAACCATCGCGTAAACATTTTCAACCTTACAATTTGCATGTATCGAGTTACTAGACGCTAGTATGTAGCCTCCTCCCTCCGAGGCAGCGTCTATACATCTTCTTACATCTCTTCTTACGTCTTCCTCTGTTCCAAAAGGCAGAACATATTTACAATCGACATTTCCGAGAATGCATATTCTCCCCCCATACTTGATCTTCGCTTCCTTAAGGTCCATAACGTTAGGCTCGAAGGGGTGGAACCCCTTTATCCCGGCGTCTATCATGTCCTCCATTATCGGCTCGACATTTCCGTCTGAATGCTTCAAGACAGGAACTCCCATGCGATCAGCTAGCTCTATCATCTTCTTCATGTTTGGAAGCTCAAACTCTCTGAACTGCGACGGGCTCATGAAGGTTGAGTGGCAGTCAGCGTAGTCGTCAGTCATGAAGAGAACCTCGACGCCAGCCTCAATCATGAGTTTAACGAGCCCTCTACAGGCTTCTGCAATCTTATCCATGAACTTGTGAACAGCCTCCGGCCTCCGGTACATATCGATCAGAAGCTTGTCTATTCCTCCTCTCACTTGGAATGCCATATGCCAACCGCTATGTCCCTGACACATAAGGGCAACGTCTTTCCCTTTCAAGGATTTGAGAACTCTCTCGACAAGCTCAAATCTTCCCTCCTCCTCTGGGTCTGGTGGGAGATACTCCTCCATCTTCTCCTCGGTTGTGACGGTTCCTCCAACGTACCACGTGGTTTTGCTTTCAAGTCGAGGCTCCAAGATTCTGCCCCACTCATCTATGAACCGGCCTCCTGGGAGAATTCTGGGCTTATATCTGCGGCTACAGAGCGTGTAGTCGCTGACGGCCGGGACGGCGTCGAAGTCGAGCTTAACGCAAGCCTCGGAAAGAGCTATTCTATTCTTAACAGATTCCTCCCAAGCCCTATCTCCGCCTGCCGTTATGAGGCTGAATCCTGTTAGAGTTCTTCCGATTATCGCTTCGACTATCGGAGGGTCAAGCCCTAAGTCGGTTATTGGAACCATATCGGGTTCTCCCAATTCCAGCGCAGTGAAGAATCGTTCCCGATGAGACATCGTCAAGACCCCGTTCCCCCCAAACTAAAACCCTACCAAAAAATACATTGTTTATACGTGGTATAAAAACTGATTTGTAGGTTACGTCGGTTAACCGTTAATAATGATTGACGCACGCCTCTTTTCTGGGGATTATGTGTTTCATGTTGGAATGGAGACTCTGTCTCGACGTCGTGCCTTGAAGGGACGGATAGTTGCAGTGATGGTAAGAATTTAGTCTTACATAAAGGGGGAAACCGAAGGACCAAATGAACCCTTACACTTTCAATTTAAAATACCTCTGTTAAACAGCTAGGTGTAAATGCTTCGCGGAAGAACAAGAACCATTTATAAACCTTGTTATTCATGTGCTACAAGAAGGTTCTCCTCAAAGAATGGTAAGGTTTATTAATCCCTCTAGTTTTTTTATCTTTCAACACTTCACTAAGGCTCGGGGGAATCGATATCGGGTTCTTGGGAATGTTCGAAGAGGCCTCTTACATAAGTAAGAGAGCCTTAATTAGAATTGAAACTCAAACCCAAGAACCCAAAGCCAAGTTACGGAGGAGAACGTAGTAATTGTACACTCCAGAAGACGCGTTTATACTCTTGAAAGCCTTCTTCGAGGAGAAGGGTCTGGTTAGGCAACACCTTGACTCCTACAACGAGTTTATTGAACACGGGCTTCAAGAAATAGTCGACGAGGTTGGAGAGATCAAGATAGATGTTCCAGGCGAACCTTATAGGATAAAGCTCGGGAGAATCTACATTTACAGGGAAGTCGACAGGGGCGTCATCGAGTATCCTTACGTAACCGAGGTTGACGGAACGTACCACGAAATATACCCGATGGAGGCCAGGCTCCGCAACCTAACCTACGCTATGCCTCTCTCCTTGGAGATGACGACCGTCATCGGCGATAGGGAGGTCAGCAGTGAACTGGTCTATATTGGGGACATCCCGACCATGCTCAAGTCGAACAGGTGCCTCCTCTCAGGCCTCTCAAGAGAGGAGCTGATAAGGCAGGGTGAGGACCCAGAGGATCCTGGAGGATACTTCATAATAAACGGTTCTGAAAGGGTGATTGTGGCTCTAGAGGACTTGGCTCCAAACCGCATACTCGTCGACATAGACGAAAGAGGTGCAAATCCAGTATACCAAGCCAAGGTCTTCTCGACGACTGTAGGTTTCAGAGCCCGTATCGGGTTGAGGATGAAGCCAAACGGAGCCATGTATGTCTCGGTTCCAGGAGTACCAACAGAGATACCCTTTGTCATACTTATGAGGGCCCTCGGTTTGGAGTCGGACCGAGAGATAGCCGAGGCAGTCTCCCTAGACCCTACGATACAGAGTGAACTTGAAGGCTCCTTCGACGACGAAGCTGTCAAGAGAGCCGACACGGTGGAGGAGTCCATCCTATACATAGGAAACAGGATTGCCCACGGACAGCCGAGGGAGTATCGTTTCAGCAAGGCTGAGAACATCCTAGATAGAAACTTCCTGCCTCACATAGGGAGAACCCCGGATAAACGCTTGGAGAAGGCTTACTTCTTAGGCGAGATGGCTCTTAGGGTTATCGAGCTTAAACTTGGTATGCGTAAGCCGGATGATAAAGATCACTTCAAGAACAAGAGGCTGAAGCTCGCGGGGCCCCTCCTAGCGGACCTTTTCAGGATGGCCTTCAGAAACCTCTGCCGGGACATAAAATATCAGCTTGAGAGGATGGGGCCGAAGAGGCAGTCGATAAGCGTCTCCGTCTCCGTTAGGCCGGGCATAATCTCCGAGAAGCTCCAGCATGCTTTAGCGACGGGAAACTGGGGGCGAGGTCAAGTAGGCATAACCCAGCTCTTAGACCGGACGAACACAATCTCCATGCTCAGCCACTTGAGGAGGCTCCAGTCTCCACTCAGCCGAAGCCAACCCAACTTCGAGGCTAGGGACCTGCACCCCACTCACTGGGGTAGGCTCTGCCCCAACGAGACCCCGGAAGGCTCAAACTGTGGCCTCGTTAAGAACTTGGCTCTCTCCGCGTCCATATCCGTTGGAACTGACCCTGAAGTGGTTAAGAGATTTCTCTACCGAAGGGGTGTGATCCCATACAACGAAGCTAGCAGGAGTCTCAAACTCTCAGGCACAAAAGTCTTCATAGATGGACGTTTAATCGGCTACACGGTCAACCCGAAGGAACTCGTCGAAGAGTTGAGACGGGCCCGAAGGAACGGTGAGATATCGTCTGAGGTTAACGTGGCCTACTTCTCAAAGGAACACAACGTTAGGGAGGAGATATGCATAAACTGCGATGCTGGCCGCGTTAGGAGACCCCTCATAATAGTCGAAAACGGCGTTCCTAAGCTGACTAAAGAACACGTAGAGAAGATTCGCTCTAAGGAATGGAGATGGGAAGACCTCATCAAGAACGGCATAATCGAGTACATCGATGCCGAGGAGGAGGAGAACACTTACATAGCGCTTACGCCTGAAGAGCTGACCCCAGAACATACACACTTGGAGATAGCTCCGTACACGATCCTAGGTATATGTGCGTCCCTTATTCCATATCCCGAGCATAACCAGTCTCCACGTAACTCTTACGAGTCGGCTATGTCAAAGCAGGCCTTGGGCATATACGCTGTGAACTATCCTTTGAGGGTTGACTCGAGGTCGCATATACTCCATTATCCGCAGAAGCCTCTAGTGGAGACGAAGCCGATGGAGTTCATGGGATACAAGCTGAGGCCTTCAGGGCAGAACTGCGTCGTAGCCGTCCTATCCTTCCAAGGATACAACATGGAGGACGCCCTAATCTTCAATAAAGCATCTATAGAACGGGGATTAGCTAGGTCTACCTTCTACAGAATCTATGAGGCTGAGTGTAGGCAGTACCTTGGAGGGTTGAGAGATCGCCTCGTCATACCGGAGCCCGGCGTGAGAGGATACAGGGGTGAACAGTACTACCGGCTCTTAGAGGCCGACGGGGTCGTCGGCCCTGAGTCACCAGTCTCGGGTGGGGACGTTCTCATAGGGAGGATGAGCCCGCCTAGGTTCCTTGAGGAGTATAAGGAGTTCGAGGTTAAAGGCCCCTCTATGAGGGATTCATCGATCGATATGAGGCCTTCCGAGAAGGGAGTGGTGGACGCTGTCTTCATAACTGAGACCCACGAAGGAAACAAGCTCGTTAAGGTCAGGATAAGGGATCAACGTATCCCAGAGCTCGGTGACAAATTTGCCTCCCGCCACGGACAGAAGGGAGTAATAGGTATGATAGTCCCGCAGGAGGACATGCCCTTCACCGCGAACGGTATAGTTCCAGACATAATAATTAACCCTCACGCAATACCGTCTAGGATGACTATAGGCCAGTTCTTGGAGTCCATGGCCGGTAAGGTCTCAGCCATGAGAGGTACACCCATCGATGGAACAGCCTTTGCAAATGAGAGGCCCGAAAGGATAAAGCGTATGCTCATCGAGATGGGCTTCAGCCACACTGGCAGGGAGGTCATGTACAACGGGATCACCGGAGAGAAGTTTGTAGCCGACATATTCATAGGCCTCGTCTACTACCAGAAGCTCCACCACATGGTCGCGGACAAGATTCACGCAAGGGCTAGAGGCCAAGTTCAAATGTTGACGAGGCAGCCGACTGAGGGAAGGGCTCGCGGGGGAGGCCTCAGGTTCGGCGAGATGGAACGTGACTGTTTGATTGGGCATGGGGCTGCCATGCTTCTTCGGGACCGCCTCTTGGAGGAGTCAGACAAGTACGTCCTGTACGTCTGTGAGAACTGCGGGTACTACGCCTACTACGACCTGAGGCAACGTAAGTACGTCTGCCGTATATGCGGAGACAAAGCCGTGATCTCTCCGGTTGTGGTTTCGTATGCTTTTAAGCTTCTCCTGCAAGAGTTGATGAGCCTATGTGTGTCTCCACGCCTTAAACTGAAGGAGAGGGCTTAGCCATGGCCTATGAGGAAGCCTACAAGATAATCGACGAGATAAAGTTTGGGATACTCTCCCCTCAGGAGATACGTAGGCTCTCGGTAGTTGAGATACAGACGGCGGATACCTACGACGAGGATGGAGCCGCTATACCTTCAGGGTTGATGGACGGTAGGCTTGGAACTCTAGAGCCTAGACAGCGTTGCAGAACCTGCGGGAACACCGCTACCGGCTGTCCAGGCCACTTCGGTCATATCGAACTGGCTGTTCCCGTCATCCACGTCGAGTTTACAAAGGTTATATATAGTCTTCTCCAGGCTGTATGCAGGAATTGTGGACGTATCCTCCTTTCTGACGCGAGGATAAACGAAATAAAGAAGCGGATGGACCACCTCAGAGAGGTTATGGGTAACGTTCCAGACTCTTTCTATGAGGAGGTGCTCAGAGAAGCCAAGAGAAACAGAGAGTGTCCCCACTGCGGGGCTGAACAATACAGGATAGAATTTGAGAAGCCTACGATCTTCCGTGAATATTTGAGGGACGGGGCTCAACGTCTAACCGCCAACATGATTAGGGAGAGGTTCGAGAGGATACCTGACGATGACTTGAGGCTGATCGGGTTCGACCCTGAGCACGCCAGGCCGGAATGGATGATCCTCCAAGTTCTCCCCGTCCCACCCGTCTACGTCAGGCCTTCAATAACTTTGGAGTCAGGCATTCGTTCAGAAGACGACTTAACCCATAAGCTCGTTGACATAACTAGGATAAACCAGCGTCTGAAGGAGAACATAGAGGCTGGGGCGCCAACGCTCATAATTCAAGACCTCTCGGAGCTGCTACAGTATCACGTTACAACCTACTTCAACAATGAGGCTTCGGGCATACCTCCAGCCCGCCACCGTTCCGGTAGGGCTCTAAAGACCCTCTCCCAACGCTTGAAAGGGAAGGAAGGCCGTTTCCGCAGTAACCTTTCCGGGAAGAGGGTTGACTTCTCCGCTCGAACGGTTATCACTCCCGACCCGAACCTCGACATAAACGAGGTTGGAGTCCCGCTGGAAATAGCTATGCGGCTCACGGTTCCTGAGAAAGTAACGTTATGGAACCTAGAAAGGATGCGTGAACTCGTTAGGAACGGTCCGGACAAGTATCCGGGAGCCCTCTACATAGTGAGGCCCGACGGGAAACGTGTCAGACTGGAGTTTGTGACCGATAGGGAGAAGGTTGCGGAGGCCCTAGAACCAGGCTTCATAGTTGAGAGGCATCTCTGTGACGGCGACATAGTAATCTTCAACAGGCAGCCTTCCCTCCATAGAATGTCGATAATGGCCCATTACGTCAAGGTTCTACCATATAAGACGTTCAGGCTCCACCTCTGTGTCTGTCCACCGTACAACGCGGACTTCGACGGAGATGAAATGAACCTTCACGTCCCGCAAAGCGAGGAGGCCCAGACCGAGGCTAGGCTCCTCATGCAGGTTCAAGACCACATATTATCGCCTAGGTTTGGAGGACCCATAATCGGGGCTATAAGGGACTTTGTGACAGCGGCTTACCTCTTCACCCGTAAGTCGAACCTCCTAACGAAGAAGGAGGTCTGTGAACTCCTAGTCTCGGCGGGATATGAAGGTCCCCTTCCTGAACCCGCGATAAAGGAGCCGGAGCCTAGGTGGACCGGCAAGCAGATATTCAGCCTCTTCATCCCCCCAGGGATGAACTACACTTTGAAGGCGAGCTTCTGCCGCAAATGCGATGTCTGTCTGAAGGAGAACTGCAAATACGACGCTTACGTCGTAATCAAGAACGGGGTTCTCGAACGAGGGGTAATCGATAAGAATGCGATCGGGGCTGAGAAGTCTGAAAGCCTCCTACACAGAATAATCAAGGATTATGGAACGCAGGCTGGAAGAACATTCCTCAACAAAATATCAAAGCTCCTCACGAAGTTCATAACGATGAGAGGCTTCACATACTCGTACGACGAGCTTGAACTCTCGCCGGAGGTTAAAGAGAAGATAAAGAAGATCATCCATAAGGATGCGGAGAAGAGGATACAAGGATTCATCGAAGCTCTACAGAAAGGAACACTCGAGAGGCTTCCGGGACAGAGTTTGATAGATTCCTTCGAGATATACGTCATGAACGAGCTTTCTCTCGCCGAGAAAGAGGCTTGGGAGATGGCCGACTCAGACCTAGACCTCACCAACGCCGGAATATTGATGACGAGAAGCGGGGCTAGGGGCTCCATAATCAACATAGGGCAGATGACTGCTTGCTTAGGTCAGCAATCCGTCCGCGGGAAGAGGATCATGCGCGGATACTTGGAGAGGGCTCTACCGCACTTTAAGATTGGAGACTCGACTCCTAAGGCTAGAGGCTTCGTCTACTCGTCCTTTAGGGACGGCTTAGATCCTGTTGAGTTCTTCTTCCACGCGATGGGAGGCAGGGAAGGCTTGGTCGACACGGCTGTGAGAACTCAGCAGAGCGGTTACATGCAGAGGCGCCTGATAAACGCCATGGAGCATCTCCACGTCGAGTATGACGGGACTGTCAGGGGTCCCCTTGGAGAGATTATCCAGTTTAGATACGGAGAAGACGGAGTTGACCCCGCCAAGAGTGATCACGGTAAGGCAGTCAACGTTGGGAGACTCATCGACCGCATCAAGCTCATGATGGGCGCCGGCGAACCCGCACCTAAATCTTACATCGAAGAGAGACTTAAAGAGGCTGAGGATAAGCTCACTCCTCTCCTCATAGAGGAGCTCAGGAAAACCCTCTACAAAGCAGAGCTGAGCCGTGAAGGCGTAGACCTAGCGATCCGTCAGACGATAGAGAACTATAGGATGGCCCTCGTTGAGCCCGGCGAGGCCATAGGGATAGTTGCGGCTCAGTCGATAGGAGAGCCGGGAACCCAGATGACCCTGAGAACCTTCCACTACGCCGGTGTCAGGGAACAGAACGTGACCATAGGGCTTCCAAGGCTCATCGAGATAGTTGATGCTAGGAGAGTTCCTTCAACCCCAATAATGACCATATACCTCGACGAGGAGCATAAGAGAGAGAGGGAGAAGGCCGCGGAGGTCGCGCGGAGAATAGTCTACACGAAGCTCGGAGACTTGGCAAGCGACACTTACATAGACCCGCAGACCGGCGGAATCGTAATGAAGCTCGACCCCAACCTAATGAAGGATAAAGGTGTCACCCTTGAACTCTTGAAGGAGAGGATCGTGGTACCTGACTGCTCCGTCAGATTCGTTGAGGACAGCATAATCTTCGAACCGAAGAAAGAGGTCAACCTCAAGAGGCTTCTGGACAAGATCTTATCCCTCTACATTAAGGGGGTACCGGGAATAAAGAGGGTCCGCGTCACCGAGGAGGAGGGCGAGTGGATCATAAGAACTGAAGGGTCGAACCTCTCGGAGGTACTCAAAGTTAAAGGCATCGATCCAACGCGGACTACAACGAATAACGTACACGAGATCGCTGGAACTCTCGGAATAGAGGCCGCGAGGAACGCTCTAATAAAGGAGGCCATGGGAGTTCTGGAGGATCAAGGCTTAGATGTCGATATTAGACACGTTATGCTCGTAGCCGACATTATGACGGCTACCGGAATCGTCCGACAGATTGGGAGACACGGGATAAGCGGAGAGAAGTCGAGCATCCTCGCCAAAGCGGCGTTCGAGATCACAATCCCGAACATTGTGGAGGCCGCTGTTAGGGGTGGAAGGGACCCGCTTAAAGGAGTCACCGAGAACGTGATCGTTGGACAAGCCATCCCGATCGGAACGGGACTGGTTGACATTTATATGTCAGCTTCGCAGCTTATAAGAGGGAAGGATGGGGAGAGAGGCGATTCAGCGGGTGGTAAACCTCGCTAAGTCCATAGGTATGGCCGTGAAGACGGGGAAGGTTCTCTTCGGCGCCAAGAGCGCCCTCAAAAATGCAAAGACTGGAAAAGCTAGGCTCATCATAGTTGCGTCGAACTGTCCACCTGAGATTCGCCAAGACCTTGAATATTACTGTAAGCTTTCAGGTATCCCCCTAATCGTTTATGATGGAACAAGTTTGGAGTTAGGTGCGGTCTGCGGAAAACCCTTCACTGTTTCAGCTATGACCATAAGGGAGCCGGGGGACTCGGATATAATGAAGGTCGTGGTGAGGAAGAATGTATAAGGGGATTAAACTCACAAACAAGGAGATGCGTTACATAGCTCTCTTCGAGAGCGTAACCGGGGCCACAGTTGTGGACTGCATAGTGGACGACCGTCTAAACCGAATAATCTTCGTGATCAAGGAGGGAGACGCCGGACTCGCCATAGGGAAGAGAGGGAAGAACATAGCCTTACTTGAGAGGCTGACCGGCAAGAAACACGAAATCATCGAGTTCTCAGATGACCCCACACAGTTCATAAAGAACGCTCTGAAACCCGCAACTGTCAGGGAGGTTAGAATGATACAGAGGCTGGACGGGAAGCCGGTAGCCGTGGTTACCGTCGAACCGAGAGACAAAGGCGTAGCCATCGGAAGAAACGGTAGGAACGCTGAGCGGCTTAGGTTCCTAGTTAAAAGGTACTTCCAGATAGAGAACGTCTCGATCCTATAGGCGCTCCAGAGGCCCCCCTTATCATTCAAGGAATCTCCTCAGCCAATCATATAAACTTCTTTTACGTCTGAACGGTGGAGGGTTCATGTTGAGGGATATACATCTATGTTAGAAACTTTCTTAACTTGTGAAGGTAGAGAACGGAGACGGATGAGGAGATGTCTAGGGTTCACGGTGTTGAGCTCCTCCCCGGAGAGAAGGTGGAACTTGTCTCGAAGCCCCACCCCTTATCCTTCCTCAAGTATTATATGGTCTCGGTTTACTTAATGTTCCTCTCATTCTCTCTAGCATGGCTTTACTATTATTTGCAGGCGCACAACTCTCTCTTAGCTATATTAGATACGGTCTTTGGACTTGCAGGATTAAGAACTGAGGAGACCATTCTCCTCATACTCTTCTGGGTTCTCCTCTTAGGAGGCGGATACGTGATGAGCGTTCTCTGGGCAACTAAAATGCCTCTTCTCTACTTGGTTACGGTCACAGCCGCCGGAACGTTCTTAGAATTTTATCTCTCCCCACCAATCTTTATTCCAAGGGCCATAATTAAACTGGTATTGATGGGGATGGTTGCTCTCCTTGGGGGAGTTGCGACGGAAGCATACAGGAGAGGGTGCACTTACATCTTGACCAACTACAGGATAATCATGAAGAAAAAGTTTGTAAGTAGAGAGGAAAGGGAGATAACCTACGATAGGATAGCTGACATCAACGTGAGACAAGGAATCCTTGGAAGAATCTTCAATTATGGGTCAATAATTCCCATAGTGGACTCGAGCTTCGTCAGGGGGGAAGACCTAGCTCTCGCCTCAACCCTTAAGAAGGCTTCCGTGGGTGTTGGGGGTGGAAAGACCTTCCAGAAGCCTAGAACGGCAACGTACTTTTCACTTCACGGAATATCCAACCTGAGGAAGGTCCGTGCAATAATAAGCTTAAAACGTTTAGAGTCTCGAGAGGCACCTATCCTGATGAGGATCGAGAAGTTGCTCGAAGGGACGAGAGAAGCCACTTAACGTATCGTCGCCGCAGCCTTTGAAACGAAGAACTCTAGCCTAACTCTCTTGCTTAAGACTTTCTTCGTTACGTATCACGATTAAACGCTCGAAGTCTCTCTCTAAGAGGTTTATCCAGCCGCGTTCGAAGTGGAAGACTGCGTTATCGTTGATCAGCCTAACTTTGCAGGAGTAATGGCCGCTTGGGTCTCTACCCTTACACTCACACTCTTTAGAGGGGAGAAAACCGCACTTGGATACGCATAAGGCATCTATATACTCTTGCATCGCAAAGAAAAGCCTCTTTGGATTGAGTAAAGGCATGAATCTCTCCGATATCATCTTTATGTCTCTCTTCCTCATCTCGTCCCTCGCCGCTTTAGAGAACCTCCTGCCCGCGAGAAAACCCATGTTAAAGTCTCTGTCCTTCAGTTTCTTAGCCATCTCATTAACGAAATCCTTACCTATGATTCCGGTTTTCGACCTTGGCTTAGTAATAACCCTTAACAGGATTCTATCATCAAACTCGGCGTGGGATGCGACATAGTCTACCCCTTCACTCCAAACCTTCCTATCTTTATCCTTGTAGCCTTTCACCGCCATCAGTAACTTCACCTTCTCGACAAGACCCTTTTCCTTCAGTTCGACACCCATTCACCATCTCACCTCCGCACGGTTCACCATTCAACTACCGAAAATGGAAGAGTCCCGCTCACGTGGATATCCTCAAACCTTGAGGCATCTAGGACTCGAATGAAAATTCCATTTCCTATACTAACGATTCTCGTGGAGGCTAATAACGCTTCCCTTTACTCGGATTCCTGCTCCGAGCTAAGCCCCTCGAGGGGCTCCGAAGACCCTCCTCTCGATTTGAATCGTCACAAAAAAGAGAAGGGGGTCTCTGAGGCCTAAGATCGGCCTATACTATCTTGTAGTACTCGTTTATCTCCTTCTCGTACTCGCCGATGATGCCGGACTCCACATCATCAACCTTGACAGACCTTTTCAGTAGTGAAGATTCGATTAAGGCATAGGAGGCCGCTAAATCTCTCAGACCTTCCCTCCCGCTAGTCTCCATCTCCCTCCTGTCCCAAATAGCCCTAAGGAACTCTAAGGTCTCTAAGGCCATGGGGTCAGTTATCCCGTAAGGGAAGAACTTCTCCTTGACTTCCCTCGAAGCCTCCTTCTCAAAGAGTTTTCTTATGTTGATTCTGGTTCCATCATCTAGAATTAGGTTCTCACCTTTGATGCACCCTTTCGTGCCGTAGATGGCTCTGATCCCCGGTAACGTTGTTGGTTCACCGTGTCCCGCCCAGGAGAAGAAGACTGTTCCTATAGCTCCAGTTTCAAACGTTATGAGGGCGAAGAAGGTGTCATCGACTTCGCACGTGACACTCTCCATAACCTTTCCAGCCTTGTCACGGGTCACCCTAACCTTCTCGATAGTTCTGACTATACTTGAGACCTCATCGACTTCGCCGCAGAGATACCTCAATATGTGAAAGAGGTGGACGCCCATGTCGATTGTAGCTCCGCCGCCAGCGAACATCTTTTTGTGGCGCCAAGCAGTTTCGGCAACTATCTTGTCAGGAGACCACCAGCCGCCAAGTATTCCGTACAGAACCATCTGAACATCGCCGATGTACCCTTCGTCTATAACCCACTTCGTCATTCTTATGTCAGGGAAGTACCGAGTGTTCTCGGCGACTCCTAAAACCTTCCTAGCTTTCTCAGCCGCCTCTACCATCCTACGGGCCGCCTTCACGGTTATGGCTATAGGCTTCTCCACGAGAACATGTTTTCCAGCATTCAGACTGTCGATCGCTATTGTGTGGTGCGACAGAACCGAGGTGTATATCTCAACTGCGTCGATGTCAGCCCTCTTCAGCATCTCCCTATAATCGGTGTACGTCTCCACTGGAAAATCCTTCTGGAAGTCGTAGACGTAGATGTGGGGAACATTAAGGGGGTCGCCAGGAGGCCCAACGGGTTGCCGCGGAGGAGGCCCTTCGCCTCTCCTCCTAAACCTTTCAGCGTCACCGGGTTTCCGAGCTACAAGTGCAGCGATCCTGACGTCCACGTCCTTTTCAAGGAGAGCCTTATATCCATGGAGGTGCGCTGGCATTATTCTACCGCAACCGATAAGAGCAACATTAATCCTCTTAGGAATCTTCCTTCCCTCCTTCAATCTCCAATTCCTAACTCACTTAGGTATACGGTTCTATCCTCCTTCATCGAGATAAGCCCAGCTTCTAGGATGGCTTGGGCGTCCCTGTTGTAGAGGGCTGATAGTAGGCTGTCGAAAGGCCGGTCCTCAAGGATGCACGTGACGAAGTGTTCAGGACCGTTCCTCCTACCCTTCTCCAAGGGAGGGACCTCCAAAATCTTCCATTTTCTACTGTCAGCCGTATAAATTCTGAGGGTCTCTGCGCCTGCGGCTATAACCCCTTCACTCCCGTTCAGTATTAAAGTGTATCTTGGAGGCACACCCTCACCTATCTGAGACCATGAAGCCTCGGCTATGCCCATAGCCCGCTTATAACCCATCAACAAAACCGCGTTGTCTTCGACGTTAAGATAGTCCCTCACGTAGGTTCCGCCAAGGGCCGTAGCCTTCTCCGGAACCCCCAAAATCCACCGGCACATGTTAGCCCCATAACAGCAGTAGTCCATAAACGCCCCAGCCCCATTCAGCTCGGCGTTGTAGAGCCACTCGTAAAAGTAGGGAGAACACCCGATCTCCTTAGGCCCTTCATGGGCGGCTCTGTACCTAACCATGTAAACCCTGCCTATGCGGCCTTCCTCCGCCAGAGCATATGCGTAACGCATAGGCGGGAACCATGCAGTTGGATAGTTGATCATCAGTTTTACTCCGTACCGTCGGGCTGCATCGAACATTCTCTGAGCTTGTTCTAGATTGGCCGCCATCGGCTTCTCAACCATGACGTGGATTCCTCGTTCTGAAGCGGCTTCCGTGACATCAGCGTGGCGGCTATTCTCCGTGTAAACCAAGACGGCTTCGACATCCTCTTTCTTTAGGAGCTCCTCGTAGTTCCTGTACGTTCTCTTCACACCATATTCCCTTCTAATTTTGGAGAGGAGAGGCTCGTTCACGTCGGCTGCAGATATAATCTCCGCGTTGGATAGTTCTCTGAATTCTTTCAGAATTCCCCATACGTGGTCATGGACTAGTCCTACAACCCCCAACTTAACCTTGCTCGTCATGGTAGACTCTCTCTCAGAAGGCAATAAATATCTTCAGAAGATACGATCTAAAATATTTTACTCAACTCAAAATCTTGCGGTATTTCACTTTTTATCCAGCATCAAAAGAAAGGAGAAATAGCAAGTTTAACTCTTGAAAAGGTTTCCCCATTAAGCGCTGTAAGTTATGTAGACTCTAAACTGATCTTGATTATCGTTTGCTGGGAGTCTGTAAGATCGAGATAGTGTCGCCCTCATGGCTGGAGGGCCGGAGAAGGCTGAAGGAGACGAAGATCACTGCAGTCGGTATCGGAGAGCTGGGATACGCGGAACAGGAAAAGTTAAACTGGACACCTTAATCTGACGGGAAACGTGGGGCCGCCCGTTCATGTGCACAGAAAGGTTTTTAGGAGATTCTTGGTCAATCAGCGTTTATACCCGATCTTTCTTAAGAATTCTTTACGCCATCTTACGCCCTCTCCGTTTTCTATCCCCCTCGGTTTCATACCATCTATAACCCCGAGTATACCCCTCCCCTGCTCCGTCTCCGCAACTATGACCTCCAAGGGATTAGCTGTGGCAGCATAGATCGTGCAGACCTCTGGGACCATCTTTACCGCGTTGAGCACATTTATCGGGTACGCTCCACGCATAAAGATTATGAAAGAGTGACCGCAGCCCAAGCGTAACATGTTCTCGGCAGCCGCCCTCTTAAGCTCCTCATCCGTTCCTTCGGTTCGGACAAGCCGTTCACCGCTGCTCTCGCAGAAGGCCAGCCCAAACTTTATTCCCGGAACAGAGTTCACCATAGCCTCGTAGAGGTCTTCAACGGTCTTTATGAAGTGTGCTGTTCCCAGTATTAGATTGCTGTCCTTTGGTATATCCACCTTAACAACCTTGATCTCCAACCCGTAGTTCCCTCCTGAAGTGTAACAAAGAAAAAATAGTGTATTAGAGGGTTAAATAGGTTATTCGGGTTAAGGATCATGCACGTGTTGGGAGGGTCTTCTACCTGCTGGTGGGCGGGGTCGCCTCCCTTAGGATGGCGTTAGCGCTCTTCCACCGGTCCCGCAGAATCTCTATTATGCCGGATAATCCGGTGTGGACAGAGTAGAAAATATAACATAAGTAAGCGCATTTGGTGCATTCGCTGTATTTACGTCTGAGCTCGTCGAATCTCGGGCTGTCCCAGAGGTCAGGTAGATCGAATATGGACGCCACGGGCTCCCTGCTGTGGCACCCGGCAACTCTCCCCTTATGGTCCACAACCAGAAAGTTCTGGAGAGCTTTACACTTCCACGTTCTCTCACCAGTTAAAGCAAGATTCTTAACTGCGTCTAAGGTCTTGTCGGTGATGTATATATAATTGCTCTTTCGCTTCATTGCTTTTAAGGTTGAGCAGAGATCAGCTAAAGCCTTCCTGTCAGTTATCGTGTATTCATCAACTTTTTTCCCTATGGAGAACATCCCGTCCTTGAAGGGGTAGTCATACCAGTATAGGCAGTACCAAACTGGAATCTCCCTCTCGATGAAGTACTTCGTGAAGTCTACTATCTCGTGTATGTTGAGTTGTGAGATTGTCGGCGAGACGCCTACGCGGATTCCCTCCTTCTTAAGCTTGAAGATAGCGTCCATGGCTCTTCTCCATGCACCTTTGACGCCCTTCAAGTAGTCGTTCTTCTCTTCGTCTAAGGTGTCTATCGAGATCGCGACGAAATCGACGTTTCGAAGGTCGTCGATCTTCTCGACAGCCATGCTGCCGTTATCGTACACTGTAGTTATGAAGTACCTCGAGGAGTATTCGAGGATTTCCCCAATATCCTCCCTCAGGAGGGGGTTCCCCCCTGAGAAGACTATCTCCAGAACTCCTAGATCACGCAGAATATCAAGCCCCTTCTTGACCTCCTCCGTGGAGAGTTCAGATGGATCCTGATCCGCCCAAACGTTGCATCCCCTGCAACGGTAGTTGCACCTTCTTGTTATCATCCACTGAGCATGATAGGTCCGTTTAGGCTTCAACGAACGCTTGAGGAGGCCTAGCAGTTTGGAAGATGATAGAGTCATACCGTCTGCCCCTTAACCTTCTCTGAGAGATAATAAATCTTTCTCAAGATGACCTTTTATGGTTTAAGGGAACTCAATGTATAGTGTACTACGCATCATTATCCTCCAAGACTAAGAAGAAGCAGTTTATTATCCACATTTTCACGAGGTTCAACGAATTAATGGGCTGTAATCACCCCGTAGAGTCCGCCTGTGCAGAAGACAAAGAGTCTGAGAAAGTCTATGAGGGGATATGTGAAGGCTATAACATACTCTCCGCTCTTCAAGGCTTTAACGAAGTAGAAGGCTGTGAGGATGACTAATGGGAGAACGGTAATGGACAGAAGGGGAACCAAGAAGAGCACGTTAACTGTGGACGCCAGAAACGCCAAGGCCACGCACGCCGCCAGCCACGCCAAGAAGAGGGTTAAAGTCGCCATGATCCATCGGGGAATACTCTCCTTTATACCTCTCCTCCTCAAGAGTAAGGCTCCTCCCCTACCGTAGTTGAACGTCTGCTTCAGGAGGGTTCTCAGTGAGGATCTGTGCTGATGCTTGATGACGGAGTTTGGGTCGAGCACCATCTTGTATCCCATTCTACATGCCCGCTCGACGAGTTCATCTTCGTCGAAGCCGTACAAGATGTTCTCATCGAAGCCTCCAGCCTCCTCTATGACTTTCCTCCGCAGAGCCATGTTACAGCCAGCCGGGTAACGGAGGAAAAGTTTCACGTTTTCGAGAACCTCACGCTTCTTGAACCTTCTCAGGACGGGCATTACGCTGCTGTCTGCGTATCTCGATAGGAAGTCGTCCCTATACCTCACTACGGTTCCCCCGACACAGCCGACCTCCGGGTCCTCGAAGTTTCTCACCATAACCTTTATCCAGTCCTCGGTGACAACACAGTCCGCATCTGTGAAGAGTATGATCTCTCCTCTGCTGTTTTTGACGCCCGTGTTTCTGGCCACGTTGATTCCTCTTCTCCTTTCTACTATAAGCTTGACGGGATACATCTTCACGATCTTCTCGGTTCCGTCGGTTGAGCCCCCATCTACAACTATGATCTCGAGTTTATCTCTGGCGTAGTCGACTCTCATTAAAGACTCTAAGAGGTCTCCTATCGTAGCCTCAGCATTCATGGCTGGGATGATCACGGAGACCGTTGGCTCGTAGGGGCTTCCTTCCAAACCCAACCCCATGCGTATTTCTATATGAGGCTTTATTTCTCTTCCGCAATCCGGAGAGGACATAAGCGGCTGAATGCGATAGGGATATATCGTGAGAGGCCGCTAGTGGATGCGGAGTCGTCTCCATAAGGCTTGGTGGATGGAAGACTCTTCATGTCTCTGGGAGAGAGGAAACCTAAGGTTTCAGTGATAGTGGTGAACGCCAAGGGAACCAAGCAGCTCGAGGAGTGCTTGAGAGCCCTCATGGAGACGGACTACCCCAACTACGATGTGACCGTCGTCGACTGTTTAACAACTGGAATCTCGGAGTGGATGAGAGAACGTTTCCCAGACGTTAGACTCATCCACTTCGACCATGACATTGGAGCCTCAGCATCCCACAACGTAGAAGAGAAAACATTGGACCCCACAGTGAAGTACCTCTCCTTTCTAGACAACGATGCAGTAGTAACTAAGAGCTGGTTGAGAGAACTCGTCAACGTTATGGAGAGCGACGAAGCCATAGGAATGGCTCAAGCTAAGATCATCCTAGCCAAGGACCGTCGAATCTTAGATCATGCGGGAATAGCTCTAGACGTTCTCGGCACTTGGTATACAACTCGGGGAATGAGGGAAGATAAACTCAGGAAGGTCTTCGAGATATTCGCCGCCTCATCTGCGGCGTGCATTGTGAGGAGGGAGGTCTTCGAGGAGGCTGGAGGCTTCGATCCGGACTACTTCATCTATGACGACGATACCGATCTATCCTTCAGGATAAGACTGCTTGGGTATAAGGTTGTCTTCGTTCCTTCAGCTGTTGTGATTCACTTAGGTGAGCAAGCTAAGGCTCTCTCCCCAAGGAAGTTATATCACTCCGTAAAGAATAGAACTTGCACAATGCTCAAGAACTACGAGCTTAGGAACCTGTGGTGGAGATTCATCTTATACTCCGTATTAACCGTAATGGCGGCTCTCACCCTCTTCGCAATGGGGAAGCGAAGGGAATCAAAGGAGGTCTTTAGGGGCATTCTCTACCCCATCAGGAACGTGAGGAGGATCTGGGAGAAGAGACTACGCATACAGGCTAAGAGGCGTTTGAGGGACTCCGAACTCCTTAAGAGAGGTCTCCTGAGGAGTGACATTTACCCTACACTGCTGGACCTCAAGTCGAAGTTAAGGTACATTAAGGGATAAACTTAAGTATTAGACCGACTCTCAGTTTTTCGGCTCTAACTAACTGCGGTTCCTGAGGGCTGTGGTATGTCTCCAGTCTTTAAGATGGGAGTGATCGGCGTCGGGACCATGGGGAAAACCCATATACAAACATGCAGAGTTCAGGAGAACGTCGAGGTCGTCGCTATAGCCGACATAAATAAAGAGATTCTGAAATCCGTGAGTGAGAGATTTGGCATAGAGAACGCTTTCACGGACTACCGGGACATCCTGAGGATGAAGGAGGTTGAGGCTGTAGTGATCTGCACGCCTCCATTCACCCACGCAAAGATCGCATGCGACGCGGCCTCCGCTGGTAAACATATCCTCTGCGAGAAACCTATGGCCATGAACTCTAGGGAGGCGGAGGCCATGGTTAAAGCTTCCCGGAAAGCCGGAGTTGTATTAGGAATCTGCTCGGCAAGATCACGTTTCTCTCCGCACGTTGAGTTAGCCAAAAGATACCTCTCGGAGGGTAAGCTTGGCCGAGTCTATTATGCTAGGTTCACCATGTTCCGTCGTAGAGGGAGACCCGGCATAGACATCCTGAAGACTTCTAAGTGGTTCATCGACTCCAGAAAGGCTGGCGGTGGGGCTCTCATCGATATTGGATGTTACGATATAGATGTTCTGCTTTACTTAATGGGGAGTCCTCAACCAGCATCGGTGAGCGCCGTAACATTCAAGGGGATCGAGCCGACCCCGAGTCTCGAGTCTCCCTTCGATGTCGAGGAGCACTCAACGGCCTTTGTGAGGTTCGAAGGAGGCCTCACAGCAACTTTTGAGACGGCGTGGGCGGCGAACATGGAGAACCGTAACGAGGTTTTGATCTTGGGGTCTAAGGGAGGGTTGAGGCTTAACCCCTTCACGTACTACACTGAGAAGGACGGTGAACAGGTCTCCTTCGGCGCCGACCTCTCCTCAAAACGGGTTCCCACAATGGAGAGGCTCATAGAGGACTTTGTGAATGCCTGTGTTGAGGATGGGAGTCCCAAGACCCCCGGAGAAGACGGCCTAAAGGTTATGCAGATAATCGATATGGCTTACCTTTCCGCTAAGTTGGGTAGGGAGGTAACCCTCAAAGAGCTTCAGAGTTACGCTTAACAATCTCCTTTCCTTAGTCAACCAGCAATTCTCGGGTTTCCCTAAGCATTCTCACCTTGTTCCCTTAAGGAGATCAGCCGCCGTCTTTAATGAAGTCGGCACCTAAAAAAGTTTATATACCTGTTGATAAAATATTTATTTGTTAATATCTTGAACTATCTCGATTAAATAACTGGAAACGTTAGCTATTTGATATCTACTACAACTAGAAGTTTCCCCCCTCATAAGAATATCCTCCCATCAAAAATAGAACAAGGAGGTGAGAGCGTGAAGATTCGAGTAGCCATAGCAGGGGTTGGCAACTGTGCTTCAGCCTTAGTGCAGGGAGTTCACTACTATGAGAATGTGAAGGAAGGTAACGTTCCGGGGATAATGCACGTAGACTTCGGAGGCTACCACATAAGAGACATAGAGTTCGTGGCGGCATTTGACGTGAACAAGTATAAGATAGGGAAGGACCTCAGCGAAGCCATATTCGCGGAGCCCAACTGTTGTGCAAGGTTCGCCAATCCAATGCCTAAGCTCGGCGTTAAGGTTCTGCCGGGACCGGTCTTGGACGGAGTCGCCCCCCACATGAGGGAGCCCTTCAAAGTGGACATCGACGACGACCCCGTCGACGTTGCGGAGGTGCTCAAAGAGGCAGACGCCGACATGCTCGTAAACTTCTTGCCGGTCGGCAGCTACAAAGCTACGCGCTACTACGCTGAGGCTGCTTTGAAGGCAGGATGCGCCTTCGTGAACTGCATACCAGAGTTCATAGCTAGCGACGAGGAGTGGGCTGGAAGGTTCGAGAAGGCGGGACTACCGATAGCCGGCGACGACATTAAGAGTCAGCTCGGCGCAACGATACTCCACCGGGCTTTGGTGAGGCTCTTCGTCGAGAGAGGCGTAATGATCGACGAGACGTACCAGCTGAATATAGGTGGGAACACGGACTTCCTGAACATGACTTACGAGGAGAGGTTGAAGACGAAGAGAATCAGCAAAACCGAGGCTGTTACCAGCATGGTTCCCTACGAGGTTCCGACGAGGATAGGTCCCTCCGACTACGTGCCGTTTCTCGGAGACAAGAAGATATGCTACATCCACTTGAAGGGGAGGAAGTTCGGGAACCAGCCTGTCACCCTCTCGGCTAAGCTGGAGGTCGAAGACTCGCCGAACAGCGCGGGCATGGTGATCGATGTGATAAGGGCGGTCAAGCTGGCGTTAGACAGAGGGATAGCCGGTCCACTGATAAGCATATCAGCGTACGCCTTCAAGCATCCGCCGGTTCAGGTGGAAGACCATATAGCGCGGAAGTGGGTCGAGGAGTTTATCAGGGGCGAGAGGGAACGCTGACCTGAGGAGAACGTCTCCGCCAATCTTTCTCCCTCCTCATGGTAAAGGAGTCTTCTAATGCTCGTCGGGGATGATCGTGATGAAAGCCCTGATAATAGCTGCTGGAAGAGGTGAACGGCTTAGGCCACTAACGGATAGGAATCCCAAGCCGTTGATACCACTATTGGGGTTAAGTTTGATCGAGAGGGTTATCCTCTCGGCTGTGGAGGCTGGGATATTTGAGTTTGTTGTTTCGACTGGGTATTTAGGGGAGAGGGTGAGGAGTTTCCTCGGTGACGGTTCCAAATACGGCGTTAGTATAGAGTATGTGAAGAGCAGATTTTGGAGTATGGGTAACGGGTTCTCCGTCTTCGAGGCGAGAACCCTCTTAAATGGGAAGTTCATCCTCCTAATGTCAGACCACATATTCAACCCTAAGATTTTGGAGTCTCTGCTGGATTTTGATGTCGAGGAGGATGAATGTGCCTTATGTGTCGATGTGGGTATGAGGAACCCCATTGACCTTGAGGACGCCACGAAAGTCATGGTTCTCAACGGTAAGATAATCGACATAGGGAAGAGCTTGAAAAAGTATAACGGTGTGGACATGGGTATATTCCTCTGTTCTCCAGTAATCTTCGACGCTCTAAAAAGAACCATAAGGAAAGGCTTGTACTCTCTTACGGATGGCGTAAGGGAGCTCGCTAGAGAGGGAAAGATGAGGGCATACTGCATAGACGAGGAGGAGGCGTACTGGATCGACGTAGACACTCTTGAGAGCTTGAAGATCGCGGAGAGGATTCTCCTCTCCCATAACTACACGATGTATGGTCTTAAGGGTGAGATTCCGCAGCTCGACGAAAAGACGGGAACCGCGGTAAAAGCTCAACGTGGTGGAGAGCGTTGGAGAAGTTAAGTTTCGAGAAGGAGAAAGGGGCTTCGGACCTACTGGCTCATTACGTTCACAGGCCGATAGAGAACAAGATCGTTCTCTACCTGATGCGGACACGGGTTACGCCGAACCAGATAACGATCCTAACGAACATTCTGGCCTACGTTGTAGCTGCCCTCTACTTCCTTGGTTTTCTTCTGCCCGGTTCGATTCTCAGCTTCGTGGTCGGTCTGATGGATGGACTGGACGGGAAGCTTGCTAGGGCTAAGAACCAAACGACGAAGCTCGGCAAGATGGAGCACGCCTTCGATCTCCTCTTCGAGTTCTCTTGGCTTGTAGCGTTATCCCTGTACCTCTACAACAGCTCGGGTGAGGCTTCGCCATTAATATTTGCTCTTTTCTCGATCCTCTTCATCTCGTTCTATCGTTACTGTTATGACACCTTCAGCCGAACCATGAAAACGAGTCTAGACATATACGGGGACTTTGAGAGAGTCTTCAGGAGAATAGCTGGGAGAAGGAACCTCTATAATATCCACATACTCGTCGGCATCCTCTTGGGGGTTCCATCCTACTCCCTTATGAGCATCACGGTTCACGCGGGTTTGACAGCCCTGATTTACGCGTGGAGAACCGCCAAACACTTGCATGCCGCCGATAAAGCTTTACAGCCGCCAAGCTAAAAGGGGGAGAGACCGTAAAACTTTATTAACAATTCGTCTCTCGTTGGTAGGTGGGTTTTCCCAGAGGGTCTGAAAGGGAGGCTCCCTTGGAGGGGTTTGCATGAAGAAGTACGAGAACTTCAGCGAATGGTTCGACGAGGTTCTCTTCAACGCTGATATACTGGACTACAGGTATCCCGTCAAGGGCTTCGCGGTCTATAAAGGCTGGGGATGGCGTATCGTGAGGAAGATAATCCAGATGCTTGAGGAGAGACTTGAAGCTTCAGGCCACAACCCAATGCTCTTCCCCGTAGTCATACCTGAGGACTACTTCGCGAAGGAGGCTGAGCATATAGAAGGTTTCAGAGCGGAGGTCTTCTGGATAACGCAGGCTGGAAACCGTAAACTCGCTAGGAAGATGCTCTTAAGACCTACATCGGAGACGGCTATGTACCCACTCTTCTCCTACTGGATAAGGTCTCACGCGGACCTCCCTTTGAAGGTGTTCCAGAGCGTCCCGGTTTACCGTTACGAGACTAAGGCGACGAGGCCTCTTCTGAGAATGAGGGAGTTCCTATGGAACGAGGCTCACACCGCACATAAAGACTGGGAGGACGCGGAGAGACAGGTTCAGGAAGCCGTGAGAATATACAAGGAGGTCTTCAGGAGGCTGGGCTTAGGCTTCCTCATACTAAAGAGACCTGACTTCGACAAGTTCGCTGGAGCCGTGTACTCCCTAGCCTTCGACGCTTGGAACCCGGACGGCCGAGTTAACCAGATAGGAACAGTCCACAATCTAGGTGAGAACTTCGCGAAGGCCTTCGACATAACCTACGAAGACGTGGATGGAAGTCACAAATACGTCTTCCAGACATGTTACGGGTTCGGGATAAGCCGAACCTTGGCAGCTCTGATCAGCCAGCACGGTGACGACCACGGTTTAGTTCTGCCCCCCGAAGTAGCGCCTGTCCAAGTTATTGTCATACCTATACCCTACAAAGGTGTGGAAGAGGAAGTCAAGAAGTACTCGAGAGAGGTCTACGAGCGGATAAAGAGGGAGGGGATAAGGGTTCAGATAGATGAGAGCGGGGATCAGCCTGGGGAGAAGTTTTACCGTTGGGAGATGTTCGGAGTCCCGGTTCGGGTTGAGGTTGGACCTAAAGACCTTGAGGAGAGGCAGGTAACCCTCTCCGAGAGGGTGAACTTGAAGCGGAGCAGAGTTAAGGTCGAGGAGATGATCCCCGCCATAAGAGAGCTCTTCGTCAAGATCACGAACGAGCTCGCCGAGAGAAGCCTCAAAACGATGGAGGAGATGATCGTCAACGCTCGGAGCTTAGAGGCCTTAAAGAACGCGATAAAGGAGAAGAAGATAGGTAGGGTTAACTGGTGTGGGAGACTGGAGTGCGCCGAAAAGATCAGGGAGGAGTCAGGAGGGGAGATTAGGGGCCACCGTTTCGACGTGGATGAACCTCCAGAAGGGCCCTGCATAATCTGTAAGGGAGAAGCCAAGCTGATAATATACGTAGCTAAGGCTTACTAGCCTCGGAGCTGAAGGGTTACGAAATCGGTTTCCAGAGAAAGGAACCTGAAGTAATTTCTCGAGGAATCTCCATGTTCCCTCGCTTGTTCATGTCTACTCCAGCCTTTTCCTCGAGTAAGTGTTAAGAAGGTTTTCATCCATCTGGTTCTGGAAGAGAGGTTAAAGGGGCTTGCTCAGGGTTCTCGGAGTCGTGCTCGCCCTCGTGGTCGCGGTCGCCTTGGTGGTGAAGCGGGTAAACTACGGGTTAGCCCTGATCATCGGCGCCTTAATATTAGGGGTTGCCTCAGGGTTGTCGCCTCACCAACTACTCGGAGTTCTCTCCGTAACCCTCAGGGACAGGGTGACCATCGACCTTGTTCTGATCACATCGCTTATACCGATCTTGGCTTCATGCATGAAGGAGACCGGGATGATCGACGGCTTGATCAAAGGTGTAAAGAGAGCGTTAATGGGACGCGGCGTCTTGGCGATGATGCCAGCCTTGATGGGTGCGCTTCCTATGCCTGGAGGAGCCCTCCTCTCAGCCCCACTCATAGACGAGGAGTCAGAGACGCTTGGTCTAAGCAAGGAGGAAAGGAGCTTCGTGAACGTTTGGTTCAGACACTGGAACTTCTTCGTCTACCCGCTGTCCTCCTCGCTGATACTCCTTGCGGGCTTGACGGGCTTCAGCCTCTACACCCTCATATTGATGAACATTCTCCCCGTGGTCCTATACTTAACGCTTGGATACCTAGTCTCGATAAGGGGAATCGAAGAGAAGAACCGTCCAGAGAAGCATGGAGACCCAAAAGCCTTAACCCACATTCTTTTAGGGGTCTCCCCCATCCTCTTGACGGTGGTTCTCAACTTGGCGGGTGTACACATGGCGGCGGCCCTGCTCATGGGTATAGCCTCAACCTTCCTGATCGGGAAGGTTGCTCCGCGTAAAGCCCTTAAGCTCTTAGTTAGAGGCTTCGATTGGAGGATCCCATTCGCTATCATAGGGGTTATGTACTTCAGGGGGATGATTGAGCATACGGACGTCTTCTCTGAGGTCTATCCATACTTGAGCGCCGTCGGATTGCCTATACTTCTTCTCCTCTTGGTCATGGACTGGGTTATAGGGTTTGCCACGGCTATGCCTAGCGCTGGAATAGCCATGGTCTTCCCCATAGCCTTAGTCTCCCTTGGAAGCCTCAACTTGGCGGTTGTAGGTATCTTGTACTCCACGTTGATCTTCGCCTACCTGATCTCGCCTATGCATCTCTGCCTCATACTTACGGTTGAGTATTATAAGGCTCGTTTGCATTCGGTATATAAGAAGCTGATACCGACAGCTTTAGCCTCATACCTCATCTTCTTAGCGTTCTTCACCCTTATGGGATGCCTACTCCCATAGAGCTCTTCTACCTTGAGACGAAGGGGTTCCCTTTGATGAAGAACCTGAGTTCCCGCTCCAAGTCTGCTTTGACCCCTATCCTGTGAGACCTGCCGATCTCGAAGTCAGAACCGTCGTCTAAGACGTAGACCTCGCTTCTCTCGGATGTAACATGGACGCCGTTCAAGCTCTTATCGATCATGAGGGCTTTTGTAAGCCTCCCCGGACCACTCGTCAACTTGGTGATTTCGTTAACGGGCCTATTCCTCTTCATAGTTTCTATTCCCTTCTTCGGCTCTAAGGCTCTTATCAAGACGGCTCCGACATCTCCCGGCGCATGAGCAACTATGTTGAGCATCCAGTTGTTGTGGACGTTGTAGATGAAGAGTCTCCCGGGTTCCCCGAACATCAACCTGTTGTGTGGTTTCAAGCCTCGATGAGCCCTCGACGCCGGGTCTTCAGGCCCGTAATACGCCTCAGTCTCGACTATAACTCCCTCTAAAACCTCGTCGCCCAGCCTCCTAACAAGCCTCTTGCCGAGAAGATCCTTGGCCACAGCCTCCGGGTCTCTCTCGTAAAATTCTCTGGAGAGAACACCCATAAGAATCACCTCTTCCCGAGAAGGTTTCAGATCATATAGCTCGGTTCCTTCTCTAGGAGGGCCCGCTGTCTCCTCAAGCTCTCCACTAAGCGGCGTAGTTCGGGGTCGCTCATGGCTTCAGCCGTGATCTGAACCTCCGAGGATACAGCCTTCCTCTTAAGGTCTCTCAAGTCAAGTTTTATTCCGATCAGATGCAAGAGCTTGCGGAGCACATGGTAGGCTGCCTTCGGGTATGGCCCACGCACATATATGGGAACCGCACACCATAGGCTTATAACGTCGAGGCCCTTCCGCTTAGCCTGCCAGAGGACCTCGCTGTATATGCTCGTTGGACCCGTGTAGTCTGTGAGCTTCACCTCGGCCCTCTTGAGTTCTTCTGTGAGGTTGCTGTTGTTGGTCGTGGCTGTTATGTGAGGTTCACTCTCATGGTCGACATCCGCGAGGTATCCTCCTATCGTGTAGATGCGTTTGACATTCAACCTTTCCGCAAGCTTTAGTAAGGTTTGAGCGTATCGAGGCCAGTTCAGGTGAGGCTCCGATCCGAGGAGTAGGATGAGACTTATCTCCCCGTCCCCGCCTGCTTTGCCCTCACAGTAATAGAGCTCATTTGTAGGAGGATTATATGATTCGATGATCCCTCCCTTTATGGAGACTATGGGTCTCTGAATCTGGTAGTTGTAGAAGCCTTCTGAGGAGACCTTGCCGATCCTCTCCGCACCCAGCTTGTCGATTAAGTATCTTACTGTGAACGTTGAGACTTCTCCGGCGTTTCCCCACCCGCTCAAACCTATGATCATAACTGAGCTGCGGGGTCTAACAGCCTCCTCTATCTTCAACTCTTCACCCATTATGATGCTCTCCAACCTCTTATCTTGCTTTTCTAGGAGATAAAGGTTCAACCATGATTATGAGGAGCTGCCTCTCCACTTAGAGATTCGTATAGTCTCTTTATGTAGTTCGGTTCTTTGAGAACAGGCTCGGCTATACCTACCATGTCGGCTCCTAGGTCGAAGAGCCTGCGGGCGTCTTCAGCCGAACGGACATACCCGCTAACTAGGAGAAAGAGGTCGTATCGGCTCTTGAAGCTCCGAACGAACTCGAAGTCCGGCCTCTTCCTCGCTTCGTCCCTAATGTTGAAGTGAACCCCGAAGACCTCAAGTTCGCTGATGTAGTCAAGTATCGGAGTATAGTCGTCGATTACGCCCAACCTAAACTTGACGATGATTGGAATGTCGAGCTTCGAGAACTCTGAGAGCCAGAGGAATAGGTTTCGCCTATTCTCAGGGAGAACCATCGCTCTGAGGAGGCCCCTTTCCAAGTAAGGCCTATACCCTCCGTGGACGTTCAGTTCGAGGATGTCTCCCCCAGCCTCCTTGAAACATTCAGCGGCCTCTAATCCCCATTCACGTCTGGGAGTGGCAAGGTTCACGCAGACGG
>Ga0190309_1000105_pt1 | contig 27924 bp, 30 predicted proteins | sample 48700767_MG_FD_161656 | JGI IMG/M metagenome (GOLD analysis project Ga0190309, IMG submission 161656) | Hydrothermal vent sediment bacterial communities from Southern Trench, Guaymas Basin, Mexico - 4870-07-6-7_MG | ecosystem: Environmental > Aquatic > Marine > Hydrothermal vents > Sediment ... | reverse complement strand
GAATTCAACAACGAAGTTTTTCCGCTGCTCGTACCGCCAGAAATTAAAATATTTCTTCCGTTTTCTATCGCGAACCACAAATAGGACATAAGTTTGACATCGCAGGTGTTGTAGAGAATGTGCATCGTCGGTGTAAAAGGCTCTTTGCTGAATTTTCTTATTGTAAAATTAGAGCCCTTTCTTGCGATATCTGTAGCTAAAGTTGCCTGAACTCTGCTATTATCTGGCAATATTCCGTCAAGCAAAGGATGCGCCATTGAAATATCCTTCCCGCATCTCTGAGCCAATTTCATCACAAAAGAATCCAGCTCTTCAGAGCTTTCGAAAACAATATTTGTCTTGATAGAGCCAAATCTCGTATCTCTGTGAACAATATAAATCGGAATATTTACGCCGTCGCACGAAATATCTTCTATGTTTTCATCCTGCAATAACGGCTCTATTTTTCCGAAACCCAAAAAATCTCTATCAACATAGTATTTAAATATCTCAACAAGAGTTTCCGGGAGTTGAATCTGAAAATATTCGAGAGCTTCATCAATTTTCTTGAAAAGATAATTTTTCGCTTCGAATTTTTTTATCGCTGCAAAATCTATATCTATTTTTTCCCTTATGTAATCTTTAATCATCTCCAAAAGCTTTACATCGTTTTCCGTTAGCTCTGGTTCAACAACATCATATCTCAACTCGTGATTGTTGCTGTCCCAGTAAATATGGGCATAGGCGAAAATTTTTTCACCTTTTCTCGGCTCCTTCGGAATTAAAGGATATTTTATGTCAACTGAATGTAAATCCTCCTCTCTAAATCTTTTTTCAATGGGTTTTATCTTTGATTTTATTTTCGGAAAAGGTATTCCCAATATTCTATATTTCTTCTTTTTCTCCTCAACACTCAATTTCAAAGATTTCGGAAGCACTTGAGCGATAACTTGAGGTGCTTGCCCTTCTTCCATTTTTTTCTCTCCACCCACGGTTTCAATTTTCTGCTCTCCAGAAACCTTTTTCGGAATATAATTGATTACTATAGGTTTTCTTCTGAATATCACTGAAATTCCCTTTTTAAGTTTTATTTTTCCCCTTCTTTTTATTTTTATCTTCACCATTTTGAAACCATAAGATTGCCATCGCTATGAATAACAAAATATTTCGGGGAGCTTGTTGCAAACCCGGTAAAAGATTTCCCGAGATGAGGAAGCTTGCCAGAAACACAAGGATTTTTTGCGAAATTGCACACCTTAACTTCATCCTCAGAAATTATTATCTTGTATTTATCGTTCGCTAATTTTTCGGGAATATTAACAGTTAAAGTGCATTCCCCGTAATTGCTACAGAGATATGTTTTTGTTGCCGCCAATGAAACGAGGTTAGCAATCAAATAATACTGGGCTTTTTGCGCTTGCTTCTCAATCGGAATGATTATCGCGGAAATAGAGACTGCAGCAGAAACCGCAATCAAAGCGCATATTCCGAAAAGTATTAATTCATTTACCGCTATATACTGGCCTTTTAGGTTTCCCATAATATATTGAGATTCTAAAAAATTATGGTTAAAGAATGTTACGCTCGAAGTGTAAAATATGAATGGGAAAGATTAGTGCAAGAGAATATGAAAACAAATGTTTTACCAAAAATTTCCAACATTTAAAATTTAACCTCATCTAATTTATGAGCACGGAAAAACAATTAATTAGCTATTGCGGAATTTGCTGCTCTTTATGCCCTGCTTACAGAGAAAAGCATTGCCCAGGATGTCAGAAACTTTTTGAATTATTTGGTAGATGTGAAATTGCTAAATGCGCAAGGTCAAAAAATATCGAGTGCTGCTTTTTGTGCAAAGATTTTCCTTGCAAGCTGTTCGAGGAAGGCTTTGATTGGAATTTGGATGAAATCCCTGAATTTAAGGAATTCAAACTCGGCACAGTAAAATGGAAGCCGTACAGCAAAGAATATATCAAATTATTCAAACTTAGGAAAGAAAAAGAGAAAAAGTAACTTTCGAGTATCTCAAAAATCTTCCTGCTGATATTCCTTCTTAAGCAAATACACGGAAAAGAATCCTAAAATTACTGGGAGCCACAAATTTAAAATTCTGTCCAGCAAGATTAAAGAAGCCGAAATTTCCGCTGGTATTCCCAAAAATATAAGAGCTGAGATTGTTCCGCCTTCAACCAATCCTAAACCTCCTGGAAGCCAAGGAACCATGGAAAACAAGAATTGCAGAACCCAAACAGAAAGAATCAAATTTATTGGCACCGCGCATTCAATAGCTTTGAATATGAGATAAATCCGCAATATTTCCAAAAATCTGGAAAAAAATGAGATTGCAAATATTTTGAACTCAAGTTTCTTATCAACAAATAAAGTTTTTAAGCTCGAGCTGAACAATTTTGATGCCGTTTTCGCATTTGTTTTAAAAAATTTCTGAATGTATTTCCTTATTATATCCTCGATTTTATCTTCTCTAAATAGAATCCGAAACACAAGGATAAAGGAAATTACGAAAAAAACAAAAATCGAGAGCGCGGCGTAAAAAAATTCGGATGAGAGATAATTCATAGAACTCAGAAGAAAAACCAAAAATAAGAGTGTTGTGTAAAGAGATACAAGCTCCGCTGAGATTTCAATAATAATCGAAGCCAGAGCTTTTGTGCTCGGAATATTATTTTTTGAAATATAATACACTTTCACAGGCTCTCCTCCGATTTTTACAACAGGAGTTAGCTGATTTACGCTCATCCCTGAAACCAAAATTTTAAACATCTTCCTGAAATTTATATAGTATTTCTGGGCTTCCAAAATTATTTTCAATCTCAATGTATAAAGCAAGATGATTGCTATTTGCACAAAAAACGCCAAAACAAACCATATCCAGTTGATTCCTTGCAAAATTGCGAAAAGTTTCACATTTCCGCTAAAATAAAAAACAATTATAAACAGCAAAAGGCCAATAGCAAGAGTAATTTTCATTATTTAAATCAAAATAAAATATTTCTGTAATGATTAGATAAAATTTAAATCCAAAATTTTTTAAAAGTTAGGGAAAATCCTAATACTTTACGAAAAACCCAAAAACTTAACCTTGTGGGATTTAACTTACTTAACGAAGTTAACGAAAGGTTAGAGGGCAAGATACCTTGTTTTATTTCCGCTGCCAATCTTTTTTACCAATCCCAAGCTTTCAAGCTTCTTTAATCTGCTTACTACGGAGGGCTTGCTTAAGCCTATAATTTCCCCTATTTCAGAAGAGGACTTAGGAGAGCTTAGGATTTCCAAGATCTTTTTATCAATCTCGTCTGTTTTTAACAAAAACTCAAAGGTTAAGCTTGTAAAATTTGGAGAAAATTCATAGTATGCTTTTAAGTAGGGCAGCTTTTTTGTTTCCTCCAAAATTAACCTTATTCCCCTTCCCTGCTTTTCTATAAACCCTAAATTGAACATGAGCTCGTACAGGATGGGATTTCTGGGAATTGGGCAAGGGTTAGCTAAGCTTACCCCTGGAGGAAAGGTTCCGGGATTTTTGATTATAATCTTATTCCTCCTCAGCTCTACAAAAGTTTCGGAGAATATTGCATAATTTCTATGCACTAAAGCGTTCACCAAGGCTTCTCTAAGGACGGGCTTTGGGATAAGGGGATAATCAACCCTTCTGAAGCCTTTGAAAATGGAGAAAAATATTTGCTTTTCAAAGAATAACTCTTCCAAATCTTCAACAATCTTCCAGATAGGACCTAAAAATCTTGTATATCTTTCCTCCTCAATTACCCTTAAAAAAGTGTTTGGGTAATGCTCCTGCGGATTCTCTAAAAAAATCAAAGCCCCGGCAAAGCTGAGCACCTCCCTTCCATTTTTTCTTACAATAGCCTTTATCTTTCTTAAATGCTCGAAAATGTTTTTTATTTTTATATTTCTCGATTGCAAGCCTTTTTCATACTTCCTCAAAGCATCCTCCCAAATGTTTCTGGCTTTTATTTCAGTTGGGGTTTCATCGAAATGCACGAGCAAAAGCTCTGCACCCAAACCCAAAATCTCCTGGATGGACAAAGGTCTTTTTGATGTTCCAACCCTAATATATCCAATTCCTCCTATGCTTGAGATGGATTTGGATTTCTCAACCTCCACAACCAAAAAATACCTTCCTTCTATCCTTATCTCCCTCAGGTTTATCTTGACGGGAGGAATTATGCTAGCCGCAAAATTTGAAATTGCATCTTTAGCCTTTTTTATTTCTTCTTTTTTCAGACCTATTAGCTCTTTTTTGTCGCTTACCCCTATTATTATGTAACCTCCTAAGGCATTTGCTAATGCGCATATTTCTTCAGCTATATCCTTTGAAACCCTTTCTTTAAATTCTATTCTCTCACTCTCTCCTTTCTCTATAAGCTCCAAAAACTTCTCAATTTCCATAATAAAAACTTAACTTAATAAATAAAAAACTTAACTTTGCAGGATTTAACTTACTTAACGAAGTTAACGGAAGATTTTCGGCTTGCGCAACTTTAAAACAAAATATAAATTTTTCAGTAATATTTATGAAAATTCCGAAAGAACAGAGAAGGTTTTGTAAGTATTGCAGAAAATATACACTGCAAAAACTGAAAAAAGTGAAAAACAAGCCGAGAAGGAAGCTCGCCGTCGGGCAGAGAAGACACTTAAGAAAGCTTGCTGGTTACGGCTCTTTTCCTGCAAAGAAACCGAAAGGTCGCGGAAAACCCGCAACAAAGCTTGATTTGAGATATGTTTGCTCCGAATGCGGAAAGCAAAATGTTATCGGCAAGGGCGTTAGGGCAAAGAAAGTTGAATTCGTTTAATTAAAATTCAGCATTTTGCATATATCTTTGAAAACACTCTCCACATCTTTAGTTCCATCAACAACAATCAGCTTGTCAATATAATAATCCAAAACCGGCTGCGTAATTTTTTTGAAAATCTTCAATCTCGTTTCGGCAACTTCTTTTTTGTCATCTTCTCTTTGAATTATTTTTCCTCCGCACTCGCATCTGTTATCTTTCGGCGGTGGATTTGAGAGCAAGTTATAATTTTTTCCGCACTTTTCGCAAATCCTTCGCGAAACTATTCTTTTTATAACAACATCATCCGGAACTTTTAAATAAATCACATGGTCAATCTCTTTACCTTTCTGCTTTAAAAATTCGTCGAGCATTTTTGCCTGATTTAAATTTCTCGGAAATCCATCAAGAATGAAACTTGGGACATCATCTATCTCTTCCTTTACATATTTGAAAACCAGCTCATCCGGGAGCAATTTGCCGGAAACAAGATATTCGGAAATTTCCTTATCATCAACCCTTCTGAAAATATCGCCTGTAGAAATGTGCTTCATTCCGAATTTTTTTGAAATTTTTTCTGCCTGCGTTCCCTTTCCAGAAGCCGGAGGGCCGATAATTACAATTATCATTTTTTGACTTTTTTTATTGCGAGCGCAATATCTCCGGTTTCTTCAAGAAGCTTCGCGGCTTCTGTGCGAGAAATATTCGCTTTTTCAGCCACAATCTCTATATCCTCTTCGCTGAATTTGCTTCTCTCTTTAACCTCTCCGACCACTTGAAAACTCTCTTGCTCTCCCATTTTTATTCTCGAAACCACAGGATTGATAATTTCAATTTTTTTATTCGGGCATTCAATAACCACTTTTTCGGCGTCAATATTTTCCATTTCCATCCCGATTTTTTTTGCGATTTTTTCCAATTGCTTCGGATTTATTTTTGGGAGCATAATATCTCTTTTAATTAAAAATTAAACTTGGTATTGGGCTGGGGCAGAATCTCGCGATCAATTCGAACTGCCGATCTCTGCCTTGTAAGGGCAGCGTCTTAACCAACTCGACCACCAGCCCATAATATATTAGTTTTTTAAAATTCCGTCAATTATTGAGTTCCAATCGATTTCCTCGCTATTTATTGCGTTCCACAAATTGTATCTTTCCGGTCTTATCTCCGAAACCTTTCGCAATATCTCAGGCTTAAATTTTTCATCAAACAAAGGTTGCAAAGCAAACTCGTAAACATCTTGTTTAATCATCAGCTCTTTCATCTCCTTAAAAAGATTTCTCGAGTTAAATCGCAACCCTTGAAATTTTTCATAATATATTGAGTAAACTTTCGCTGAAATTAAAATTCCCGCTCCAACAAGCTGTCCGTGCAAATATCTGAAGCCATGCATTTCGAGTAATTTCTCAATCTCGTGCTCGCTACCAGAACAATAAACAGAGCTTTCTTCCATTGCAATGCCAGAGATAATTAAAGCTTCAGAAAATTTTTTTTCATCCCCGCAAATTCTTTTCGTTGCCTCAAAACTCAAATTTTTGTAGAATTCAGAAAATTTTTTTCCGTTTTTTTCAGCCAAACTTATATCTTGAAGGGCAATAAAATTCGAGAGTATGTCGCAAATTCCGGCTTTTTTCAAATCTCCGGAGCTTTTCCAGAGATGCAACGGAATAATCAATTTTTTCGGATACTTCGCCCTGATAGATATTTTTTTATTTCCGGCATAAAGAGAACAATTTCTCGAGACCAAACCATCGTGGCTCGGAGCTGTCGGGATCGAGATTAAATCAGCTTCCAAATCAAAACTTACTTTCTTTGCTGTATCGATTGCTCTTCCCCCACCGAAACCCGCAACTTTTTTCGGATTCAAATGCTTTATCTCCATTTCTATTGCTTCAATATTTTCGAGCGAAGCTTCTTTAATCGCATAGAATTTTTCAAAACCAGCGCTGAGGAGAAGATTCTTCGTAAAGGAATCGTCGTTCGTAATAATCACGCTCCCCTCCAATTCTGGAAAATTGTTGCTCTCTATGTATTTAAGCTCTATTCCTCTCTCATCAAGCAGTTTTTTTATGTTCATATTTAAATTTTAGAGCGTTATTTATAAAATGGAAGTCGGCCAGATATGCAAGAAAATTGCAGGGAGCGAAAAAGGAAGATATTGCGTAGTTGTAAAGATTGACGGAAAATTCGCGGAAATTACGGGAATTAAAAAATTCAAAATGTGCAGAAGAAGGAGATGCAATATCAAGCATTTGCAACCAACAAGATTTAAAATCGAAATAGATTCAGAGAAGCAAGAAGACATAGAGAAAAAATTGATGAGCAGCGGAATAATAACCAAATTAGGGTTGCTGAAGGACAAAAATTTAAAATCAAAGAAAAAATAATTTATGCTTAACTATCTCATAGCATTAATTTTTTTATTTATAGTTCTGACAATCTTGTTGCTATTCATTCTGCGCTATAAAATACACAAAAAAACATGGAAGAAAATTATATTATCTTTAATTGCGTCCTTTATCTTTATTCTTGCAATTTTATTTATATTGTTTTTAATTATCGCTCTACAAACAATTCAGGATGCAACCACTCTTTCAACTCTATAGCTTCCTGGAAGCTTGTGTTTCGCTATTCTCAAAGCCTCCATTGCAAAATTTTCATTTTTTCCATGGATTTTCAGCTCGAACAAGCAATCCCCCTTTCTCGCTTGAACAGCGCAACCACTAGGCTTGCCGAACGCGTGCCTCATGCCAGAGAAATATCTATCTGCTCCAGCTACGGCTGCCTGTTTATGCTCTCTAATTACCTGAAACGGATATTTAACAAGAACGAGATAAAAATTGTCCTTAACTTTTTTTTGCAAATAATTCGAGATCGCAACTCTTGCTGCCTCCAATGCATTATCTCTAATCTGAATATTCGATTCGCAAATTAGTTTTAGTGTTAAATCATAATCTCCTTCTTTCCCTGTTCTGAATCTCCTAACTCTCAAAGCTGGCACACCTTTGACATAGCTTTTTTTGGGTTTTTTTCTTGAAACTCTCATCCAAGGTCTTTTCAATCTTCTCACGCATCTCCCAGGTCTCAATTTCGCCATAATATATTAAAAGTGAAATAATTTATGAGAAACCCCGCATGCGCTGGAATGTTTTATCCAGGGACAAAAGAGGAATTGAAGCTCGAATTAAACAAACTGTTTGAGGTTGAGACAAAATATTTTTACGATGCCAAAGGAATTATTGTTCCGCACGCTGGATATCTGTATTCTGGGAGAGTTGCGGCGAAAGTTTATAAAGCAATCTCAAAAATAGATAAGAGAAGATTCGTTATTTTGGGAATTGACCATCGCAATTACAGAGTTATCGCCACCTCCCTTCAAGATTGGCTTACCCCGCTTGGCAAAGCTAAAGTGGACATTGATTTTGTAAATAAAATAACGAGAGAACAAGCGATTATTGTTGATGAAATCGCGATGGAGAAAGAGCATTCAATTGAGGTGCAATTACCTTTTCTCCAGTATATTTTCAAGGATTTTAAATTTGTTCCAGTACAGCTGCCCTATATAAGCTACGAAGAGATAAAATACATAGCCAATATACTAACAGATGAGAACACTTTTTACATAGCTTCCTCTGACTTTACCCATTACGGTCCTGATTTCGGATTTGTTCCAAAGGAAAGTATTTACAACCCGCCGAAATATGTTGAAGAGCTAGATAAAAAAATTGCTGAAGTTATAAAAGAATTCAATCCAGAAAAATTTTTCAATTACATAGCAAAAAATGATTTAACAGTGTGCGGATTCGTGGCAATAACTTTGCTGCTCGAAATAGCAAAAAAACTTGATGCAAAAAAAATCGAAGAAATTGCCTATGACAACTCTTTTTCTGTATCCAAGGACAGCATGCACATTGTTGGATACTATGGACTCCTAATTCACTAAATTTCCGCTTTCATTCAAAAGGCTCCGCTTTCTCCCAAATACTTGCAAATACAGGCTCCAAAAGCTTTTTCGCCACGTGCTCGCTGTTAACCCAAAACATTACTTCCTGCGATGGCTCTATCTCTTTATCATTTACCAATCCCATAAGCACATGCTTTCCGTCAAATATGTGCAGCTTTCCGTAAGGCAATTTGATATTGCTCGTGTTTCTTATTTCTGCATACGGAAGAAGCTCCGAAACCAACACTCTATTTCTCGAATTAACTGGTGCCAAAATTTCTATGCTCACATTATTTTTGTTCAATTTGCTGAAGTTCTTTGTGTGGTATGTTAATTCCTCCAAGCCTTTATCTGAAGTAAGGATTTTCACATAATTTTTTGTTTTTTCGAGCAAAGAGCGCATGTGCATCCTTATTTTTTCAGAAGATTTTATAATCCCGCTGAAATTCTCAGGAGAGATTGTTTTTAAATCTTTGTTGTATAGATTCTGCATCTCTTTCATAACCGCGCTCTTCTTAAGTTTTTCCAATCTCTCGCTCGCTTCTTCGGCATCCCTCAATATTTTGTGCTTCAAATTTTCGAATGCCTCTTTTGGTTCAACTGCAAGATATTTAAACGGACTTCCCTGCTGGATTATAATGAATCCTTTCTGCTCTAAAGATTGAAGCACATCATATACTCTAGCCCGAGGAACATTCGACAATTCAGCGAGCTCGCTGGCTGTTGCAATTTTTTTTATTAGTGCTGCTACATAGAGATTCCTCTCGTAAAGATTTAGCCCTATTCCTTTCAGGCTCTCGAAAATCTCCCTCTTTACGGTCTGTGTTACAACCATTATAGAATTAATATTTAAAATTTAAATAGTTTGCTTTCACTTTCAACATATGCAGAAACAAAATCTTTAAGTAATTTTAGATTATTACTATATTGTGGCGAATTATGGCAAAAATAAAATTCGAGAATGGCATACCAGAAAGCATTAGACATGACATTGAGAGTGTATATAATGAGTTCTTAGAATATTATAAAGATACAGAATATAATCCCCCAACCGGAATATGCGTAGATATAGGTGATTGTGGCCGATATTCAGGGCGAGACGAAAATGGCAATGCAATTATAGAGTTAGATGAAAAAGAAATAAACGATATTCCTCTTAGTCTTGGAACCTTTATCCACGAGAATGCTCACGATGTAGGAAGGCAGATTATTTTTCCAAGAATAGGGAAATCTTCTTGCTTGCTTTCCAGCACTTTAGATGAAATGTTCGCTGATTTAAACACACTTTATTTTGGGTATCCTATCGGACTTGAGAGAAATCCATTTGACGAAGAGTATGAAAGAGCGTTCAAAGGATTATCAGATGCTTTAAGCCTAAATAACCGGAAAAGAGAAATAGAGTTGGTAAGAAAGATTTTGGAAGAGATTGAAAAAAATAATAGAGAAAAAATTTTAGAATATTCCACAGAATTAAATAGAATACCCCCTTCTCATACTACTTATATTCCAAACATGTTTGTTTACTATATAAATCAAACCAACAAAATCTCTAGGTTGAAAAACAAATTAAAATTTTACTCTGAACTTTTTAGTGATAAAGAAAAAGAGAAAAGATTTGCTCTTGACACTGTTAAAAGGCGAGGCAAGACATACCATCCGTTACGAGTGAGATTATTAGATACTTTAGAAAATGATAAGAGATATAAAAAAGCCTTGAAAGTACTTGAAAAAATTGAAGAAGAGGAGAGAAGAGTATGGAAAAAGAAGAAAGAAATAGAATTTGATACAACAAAAAAACTTGGTTGCTATGATTCAAATATAGGTGTCGTAGTATTTCGTAAAGGAGATGAAGAAAAATATCTAAAAGAGCTGGAAAATAATCAAGAATATCAAGCTTTAGAAAAAAGATATCGCAGACTTTCTAAAGTAGAGAATAAGCTTTACAAGTTTATAGAAGAAAAAATAGTTCTGAGATATCTGGATCACATATTGAAAGACGAAATTATTAAAAAATGTTCAGAGTTGGAAAGAACTCTGGTTAGCTATTGTATGCTCCTAGACTATTTAAAAAACAATAAGAGAACAGCTGATTTTGTTTTAAGAAGCGTAGAGTCTGAAAAGTATGGTGAAAATAGAGAAGAATCTATGGACTTTCCACATGATGTTGGAGGCGCACTCGCTAAAAAACTTTATGCTCAAGATGTTACACCAAAAGATGTCATAGACTCTCCAGAGAAGTATTTGGAACTCTGCAAAAAAGAAATCGAAAGAGTAATAGAAGATTGGCTTGAAAAATTCGAAATATATCAAGCGGATTAAATATGAACCTACCGGATTTGATAAGGGAACTATATAAAAGGGATATTCTCAAACTAATAGAGGTGTTTCATCCGAAAATAAATCCTCTCGAAGATTACTACACCTGGGAATCTTTATTTAAAGAAAATTTAGTTTTGATTGCAAAGTTGACACCCGTACTATTCAAGAAATTATAAAAGAGCTCGAAAATAAAAACTATCCTCCTTTTTTCGGTATTCCGATAAGCGCACTAATAAACCATTCTTCCGCAAGAGATGTTGAAATCGAGGTAAGGAAACCTTTGGATTATCTCGGAATCAACAAAGAAAGCGGCAGGCTTGTTATTAAAGGAGATACCGGAGATTATCTCGGACGCTCCATGAAAAGCGGGGAAATTATTGTTGAAGGAAATGCCGGAGAAGGAGCTGGAGCTTATATGAACGGTGGGAGAATTGTGATTAAAGGAAAAGCCGAAAGAGAAATAGGATATATGATGAGAGGAGGAAAGATTTATGTAGCTAATTTTGAGTTTGAAAATTTAAGTAATTACATATACGGCGGAGAGATTTACAAAGGATTACCAGAAAACAACCCTGAGCTCATTTTGAAATCCGAAATATTGAAAAAATCTGAAAACGAGATTGTGCTTCTGTTTTGGAAAAGAAGAGAAACCTAAAAAAATTAATCTAAAATTATGAGGCTGAAAAAATTTATATTGAGCTGGCAGGTTTTATTGCTAATTTTTTTCATTGTTCTCTCTATAATCGCAATAAATCCGAATTTCAGCTCGTACGGGATAACAATAACGAGCGTTGGTAGCGGAGTATTTAGCGGGAAGCTATCTCCTGGAATGGTTGTTTACTCAGCTGGGCTTGCTGGAAACGAAATGAAAAAAATATATAAACTCGAAGATTTGCTTGAATTTCAGGGAAAAGAGGGCTATTTAATTTTAGAAACAAATCAAGGAAAGAAAACCGTAAGATTGGAAGCTGGCGATGTTTTTAACATCTCAGCAAAGCCAATAGAGAGAAGCAATTTAAAATTCGGTCTCGATATAGAAGGCGGCATCAGAGCGTTACTCGAGCCGAATTTAACAAACGGCACTGAGATTGATGAAATTATAGATATTTTGGAGACGAGAATTAATATTTACGGTTTGAGGCAAGCGGAATTTAGAAAATTGAAAATAGGAGATAAAGAGCTGATAATGGTTTCTATTGCTGGCGGAGGAGAGCAGGAGATAAAAGATTTGCTCTCGAAAAAAGGAAAATTCGAAGCAAGAATTCCTCTAACTTTGGAAAACAACTCATCCCTCAAATTGGGAAAATTTTTGCAAGGTGAAAATAAGATATATAGAGTTGTAATTTTGAACAATACCTCTGTAAAAATAAACGATAATATTTACCACAAAGGGAAAAAATTCGAGCTTAGCGATATAGAGTTCAGAATAAAAAATCTCAGCTCAAGCAAGGTTGTTTTGGAAGGTTTGGTTTTCAACAGCGAGGATATAAAAGAGGTTGGCATGCCCCCTGAAAGCAATTTTTTGGGAAAGGTAAAAAACGGATACAAATTTCAATTCGGTGTTATTATTTCCCAGGAAGGAGCAAAGAGATTCGCTGAATTAACTCAAAACCTGAAGAAAATTATCTCTCCGGGAGAAAGTTATTTATCAGAGAAAATTTATTTCTACATAGACAACAAGGAAATGGACTCTCTAAATATAGCGAGTGATTTGAAAGCGAGAGAAGTTGTTAACCCAGTAATCACTGGATATGGAAGAAGCAAAGAGGAAGCGATAAAAAACAATAACAGATTGAAAGCAATTTTAAAATCCGGAAATTTGCCAGCGGAATTGAAAGTTATTTCAATAGATAAATTAAATCCGAGTTTGGGAGAAAATTATTTATATACCGCAAGTTTAGCAGGTATAATAGCGATTTTTTTGGTAAGCGCTGTGATTTTCGTAAGATACAGAAATTTGAAAATTTCTCTCGGAGTGATATTCGTGATGCTCTCGGAAGTTATAATAATTTTGGGTTTTGCTGCAGCGACGGGATGGAATTTGTCAGCGCCAGCTTTGGCTGGGATAGTTGCGGCAATCGGCTTCGGTGTGGATGATCAAATTTTGATAATCGATGAAACAAGAAAGAAAAAGGAAAAGTATTCTTTAAAAAAAGGTTTAAGAAGAGCGTTCTTTATGATTTTCGGCTCTGGAATAACGACAATATTCGCGATGCTTCCGATTATATTTGCCGGCTTCAGCTCATACAGAGAAATAGGGGGCTTTGGTATAACAACAGTTCTCGGAATATTGGTCGGAATTTTAATTACGAGACCTGCTTTTGCAAAATATGTCGAGTATTTGCTCGCGGATTAATAAAAGAGAGAAACCAAAAACGAGATAATAACGAGAAACATGAGAATTTTCAGCATTTTTTGAACCTTTTTTGCATCTTTAATCCTTATTATCCAGAGGGAAAACAAAAATAAAATAAAAGAGAAAATTAAATAAAGCTCCGAGAAAAAACCGAGAATATATGGAAGGAAAAGCAAGAAAGAGGCAACTAAAATAATTGTTTTTCCGATAATTGTTGCTTTCAAACTTCCAAGTAAAATTGGAAGCGTCCTTGCGTTGTGAATTTTATCTCCTTTTATATCTTCCACATCCTTCAAAACTTCCCTTCCGTAATTTCCCAAAAAAGCTATTGCAGCGAGCACTGTTGTGGGAGAGTAGAGAACAATTTTATTTTGAATGAAAATCGGAGCTATGAAAACGGAGCAGGCAAGCCAACTATCCGCTCCATTTCCAAGGGGAGTTTTTTTTAATTTTTTCGAGTACAGAAAAACCAAACCAGAATTAAAGAGAGCGAGAAGAAAGAAATTGAAGGAAATCCAAACTGAAGCTACCAAACCGGAAAATGATAAAAGCCCATACAACACAAGCGCGTTTTTTCTCGAAATTCTTCCTGAAGGCAAAGGTCTTTCGGGCTTATTTATTTTATCGATATTGTAATCGAAATAATCATTTATTACATTTCCCGAAGCTGTAATTAAAAAAACCACAAGGATTGGGAGTAGCCAAAGATTTAAGGGAATTTTTTCCAACAGCAAGCCCACAATCAGCCCGAGAACAGCTAAAAAACAAATATTGGGTCTTATAATCTCGAGATACGGATTCATAATTTATCTTTAACCTTTAAATTAATCCACCGCTATAATTTGGCTCAAATAAAATTAATTTTATTTTGTTTATGGAAAAAGAAAGAGAGAAAAGATACAGACAAAAAATTGACGGACTGATAGATAGATTGGAATTTATAGAAGAGAATTTTCCCGCAAGTGCGGAAGAACTTAAAGAAAACAGAATTATTAGGAAATCTCTATACAAAGAGTTCCAGGAAATTGCGGAAATTATAAGCGACATCGCTGCAATGGTCACGAAAGACAACAAGAAAACCGTAGAGGATGATTACAGCAATATAGAAAAATTATGCAAAGCCCTGAAACTCGATAAAACTCTGTGCTCTACACTAAAAAGAGCGAATGGTTTGAGAAATGTTCTTATCCACGAGTACAATGGGATTAATGATGATTTAGCATATGAAAGTATAAGTGAAATACTGCCTTATTTGAAATTGTTCGCAAACAAAATAATAGAATGGTTGGAAAAAAACTTTTAAAACAGATAGAGAAAGATTTCTCGATTTTTAAGAATAAAGTGCTGGGTATTCTTTTATTCGGTTCTTTGGCAAGAGGAGATGCCACTGAGAGATCGGATATAGATGTGTGTCTTGTAGTCGGAAACAGAGAGGTTAAAGAGGTTTTCGATATACTCCTCGAGAGCAATTTAACTTCCAAATACGATGTGAAAATTTTCGAAACCCTTCCTTTAAAATTGAAAGGTGAAATTCTCGAGAACAATATTGAAATATGGGCGAAAGATGAATTCGAGTTGAGCTACTATTTGCACAAATACAGAAAAATTTGGGAAGACCAGAAACTGGCTTTAAGGAAACTCGGATTGGAGATTTTTGAGTAAAGTGATTTCAGGAAATTTTTAGAGGAGCTTAAGGTGTTAAAAATTACCGCACAACTTCAACATCAACAAAATTTCTGGATTTTTTTGTCAATCTTAGCTTTGTTTTTCCGCTTAAAACAGTGAGATTCGAGAACTGAATATTTTCGAATGTTCTCTCGTAAGTATCGAAAGTTGTTGAGAAGGAAATTTTGTTATCCGAGAATTCCAAAATTCCGGAAGAAAATTCGATTTCCCTTTCAATTGAAGAATTGATTGGCTTGCTCATTAAGTTAGATATCTCCACAGAGAGCAAATTTACAATATTTCTGCCTCTCTGAAACTCTATTTCGGATTTTTTTTCATCCAAAATTGGAAGCCCGAAATTTACAACCAAACTTAGAATGGTTATAGAAAAAATTATTATCAGGACAGCCGAAACCACTGGATTCATAAATGAACCTCTTAAAAAAATTATTTTTATTTTTATGGATGAGCTGTACGCTTTCCTTTTTGCGGGTTTATTTATACTCCTAATGCTCTTTGTTTTTTTCGGCTCTAAGCCCTACGTGCCAGGAGAAATCTCTCAACCAAATTTAACAAACGCAACCAATATCTCCGGAAATTTAAGCTGGAAAACCATTTATCTAGGGGATATTGTAATATCGAAAAAGAAATTAGAAAAAAAGGAGATTGTTGCCACCAACGTAACTATTTCGAACGGTTTGTTTTACGGGGAAAGAAAGTTTAAAATCAGATATCTCGTTGAAGACGAGATTTTAAATACTTTAGCAAACGCTGAGCTCAGCTACAGCATAAAGGACACAAACAATTACGGCGAGTTGGAGGTAAAATTTAATAATATAACTTTGGAGCATGGCAAATTAATCGCTGGAAATTACAGACATAAAATCAATTTGAGCAGGGAAAATATAATAGAATTCAGAACAACATCTTCAGGATGGAAAATCTGGGCTCCTTCCATGTATCTGATATCCAACATCTCCATTAATCTCGAATATATTACAGAAAAATATCCTGTGCACAAATTTTATGTTTCCGATTACGTATACAGAAATCTCTATAAAAGCGAGATATTGTTCAATTTCGTAAGCGCCGAAGATAAAATTTCGATTATTGTAAACAACGAGACAATCTACAGCAAAATTCCGGAAATGGAAGTAAATTCAGTGGAATTTTACAATTTGGAAAACGGATTTAACAGTGTGGCTTTTGTCTCGAACGCAACAGCTGAATTGAAAAATGTAAGAATAAGATTGTATTACTATCGTTAATCGTGAATATAATAGCCGTAAACATAATCTTTTCTTACAACATCCAAATAAACAAACCCGAATCTCTGCAACTGCACTCTTTCTCCTTTTTTCAATTTTGTTATATTATCTTCCACTATACCCCTAACTATTGTGTTATCAGGCATCAAAATTTTCATATCAACATGTTTTTGTGGCACCCACTGTATCTTTGGGTAAGGCATCACCTGCTTTCCCAAAAATTGCGCATTCCGATCCAATTTCACATTGTACAACCCTATCAATCTAACTATTTTATTTCTGTAAGCTAAGAAATCTTCCTTGGAAATAAATAAAGTTTTTCCCAAATAAAAAATTCTATCCCCTCTATCTGGATAATCTGGATGCAGAGGAAGCTTTACAACTTTATCTTTGGGAGGATTTATAATTTTTATTTCCACAGGGTCTTTAACGAAAAAATATCTGTTCGCCAATGGGTCGAGCAATTTTCTGTTAAAACTCGCCAAATATTCAGGGGTAATTGTAACATCTCTTATTTTAGGCCCTATTTCTTTTATCATATTGATAATTGCCTGCGCAAAATAGCCCCTTCTTTTGAAAGATCTTATTGTCGGCAATCTCACATCATCGTAGCCAGTATATATGCCCTGCTCTATACCTTCCTTTATTTTCGTCATTGAAAGCTCCATGCCAGAAAAATTAAATCTTCCCTGCAATTTCACTATCGGATACTTCCATCTGAAATAGGAGTAAATATACATCTGCTTATTCTTCGATAACTGCAAGTCCACGCCTCTAATAATGTGCGTAACACCCATTAAATGGTCGTCTATCGCGGAAGCGAAATCTAAAAGCGGCCAAACATGTTTGCCCTTTACCAAAGGATGTCTCGGGTTGTCTACTATTCGAAAAGCAGGCCAATCTCTAACCGAAACATTTTTGTCTTTTAAATCTGTCTTAACTCTCGCCACAGCTTCCCCTTCCTTAAATTTATGCTCCAGCATTTTCTTCCATCTATTTAGCTGGGTTTTTATTTTCATCTCCCTGCACGGACAGGGCTTGCCTTTTTCCCTCAATTTTTTGAATTCCTCTTTGTCGCAGGTACAAACATATGCCTTTCCAAGCTCGATCAATTTTTTAAAATATTTGTAATAGATGTTTAATCTCTTGCTCGAATAATAAATTTTGTCCGGTTTTATTCCCAACCATTCCAAATCTTCGAGAATCCATTTATAAGCTTCCTTCATTGGAATTTTGTTTTTTGGGTCCGTGTCATCGTATCTCAGAATGTAAATTCCCTTGTAAATATTTTTGTAAATCCAATTCACAACAGCCTGTCTCGCGTGACCGAGATGCAATGGCCCATTAGGGTTAGGAGCAAAACGAACAACAAAATCGTGCTTAACTTTCAGCAACGGAATCATTTCCTTTTCCTCTTCTTTAATTCTCTTTATCGGCCCTCCCAAATTATCAAGCTCCTCTTTTTGCTCTTCCAAACTCATCTTTTCGATTTTTTTAGCGATTTTTTCCAAAATATTTTTGATTTCTTTAGCGTTCTTTTTTAGCTCAGGATTATCCATTATAACTTTTCCGAGTACCGCATCTACATTCGGTTTGCCGTTGTATCTTACAGAATTATCAAGCACGTATCTTTTGAGCAGTACTTTGTCGATTTCCATTATTATAATGCACAAAAATATATATATTCTAAGACAGATTTATTTTACATGCAGCAATCTCTCTATTTCCTCTTTGTCTCTAAATCCCTGATACGGTTTGTTATCTATCAAAAGAGAGGGTAGCTCGGTAATGTTGAAACTCGCAACCAAAATATCAACAGTGGAAAGCTCAAGGTCTCTATCTATTGAAAATATCAGCACTTCCGGATGTTTCTCTTTGATTTTATCCAGAATTATTCCCTGCTTTTTGCAATCTCTGCATTCTTTGTTCGAGTAAAAATATATTATATCTGGTATATTTTGCTCGCAATCTGTTTCCAATTTTTTTATCAAGGTCCAGTATTTAATTAGGAGCAAGGTGTAATCTCTTTTCAATCTGTAATATTCCTCAGGATTAAACCTTTTGCTCTCAGCCGAAGCTTCGTAATATGCAACCCTCCCACCAAGTCTCTCTATCTCCGGTATAATCTCGTTTATGTATGTCTCAATTGCGATGCATTTTTTCTCTCCGAGAGCTTCCAAAAGAAGTATATTCGTTCCCTGAATTTCCATTATTCTGTTCAGGGATTTTATGTCCATGGCAATACTTTCAACTTTAGCTTCATTTAGCAGAGAGCCAATATAAATTCCCAAAAAGAAAATGATTGAAGTTACGATAAAGGTGATTATATAGAGATTCCAATCGACTTTGTGCCTTTTTTTCACCATTTTTTCTTTATCTTAAAAATCTCGCAAAATATTGCAGAAAGCCAGAAGATTGAGTAAAGCAGAGGATAGATAAAGAGATAGCCAGCATAGAACCATTTTCTCGTTTTTAAATTTATTTTTTCAGAGGAAACTTTCGCGCTTACGAAAATAATCAATATGCTCAAAAAGAAAAACAAAATTGAAAAATAAACATAGAAGCTTAAGTAAAGTATGTCGAAATTTATATTGATGGATGGCCATGTGAAGCCAACAAGCGAACATCTGTAAAGAAATTCGTTCAGATTTACAGCGAAATTGTATATTGGAAGAAAAAGCAGCACGCATAAGATGAATATCCAGAGAAAATTTACAGGCAACACGAAAAAACCTAAATTTCCGTATTTCATGTTGAAAAACATGTAAAAATATTTTCTGTTTGTTTGCAGATAGCCGCGATACCACCTTATTCTCTGCTTAAACAAATCTCTAAAGGTTTCAGGAGCTTCTGTTGTTACATAAGCATTGGGACTGTTTTCCATTTTATATCCTTTTGAGTGCAATTTAAACGCAAGCTCGGTATCTTCAACCAAGCTTTCTTTGTCCCAACCACCAACCTCTTTAACAACTTCGGTTTTGCAAATCGAACCAGGGCCTGGAAGCACATACTGGCAGTTAAAAAAGGCGAAAGCTTTTCTTAAGTAGATGGAGAAAATATATTCAACCCATTGTATTTTCTGCATTAATGTTCTCGTCTCCTTTACTTTCAGCGCCGGGGTAACAGCAACGATATCCTTTTTGTTAAAATAAGGAAGAACTTTCTTTAAATAATCCCTCTCTGGATAGGAATCTGCATCCATCGAAACCACATATTCGCTATCCACCAATTTTAATCCCTGGTTTAATGAGTCCGCTTTTCCAGTGTTTGGTTTGTCTATAATTTTGAGGCGTGGGTCTTTTATTGATTTGCAGATTTCCAAAGTTCTATCCGTTGAGCCATCGTTTATGCAAATGACCTTTAATTTATCTTTTGGATAATCCAAATTGAGAATCGCTGTCAAGCATTTTTTTATGTGCTTCTCTTCGTTGTGCGCGGGAACTAAAAAAGTTACAGAAGGATAATTTTTTATTCTTACTCTTTTCTCCCTGAAAAAATTTTTTCTGTTTTTGAGAAAAACAAAAAACCAGAGAAATGCGCAGTAGAGCATCACGTAATAGCAAAATAGCTGAATCAAATCCAAAACTCCGAGATTAAACGACAGAACCATAATTAAGTTTTATATTTGAAAATGTAAATTTTATTTCCTATCTCTTTAATCAATTCAAATCTCGCATCTCGCTCAACGAATTTTAAGGTTGGTTCTCTAAGTTGAGAAAGTTCTTTAAACAAAATATAGTAGCCATCTTCGCCCATAACTTCCGAAAGATTCTCCTGAAAGCTTCTCCAAAAAGGTAAAACTTTCACTTTTCTTTCGGAGAAATAAGCTATCACAGGATATTGGGTGTTCACATAGATAACTGTGTCTTTTGGTGTGTTATTTTTTATCCAATTAGCTGCTTCTAGAAGTTCGTTCTGCTCGTTAATCAAAAAATGTCCGTTTTTTAAATTGCAGAATATATGCGGAAATTCGCTGCACAAAGTTAGAAACAACAGCGCAACAATTACGAGATAAAAAATTGCTCTAAGTTTTTCAAATCTCTTTGAAAAATCTAAAAAATCCTCGAAACCCTTAGAAGAGAGAATTGTAATTAGAGGCAAAACAGGCAGCAAAAATCTTATTTCTTTATGGGTTATGAAATGGAGTGATAAAAAAAAGATTAGGAATGTGATTAACAACATTTGCTCCTCTCTCTCCATAGAATAACCTCTTGCTTTCAGATAAAAAAGTAAAAAAATTCCGAATAATAAAAAAAGAGGAAACAATTGGTTGAAATTCAAATACAAAATTAAAAAACTTGTCGGTGTATCCCAATTTACAACCTTGTAAGCCATTACCACCGGATATATAGGATTCCCGAAATAAAGAAAGCTCCATGCCAAGTAAGGCAAAATGACCAAAAAGGAAGTAAAATAAATGAGCCATGTTCTTTTTAAAATTTGACAGATTTTTCTATCTTTTTTTGATTGATAGAGATAAAAAATCAAAAAAATAAAAAAGAATAGAAGGAGCGAGGTAAATTTTAAGAGAAAAGATAGTCCCAAAAAGATACCTGCCAAAACTGAGAAAGATTTTTTGTTTGTCTTGATTGTTTTAATACAAAACAGAAAAACCAACATCCAGAATACTGGTAGTAGAGTGTCCACCAAGATATCGTGGGAAAGAGCAACATCCAACGGCAAGAATGTGTAAATTAAAGAGGACAAAATTCCAACTTTTTCGTTGAACAATTCTCTAGCGAATAAAAAAATAATCAAAATTCCCAAAGAGGAAATAAAAGAAACAACAAAATGAGCAGTAATAATGGAGTGGTAAGCTTGATATCCAAAAGCAAGGAGCACTGGCAAAAGTGGGGGCCTTATATCGAATTCGTTAAATAAAGAAGTGTGTCTAAACCCGGAAATTATTTCGGCATGTTGCAAATAAACGCATTCATCCCAATAATGGAATCCTATTCTTACTGGAAAGAATCTTATAAAAAAACCTATCACAAAAAATACTATTAAATAAGCAAACCTCCTATCAATTTTTTTCATATTTTTCCTTCCAAACCCATAAAGTACTTGCGATGTAATTACCTATCGTTGCCATGAATATTCCTATCAAATTTGAAATCAAATAGTGCATACCTAGAGCCGTGAGGAACCATAGGAAAAATAAATTAATTCCTCCTCCGAAAACTCTCGCTATATTAAATTTAATCAATTTCAACAAAAATTTTTCTTTTAGGTGGTCGCTGAAGGTGAAGGTATAGTTTAAAATAAAATTTGTAATTATCGAAACTTCAATCGCAATTATACTCGAAAAGAGATAAAACAATCCGTGCTCAGTTAAAAAATAAAGAATGGATTCATTAATTATTAAACCAGAAAGTCCGACAAGAATAAATTTTATCCATCTGCTATATTCAAGTTTAGACAATCTAAATAAATGAATTAAGCCGAGGATTATTTGTTTGTAATTTAATTTGGTCGTTCCTCTTGTTCTTTCTTTAAAGTGATATGGTATTTCGGAAATTTTGTTAATATCTCCTTTCGCAAGTATTTCCAAAATTATTTTGTAGCCAATTGGCTCGAGTTTTTTGTTGGATATTATTTTCTTTTTAAAAATAAAAAATCCGGAAGCTACATCTGTTAGTTGTTTAGCGCTTGGAACAAGTATTTTTGCCATAAATTGAAATGCTTTCGAGAGCACACTTCTCCCGATACTAAAATCAATTTTCGATTCCGGCAAATAGCGGGAGGCATTAACAAAATCCGCACCTTTATTTATTTCTTTCAGCATTTCTGGAATTTTTTCAGGAGGATGCTGTAAATCAGCGTCCATCACGCAAATCAAATCTCCTCTCGCTTTTTTTATCCCTATCACAACAGAGTTGCTCAAATCGGCTTTTCCTGTGTTTATTAATTTCACGGGTAGCTGAAGCTCGGCTGCAACTTTTCTCACTTCCTCTTGCGTCCCATCGTTGCTATTGCTATCAGCGATAATAATCTCGTAATCAAAATTTTTCAGAGATTTCTTTATTCTTTCGAAAAGAGCTCTTATATTGTCTCTTTCGTTATAGGTCGGTATGATTATTGTCAGCATAAAATTAAATTGAATTTTTTCTATCCAGCAAGCTTCGTATTTTTATTTTGGAAATAAAAAGTTTAATACTAATTAAAATCATGGAAGAAGAAATCAGAAAGTTGATAGAAAAATTTCCAATTTTCCAAAAAATTTCAGAAGAAGCTTTCAACATCTCCAAAAAAATAGAAGATGAACCTTTCTCTGAAGAGGATAAAGCCAGAGCCTCGCTATTTTTGGCGTGCGATGAAAATTCCTGCGCAATGATTAGAAAAATACCAAAACCGAATTATAAAATTTTGAAGAGAGCGAGAAAAAAGACCGGAATAAAACCGAATATAGAAGCCATCAATTGGGTAGATTCTATATGCAGAGAAATTAATAAAGGAGAAAATGTTGCAAGAACAGCAAAAGAAATATTGAGAGAATACAGAAAGAGGAATCCCGCGGATTATTATCGGTACAAGCCTTTAACAAATGCTGTAGCCGCGGTATACATAGCCGGGATTTTATGCAATGAACATATTCCACAGGATGAGTTAGGAGAGCCGTTCGGCATACCGTCCCAAACGATCAGAAAAAGATATAAAGAGATAGCGAGAAAATTGGGTGATTACATTGATACCCAACTTCTTCGTTATCTCTAAACTTTTTCTCTGAGAATCCAAAGAAAGGGCAAAAGTAAAAAGATCAAATAAAAAAATACGGAACGAAAGCAACTTTGGTTTTCTCGATTTTTCTTATTCCGAATTCTTTTGAAGAAAAAACGATTGCTCTTTTTGGTTTGTATGTTTTTAAGAAACTGATAAACCCTCTTGCCAATTTTGTTTTTGATTTCACTTCCACAGGCACCACGGAATTATTCACTTTGATCACAAAATCTACCTCGGCTTTTCCAGCTGTGCGCCAGTATTTTACATCTTCAAAATAATTTTTCAGTTCATTAAAAACAAAGTTCTCGTAAATTTCTCCTTTGTCTTGCCTTTCATCGAGGGATACAAAATTATTTATCAATGCATTTCTCAATCCGATATCGACAAAATAAATTTTTTTAGATTTTTTGAGCTCAGTCGATAAATTTTTATAAAAAGGTGTTAGCAGGGAAATAATATAGGTGTTGCACAAAATCGACAAATATTTTTCAATTGTTTTGTAATCGATTCCAAATTCTTGCGTCACTGAAGAGAGATTAAGCAAAGCTCCGATATTGTGAGCGAGATATTTCAGCAAATTTCTGAATTTATCCAAATGCCTGATTCCCAAAAAAAAGAAAACATCTTTTTCGAGATATGTTCTAACCAAATTCTTTAGCAATTCTTTTTTAATTTCTGCAGATTTCTCTTTTACTATTGCCGGAAATCCTCCGAAAATTAAATATTCTTCCAAAAGAGAATAAAATTCTCTTTCAAAAACCGGATTCTCTACAGAGTTACCTTTCAAGATAAAATCGATCAATTTTTTCCTATAATCGAGAAATATTTTGTAAAGGCTTCTATCTTTCCAGAGCAAAAATTCTTCAAAATTTAAAGGATACAGCTCGAAATAAATCGCTCTTCCTACCAGATATTTTCCCACTTCCACTTTAATATCGAAAGACCCAGAGCCGGTAACAACCAATTTTAACTTATCAGCGAAGAAATCAAAAAGCAATTTCAGTTTTTTACCGATGTTTTTTAAATATTGCGCCTCATCTATGAACAGGTATCTCCCTTCAATATATCTTTTCGCGAATTCCTTCGGATTATTTTCCAAAGATAATTTTATATCTTCGTCCTCCAAGGTTACATAGCTCCCGTTAAGTTTTTCTTTTAAGTGTAAAAGCAAAGTTGTTTTGCCGCTCTGCCTAGGGCCTTTTATTAAGATTATTTCCCTTCTTTTCAGCCATTTATCCAATTTTTCTTCTATTTTTCTTGGATAATATTCCATAAATTATAGAATTTTTATTTAAATAAGTTTTTAAATAGTAAGCTCCTTTTCTGGTTTCAATTTTTGAAATTTTTTATTGCGTGTATCCAGATTGAAAAGAAATTAGGAAGATTTTCCAAACTCAAAGTTCAATACTTTAAATCACTCTTTTTAAGCCTCTCAATAAAACTCAACAAACCAGTTAAACAGAAAAATTTAGTTTAACGATACAACCTACTGACCGCAACAATAATAAGCTAACTTCTCGCAGTAATACGTTACATTGTCTACTATTACGTGATCTTTCAACAGAAGATAAATATCGTACAACTCGCTATCTTTTTTCAAGCTTCCTTCACAAGATTCAAAATAAGACAATGCCTTATAATATGAATCAACAGCCAAAACATAAACCTTTTCGCATCGATCTATATTTCCATTAAAAGCTTCGTATACAGAACTTAATTCCAATTCTAAACCAACAACATATTCTTTCAATCCTTCAGTAATATTGTAACAATTTTCGGTGCCGTCTCTTTGCGAATTCCATTTTACTATGCTTAAATGAGTAAAAAAGAAAAAGAGAATAATTATCCCGAAAACAATAAACAACATATGCCGCCGTTCAATTCCGAAAATAAAATTACCCATGATTGTTTAACGATATTTGTTTAAATATTTCTGTTTCAGATATTTCAGCACTTTTTTGTAGGTTCCGTTGCGGCAAACATAAAGCTCTACTTCCCAAATGTATGCCCGAAAACCGCAGTAAGGAATAATGTAAAGTTATATCCAACAATTTGAGGAGATAACGGGATTTGAGGAAGTTTGGAGAGGAAGCTTAAAAGTATCAAACTTGAGCTATAGGTCTATATTGATTCTATATATTGGGAAAAGTCAAAAGTTAAGCTAAAGCAAAAATTATTATTCAATATCAATCCACTTTATTAAGGGTAATATTAAAGGTTTCCCTTCGTGATGATGTAATTTATTTATTGGCATTTTTCCTATATCTACAACTCTCGAAATATTGCAATCCTCAAAGATATCAGCAATTTTTTCTTTGTTTAGATTAGTGCCTATTGTTTGTAGATATTTACTTTGCTCCAACAGTATTTGTTTCAATTCATTTAAACTTTTAATAGGTTTTACTCTAATTGTTCTGAAAAGAGGAGATAACTCAAATGAAGGATCATTTTCATAAAGAATAAGGTAATCTTTACCTTCCCATATCTCTATATCTAACTTAACTGTTTTTTTGAGTAAATATGTGTGTTTTAGCATGGAAATAATGGCCTTATTATCAGTATCCAGCTCCTTCCTTTTAACGGGATAATTGTCCATAATTTTCGCGATTTCTTCACATAATTTCTTTGGGTATGATAAGTTTTCGCTAATTACATAGATAATATGCGGAGAAAAGCAAGCACACTGATCCATGTAAGTTATATCAGTAACAAGTTTTGGAGCAATCTGATAAATATCTTCACATTCTTTAATTTCAACTATTTCTATTCCTGCTTTGAAAGGATAACCCAAAACACTTCCTTTAGCGTTTGATTTTATATCATCAATGGTTTGATGGTTACCATATACAATTATGGAGCATCTTTCATTACTAAATAATTTATTTTCTATATTTTTATTTCCACTTTTCCATGGAATACACCAAATATATTTTCCAATGTCTTTATCTACAGTAACTAAAGAATCTACCCATAACTTTGTAAAAAATAACTCATTAGAGGCTGGTTTGCAAATAGAAGGCGCTTTTACGATACTTGCTTGGAATGTAGAAAGTGGTTGTGGTCCTATTGTTTCTGGAAAAATATGAACTACATATTTCGGGCCATATGCTTTTGTATATCCAACAATTCCAGGAAGAAATCTATCAAGATATTCTATATTTCCCAATTCAGTCTCTGTAATTTTTAGCAAATAATTTTCTTTTAGATTATCAAAAATATTTTTTATATATATTTCCAAAGCTTCTTTTGGAAATTTTGTTATAGAACTCAATATTTCCAAATGCTCCATGCATAGTTTTTTGCATTCAACTCCTGCTTTTTCCCATATCTTTGGTATCTCTCTCGAACTGTATGTCTCTCTAAATTCGGCAACTCTTCTTACTGTATTATTTAAAAATTCTTCTACTAATATTTCAGGTTTTGACGGAAGAAATATTTTAACATCATTTATAACCGAAGAATATTCAGCAACTTTTATGTTTTCTGGAATACTATATCCTCTATATATTTTATCCATTTTCCATCTTTTTAATTAGTTCTTCAAGGACCAACGCACAACCTCTCGGCAATGTTCCTCTAGCTCTTCTTCTATGCTCTATAGCATTTCCAACTCTCCCACACTCACAATATTCATTTACAGAAACTGTTTCAACCCCAATATCTCCAGTAATTACAAAAGGGGGAAAAGATTTTATATAAGGGGACATAAAAGCTAGCAAGCCCTCTTTTCCTGATTCCATCTCTGCATTTATGTTTTCTGGATTTCTTACGGAAACATAAATTTCCAAAGGGATATGTTTTTTGTGATATTCACATTCCGGACACCACGTAAAAATATCTGTCAGACCTAATCCGTCTCTTATTTCTTTCTCATGAATATTTAATCTTTCGGTAATTAATTCGTGAAGTTTTTGCCTCGGTATCGCACCCTTCAACTTCTTCCATCCTCCAGTAATCATGGCTTTCCCGTTAATTTTTATCACTTTATTTTTATGTTTTAGTTCTTCTGCAATTTGATAATATAGAAATGGAGGACCATAAAGATGTATCTTACCTTTACATTTCTCTTCAATTTTTTTTAGTATTGTCTCCAACAGCTCACTAGGCTTTCCTTTAGATTCTTCACCATATAGAAAATGTATGTTATCTCCCACAATTCCTTTAAACATCCTATAAGCACCTTGGACCAATCCTGTTTTGCTTCTTTCTGGAAGTGGTGTTAAAAATATAATCCAATCATCTTTCTGAACTTCCAATACTTCACTGCAAGTAAATATAGTCTCCGCATTTGTCAATTTTAGGCTTTCTTCATCAAACAAATATTTTGTTGGAGTCCCTGTAGTACCGCTTGTCGTAAAGTGAGTTTTTATTTCTACTCCTTTTGTTATTATTAGATCTTCTTTTCCAATTTTTGATAATTCTTTAAAAAAATCTGATGGAATAAGGGGTATCTTAAGCAAATCATCAAATTCTTTTATTTTTTCAGGAGTAATTTTTTCTCCGACTCCATATTCATAAAGGAGTTCGCAATATTTTCTATAGAAAGGATTGTTTTTGAAATGATGTTCAAAATTCTTTTTTATCATTTTAAACTTTATCTCTCTTATTTTTTGTGGGTTGCTCCTAAAATTAACTTTCTCAATCATTTTATTCTATTATGACCTTATCGAAAAATACAAGATACACATCAGAAAAGCCTATAAATTTGAAATCTCGATTACCTCCTATTTCTCCATTTGCATAAAACCCTATATATGTTGGTAATATTGTGTTTAAATTATTTACATATTTGTCCATCAAACCAAATTTACTCAATAAAAGACCTCTTGCGGCACATGAAAAAAGTAATCCAAAGCTTGGAGAGCC
>Ga0190309_1000104_pt1 | contig 27940 bp, 27 predicted proteins | sample 48700767_MG_FD_161656 | JGI IMG/M metagenome (GOLD analysis project Ga0190309, IMG submission 161656) | Hydrothermal vent sediment bacterial communities from Southern Trench, Guaymas Basin, Mexico - 4870-07-6-7_MG | ecosystem: Environmental > Aquatic > Marine > Hydrothermal vents > Sediment ... | reverse complement strand
GTGCTGTTACACAATACCTCTGTATAAGATGTGCTGTTCATTATGGAGTTGTAAAAATTAGAAGCAAAGAGGAAAGAAAGAAAAGAACACCACTCTAAACTAAAGTAAGACACATCTATGCTTTTCTCTTTCTTTGAAACAACACTTTCTAAAATTATTTAGTTATATTTTTATTGAAATAAGTAAAAGAAGCGATACCGTTGCATAAAGAGCTAAGTATAATGTGAAGGCATGATGATTAAGTAAGAGATAATCAGCGATGGTCCATACAAGTAAGCATGTTGTAAACAGAGATATTCTCTTGCTCCTAGTCTTAATAGCAGAAGTGAACATCAGTAGAAGCATGAGTATCCCCCCTATTATAATATAAGACTTCATTACTAGCGAAAACACGATCGGAGAGGTTCCTGTATTTAAAATCTCTGCTTCAATAATATTAATGCCTGAAGCAGCAATTAAAACCAAAATAACTGTAATAGAGGATAAAACGTAAAATTTGACGATTTTTCTTAGTTTTTCTGAATGTATAAATTGTGTTAGAAAAGTCCAGCCGATTGCGCCGGTAAATATACCTAACCAAAACCAAACAATAGCAAATATTTTGCTATTTATGATTTCCAAGAACCAAAGCGTCATATCTACTAGACCCATAAATCCAAGAAGATAGTAAAGACTGAAATATAATGTGGCGTTTTCAACTTTTCTATATTTTAAACCTGAATTAAGTAGTATACAAGTTGAAAATCCTGTTAAGGAAATACTTAACGTAGCAAGAAGATAGTCGAACATGATCGTTCCCTCATTAATTAAGTTAAAAGGTAACAATAAAAACTACTAGAAAACTGTCAAACTATTTTTTGCAGAAAATTTTTTCCATTAACAATCTAAAGGCTTCAAGAACATTAATTCCACGAATAGCTGAAGTCTTTAAAAAACAAATGTCATTGTTTACACTAATATGCTTTTTGATTTCTTCAATGGAGATTATATCTTTTAAATCGCATTTATTTAAGCAAAAAACCACTGGTATATCATCTCCTAACAAGTTCTTTAACTCCCTCCAACTCCTCAAATTTTCCCCTAAAAGACTACGTTGACCATCAGCAACAAAAATTACTCCATCAACTCCTCTCAAAACTGTAGGCCTGGTTTCAACGTAGTAATCTTGCCCTGTGGCTGTCCACACGTTTACCTCGATTGTCCATTCAGAAGCCTTAAAAATTAAATTGCCAAAATCGAAGAAAAGAGTTCGTCCAGTCGAAGTTTCAATAGATCTAACCCTATTTTTCAAGTTGAACAATCTAAAAAGAGTTTTTACAGTTGTAGTTTTTCCACTCATAGCGGGACCATAATAAACTATTTTTGTTTTTATTTTCTTGTTTTCATGATCTATGATCAAAATAATCACCATAAACTGCTCAACCAGTCCTCTATATGAGATAATCTCCCTTTTTGTAATATATTTTCGAAATCTTCGCCCCATTCCGCCTTAATAAATAAAATTATGTCTTCGGGAGGCGTTTGAAAATAACCTATTGTTTCGAGTAGTGTTTTACCTGATATTCTGCCAGCGATATGAAACTGTTCTAAAAGGCGAATTCTAGAGAGAAGATATAAAGCTCTTCTGCAAGCGTGTACAAATTTCAAAATTTCTTCCTTTAATATTTCTTCCTTTATGGCTTCTTCTTCTACATCAAAGTCAAGCAAGACTTTTAAAATGTTTTCATTTAGCTGTTTTTTACCTAATTTCTTTATTAATACTTTCCTGATTCTTTCCATTGCCACACCTGTTTTTTCTATTACCTGTTCAGAAAGCATTTTCCCAAAGTGCATGTTAATTTTTCCATATATTCTAAATTTAAACAAGTTAGAAACATAGAAAACACCGCAATTATCATTTTTACCAAGAATTATCTTTATAGCATCTTCCAAAGTCATAGAGGTCGATTTCACTCCTATTATACAGCCTTTGAACTCAGAAAATTCAGAAAGAGCCCTCTTTGCATACTGAGTATAAATTAATATGATAACTCTTTTTACATCATAATCTCTTTCCTCTGCACTAAGTAACTGGAGATGTTCCTCTCTGGTTACAAAGTCAGTCCAATAAACAATCGGCTCTCTATGTGGAATTAAGGTTGCTAGGAAGTCTACAAACATATTTATGGTATCTGAATTTTCTCCGAACACTATTATGGGAATGCGTAAAAACAAACAGTTGAGAAGCTGCGAAAATTCCTCCTTACTCAAATTCGTTATTAGCTTGTTTAACAGTTTCCTTGCCATAGTAACACCGTACTTAAAGTGCTAACTGAAGTTTTTCGATTGAACTTATTTTCGGTAATATAGCTGTTTTTACTTTTCCTTCCAGTAATGTAGCTTTTATTTTATCTATGTAAGAGTTAATAACAAGACGAAGGAAACCTAGCTTTGCTTTCTTTTTAGTGATTTTTATAACCAATACACAACCTTTAAGATCGTAAATAAAGTACATAAACCTGTTACAGTCGCATGTTATCTGTTTTACCATAGTCTTTTTGGTTATCCACATAAGTCGTGCAGCAGTATCCGCAAGAGAATAAGCTAAAACGTCTTCACTACTTGTTTCACAAAATTCGGCAGTTCTTGATAATGTCAGGAGCGAATACCCTCCCTCATAAATCAGGGAAATCATTTCTATATCTTGAATTAAAGTTAATAACTCTCTCAACTTGTTTCTTATTTTCTCGAATAAACCGTCACTTAGTTCAAACATTTCATGTCTAATTTCGTTAAATTCCTCTTCTCCAGGTCTCACGGAAAAGGTCTTCAAAATACTTCTTATTTCTTCCTCAGTAAAGTTTCTTAAAGGCGGCTTAATATCGGATAATTTTAAAAGCATGTTACGGAGGTTAAAGAAATCCTCTCTTATTCTTAAGAAAATTGCACCAAGATTAACTTTCGGCTTTGTTACAATAGTAAAACAAAATTCCTGCAAATCCTGTAAGGGAGATATCATCATATTAACCCTAGTTCCCTCAATAAACAAGTAATTTAACTGTCCTCCACTTAATTGTTGAGCTGCGGCATATATCGCAGAACTCGATGAACATACACCGAATACTTCTTCCTCACTTAGCCAAACGCCAACAATACTGATTGGAAATCCATCTTTCTGAGTTAAAATAACCGTCTCTACACCGTAAATCTCCTTAAACTTCTCAAGATATGACTTAATGTTACCTAATATCTTTTGCATCTAACAACCCCTGCAGAATATTCTTCATTTAGTTTTCACATGAACTATAAAAAGTCCGATAAACAATGAAAGTAGAAAACAAAAGAAATCTAATTAAATGTTTTTCCAATATCTTGAAAGAATATCCTTTAATTCTTTAATCACTTCATCAATTTTCCTTTTATCTATATTTGAAGTCTTGAAAACTCCTATGTCATCATAAAACTCTACTTCCACTCCAATTAATCCATATAGTACAGCGGAAACAGATAAGGGGAGCGCTAGCAAATTGTAACCACCTTCCAAAACAAAAACAATCTTAGAGCTACAGACCCGTCCAGCTACTTTTAACACTTCTTCTGAAAGTCTAAAGTATGTTTTAGACCTCAGATTCATATTCCCAACCGGATCAGCAAAATGTGCATCAAAACCAGCTGAAACAACAATCAGATCGGGGTGAAAATTCCTAGCTAATGGTTCAAAAAACTCTACAAAAACATCAAAATAGCAATCTTCAGCAGTACCCAAAGGTAGCGGTACATTAACATTATAACCTTCCCCCTCACCATAACCTATTTCCTGTACTCCACCCCTTTCTCCCTGATCAAAATCATATTCATGAAATGAAAGAACCAATACAGTATTATCATCGTAAAAAATTTGAGAAGTACCATCAGAGGCGTGAGCGTCCCAATCAACAACCATTATACGCCCAATCCCAATCTCTTCTTGCAAATACCTAATCATCACAGCCACATTATTGAAGAAACAAAGCCCTTCAGCATGAGCAACGCCAGCATGATGACCTGGGGGACGAATCAACGCAAAACACTGATCATAAACTCCTTTAATAACAAGTTCACCCGCTTTAATTGCCGTACCAGCTGCAGCGAGAGCCGCCTTAAAAGTCCCTCTACTCACATAACTGAGTTCTCCAGCAATTCCCTTTCCCATTTTTGACAACTCATCGATAATATGGAAAATATATGGATGATGGACGCGTAAAACATCCTTAACCTCTGCTCTTTTCCCCTCCAAGAAATCTATCTCACCGCTCCTTGAAAGGTCGCTTTTTCTTAAAAAATCAAGCGTTAATGTTATCCGTTGAGGAGACTCAAAGCTCTCCATCCATGGACGTGTAAAATCAGTAACATGCATTAAAGTATCTGCATGATATAATACACCTATTCTTTTCATATTAACTACCGACCTACACTACCCTTTAACAAATTATTTGTGATATTCATTCCAAGGAGGACCTGGGTCATAATAGTAAATCTCCACGTCTGGTAATTCAAGCTGAAGTATATAGGATAAGCGTTTCATACCCACCGTCTCTGTCGCATAGTGAGTAGCCCCAATAAGTTTAATTCCTAAATTTTTCGCTAAAAGAGCATCTCTATGAAGAAAATCACCCGTGACATACGTATCTACATTTTTCTCCTTGGCTTTCATAAGCATGTATTCATTTACCCCTAAACCACCGGCTACAGCTACGCATTTAACCTCTTCATCGAGCTTTCCAACGTAGCGAATACAACTAGTATTTAACTTCTGCATGATAAACTGTAAAAATATAGAAAGATTAAATTTCCTTCTAACCATACATATTCTACCAAGAGGGATAATATCAGAGCCGTGCGATGCAGGAAGAGTATCAACAACATCCAATTCTAAAACTTCAGCAAGAGCATCGCTAACCCCCCCTTCTACAGCATCCCAATTTGTATGAACAACATATAGGCCAATCTTATACCTTAAAGCTACCCGTAAAATCTCAAGATACACATCCGAGACACGTAGAGTAGGTCTAGGAAATAATGAGTGATGGGTAATTACCAAATTTACCTTTTTACGTGCAGCTTCAACCATAGCTTCGTAAGTCGGGTCCAAAGTCACCATAATTTTTTCAACTTCAACTTCCTTTTGTTCGCTCAAAAGACTTGGCCCTATCTGCAAACCTATTATATCATCCTTATAAGCCAACGAAGGAGGAGCTATTTTCTCTAATCTTTTTATAACATCAAATAGGGATACCACGGTAAGTCACCTAATACCTTAATACGCAACTTTCTAAAATAGTAAGGTTGAGTTAATTATTAAGATTATTTCATCCAAAACTAGCTGAGAAATTCTATCCGAAAAATATAACAACCTTCTAACTCACTCTTGCTGCTGCTACTCATTAAATCGCAAGACTAAGGGATAAAAATGACAGGGAAAATTGATAGAGAAGAAATAGCGGTGGAAGCATTGACACTTGTCGAACTAAAGGGGTTATCAGCCAGAATCGCTATGAATAAAGTAGCTCAAGAAATGGAAATAACCGACTGGAAAGAAAGGGGAGCTGCACACGCCCTAGTATTCGAAGTTTTAAGAAGAAAAAACACCCTAGATAAAATATTAAATACAGTATTGAAAGATGGCTCAGCCCGCCTAATGCATCCATACCTAAGAAATCTCCTAAGACTAGCAATTTATCAAATGAAGCTTGGAAGGACAAACAGCGCCCTTGTAACCAACGAAGCTGTAAAAATAGCAAAAGAAAAATTTGGTATAAAAACCGCGAAATTTGTAAACGCCATTTTAAGACAGGTAGAGAAACTCCCCCTCCAAAAAATCTACGAAAACCTAAATGACATCGAAACGCTAAGTATCAAATATTTTTACCCAACATGGCTCATAAAATACCTAATCAAACTTGTAGGGAGAAATACAGCAATAAAAATCATGAAAAAAACCAACACAGTGCCACCAATATATCTACGAATAAACACGTTAAAAGGCAAGAAAGAAGAAATACTAAAAATGCTAAAAAGAGAAGGAATCGAAATAAAAGAGGACAAAAATCTACCAGACATCGTAAAAGTAGTTTCCTACGAGAAACCAGTTACAAGAACAAAGGCCTTCCAAGAAGGATACATATACATGCAAACAAAATCATCCGCCTTAGTCAGTCATGTATTAAATCCTAAACCAGGAGATTTCATAATAGATTTATGTGCCGCCCCCGGCGGAAAAACAACACACATAGCGCAATTAATGAAAAATCACGGTAAAATTCTAGCCATAGATCTTAACGTTAGAAGAGTAAAAGAAATGGAAGAAAAGTTTAAAAAACTAGAAGTAAAAATAGCACACCCACTAGTTGCAGATTCACGTACATTACATAAGGCCACTACACATAAAGCCGACAGAGTACTAGTAGATGTCCCATGCAGTTCAACCGGCGCCATATGGTCCAAACCAGAAATAAAATGGAAAACAAAACCAAGAGACATAAAACACATAACTCAAATACAATGGGAACTCCTAACAGCAGCAGCAAAACTCGTAAAAACAGGTGGCATACTTGTGTATTCCACATGCTCCATAACATTAGAGGAAAACGAACTACTTATTGAAAAATTCCTAAAACTCAACCCAGAATTCAGACTTGTCCCAGCAGAACCCTTCATAGGCTTCAAAGCATACAGAGGACTAGAAGACGCACAAAGACTGTTCCCCTACCCCAATGAAACCGAAGGTTTCTTCATCGCAAAAATGAAAAAATGTTCCTAATTACCCACAGAAGAAAATACAAGAGTTTTATACATTTTAAATAATAGCTTAAATATCTCAAAAACTATTTAACAAGCAGATAAATAACGGGACAGGGGCCCGTGGCCTAGCAGGATATGGCGCCGGCCTGCGGATAAACCTAAAATCTTAGTGGAAAGCCGGAGGTCCCGGGTTCAAATCCCGGCGGGCCCGCCAAACAAATTCATTATTTACAAATCCAAGCTGCCACTAAGGGATGAACCTAAATGCGCAATACCTCGCCCCGATTTGAAAAAATGCAACGTATAATGGCAAGAGAAGAGATAGATGCAATTATCCTTATGAAGCCCACTAATGTTTTCTACATAACTGGTTTTTCACTAATTTCACCTAGTCTTCCAAGCGCAACAATAATTTCCAACAATGGAGAAACAGTACTTATCGTACCTAAACTCGAAGAAGCGAGAGCGAGAGAAAAATCGTGGATAGAAGACATAAGAACGTATCAACCATACCCCCTATCCTTGGGAGAAGAAACAAGGAAAAACTTCTTCGAGAAAATTAAAGAAATATTAAAAGAAAAGAATCTTGACAGTTCAATGATAGGACTTGAATTAGGATACCTTCCAGTAAAATTCTTCGAAGCCTTAAGAAACTATATTCCAGATGCAGGGTTCAAAGACATCACCAACGATATAATGATGGCCCGAATGATAAAAGACTACAACGAAATAGATAGAATCAAGAAATCTCTAGAAATATCTGAAAAGGGATTAAGAACCGCCATAGAAATAATAGAACCAGGAATATCCGAAATAGAAATTGCAGCAGAAATAGAAAACGCAATAAGAAAAGCAGGAGCACAAAAAGCAGGCTTTGAAACAATCGTAGCATCAGGACCAAGATCAGCGCAGCCAAACGCAACAGCAGGAACAAGAAAAATAAATGAAAACGATTTCATCATCATAAACGCATCAGCTGTATTTGGAGGATACCACTCAGACATCACACGAACCCTATTTCTAGGTACACCTGAAAACGAACACAAAAAAATGTTTGAAACAGTTAAAGCAGCCCTAAAAGACGCTATAGAAAGAATAGCCCCAGGAGTAAGAGTCGGAGACATAGATAAAGCAGCTAGAAAAACAATACATGACGCAGGTTTTGAAAACTACTTTGTCCACGCATCAGGCCACGGAATAGGACTAGAACTCCATGAACCCCCTAAAATAACACTCGACTGTGAAGACATTCTTAGACCAGGAATGGTACTTTGCATAGAACCAGGAATATACATACCAAGAAAAGGCGGAGTAAGAATAGAAAACATGGTACTTGTAACCGAAGAAGGACATCAAGTACTCAACGAACTACCCGAAGATATACTCCCCGTATAGTTTACCTCTCAGATCGCTGAGCAGCCTCAGCCATCTCTAATAAAACTTTTTTAGGATCTTTTGCTTTTACAACACCGGAAGCCAAAAGAACACCCTTAGTCCCTAGTTTTAAAGCCGCTTCAACATCATCACCAGAGGATATACCAGCACCACAAAGAACTACCACATCAGGATTCACTTTCCTAACCACGTTAACAGTACTAGTCACAACTTCAGGTTTAGCCTTACTCACCGGAATTCCAGTACCAATAAGTTCAGGAGGTTCAACAGCAACCATATTAGGATTCAGCGCCGCAACAGCTGCACTAACCTCAGGATTATTACTACAAACAACGCTAACAAGCCCAACCTCCCTCGCCCTCTTAACTGCGCCATCAATATCGGCTAAAATCAACCTCCTTTCAGAATGATTAATCAATGTTCCAACGGCACCAGCTTCTTTAACAGCCTCAGCAATAACATGACCAGTAAAACTACCAGGCACTACCGGATCAATATGCTGTGCGAAAACAGGTACCGAAACCACACTTGCAATTCTAAAAACATCAACATACTGAGGCGCCACAGCAATAGTTACACCAGTCTCCACACTAACTTCCTCAGCAATTCTAGCTAATTGAATTGCCTTCCCACCAATAGCTTCCCTATAACCCTTAAAATTAACAATAATAATAGGCAACTCTAACCTAACCATAGCAAACCACCCATTATCATTTACACATACCGCTTATTAGACGTCTCCAAATATAAGTCTACTTAAGAAACAAAATCAGCCCAGCAACCTCCGATAGTTGAACATTAAGAAGCGTCAAAGTTCAAGAGTACCAACCTTTCCCTAAACACAGTGATCCTTACATGGCCATTAAACAGCTATCCCAAAATAAATCCAAGTCGTTATATCAGCACCTAACAATTTAACGCAGCTGCATACAAATCTTACTAAGACAACCTTTTTAAACTCTAATAGCGTTTCAATCACACAAACCAAATATAGGTAGGAGAGGAAAATGACACAAAAAACAACAGTATCAATAATAAAAGCAGATATAGGCTCCCTAGCAGGACACCACGTAGTACACCCAGAACTCATCGAACTAGCCAAAAAAGAACTAGAACAAGCAAAAAAACAAGGCACAATAATAGACTACTACGTGTTCAACTGCGGAGACGACCTACAACTCCTAATGACCCACGACAAAGGAGAAGCAAACCCACAAGTCCACGAACTCGCATGGAACACCTTCCAAAAAGCAGCAGAAAAAGCAAGGGAAATGAAACTCTACGGCGCAGGACAAGACCTATTAAAAGAAGCATTTTCAGGAAACGTTAGAGGCATGGGGCCGGGAGTAGCAGAATTAGAATTCGAAGAAAGAAAATCGGATCCAATCCTAGTATTTGCTGCAGATAAAACAGAACCTGGAGCATTCAACCTACCACTATTCAGAGTATTCGCAGACCCCTTCAACACACCGGGACTCGTAATAGACCCCAAAATGCACGGACCAGACTTAGAACACACCGGATTCAAATTCAAAATACTCGACGTCTTCAGTGGAAAAAGCGTAGTCCTAAAAGCACCAGAAGAAATCTATGACATCCTTGCACTAATAGGCACAACAGGACACTATGTAATCGAAAAAATATGGAGATACGACGATCTACCAGCAGCCTCAGTATCAATAACAAGACTAAGCCTAATAGCAGGAAAATATGTAGGCAAAGATGACCCAGTAGCTATTGTACGCGCACAGCACGGCCTTCCAGCAGTAGGAGAAGTACTAGAAGCCTTCTCATTCCCACATGCAGTCGCAGGCTGGATGCGTGGCAGCCACTACGGACCCCTAATGCCAGTAGGCCTAAAAGATGCTCGTTGCACAAGATTCGACGGACCGCCAAGAATTGTCTGTCTCGGTTTCCAAGTATGCAACGGCCACCTAATCGGCCCATCAGACATGTTTGACGACCCAGCATTCGACAGAACCAGAATGCTTGCCAGCGAAATCGCAGATTACTTCAGAAGACACGGACTCTTCATGCCACACAGACTCGGTCCAGATGGGAGAAGAAAAACATTCTTCTCCCAGGACTCACGAAATGGAATACACCACCTTGCCCCAAGTGCTAGAGAAGTTGAGATCACGGTTTAAATAAAAATACACTTTATTTTTTATCTTGTTTGTGGTTTCAATAGCTCTGATAGGAAATTATTACGCGTATTAATTTTCTTGAGCAATTTATTGTGTTGTATTTAATTATTTTACTTTGGTCAGAAATTCTTAGAAAGTAAGTTGTATGGTTTTTATTTTTGTAATGGTTGCTTTATATTTTATTTTCAAGGTTCTTTGCGTGATAAGTTGTTCATGTCTAAGATATCTGTTTAATCTAAGCGAAGCTTTAATTAACGCGCTAGTTTTACCCATATAGAGTCAAAATGTGGTGCTTTCAGATCACCGTAAAAAATATAGAGACGACAAAACTATATTTTGCTGGAGGCCGACGGTGAGGGGTATGGGTGGGTCTATTTTTCTGAAACCAAAAATATTTTTATAAGGAAGGAATAAGTACCGAAATTTCTAAGGAAAGTTGATGAATTTAATGAAAAATATTTGATTCATGAAAAGGTAAGAGCAGGAGACGTTATTGTTCTTTTCTTCGTCTCATTAGAGAGAATCTAGATGTCCGTTGATTTGTAGTTTTGGAATGTTTGGATCGTAGGGATTGAATTGAAACAGTTAGGATGTTAAGAAATATTGATTTATTCTTTGACGTTTTAGGGCTTAGAAGATCGTGTCGATTAAGTCTAGGAGGAGTTTTGGAGGGATTGCTAGGTAGAAATATTTTTCGTTGAAGGAGGATTTAAATAGGGCGTCTGAGCTTGTTAATTCTTCTAGGCATTCGTTGAATAGGTATTTTGCCATATTGTCTCCTATTTCGTCGCATAGTAAATTGTATAGTTCTCTTATTTCTCTAAGAGATAGATATGCCTTTTTTGGCCTTCTTAATAGATGTAATGCGATTTTTTCCAGTAGGAGAATGCTTTCGATTCTCATGTTTCTTAAGGCGTCTAGAACCATGAGATCGTCATTTAGTATCCAAAGCAGGTCATGAGAGCATTTCCTAACAACTTCAACAGTTACTTCCTTACCAGAAATTACCAGAGGGTACAATCTTCTCAATATTTCAATGGACACGCTAGGCCTATTAACATCAAACTCACACACAAGATCTGTGATATACTGAATTACCTCGATATCCACCTCTATAGGGAATGCTAACTTTACGCGTTGTAAAGTTATGTCAAAAAGCTGACTAGGCGTATAAATTCCAAGTTTCAAAACAAAGTCCAAATAAGAACAAAAGCCACGGCGGTTTTTCCTTAAAAGACTTTTAGAATCACCTGAAGCAATAACAATAATATTTCTCTCTCTGCTTTTCTTTAAAAATCTACAAAACATATTAGAATAGGGATCAACATCATCTAACACTAGTATCAAAAAGGAATTCTTATCCACATAATTAAATAAACTATTTCCTTCACTGAAATGCACCTTCTTTCCATAAACAACTTTATTCAAAAAAGCCCTGCCCTCAGGATCACGCATATTAATAAAAACCTTCGGAAAACCATGTTCTTTCCTGATTTTCTCAGCCAAAAAGTTAGCGAAAACAGTTTTACCTATGCCCCGAATACCCGAAACTACAATATGTAACGGGTATTGGCTACTTATTCCATTCTCCACAAATGTTTCAGCAGCTTTAAGTTCCCGTTCCCTATGTAACAGTTCTGGCGGGATAAAAAGAGGATCAAAAATCGCTGCTGGACCGACGATCAACGCAGTTCACCAATTTTACGTGTGTTGCGGGATATTTAAACTCCTATAAAATATTCATTTAAAAGTATAAACAACTATTAGAGGGAGATCACTGAAACTATTACACACTATTAACCTTTTTAAGAGGTTACGAGTAAGGAGTAATAGGGAGTTGAAACTTTATGGAAGAAAGTTCAGATGAAAGACTAAGACACATATCAAAAATGCTTAACGAACTTGAAAGAAAAACATCCCTAGAAGCAATCGCACTAGTTTCCAAAAGCGGTTTACGTGTAGCCTGCGCAACAAACACAGTAGTAGATGCCGACTTATTTTCAGCATCAGCAGCAGCCCTAATAAACATAGGAGCGAAAACAGCACAAGAACTAGGGCATGGAAACTTGAACGATGTGATATTAAGGGGGGAAAATGGGTTTACAATAGTCACGGAAGTAACTCCACAAACTATGCTTGTAGCTAGTTGCAAGGAAACGCATAAACTTGGATATTACATGGCTCTACTCAAAAACTACACAAAGCGCATAGCTCAAATTCTCTCAATGCCAATTACGGAAGAGAAAGCGCCAATAGTTCCAGAAGAACCTGTTATCGAGGAACGCCCTGCTCCACCAAGTATCCCAGTACCACCCCCGGAGCAAAAACCACCAGAACCCAAACCTTTGGTAACTCGTCCCAGTGAAAGAGATGAAGAGGAGGAAGCACTCTTAGAGGCTCTAAGGGCGCTAGAAGAGGAATAGTGACAACATGAGTAAAGTAATAATAATCTCAGGAACTCCAGGAACCGGAAAAACCACAGTGGCTTCAATACTCGCCAAAAAAATCAAAGGGATGCATATCGACTTAAGCGAACTCGTATTAAAAGAAAAATTGTATAAAGAAGTTGATGAAAAAAGAGAAACAGTTGTAACAGACCTAGATAAACTTCTTCCAAAGCTAAGAGAAATTATAATGTCTGTTAGTTCTCCGATAATAATTGAAGGTCACTACGCTGAAATAGTTCCATCAAAATTTGTCAATGTAGTTGTAGTTCTAAGAACTCATCCAAAAGAACTTGAAAAAAGGTTAAAGAAGAAAAATTTTAAAGAGAGTAAAATTCGTGAAAATGTGCAAGCAGAAATACTTGGAGTCTGCTCATATAATGCACTAAACGCCTATAAGAAAGAGGAAATTTATGAAATAGATACAACCTCAAAAACACCTGATGAAACAGTAAATATAATACTAAAAATATTAGAAGGTAAAGGGGAAAACTATAAAATAGGCAAAATAGACTGGTTAGCTGTCTTGGAGAAGGAAGGAACATTAAGCTATTTCTTTGAGTGAAGGTGGCTTTCCTTGAAGCTAAATGTCAGCAAAAAGGGTATAAGAGTTTTAGGAATATCCGAAAGCTTCAGAAAAGGTGTAAGCAAAAAATCTGTCCTTGCGGGAATAGTTATGAGAGGAGACTTACTCATCGACGGTTTTGCCATTACAACCATAACAGTTGGAGGATTAGATGCAACACAAGGGGTTCTTAATATCTATAACATACTCAATAGAAAAGATATCAACGCAATTATGTTAAACGGCGTAATAATCGCCTGGTATAACGTCATAGACCTAGAGAAAATCTATAATGAAACAAAGGTTCCTATAATAGCCGTTACATATGAGGAATCCGAGGAAAAACTTGACAAATATTTCAAAGAAAACTTTCCAGAAGACTGCGAGAAAAGAATAGAAATTTATAGAAGAAACGGTGAAAGAGAAAAAATACGACTAAAAACAGGGCATGTTGTCTTGGTAAGGTATTTAGGGATGAGAAGAGACGAAGCAAAGGGGCTTCTTAACAAATTTGTAAGACAAGGAGCAATACCAGAACCGCTAAGAGTCTCCAGACTACTAGCAAGAACATTAATGCAACATCCGATAAAGCTTGACTTAATTCAAAACTTTGATAAAAATAAACTATAATGTTATGATTTTAAACCATTAATTTACCAAGAAAATTTTCTAAAAATTTATCATAAATTTTTCTTTCTTTTACCGAAAGGTTTTTCTTGTTAATATCAAATCGATTTTTGGGTATTAAAAGTCTACGGTGACAGAGCAATGCCGCATCTAAAGAGATTCAATGACGCTATAAGTAAGAAAATCCTTGCATTAAGTGTTGCTGTGGGTATTGTAGCAGGATTAGGCGCATTACTATTTTATACACTACTAAACTTAACTTCTGCAATATTTTTGAATTATATTTGCAATTTTTATCCGCCGTCGCCTTCTGGTGAGGTCTCACTCATAAAACTTCACTTTAACCCCAGTGGTTCAATAAGAAGGTCGTTTCTAGTCTTAATTCCTACCTTAGGAGGGTTGATATCTGGTTTAATTGTTTATTCCTTTGCTCCTGAAGCTGAAGGTCATGGAACAGATGCAGTAATTGAGGCTATTCACATTAAAGGAGGTAAAATTAGAGGCAGAGTACCAGTGGTGAAAACTGTTGCGTCTGCCATAACTATAGGAACTGGAGGAAGTGCAGGTAGAGAAGGACCAATTGCTCAAATCGGGGCTGGATTTGCATCATTATTGGCTCGATACCTAAAGTTATCTCCAAAAGAAAGAGAATTACTAGTGATATGTGGCGCAGCAGGAGGCATAGGCAGCATTTTCAAAGCACCATTTGGAGGAGCCTTATTCGGTATTGAAGTACTTTATAAAAGAGACTATGAGGTAGAAGCTTTTATACCAGCCATAATTTCCAGCTTTGTCGCCTATAGTGTCTTTGCGTCAGTAACTGGCTGGCAGTCAATATTCATTGCTCCACCCTACACTTTTAATCCTCTTGAACTACCATTTTTTGCTATGTTGGGAGTTGTTTCTGGTTTACTAAGTATATTATATGTTAAAGTTTTTTACGACTTGAGAGATAAGTTCTTTAGAAAATTAAAAATTTCAAATCACCTTAAACCAGCAATAGGAGGATTTTTCCTGGGCTTAATGGCTTACTTTTTCCCGTATGTTTTAGGACCTGGATACGGGTGGCTTCAATTGTCATTAGAAGGGAAATTAACCTTGCCAATAATGATAATCCTTATATTTGCCAAAATTTTAGCTACATCGTTTACCATTAGCTCAGGTGGAAGTGGAGGAGTATTTGCTCCATCCGTAGTTATTGGCGCGATGCTTGGCGGAGTACTAGGCAGAGTTTTTCACATAATCTTTCCAACAATAGTAGTTAAACCTGAAATATTTGCATTAGTCGGAATGGGGGCGTTTTTCGCGGGTTCAGCTAAAGTTCCGATATCAGCAATAATTATGGTTTCGGAGATGACTGGAGACTACAATATTTTAATTCCAGCCATATTATCGTCAACAATGGCATACCTAGTTTCAGGAGACTGTACGATATATGAAAAACAAGTATTAACTCGAGCAGATTCACCTGCGCATATACCAGAGCTTCTATCCGACATATTGTCTTCTCTGAGAGTTGAAGACGCTATGACAAAAGACGTTATTACAATAAAACCAAGTGCGACAATAGATGAACTTGAAAAACTAATTAATGAGACAGGACACTTAGGATTTCCAGTAGTGAACGAAAAGGGTGAGCTTGTAGGAATTGTAACGTACGAGGATGTTATCAAAGTTAGGCCTGAAAAACGGTCTGAAATGAGGGTGAAAGACATAGAAACCAAAAAATTAATCGTGGCATATCCCAATGAAACTTTGAACGCGGTTCTTCGCAAAATAGTTATACATGACATATCTAGATTGCCTGTTGTCGATTCTAAGGACTCCAAGAAGCTTCTTGGAATAATAACCAGATATGATATCGCGAAAGCGATACATGTCAAATGATGTAATTACCGTTTTTATTTCCTCGTTTTCGTAAAGTGCTATATGAACCGCAGAAATATCAATATAGAAAAAACAAATAATAATAAGAAGATTAAAGTTGAATACGTCATAAATAATTCAACATTAGCTTGAAGTTGCATGAAATCGACCTTGATTAATGAAAGGTTCTCGACGGCTTTTCTCAACTGCGATATTTCCTCTTTTAACCCCATCGCGCTTGACGTTTTTTCCAAAAAATCTTTAACTCCTACCTGTTCTTCTCTAATTTCTGAGATAAGTTTTACACCGTCCTCCACTATCTTCCACGCATCTTCTACTGCAACATCCCAATCCTCTTCCTCATATTTATCTTCGACGACTCTATATATTTTTAAATCGATTTTTCTAGGATCCTTCTTGTTAACATAGGAAGTAGGGTCGATAACTAAAGCAACTGCCTTATCAAATAATGACTGATAAACTTTCTGAGTACTTATGTCAGTATTACTCATAAAATTGGCTCCAAAACCCGGATGTGAATGCCACCAGCCAACAATACTTTCCTTCATGCCTCTTTTCTCCAATTTTTCGGCTACAGCGGCCATAGCTAGCGGATCTATTTCAACATGAGTTTTGGATCCTTTGCTTCTAGGAACCTCTATGTCAACTATATTTAAATAATCGTTGTTAACTCTACCAATTAAAAACCCTCCTACCTCCCTGTCTAATCTTCGAGATGCTGCATCAATTATTTTGATAAGAGCAATGGGTGAAATCTTAACTTTCATCTTTAACACCTAATTAACGGAGAACTATACATGTACGCATCATTTTATTAAACTGTTACTCGCATTAATTTACTTTTCCAAATTAAACGAGACCCTTTACATTTAACAGTAAAGGTTTCCAAAAGATATAAGAGTAAGTAGCCAAGTAGGTACATTACTAAAAGAGTTTTTATCAGTGGGTGGGCACGTTGATAGATTTAACAGATCGTGTTAAGTCAATAGAGTATGCTATTAGAGACGTGGTTGTTTACGCTAAAAAATTAGAAAAAGCTGGCAAGAAAATCATATATTTAAACATTGGTGACCCTTGCAAGTACGACTTTGACACACCTCAACATATAAAAGAAGCTTACTGTAAAGCGATAAAAAACGGATATAATTGGTATGGTGATTCAAAAGGGCTTCTAGAACTTAGAGAAGCAATAGCAGAAAAAGAAAAGCGACTAAACAACGTAGATGTAGATCCGGAAAACATAGTAATCACCTCTGGAATATCGGAAGCAATATCAATGTTCATAGCAGCCGTAGTTGATAAAGGAGATGAAGTATTGGTTCCAGGTCCAACATATCCACCATATATAGCGTACACAAAGTTTTTTGGAGGAAAACCCATATCATATAGATGCATTGAAGAAGAAGGCTGGCAACCAGATATCGAAGACATCAAAGACAAAATAAACGAAAGAACAAAAATACTTGTAATAATAAATCCAAATAATCCTACGGGAGCATTATATAGTGAAAAAACTATCAAAGAAATATTAGATATAGCTGCAGAACGTGAACTTATTGTTGTTTCGGATGAAATTTATGATCAAATAGTTTATGAAAAAAGACATGTAAACACAGCAAAAGTTGCCAGAGAAATTCCTGTAGTCGTTTTTAACGGATTTTCAAAAGTATATCTAGCAACAGGCTGGCGTCTAGGCTACATGTACTTTTACGACCCAGAGGGAAAATTAGAACATATTCGTGAAGGCGTAGAAAAACAAGCTAGAATAAGACTATGTGCAAACACTCCCGCCCAAGTAGCTGCTGTCACCGCGCTCAAAGGATCACAAGACCATATAAAAGAAATGGTAGAGAAACTTAGGAAAAGAAGAGACTACACGTGGAAACGGCTCAACGAAATAGATAATATAAGCTGTGTAAGACCTGAAGCCGCGTTTTACGCCTTCCCCAAAATAAATCTGGGAAACAAATGGAAAGATGATAAAGAGTTTGTCCTAGATCTTCTTAAAAACACAGGAGTCCTAGTAGTATTTGGATCAGGCTTTGATCCAATCTATGGCAAAAGTCATTTCCGATTAGTCTTCCTACCACCACTAGAAATCCTTGAAGAAGCATTCAATAAAATAGAAGAGTATATATCAAGCAAGTAGCGACAATAAAACCGTACAGGAACTTGTAGGTAAAATGGAGTTTAAAATAAGTTTAATCCCTGAAAATGTAAACCTCCTTAAATTTTTTCATAAACTCTAAGACTGACACATATTCTTCAACAAATTGCTTATATCCATCGGTAGTTTGCTGTTCTTCTAATGGTTGAGCCTGTAATTTTTCCACAATTGACCAGCACGAAACTGCGTCTTGGTTGAAAGATGTAAACTCTCTTTTATCAACATACAGAATTTTAAGCCTCTCTGGATGTTCATATAGTCTTTTTGAATATCTTTTCAAAAAGGCACTGTATATCGGTCTTTTAGCGCCTCCAAGTAAAAACTTTGCTTTCATTGCACCAGAAGTTAAGTGGACCTCAATTTTTTCAAGGAACTTTTCCCTATATTCCACAGTCGGAATAGTGCCCTTCCTTCTTACTTCGGTCAATTTTTTAGGAGCCAGAACCATACCCCTACCCACTAAAACTTTCTCGATTATAGTAGCTATCTCTGAAACAGAAGACTTAGCAAGTGGATCTACAACCTCAGGTGTAACTATATTCACAAGGGGGATCGGAGCTGTGGGTCTAAGTTCAGCTGGATTAAAAACCAAAGCGCCCACGCCTTCCTCAACTTCAATTGGATGTCCCTTATGTAAAATTGTTCCCTTGACAACACCAGGTCCGATGAGACATGATCTAACAATATCTTCGCGTAGTAATGTCCAAAGCTGTTTAGACGCTATGAGAACCTCTCCTTTAAATTCAACATTTTTAATGTGCGGAAGATTCAAGTCGGGAATGTATAAATCTAAGAGCCAGTAAAGAACAGTCTCAGCTGATTCAATAGACTCAGAGCTTGCCAAACCTCCCGCCTCGCTTCAGTCTTTAACAAACTTATTCATTAAGTGACTAAAGAGAAACTCGGATAAAATTTTTATTCTCTCTTCACGTGATTGAGTAACGATTTCCTTTACTTTTTCTCTAAGTTCTGCTTCCGGAAGTTCGCCAACATCAAATCTTTTGTACATCTCTGAGAGAATATGCATAACAGCATCTTCAGGCTCCATACCTTGTTCTAAAAGTGCTTTTAGCACTTTCTCAACCGATGATCTCAAAAACTTAACTTGATCTTCTCCGCTCCTCCTTTTTGTAAGCATGATATCTCTCTCTAAAAAATCGGTGGGCTTAACCAAGTCTGGTTCAACTTTCCCCCCTCTAGTAATTGGGCCGCCTACAAAAAGATAATGTGACACTTGAACTTCCCTAGGAATGGGGCGCGGTACCGAATTTAAAATCAACTCTAAATAAGTTTCTTTCATTAAATCTGTAGCTGGTTTTGACAAATCATCAATAATAGCAGCAACTCTACTTTTAATATTTTCAAAAAGCCTTATTCCCTTCACATCTTTTATTTTCTCATATATTTTTGACATAAACTCTTGAAGTACTCTTTTTCTTTCTTCCAATAATTCAAGTGCTTTTCCTCTACTAGTTTTTTCGAGCGCACATATTAACGCTATAGTAGCATCCAAATAACTGGCTTTTTTATGCGTTTTTAGCCATTCATCCATTACAGGTTCAATAACTTCATCAATAACCCTTTTCCTTTCGTTTAAAAAGTTAATAATGGATCCTTCTGATACTGTTTCTTCATCAGATACTATGCGTTCCCAATTAGCAAGATTTCTCACAGCTTCTTCAGCATTTTTCTTAAAAGGACCGTAGAGATATTCTATCCATTTTCCCTCTTTAACCGCAAAATTAAAAAGATAAGACGAAATGTTTGGGATTTCAAAATCAACTTCTTTCAGTCTTTCCATTTCTCTCATTAATATCTCACATACGCTCTCCGCATCAAGAATGCCGTCGAGCTCCAACCTCACAGCTACTTTGGCGATTTCTAACGGGACATTTAACCTTCTAGATAACTCTTCAGCTTCTTTATCTGGAGCTTTCCTGACTTTTTCGGCTAAATCTCCATATGTTTCTTTAAATTCCTTCCTTAGCATACTAGTATACTTTTTGGCATCGTTCTTTTGTTCCATAATGATTCTTCCTCGGCAAGCATGTAAACAATATAGAGTACGTAACATCAAATATTAATATTATTAGGGGTAACTACTATTACTCTCAATCATATTTTAGCTAATTTATCATGAGTCAGAGTAAAAAAATTTTTATAAGGAAATTATGTAAGGTGTGATAAAATCTAGCGCGGGGAGAAGACGCAATGGAAAAAATAGTGGTAAACAAAATAAATGTAACGCCAATAGAAGAGCAACCAGTAGAAATGGTTGAAAGAAAAGGACTTGGACATCCAGATTCCATATGCGACGGAGCAGTAGAGCAACTCAGCGTAAATTTGTCTAAATACTACCTAGAACACTACGGTCAAATACTCCATCACAACGTTGACAAGGGAAGCCTTGCCGGGGGGCGGTCAGAACCAAAATTTGGAGGAGGGGAGGTTTTAGAACCTATATATTTACTTGTAATAGGAAGAGCTACCACCGAGATTATTAAAGACCATGAAATAGAGAGAATACCGATAGGAACCATCGCGCTAACTTCTGTTCGAGAATATTTAGAGAAGAACTTCAGGTTTCTAGATATCTCAAAACATGTCCAAATAGACTATAAAATAAGGCCTGGCAGCCAAGATTTAACAGAGCTATTTAAAGATTCATCCAAAGTTCCTCTATCAAACGATACAAGTTTTGGTGTAAGCTTTGCCCCTCTCTCCGAGACTGAAAGACTTGTATTAGAAACTGAACAATATTTAAATTCACCTAAATTTAAAAAGGAACTCCCCGAAGTAGGAGAAGACATCAAGGTAATGGGCCTAAGACATAACAATAAAATTAAACTGACAATTGCAGCAGCAATAATCTCTTCATTAACATACGACTTAGATCACTACATCAATGTAAAACAAGAAATAACAAATAGAATTTTAGATTTAGCCGCCAAAATAACCGAAAAAGAAGTAGAAGTTCTTGTAAACACAGCTGACAAAATAGATAGAAACAATCCAAGAGTATACATAACAGTTACTGGAACCTCCGCAGAGTCGGGAGATGACGGTCAAGTAGGTCGTGGAAATCGCGTTAACGGATTAATAACACCCATGCGACCAATGTCGCTGGAAGCAGCAGCAGGAAAAAATCCCAGAAGCCATGTAGGAAAAATATACAATATCCTGGCAAAAAACATCGCGAATAGAATAGTAAATGAAGTCAAAGGCGTAAAAGAAGTTTACGTAAGAATCTTAAGCCAGATAGGCAAACCGATAACTGAACCACAACTTGCCAATGCACAGGTATTACTTGAAGAAAACGCCAACTGGAATGTTATAAAAAATGACATCGAAGCAATATTAGAAACTGAAGTCACAAATGTAACAAAACTAACAAATAGAATAATTAAAGGGGAATTTCAAATATTCTAAGCCAGAGTATCAATTTGCAGTTTATACACCAAGAATAGCAAAGAGAAAGTGAAAAGCAAAGCCAAAAGACAGCGAAAACAACAGCACAGAAATAAATATTTTGATCCAAGAGCGATGTGTACTATACTCTACATGAATTATTAAACCTATTAGAGCCAAAATACCTATTATTATAAGCGCCACTATAATATAAGGCATTGACTTGTATACCAATATTTTTTCTAATTTTGGCCATTCAACCACTGTAAACACCTTATATAAATTTTATAGAGAATTCGTTTTTCGTGGTAATCACTAGATTATTTTCCTGAACGAAATCACTAGTAAAAGTAAATATTTAAAGTTTTCGTCTATTCTCTGCGGCTAAACAAACCTATTGAAATCCATCAACGCATATTATTGTACAAATCAATAATCTCAAAATATCACAACAGAAATACGCTCTATTCCATTTATAAATATAAATCGTTAAAAATATAACATTGTATGAAAACTGAGAATTAATATTAGCAAAAGGTGGCAGTAAAGGTGGCACAAAGTCAAGAAAAAAGCAAAACAGTGAAAGAAGTCGTCGTAGTCGTCGTAATCATTTTAATACTTATTGGCGGAGTCTATGGAATAGATATAACCCTAAAATATACGTTACACACCTCAAAACCAGTTGTAGTTGTTGAAGGAGTAAGCATGCAGCCAACTCTTCATGAGGGAGACATTCTTATAGTTAAAGGCGTGGATCCAGAAGACATTAAGATAGGAGATATAATTGTTTTCGAGTCATCAGAGTCTACGCCTCACATTTTATCAAACAGAACCGTAGTTCACCGAGTAATAGACATAAAATACGATGAAAAACAAGGCCAATACCTATACTTGACCAAGGGAGACAACAATGAAACAAACCCCATTCCAGATGGATGGGTACCCTACAAAGACGTTTACGGTAAAGTTATATTCATCATACCAAGAGTAGGAATAATCTCCCTCTGGCTACGTAAAACTCATCTGGCTCCCGTAATTATAGGCGCGCTCATAGTGATTATGATAATACTAACAATATGGGAAACACCAGAAGAAGAGGAACAAAAACCAGAAAAGAAATAAAGTTATTTACTAGCTTTTTCTTCCTCAATGTAATTAATACACTTTAAATATGTCTCCTCGTCCAAAAAATTTTGTTCACGTAAATATCTCATCAGTTCCATAATGCCTAAAATGCTATGTAACTTAACACCAATTTTCTTTAAATTATCCCTTCCACCTTGCTCTCTATCAAGAAAAACAGCTACGTCCTTTACGATTCCCCTTTCCTCTCTTACATTATTAACGGAATTAATCAAACTTCCGCCCGTAGTTATTAAATCATCAATGATAAGCACGTTATCTCCCTTTCTTAATATTCCCTCAACCATTCTCCCTTTTCCATGAGCTTTTTGTTCCTTTCTAACGTAAATTAATGGCAAACCTAGCTTATAACTCACTAAAGTAGCAAATGGAAGACCTGCGGTTGGTACACCTGCAACACGATCAACTTTAGCTATTTCATTTTTGATCATCTTAACATACATATTGCAAACCTCGTCAAAAAGCTTGGGAAAACTGGGTATAACCCTCATATCTATGTAAAACGGGCTTTTCTTCCCCGAAGTCAAAATAAATTCTCCAAAACTAATAGCATTTGTTTTCATCAAAATTTCACACGCTCTAACTTTAAGCTTACCCTTAACTTTTTCCCAACTCATTGACAATTCTCCCTCTTATATTCAAATACTTCAAAAATCTCCAAATCTCTACCCTTTAAATTTTCCTCAAATAACCTCCTCACAAAAATATTAATACTTCCACGAGTATCCGTGTGATAGGGAATAGCAACCCTAGGCTTAGTTAACTTCGCTATTCTAACACCACTTTCATAAGAAGCCTGCGGAGCTATACCAACAGTACAAAAAACAATATCCAAGTCAAAATTTTCTCCAATTTCTTTCATCTCTTGAAACGGCAAACTATCGCTAGTATGGAAAACAGTAATACCATTTTCAAAACGAATTATAAAAGAAACTGGCTCAAGAGCCATATGATTAGACTTTTCAACAAAAATTTCATTCCCACCAATTTCCCACGTGAAACCAGGCGAGATCGTCACTAAATGCCTTTCAGGAACACGGCCAATCAACCTTTCAATAACTGGACGTGGAGCCAATATCTTCGATTTAAAAATAGATCTAATTCTGCTAATAAGTAAGGGATTAAAATGACCAGGATGCTCATGAGTAATCAAAACAACATCAGCTTCCTTAAAGTCCGTAGCGTCAACACCGACGGGATCAACAATAACAGTCAATTTACAAGACCGTAAAATTACACCACTACGCTTATTAATCCACGAAACAAGCACAGAATCATTACTTGGATCCACCTCAAATATCGACGAGACCATACTAACCATACCCTGTTGATACCTCCTGCATACCCTTCGCCAGTGATTTAAATTAGAAAAATGGTGCAGGTAAACACAAAATAATTATGCTAAGAGGCACTAAGATTCCAATGATCTTTCTTTTCTTGTCTAGTGATGTTATATCGTTTAGGGGTCCAGGATGCCTAGCCATAGCCAAGAATAAAGCAACAATGGCGAAAAAGTAGTATTTTAAAAAGAACAATATCAAAACAGCTGCATATGAGATGAGTTGATGCTTCCTACTGTCAAATATAGCCCTTGCAACATGTCCACCGTCTAACTGTCCAACAGGAAACAGGTTGATTGCCGTGATCACCATTCCAAGCCAACCAGCGAAGGCAACTGGATGTAACATTATCACGACTGGAGTACCCGGAGGTACCTCTGGAACCTCTATTAAAAATCGCGCTAGAATTTCAAACATAAGTGGAGGGGGAAGAAAAACACCTTCAACTTCCCCTATATAAACTTTTGACAACGTTAAACCAATAAGTGAAGCAATAATCGACATTAAGAAGCTAACTAATGGCCCAGATATACCTAAATCGAAAAGAGATTTACGGTCAACAGGAGGAGTTCGCTGCCTAATAACTGCTCCAAGAGTACCATAAGGTGGAACCATTGGAATAAAAATAGGTAAATCAACCTTAACACCATGAACTTTACTTGCAACAAGGTGGCCAAGTTCGTGAAGACCAATAATTCCTAAAAGAGAAACAGTAAAGCTAAGAGCAACAATCCAAGGATTAGTTATTCCAAATATTTGCGCAAAACTTGGATTTGCTGCCATTAGGTAGCCCGCAAAAAAGACCGTTGCCGTAGTAGCTATAAGTGATATAAAACTCCACATTTTCGCCCGTTCGCCAGGCGGTGAAAAGGGAGCAACCAAAAGAAGATAATTTGTTTCATATCCTTCGGGTTTACGTAAAAAAGCTATATAACCCTTTTCCATAAGAGCTTCTTCAACCTCACGAAAATGGTCTCCAACTCGATTTTCGTCAATCGGGAGAACAGTAAGCGAAACTACACCCCTTCCAGATTCTAATGGAAGGTTAACATCAAGAATGTAGAATCCCCTGCTAACAATCTGCGTGATCTCGCTTACGTCCTCGTCAAAATACATATTTGTATCATTGTCCAAAAATTTCACCTCTTAATTTTGAGATTTTGAAACAAATATAAGTATATCCAAACAATATCAACTTAAATATAACACCACCTACTCATGAAAAACACTGCAAGGCTGAAGAAAATGGTAACCGAACACTTGGAAGAAAAAGGATACACGATAAGAGAGGCAGCCCAAAACGATATCGCAGAAGTAATGCACATAAATAGAGTTTGCCTACCAGAAAACTACCCAGCATACTTCTTTCTTCAACTACAATCAAACTATTCAAAAGCATTCCTAGTTGCTGAAAAAGAAGGAAAAGTAGTAGGATACATAATGTGCAGAGTAGAATATGGAAAATCCCACTTCGGCTTCAAAATCATAAAAAAAGGACACGTAGTTTCAATAGCAGTTCTACCCGAGCACAGAAGACAAGGAATAGGTAAAAACTTACTGCTAAACGCAGAAAAAGCCCTAAAAGAATATGGAGCAAAAGAAATAATACTAGAGGTTAGAGTATCCAATACACCGGCAATAAACCTATACGAAAAACTTGGATACGAAAAAGTAAAGGTGCTAAAAGGTTATTACAGCGACGGAGAAGATGCGTATCTAATGGCCAAAAAACTAGAATAATCTTCATCTCGGAGGACCCATAATCTTGGTTTTTAAATTCCTACACTACCCAAAAACGAAAAAGGTAACATGTAAAGTATGCGGAAAGGAAAGCATGCTGATCTCTGAAAGCATTGGCGTTTGTGGTAAATGCATTAGAGAAAAACCGGAAGAAGCTTTACCATACGCATTAAAGGCACATGAAAAAAGTAGAAGAAGATTCAATCTCCCCATTCAACCACCAAAAAACAAAAATGGAAAAAGATGTGGTCTCTGTGTCAATGATTGTAGAATACCTAAAGGCGGTAAAGGTTATTGCGGCTTAGTAGTAAATAAAGATGGAAAACTGGTAAGATTAGCTGGAACCCCTCGAAAAGGGCTACTAGACTGGTACTATGACCCACTACCCACAAATTGCGTGGCATGGTTCGTATGTCCAGGGTGTACAGGTTCAGGGTATCCAAAATACGCCTATAGACCAGGCCCAGAACATGGATATTCAAATTTAGCTGTTTTTTATGGTGCTTGCACCTTTGATTGCTTGTTTTGTCAAAATTGGACGTATAGAGAACTTACATCGCGTTTAAAACCACTTGTTTCAGCTGAAGAGTTAGCAAGTAAAGTCACTCGTAGAGTTTCATGTATATGCTATTTTGGAGGTGATCCTTCACCCCAAATGCCCCATGCGTTAATGACTTCAAAACTGGCTATAGAAAGAGCAAAGGAATGGAATGGTATCATGAGAATCTGCTGGGAAAGCAACGGAACAATGAGCTGGAACTTATTAAAACAAGCAGCAAAACTATCACTGGAATCTGGAGGATGCATAAAATTTGACCTTAAAGCGTGGACAGAATCGTTAAATATTGCCTTAACAGGGGTAACAAATCGCCAAACCCTAGAAAACTTCAAAAAACTAGGTAAATATATAGAGAAAAGACCGGATCCTCCCTTTTTGGTGGCAAGTACCCTATTAATACCTGGATATGTTGACGAGGAAGAAGTAAGACAAATTGCAGGTTTTATAGCAGACATAGATCCGAACATACCTTACGCACTTCTAGCATTTTACCCGCAGTACTTTATGACAAATTTGCCAACAACAAGCAAGAGGCATGCTGAACGGTGCCTTGAAGTGGCTAAGAAAGAAGGGTTGACAAGAGTAAGAATAGGGAACATTCATTTGCTATCAAATGCATATTAGAATTTCTCATCTAATTATTGAGTGAAAAAGAAATAATTCCACTTCCTTTTTTCATAATGAAGATGTATCGACAGTTTTATGTAGCGTTAAATTTATATAGAAGTGCTATTTGACTGCAATTGTAAGATAGTAGGGAAAGATGGGTGATGTAAAATGGCATACTTATCTGGTCAACCCGTCCTAATTTTGAAGGAGGGTACTCAGAGGACTGTTGGTAGGGATGCTATGAGAGCAAACATAATGGCAGCAAGAGTAATAGCAGAAGCAATAAGAACGGCACTTGGCCCCAAAGGAATGGACAAAATGCTAGTAGACAGTTTCGGAGATGTAACAATAACCAATGATGGTGCTACGATTCTTAAGGAGATTGATGTGCAGCATCCAGCTGCGAAAATGATGGTAGAAGTAGCAAAAGCCCAAGACGACGAAGTTGGAGACGGAACAACAACAGCAGTAGTAATCGCAGGAGAACTACTCAAAAAAGCAGAAGAACTACTAGACCAAAACATACACCCAACAATAATAGTAGAAGGATATCGCAAAGCCACGGAACAATCAATAAAAATCCTTGATGAAATATCCCAAGAGACAAGCATCGACGACGAAGAAATGTTAAAGAAAGCCGCAATGACAGCCATGCACAGCAAAGTCGTTGCCGGGTCAAGGGACTACCTTTCAGATCTCGTAGTAAAAGCGGTGAAAAGCGTTGCAGAAAAAGTAGACGGTCAATGGAAAGTAGACATAGATGACGTTAAAGTAGAAAAGAAACAAGGAGGAAGCCTAGAAGACACCAAACTAATCAACGGAGTAGTCTTAGACAAGGAAGTAGTACATCCTGGAATGCCGAAACGCGTAATAAATGCAAAAATTGCCTTAATAGACGCGCCATTAGAAATAGAGAAAACAGAGTTTGATGCAAAAATCCACATCAACAGCCCAGAGCAAATGAAAGCTTTTCTCGACGAAGAGCAGCGCATGCTCAGAGAAATGGTTGAAAAAATCAAAGAAGTAGGAGCAAACGTAGTTCTATGCCAAAAAGGTATTGATGATGTTGCTCAGCACTTCTTGGCGAAAGCAGGAATACTAGCAGTGAGAAGAGTCAAAAAGAGCGACATGGAAAAACTAGCAAAAGCAA
>Ga0190309_1000100_pt1 | contig 28237 bp, 33 predicted proteins | sample 48700767_MG_FD_161656 | JGI IMG/M metagenome (GOLD analysis project Ga0190309, IMG submission 161656) | Hydrothermal vent sediment bacterial communities from Southern Trench, Guaymas Basin, Mexico - 4870-07-6-7_MG | ecosystem: Environmental > Aquatic > Marine > Hydrothermal vents > Sediment ... | reverse complement strand
TTGTTTATTTAGCTTTTAATTTTCACTGCCGGGGAGGGGTAGCCCTTAGAGAATCAATCGAACTTCTCTAAGGATGCTGGTTCATCCGGCAATTGTCCTAAAGACACCCACTACCTTGCCAAGTATCAGAATATTTGCAGTGGTATCTTTAGTTATTATGATGGATTTGTAATTGGGATTTTCAGGTTTCAATTCAATGCAGTTTTCTCTTTTATAGAATCTTTTAACTGTTGCTTCATTGTCTATTAAAACACAGGCAATCTCTCCATTTTCAACTGTTGGTTGCTTTTTCACAATAACATAATCACCATCTAATATTCCTGCATTTATCATACTGTCACCTTTTACTTTTAAAGCAAAGATATCTTTTGAATGTTTGATTAAGAATTTGTCTAAATTTATGTAACCTTCAATATTTTCTTCTGCAAAGATTGGTTTTCCTGCACTGATCTGACCTAATATTGGGACTCTTACTGTATCTTTTAAAGTTTTTGAAAAATCTTCTAAGATTATTGAGCGGGATTTATTTGGGTCTTTTTTGATGTAGCCTTTTTTCTCAAGTGCTTTTATATGGTCCTGAACAGTCTTAATAGATTTAAAACCAAAGAATTGCATTATTTCCCTGAATGTGGGGGATACTCCTTTTTTAAACATTGTCTTTTTTATGAATTCCAGGATTTCTTTCTGTTTTCTGGTTAACTCTTCCATAGCAATCATATTATATACCATACATTTGTATAGTCAAGAGGAAAATTTGTCACAAAAGAAGAAAAATAAGACTTAATTATTTAGAGAGGATAATATTTGACAGAAAAACATTATTATATTAAATTGTATTTCATTGTATTATGAAAAATAAAGAAGAGTTTCCTGAAATTTTAACCCTTCCTGAACTGGCAAGATATTTAAGAGTTACCCGCCAGACTATATATAACCTTCTGTGGAAGAAAAAGATCCCTGCTTTAAGAGTGGGAAGGTACTGGAGATTCAGAAAATCTGATATAGATAAATGGCTTTCTGAGCAGGCAGTAAAAAGAACGAGGAAAAAGAAAAGTGGAGAATAATAAAATCTTAAAGGCTGCTATTTATGTGAGGGTATCTACTGAAGAGCAGGCCAATGAAGGATATTCAATTGAAGCTCAAAAAGAAAAGTTAATCGCTTTCTGTAAAAGTCAGGACTGGCAGGTATACAATATCTATGCAGATGAGGGTTTCAGTGCAAAGGATTTAAACAGACCTGCGATTCAGAGATTAATTCAGGATGCAAAGAATAGATGTTTTGATATAGTTGTTTTTTATAAGTTAGACAGGCTTTCCCGATCATTAAAAGATCTGACCTTTCTTATAGATACATTTGAGAAAGTAAACATCAAAATAAAATCCCTCACTGAACCTTTTGATACCACTGCACCTGTGGGAAAGTTAATGCTAAATATGCTGGGTTCATTTGCTCAGTTTGAAAGAGAGATCATTGGAGAAAGAACAAGGTTAGGACTTGAGAAGGCATTTAAGCAAGGTAAATGGGTAACTGTGCCTCCATTTGGATATAGAGTTAAAAATGGGAAACTGGTAATCGATGAAATTGAGGCTTCTATTATAAGGAAAATTGTGAAATTGTTTTTAAAAGATAATCTTGGTGTGAAAGAAATCGTAAGAAGATTAAATAAAGAGGATAAAATATCCCGGCGTAAAGGCAAATGGTCTAAAAACTCTGTCTGGAATATACTAAAGAATCCTATTTATTGCGGATATGCAAAGTGGCACAATGAGATTGTAAAAAGAGATCACAAACCAATAATCAGTAAAGAGACTTTTGATAGGATTCAGATGCGTTTGGCAGAAAAAAACAGAATTCCTCCCAGAGTGAATACTACTGTAAGCTTTCTTCTGGGAATGGTAAGGTGTGGAATTTGTAATTCTAAATTAATTCCTGCAAGAGGAAAGCAATACAGATATTACGCGTGTGCAGGAAGAGACAATGGATGTAAACTTCCTTATATTCCTGCTGAAGAGTTAGAGAATTCAGTTATTAAAGAAATTGAAAAGTTATCTTCTGATAAAGAAACAATTGAAGCTGCTTTATCTAAACTTAAAGAAAAAATCCATCAGAAAACAAAGGAAATAAAAAGAGAATGTGAGATTTTAAAGAAAAAAGTCGATAAGCTGGTTAAAGCAAGGGATAAGAAAATTAAATGGTTATCTGATACTTTACCTGATAAAAAAATTACTGAAAAAATGACAAAGGAAATAAATAAGATTGATGAAAGTATAAAGGATATGCGATTTAGAATATCGCAATTAGAGGCTATCTTGAGAGATAAAGAAGTCGATAGCATTAAAGCAGATATGATTGTTTCTTTCTTGAAAAATTTTAAGTTTTACTTTAATGAATGGGATACAAGAAAAAGAAAACTTCTTTTGGAGGCTATTTTGGAAAAGATAGTTGTTTATGATAAAGAAAGAGCTTTTGTTACTTTTTCTATCCCTCTATCCTATCTCTCAAATATCCCTATCTATGTTAAGGAGCAACCGCCTACTTCAGATGTCCCTTCGGTGTCAGCAGTTATTCCCTTTGTCCCATCAGGCGGGGCCGATGGGATTTGAACCCACGATCACCGGATCGACAGTCCGGGGTCTTAAACCAGGCTAGACGACGGCCCCATTGTAGAAAAATTATATAACAACTTTGATTTTTTTCAATAATTATAAAAAATATGCAACACTATCTTTTTAGATTCTGTAAAAAAGTTCTTTATAGACTTTATAATCTTTTCTTATTCCAACTTTAATTACATATACTACTATTTCTTTTTTTTCTATCTTATATATAACTCTATAATCTCCTACTTTCAATTTCCAGTATTTTTTATATATCCCCTTTAAAGGTTCACCATAATTTGAAGGATCTACTGATAGCTTTTTCTTTATTGTTTTTATAATTCTCCTTCTCCAAGAAGGGTCTATTCTTTTAAGGTCTTCTTTTACTACAAGGGGATGGAATTTGATCTTCCATATCATCTATTATTTTTTCTACCTCTTCTATGTCTAAATATTGCTTTTTATAAGAAATTTTTTCTCTACGATGAGCCAAATATCCTAAGGCAAAATCTTCTAACTCTTCTAAAACCTTCTCCATCTTTCTGTATTCTTCTATATCTAACAATACTGCAATTAATTTGTTTCTTTTGCCAATAAATACCCTATTTTCTTTAGCTTGTTTTAAAATCTCCTTCATCTTTGTCCTTAACTCTGAGATCCCTACTAAAGTCGTCTTTTCTTCAAAAGTAAGCACTTTTTATCACCTCCATAATAATTGTAACATATATTCTAATTAAATGTCAAATAAATATAACATTAAATAGACAAATAAATTGACATTTGAATATTTATTTTTTTCAAAATAAATAGAATAGAAATATCTCTATAAACCTGGGCGGGGGCAGATTTGAACTGCCGACCTCTTCCTTGTAAGGGAAGCGTTCTATCCAGGCTGAACTACCCGCCCTTTTAAATTACTTAATAATTATATCAATTTTTTGATTTTAGAAAACTTTTCTTTAAGGTTTAAATTTAAACTTTCATCGAATTTTTTAAAGAATTTTTTAAACACTATTTATTACTTTAGCTAAGATTGTATCTTTTTCTATTCCTTCAAGAGGATTTTTGGGAGGTAGCACTTTAAAAAAAAGAGCTTGTTTATACATCTCTTCAAAAATCTTTAAAATTTTCTTCAAAAGATTTCTTTTCTTTCTTTATAAGTTCCTTCTCAAAAGCCTGCCATTTAGAAAAATCTTTTATCATTTTCTTATTACTTCTTTTATCCTCAATATTCTCATCAGAAATTCTCTCTCAAATTCTGATAGTTTCTCTTCAATATATTTTATACTTTCTTCAATTGTAGGAATCAAAATGTATTGAAGAGCATTTACTCTTCTTCTTGTTTTTACGATTTCTAAAGAAATGAGTTTTAAAGATAAGTAAATTTCTATCACCTGAAAAAAAACCTCTAAAAACTCCTTTCTCAAAATATAAACTTTATCAAATTGAGGCAGAGTCTCTTCTAAAGGATATTTAAATTCTAAAGAATCTTTTATCTTAAACTTTGGAATTTTTAAATTTAAAATTCTTTTGAATTCTATTTCTACTTTTAATAAATCCAAATTTTCCAAAATCTTTTTTATATTTTCTTTTTTACTCTGAGCCCTTAAAAAAATTAACTCTTCTATAAATTGATTAAAAATATCTTCCCATTTTTTTAATAAAAGCTTTGCTTTTCTATTAATCCTGTGAAACTCTGCTATTAATTCTTCTAATTTGTCTTGTAATAGATCATATCCTCTTTGAGCTAAAATTCTTCTCTTTTTTAGTCTCAATAATTCCATTCTGTTAGGATTTACTTTTAATCTCATAGTATTCTTCTAAAATTTCTGGCTTTATTCTTGTTAATTCTTCTTTTGGAAACATTCTCAATAATTTCCAACCTAAATCTAAAGTCTTAATAACATCTCTTTCTTCAAATTCTCCTTGCTTTACAAACTCAGCTTCAAATCTATCAGCAAATTCTAAATAAATTTTATCTAAATCTGTTAAAGCTTCTCTTCCCAAAATTAAAGCTAATTCTCTAACTTCCTGTCCTTTAGCGTATAAAGCAAACAATTGATTTAAAACATAACTGTGATCTTTACGAGTTTTATTTTCACCGATTCCTTTATCTTTTAATCTAGATAAAGAAGGTAAAACATCTATAGGAGGATAAATTCCTTTTTTATGTAAAGCACGTGATAAAATTATCTGTCCTTCTGTAATGTAGCCTGTTAAATCTGGTATAGGATGAGTTTTATCATCATCAGGCATGGTTAAAATAGGTAGCAAAGTTACAGATCCCTTTTTACCCTTTATTCTTCCTGCCCTTTCATAAATAGTAGCTAAATCTGTATACATGTAACCTGGATAACCTCTTCTTCCTGGAACTTCCTTCCTAGCTGATGAAATCTCTCTCAAAGCTTCACAGTAAAAAGTCATATCTATCAGAATTACTAAAACATGCATATCCAATTTAAAAGCTAAATACTCAGCACAAGTTAAACTAAATCTAGGTACAGAAATTCTCTCAATTACAGGTTCATCTGCTAAATTTATAAATAAAACTGATCTCTCTAAAGCTCCTGTCTTTTTAAAATCTTGAATGAAAAATTCTGCTTCTTCAAAAGTTATTCCCATCGCTCCAAATACTACTGCAAATTTTTCTTCTTTACCCAAAACCTTTGCTTGTCTGGCAATTTGAGCACACAATCTATTGTGAGGCAAACCTGAACCTGAAAATATAGGAAGCTTTTGTCCTCTTACTAAAGGATTCATTCCATCTATTGCTGATATTCCTGTTTGAATGAACTCATTAGGATAACTTCTTGCTACAGGATTTATAGGTGAACCATTTATATCCAAAAATTCTTCAGCTGGAGGTAAAGGTAATCCGTCACGAGGTACTCCTCTTCCAGTAAACACTCTTCCTAAAATCTCTTTACTTACTCCAAATGTTTCAGATTTACCTAAAAACCTTATTTTAGAATTTTCTGTATCTAATCCTTGAGTGCCTTCAAAAACTTGAACTACTGCTAAATCTTCTGAAACGTCTAATACTTTTCCATAACGCTTTTGGCCATTGGATAAAATTATTTCAGCTAACTCTGCATACTTTACTCCTTCTATTTTCCTTACTATTAATAAAGGACCTTGGATGTGTGAGACTGTTTGGTATTCTTTAAATTTCATCTAATTCTAATTCTATTTTTTTTGAAACTTCTTTAAAAAACTCTTCAAACTCTTCTTCTCTTACAAACTTTGCTTTTGAAATCATAAATCTTGAAGAGACTTTTACTACTTTATCTAAATCTTTTCCTTTTTCCAAAGCTTTTTTTACATCTTCATAAAATTTCATAATTAATTTGAGCATTAAATACTGTTTTTTTAAAGAAGTATAGGTATCTGTTTCATCAAAAGCATTCTGATGCAAGAAATCTTCTCTTAAAGATTTAGCTATTTCTAACTTCAATCTATCATAATTAGATAAAGCTTCTAATCCTACTAATCTGGCTATTTCTTTTAATTCTTCTTCCTCTTCTAAAATCTTCATAGCTTCAATTCTTAGCATTTCAAAATCTTCAGCTATTTTTTCTTTTTTAAACTCATCTAAAAGCTGATTATATAAAGAATAGCTTATTAACCAATTTACAGCTGGAAAGTGTCTAGCATTAGCTAACTTGTCATCTAAGCCCCAAAAAGCTTTAACTACCTTTAAAGTCCCTTGGACTACAGGATCTGATAAATCTCCTCCTGGAGGAGAGACTGCCCCTATTATACTTATTGAACCTATCCTCTCATCTGATCCTAAAGTAATAACTTTTCCTGCCCTCTCATAAAATTCAGCTAACCTTGCAGGTAAATATGCAGGGTATCCTTCTTCACCAGGCATCTCTTCCATCCTTCCAGAAATTTCTCTCAGAGCTTCAGCCCATCTTGAAGTGGAATCTGCCATTAAAGCTACATTGTAACCTTGATCTCTAAAATACTCTGCAATAGTAATACCTGTATAGATTGAAGCTTCTCTTGCAGCTACTGGCATATTAGAAGTGTTAGCTATTATAATGGTTCTTTCTAACAAAGGTCTTTTGGTCCTAGGGTCTTTTAACTCTGGAAAACTTAATAATAAATCTGCAGTCTCATTTCCTCTTTCTCCACAAGCAACATAAACTATAATTTGAGCATCTGACCACTTTGCTAATTGATGTTGTAAGACAGTTTTGCCTGCTCCAAAAGGACCTGGACAACAAGCTGTTCCTCCTTTAGCTAAAGGAAAGAAAGTATCTAAAATCCTTTGACCAGTCACTAAAATCTCAGAAGGCATTAACCTTTTTTTAAAAGGTCTTTTTTCTCTTACTGGCCAAATTTGGTAAAGTTTAACAGGAACTTTTCCTCTCAAAGTTTCTATTACAGCTACTTCTTCTTCCACACTAAACTCTCCTTCTTTAATTTCACAGATTTTACCTTCAATCTGAGGAGGAACTAATATTTTGTGGGTGATTAAAGGAGTCTCTTTTACTTCTCCTATAATATCTCCTTCTTTAACAAACTCTCCTTTTTTTCTAACAGGAGTGAATTTCCATTTTTTCTTTCTATCTAAAGCAGAAATTTCTATTCCTCTTTCTATAAAATCTCCTTTTTCAGAATAAATCTTATCTAAAGGTCTTTGAATCCCATCGAATATCTTACCTAATAGACCAGGTCCTAATTCCACACTCAAAGGTCTATTTAACAAAACTACAGGTTCTCCAGGACCTATGCCTGTTGTATCTTCATAGACCTGAATAAAAGCTAAATCTTCTCTTAGTTCTATAATCTCACCTACTAAACCTATTTCACCCACCTTTACCATTTCATGCATTTTTGCTCCTACGCAATTCTTTGCTACTACTAAGGGACCTGATACTCTTACAATTTGAGGTTTCATTTTTTATTTGCCTATTGTCTCTTTTACTAAGTGATAAATATTCTCTTTTAAAAGCTCTTTTTTTTCTTCTAGATTACAAAAAGGAACTATTATTCTATCTTTAAATTTCTCTAAAAGTTTTTCATAGAGATCTTCTTCACACAAAATTATCTTAAAATCTTGCATTTCTTTTATCCTTTCTAAATCTTCTACTTTTAAAGATTCAAATCCTAATATTTTAAAGAATTCTGCAAGTTCATCTTTTCCTATAAACAAAATCTTACTTTCCAAAACTCACCTCCAAAACATTCTTTATTTTATTTATCTCAATTTTTCTCATTTTGCATATAATAATAAATTTTAAAATATCATATTGAAATTTCTTATTAAAAAAATACCAAAAAACTATCTCAGCTCCTAAAAGATTCTTTTTAAATTCTTCTAAAAATCTCAAAAGAAATCTTATCTTTAAAAAATGTAAAAGATAAATTTTACCCTCATCTATTAAACTTTGAGCTTCTTTTATAAAAGAAGAAGGAAAATCACGCAAGTTTAAATCTTTTTTTATCCCTAAATATTTTCTTCTCAAATCTAAAAGCGCATCCTCTAATTTTACTGAAAGAAGGAAATATTTCTTTAAATATTCAGAATTCAATAAATTTAGATTCTTACTTATAAAATTTAAATCAAATGCTTTCTTTAAAAATATTCTTAATTTCTCTTCTAAAAGAACTTCCAAATTTTCATAAAGATAATCTTCTTCTTTTAAAAAAAACATATCTATATCTTCAAAATCTTTTAAATCACCAAAAAATTTTTCTCTTAATTTTGAAAGACCTTCAGGAAAATCAAACTTTAGAATCTCATAAAAATATTCTGGAGAAATTAACTTCTTTTCTAATGCACCTATTCTGCCTAAAGAAAAACTATAATCGTAACTCATCATCTATTATCTTCAAAAGAGTTCCTTTAAAATTCTCTTTTAAAAATTCTAAAAATTCTTCTATTGTAAGACTTTGCTGAATTTTTTCATCTTTCTTAACGATCTCTTTTTTAGGAATAAAATTAGGATTTTTTTCTAAAAATGATTTAATTTCTTTAAAAACATCTTTTATTAATTCTTCTTTTTCTTGTAAAAGCAATCTTTTATTTTTTAATTTTTCTTCAAACAAAATTTCTCTTTTTTTCTTTTTTAACTCCTCTTTCTTTTTTAAAAATATTTCAGAAAAATAGTTTTGGGCTTCTTTTCTAATAGAAGCTAAAATCTCTTCCTTTTTTATTTGAGCTTCCTTTAGAATCTCTTCTTTTTCTTTCTCTTTCTCTAAAATTATTTTGTTTAAAAGCTCTGATAACTCCTTCATAATTTAATTCCATTTAAAATCAATATTGAAATTAATAATCCTAAAACTGCATAAAACTCTACGAACACTGCCAAAACTAAAGGCTTTACAAATTCCTTTGGCTGTTTGGAAACCATATATACTCCTGTAGCACATACTCTTCCTTGATAGATAGCTGAAACCAAACCTGCTACTCCTACAGGTAAACAAGCAAAGAACATAGCTGCTCCTTGATAAAGGTCTAAAGAAGCTAACTCTCCTTTTAACAATCCTAACTTCATAGCTAAAATAAATCCTATCAAAAATCCATATACTCCTTGAGTTCCAGGTAAAGCTGTTAATAGCATTAAAGGTACAAAGTGTTCAGGATTCTCGCTCATTACTCCATTAGAAGCTTGACCTGTTTTCCCTACCCCAATTGAAGAACCTATACCCCCTAAAATTACAGCTAAAGCTCCTCCTAATATGGCCAAAACTATACCCCAACTCATAGTTCACCTCCTTAATTTATTAATCTGGTATACTTTGTTACTATTCTAAAAGGCTCAAAATATTTTTTACCTAACTCAAAAAATTTTGGAAAAAATTCTACAAATTGCAATCTTGCTGAATGTATAAATCCACTCAAAAGATTTATAAAAATGTTAAAAGAATGCCCAAAAACCAAAAAAATTCCTCCTAAAATAAGACCTAAAACAGGAATTTTGAAAAAGAATTCTGCTAAAATATTTATCACCATAGCTATTACTCCTGTAGCCATACCTAAAGCTAACAATCTTGAATAAGAAAGAACGTCTGATAAATACCTGCTAATTCCATACAGTTCATAAAGTCCTTTAAAGAACCTAATTATTATATTCTTACTCTCTGAAGAAAATAAGATTATCCCTATACAAAATAAAATAGAAAGATACTTCAAAAGAAGAGATTTTACCAAAAAATACAATGGCAAACAAACTAATATCCCTATCCATGAAACCTGAAGAAGAAATTGATTGTAATTTCTTCTTTTAAGACTCAAATAAGCTTTTAAAAAAAGACCTAATAAAATTTGAACCAATCCTACCAAAAAACAAAATATTAAGAACTCAAAAGGAGAAGTCTTCATATCTATCAATTTAAAGGGAAGTTCTATACCAAAAAAACTTCCTAAAAAAACACCCACAAAAAAAGTAGAGATTCCCAAGTAACCCAACAACTTAAAAAATAACTTTGCTTTAGAACTCAACTTTTTTTTCTTTAAAATATAAAAAGAAAGGACACTCAATACTAAACCATAACCTGCGTCTGAAATACATACTCCTACGAAAAAGAAAAAGAAAGGAGCCAAAAACATAGTAGGATCTAAAGAATAATAAGAAGGTGGAGCATACATAGTAGTAAGGATTTCAAAAGGAGAAATAATCTGAGGATTCTTTAACTTGGTAGGAGGAGATTCTGTCTTTAAAGGTTCTCTTGTTTTTACGTAAACTTTACCTTCAAATCTCTTTAAAAAATTAAAAAATTTTTTTTCATCTTTTTCTAATATCCAACCTGTTACACCAAAAAATCTTTTGGTCTTAGGAAGATTTTTTAAAGTATCTTTGCATAGATTAGAATTGTATAAAAACTCATATAAAATCATTAACTCTTTTTTAAAACTTTGTTTCTTTGAAATCTCTTTTAAAACATTCTCATATTCAGAGTTTAACACACTAAGTTCTCTTTCTATCTGATTTTTTAGCTCAGATAGAGAAAGTTCAGGATTTTTTCTCATTATTCCTAAAGGTAAATCCAAAATAAAAATATTTTTTGACTTTAAAAAATTTCTCAAATTTGATTCTTTGTCTTTGAAAGTAATAACGACCAATATCTTAAACTTATCGACTCTGTAAATTTCCTTGATAGCTGCTTCTATCTTTAATTCTTTTTTTAATTTATCTAAATCTTTTTCAGATACTTTAATGAATACAAAAGAAAAAATATTTAAATTTTGAAGATCCTTTAAAGAAAAGTTTAAAAATTTCCAAAAATTTAACTCTTCTATTTCTTTTAAAAGCTGTTTTTTCTTTTCTTTAAGTTGAGATAACTTATTTTTCAAATGAATAATCTCTTTGCATACTTCTAAAAGTTTTGTTTGATCTATATTTTCTATTTCTTCTTTTTTCAAAAAAACTGGCTCTTTAAACATATCTCCTAAAAAATTTTTATCTTCAAATTCTGAAAGTATATTGATAGCGGTTTCTACCGTGCTTAATTCAGGAAGATTTTTAGGAAAAGAAATAAAATCTAAATGTAAAAGTTCTTGTTTTTGCAATTCTTTTATAAATTCTTCTTTTATCTCCTCTAACCCTAAAAGTTCAACTCTTTTTACTCTTTCTATTGCCATTTTTCTTTAATTAAAGAAACTAAATACTGTTTTAATTTCTCTATCAATCCTTCCCTTTTTTCTTTTAATTCTCTTAGTTTAGTTTGAAGATTCTCTTTCATCTTTAAAATTTCAGATTCAATCTCTTTTTCTATCTGAGATTTAAATTCTTCAAATTCTTTCTCAAAATTATTTTGATATTCTTTAAATATCTCATCTCTTTTTAAATAAGCAGAATTTACAACAGATTCTGCTTGCTTTTTAGCTTGAATTATGATCTCTTCTGCTTTATCTTCTGTCCTTTTTACCTCTTCTAAAATTTCCTCAAAATCTTTCATCTTATTAACCTCAAAATTTTCTTTATAGTTTTTAAAGGATCTTTGGATTCTAAAATGGGTCTTCCCATTATAAAAAAATCTACATATTTTTTAATTCTTTGAGGAGCACTTACTCTTTTTTGATCATCAGATACAGGTTCAAATCTTATTCCTGGACAGGCAGTTATAAAATCATTCCCTAAAGTTTCTTTTATTATTTTAGATTCTCTACCTGCACATATTACACCATCAAAACCTATTGATCTTGCTTTCTTTGCTAATTTTAATACTCTTTGCTCTATGTTCTTTTTAAAGTTTATGCTTGTAAGAAGAGTAACTCCTAAAAATAAGACTTTTTTCCCTTTCTTTTCAGAATAGCTTTTTAGTTCTTTGATAGTCTCCTTTAAACTAGACTCTTCATTTAAAAGATGAAAGTTTAATAAATCTACTCCTAAGTCTATAGCGTTTTTTCCAGCTTTTATCATGCTGTTGGGAATATCAAAAAATTTTAAATCTAAGAATACTTTCTTATTAAATTTTTTTATTAATCTAACAGATTTAGGACCTATTTTTACAAAACTTCTTATCCCAATTTTGTAATAATTCAGAAAATCTTTTGTAAGGTCTAAGTATTCTTTTATTTCTTTTTCTTTATCTAAATCTAAAGCTAAGATTAATTCAGGCACTTAATCTTCCTATTATTTCTTTTATAGAATTAATCCCTTTCTGTTTAAGATACTTTTGTAAATCTTTTAGAATCTTTAGACTTATTTTAGGATCTATTAAATTTGCTGTTCCTATCTGTATACAACAAGCTCCACACAACAAAAATTCAATTACATCTTTAAAATCAAATATTCCTCCACACCCTATAACAGGTATTCCTATCTTTCTTGAAACCTCCCACACGCATTTTAAAGCTATAGGCTTTAAACACCTTCCACTCAAACCTCCTGTTATATTTCCTAAAACAGGCTTTCTTTCCTCAATATCTACAGCCATAGCTGGAAGGGTATTAATTAAAGTTAAAGCATCTATTCCTGCATTTTCACATATTTTACAAATAGTCACTAACTCTGGATGAAAACCTAATTTTACTACTAAGAGCTTTTTAGTCAACTCCCTCAATTTAGAAAGAAAATTAAAAAATTTTTTTTGAGAAAACTTTAGAGTCTTTTTAATATTAGGACAAGAAAGATTTATTTCATATCCTTTAAAATTAAAATTTTCTAATTCTCTTATCAAAACCTTATACTCATCAAAACTTTCTCCATATAAACTTACAAACACACAGGTATTTAAAGAGGATAAAAAATCTGCATATTTTTCCTTAAATCCTTCTAAGCCAGGATTTTCTAAACCTATGGAATTTAAAACCCCAAAACCTAAGTCATAAATTCTAGGCTGAAGATTACCTATCCTGGGTTTTAAAGTAATAGTCTTTGTAACTACAGCTCCCAATTTATTTATATCAAAAAACTTAACGATCTCTTTTCCAAATCCAACTACGCCAGAAGCTAAGATTATTGGATTTTTTAATTTTACTTCTTTTAAATTTATCGTTAAATCAGGCTTCATTTTGCAAATATCATTTTTAAAGAAATTAATAACAAAAAGACTCCAAAAATTTTTTTAAGCAAAGTATCTGATACTTTCTGAGCAAAATCAGCTCCTAAAAAAGCTCCGAAAAAAAATCCAATACAAACCCAGAAAGCTATTTTTAAATTCACATTTCCTTCAAAGTAATACCTTAAAGCAGCCATCAATCCTATTGGAGGAACCATTAAAGCTAAAGTAGTGCCTTGTGCTTGGTGTTGACTCAAACCCAATAAATACACAAATGCAGGTATTAAGATTGAACCTCCTCCTATCCCTAAAAATCCACTTAAAATTCCTGAAATTATCCCTAAGAAAAGATAAAACAGATTCATTTTGCCTCCTTTGTTTTTTAAAATTTAATTTTTTAGAAACTGGGTTCTATACAGAAAGTCTTATACTTTAAGGAACCTTTTAATCCTCCCAAAATGAAATATAAATTAGTTAAATACTTCATCTTACAGAACTCAAACCATTTATTGTAGGGTTCTATATTAAAGGCTGGTCTAAAAAATTTAAATGAAAATATTAAAGTCGCAGCAAGAAATACCCAGCTAAAAATTTTCCACCAAACAGATAAAGGAAATATCCAACAAAAAGCAAAACTTAATAAAAACAGGAAAAGAAAAATATGCATAAGATGAAAGTTTCCTATATAAAGAAATCCTTTTATTGGAAAAGGAAATTTTAAAACAGGTAAATTTGGGTACTCTCCTAAAAATTGGAACACAATTTCAAAATATTTTTTAGAATGTTCATATAAGAGTGGGGGGTGAGCAGTTCCATAAGATTTCCATACTTTTAGTAAAGACTTTAAATCTGCTCTATGCATATGTCTTACAGAAGCTGAAGGTAAAAAATAAAACTTCCAATTTCCATTCTTTCTTACTCTTAAACCGAAATCTATATCTTCACCTGTGGGCAGTTCCCAGAATCTTCTTTCAGCAGACTCTACAGCTTCTTTTCTATAAGCTACATTTGCAGTAACAAAAAAGTAAGCTCTATGTCCACAAATTTCAGTAGGAGTAAAATCTTTTAAATCTGGAAAGTAACCTTCTCCTAAATTCCCATATCTCCAAGAAACTCTATTAAATCCAAAAGCTTCACAGTAAATTTCTACTAAATTGTTAGGATCTACTCTCAAAGTGTAAATTTCTCCTCCAACAGCTCCTATTTTTTCATCTCTTTCAAATACTTTTAACATCTTTTTGATCCAATCTTTACATGGAGCGCAATCTGCATCTGTAAAGAAAATAAAATCTCCTTTAGCTTCTTTTAAAGCTCTGGTCCTAGCAAAGCCTGGTGAAGGACAATCTGGAATCTGAATTAACTTTATAAAAGGATTTTCTTTTTGATAATTCTTAATTATCTCTACTGTTCTGTCTTTGCTACCACCATCAACTATTATTATCTCTAACCTTTCTCTTGGATAATCTACTTCACTTAAATACTCAAACATCTTTTCGATAGTTCTTTCCATATTTTTTACAGGTATTATTATTGAAACGAATGGCTCTTGCATTTTCTGCCTCCTAGTTTAAATTTTTAAATCTTCTATATCAAAAACAGGCCCATCTTTACATACCAATTTAGTTCCTTCCTTAGTCAAAATACTGCAAGCTTTACACATTCCTATTCCACAACCTAAAAAATTTTCCAAACTGACCTGTATTCTAAAATCTTTAAATTTCTTTTCTTTAAGAGAATTGATCATCTCTTTAGGACCGCACAAATATATATAACCTTTTTTATTTTTAACAAATTCTTCTAAAAAATCCACAAGATTTTTTTTAACGCCTGTTTTCTCAGTAACAATATAAGTCTTAAATCCTAAGGATTTAAAATCTTTTTCACAGATTACATCTTTCTTTTCTTTAAAACCTAAAATACAAAAAATTTTATTTTTCTTAAATTTTAAATCTTTTATCTTCTGAGCTAAAAAATAAAGAGGAGCTATCCCCAGACCTCCTCCTGCTAGAATAATTATTTCTCCTTCTTTTAAAACTTTAGGAATTTTAAATCCTCTTCCTAAAGGGCCTATTACATTTAACTTTTGATTCTTTTGTTTTTTTGAAAGAAGGAATGTTCCTCTTCCTCTAACTTTAAAGAGTACAAGAACTCTATTTTTTTTAATTCTGTGGATACTGAAAGGGCGTCTTAAACTTAAATCCTCATCTATCTTTATATGGAGGAATTGACCTGGATAAGAATTCTTTGCTAAGTATTCAGATTCTAATTCTATCTTAAAAGTATCTTTAGTTACGCTCTCAACATTCTTTATAGGACACTCTAAAATCTTTATTTTTGACATTTAGGACAAAAATAGGTGCTCCTTCCTCCTAACTCTATCTTTTTAATAGGAGTCTTACAAATAAAACAGGGTTCAGACTCTCTTCCATAGACTTTTAATCTGCAGGTCATTTTTCCTTCTTTACCATAAATATCTCTGTAAGTATCTACTGAACTTCCTTTATATTTAATAGCTTCTTTTAAGACTTCTAAAATGGCTTTAAAAAGTTCCTGAATCTTTTCATCAGAGAGCTTATTGGCAGGTGTTAAAGGATTAATTTTTGCTCTAAATAAACTCTCAACTGCGTAAACATTTCCTACTCCTGAAATAAATTTTTGATCCATCAATAAAAGCTTTATCTTTGTCTTTTTCTTTTTCACTTTTTCTTTAAACTCTTCTAAAGTAAACTCAAAAGGCTCAGGACCTAGTTCTTTTATAAACTTTAAATCCTTAAAATCTTTTCTCAATCTTAATTCTCCTAACAATCTCTGATCCATGTAGTTTAAGTAGTTACCATCCTCAAAAAGAATACTCACAGCTGATTTTTCTTCTTCTTTTCCATACAAAATCCATCCTGAAATCTTTAAATGGATTATCAAAAAATTTTTTTCTAATCTTAATATCAAAACCTTTGCTTTTCTTATTATTTCTTTAACTCTCTCTCCTTTCAAATTCTCTTTAAATTTTTTTGGTGCAGGTTCTTTTATAACTTTTTGTTTTTTTATAATTACATCTTTTATCTTCTTATTTAAGACTACTTTTTCTAACTCTCTTTTAATAGTTTCTACTTCTGGCAACTCTGGCATAGATTCTGCCTCCTTTTAATCAAAACCTCCTCTAATCTCTCTCATCTTAGCTAATTGCTGTTCTTTTTGAACTTGCATCTCATGTTCTTTGTTACCTTCTACTCCTTTACATCTTTGTGATAACCCTCTACTTGCGTCTTCTCTACCATAGCATATTAAAACATCACCTTTTTGAATTACTGTGTCTCCTTTGGGAGCACCTATAAACTTTTCTTCTCCATTTACTTTCCTGTAAATAGCTAAAACTAAAGTTCCTTCTAAATCTAATTTCAAATCCTTTAATTTACAACCTGCCATCCAACTTTCAGGTTTTACGGTAATCTTGGAAATAGTATAACCTTTACTTAAACCTAAAATTTGCTCATAATCATAAATACGAACTTGCGTCCATTTCTCTAATGCTTTTGTAATAATTTTTTTCATCACTCTATAAATATATTTTGAACGAGCGAATAACAGAATTGCAAGCAAACCTATTGTTAAAATACCTGCTCTTATAAGCATAGTCTCTACAGATTGTCCTACAAATGTTAAGACCAAAGTAGCTATAGATGAAGTGATCCCCATGCTTCCTAATAAGATCAAGATACGAATTATTTTTCTCCTCACAGGATGTGAAACTATAATTTCAGATTCAGAAGTAGTAAAACCTGTGCCCGAAAAAGCAGATTGTGCTTGAAAAGCAGCTACTTCAGGTGAGAGACCTGTTAACTCTAAAGCAATAGCGCCTATTCTTACACAGATTATAGAAAGAACAACTACAGTTAATAATCCAAACAAAGCTATCATTTTAATATCTTAACCCAAATTTTCCTGCTTCTTGGACCATCAAATTCACAAAAAAATATTCCTTGCCAAGTACCTAATTTTAATTTTTTGTTCTCTATAAAAACTGTCAATGAATTTCCTAAAATTGAAGACTTAATATGAGCAGGTGAATTTCCCTCTAAATGAGAATAAACTTCGTCTTCAGGAATTAGTCTTTGTAAACTACTTATAATATCTTTTCTTACACTAAAATCTGCATTTTCATTTATAACCAAACCTGCTGTGGTATGAGGACAAAATACTACACACACTCCTTCTTGAACGTTTTCTTTTCTCACAATCTCATTGACCTCAGAAGTAATATCTATAAATTCTGTCTTCCTTTTTGTAGAGATAGAAATTTCATGAATCATATTTAATTAATTTATAATACTCTTGCAAAGACTTAATGTCTAAATCTTTTTTCAACAAAGCTTCAATCCCATTTACTGAAGCTTGAGCTCCAGAAATAGTAGTAATACAAGGGATATTATGCATTATAGCTTGAGATCTAATCTTTACCTCATCTTTCCTAGGTATCCTTCCAGAAGGAGTATTTATTATCAAATGCACCTTCTTATCTTTTATGTAATCCAAAATATTAGGTCTTCCTTCTGAAACTTTTGGAATTATTTTAGCATTTACTCCATATCTATTCAAAACTTTACCTGTACCTTCTGTAGAGATTATCTCAAACCCTAAATCTTGAAGCTTTTTTGCAATAAACACAATATCACGTTTATCTTCATTCTTAACACTGATAAAAACACATCCTTTTTTAGGTAAATTTTGAGAAGCTGCAATTTGAGACTTTATAAAACTCAACCCAAAATCAAAGTCTATTCCCATAACTTCTCCTGTAGATTTCATTTCAGGTCCTAAGATAATATCTGTGCCTGGAAATCTATTAAAAGGAAAGACAGATTCTTTTACACAAAAATATGGAGGGATTATTTCTTTTGTAAAACCTAATTCTTTTAAAGTCCTACCCACCATTACTTTTGCTGCTAATTTAGCCAAAGGCACACCTATTGCTTTAGATATAAAAGGAATAGTTCTTGAAGCTCTGGGGTTTACTTCTAATACATAAAGTTCATCTCCTTTTATTGCATACTGAACATTCATCAATCCTATAATATTTAACTCTTGAGCTAAGGAGTAAGTAGCTCTTCTAATCTTTTCAATTAACTCTGTACCTAAACTGTAAGGAGGTAAACACATTGCACTATCTCCTGAATGGATGCCAGCTTCTTCTATATGTTCTAATATACCACCTATTACAAAAGTTTCTCCATCACCTATTAAATCGACATCTACTTCAATAGCATCTTCTAAAAACTTATCTATTAATATAGCTTGATGGGGGGAGGCTTCTTGAGCTTGTATTATAAATCTTTCTAAAGTCTCAAAATCATACACAATCTCCATAGCTCTTCCTCCCAACACATAAGAAGGTCTTACCAGAACTGGAAATCCTAATTTGGAAGCCACTTTCTTTGCAGATTCTAAAGAAAAGACTATCTCAGAATCAGGTTGTTTTAATTTCAATTTATGTAAAAGTCTTCTAAATTTTTCTCTATCTTCAGCTCTATCTATATTCTCAGCTGAAGTCCCCAAAATTCTTACTCCTTCTTTTTTTAATCCTAAAGCTAAGTTAAGTGGGGTTTGACCTCCAAATTGCAAGATCACTCCTACGGGTTTCTGAATTTTTATAATATTTAAAACATCTTCTAAAGTAATAGGTTCAAAAAATAACTTATCTGAGGTATCATAATCAGTTGAGACTGTTTCAGGATTAGAATTTACCATTATAGTCTCAAAACCTTCTTCTCTTAAAGCAAATACACAATGTACACAACAATAGTCAAATTCTATACCTTGGCCTATTCTGTTAGGACCTGCTCCTAAAATCATAACTTTCTTTTTATCAGATACTCTGGATTCATCTTCAGTTTCATATGTAGAATAAAAGTAAGGAGTGTAAGCTTCAAATTCTGCAGCACAAGTATCTACTAATTTATATTTAGGTTTTATACCTTTATTTTCTCTAAGTCTCCTCACATCTCTTTCTGCAATACCTGTTAATTTTGAAATATAAAGATCTGAAAAACCTATTTCTTTTGCTTTTTTCAAAGTCTCATAAGTTAAATTCTTTGCTTCTTTTAAAATCTTAGCTTCGACTTCGATTATCTCTTTTATATTCTCGAGAAACCATTTATCTATTTTAGTTAATTTAGAAACCTCTTCTATGGTAAAACCTAATCTAAAAGCATCTCCTATGTAAAAGATCCTTTCAGGAGTAGGTTTTGTTAATTTTATTCTTACCTCTTCTTTTAAATCTTCAGATATTTTTTTGCAAGAAAGATCTTTAAAAATAATGCTTTCTAATCCTGCTTTTTGAAGCTCTAATCCTCTTATTCCTTTTTGTAAAGCTTCTTTAAAATTCCTTCCTATAGCCATTACTTCACCTACAGATTTCATAGATGTAGTAAGAGTGTTATCTGCTCCAGGAAATTTCTCAAAAGTAAATCTGGGTATCTTTACCACACAATAATCTATTGTAGGCTCAAAAGCAGCAGGAGTTTCTTTTGTAATATCATTTGGAATCTCATCTAAAGTAAATCCTACTGCTAATTTGGCTGCAATTTTGGCTATGGGGAAACCTGTAGCTTTTGAAGCTAAAGCTGAAGACCTTGATACTCTTGGGTTTATCTCAATTATTACCATCCTGCCTGTTTCAGGATCGAGTGCAAATTGAACGTTACTACCACCAGTCTCTACTCCTATAGCTCTGATAGCTCTTATAGCTTGCATTCTCATTTTCTGATATTCTTTATCTGTCAAAGTCTGAATAGGTGCTACAGTAATAGAATCTCCTGTATGGACACCCATAGGATCAAAATTCTCAATAGAGCAGATTATCACCACATTATCTTTTTTATCACGCATAACTTCTAACTCGAATTCTTTCCAACCCAAAACTGATTCTTCAATTAAAACTTGATGAATTAAACTCTGTTCTAAACCTCTCAAAACTATTTCTTCAAATTCTTCCTTATTAAAAGCTATCCCTCCTCCTGTGCCTCCTAAAGTAAAAGCAGGTCTTATCACACAAGGTAAACCTATTTCTTCTAAAGCTTTTTTTGCAGATTCCAAAGAATTAACTGTTATAGATTTTGGAACTTCTAACCCTGCTTTTATCATAGTTTCTTTAAATAACTCTCTATCTTCAGCACGAGCAATAGCAGTTTCATTTGCTCCTATTAACTCTACTTTATATTTTTTAAAGACCCCTCTTTTAGCACATTCAAAAGTAACATTTAAAGCGGTCTGCCCTCCTAAAGTAGGTAATAGTGCATCAGGTCTTTCTTTTTGAATAATTTTTTCTAAAATCTCTGGAGTAATAGGCTCTATGTAAGTACTATCTGCAAATTCAGGATCAGTCATTATGGTAGCAGGGTTAGAATTCAAAAGTATAACTTTATAACCTTCTTCTTTTAAAGCTTTACAAGCTTGAGTACCTGAATAATCAAACTCACAAGCTTGACTAATTACTATAGGACCAGAACCTATGATTAAAATCTTTTCAATGTCTTTTCTTTTAGGCATGTAAATCTTTAATCAATCTTATAAAATTCTTGAAAATATACTTTGCATCTAAAGGGCCAGGTCCTGCTTCTGGATGAAACTGCACACTGAACAAAGGTAACTCTTTATGAACTGCACCTTCAGGAGTATTGTCATAAAGATTAATATGAGTAAGAACTAAATTTTTATCAGGTATACTTTCAGGATCTACTATAAAATTATGATTTTGACAAGTAATATCTATTTTGCCTGTTCTCAAGTCTTTAACTGGGTGATTTCCTCCGTGGTGGCCGAATTTAAGTTTTTTGGTCTTACCTCCAAAAGCTAAACCCAAAATCTGATGTCCTAAACAAATTCCCATAACAGCTATTTTCAAATCTTTTTTTCTCAGTCTCTGGATTAATTCTCTTGCAGTCTCTATTACATACCTAACAGGCTCAGGATCTCCTGGACCATTACTAAATAAAATCCCTTGTGGAGAAAGCTTTAAAATCTCACTTAAAGGAGTAAAAGCTGGAACTACTATCACCTTTTCTACATATTTTTTTAAATTCCTCAAAATACTGTACTTTACTCCGCAATCTATAACTACTACACAGAATTTGTGAAGAGTTATTTCTTCTTCATCTTCTAAGACTTGGTTCCATTCAAAAATACTCTGAGTAGTTACCTCTTTTACTAAATCTATTCCTACAATGGAAGGGAATTCTTTTAGTTTTTTCATTAAACTTTCCTTATCAAAATCTATAGCTGAAATTATTCCTTTCATTGAGCCTTTCTCTCTAATATGCTTAACTAAACTCCTGGTATCGACTCCTTCTATTCCTACAATCTTATTCTCTTTTAGATATTCATCTAAAGATTTTTCTGCTCTCCAATTAGAAAATATCCTACTTTTCTCTTTGATTATAAAACCTTCTACCCAGATTCTATAAGATTCTGTATCTTGTGAATTTATCCCATAGTTTCCAATTAAAGGGTAAGTCATGCAAACTATCTGACCTTTGTAAGAAGGATCTGTTAAGATTTCTTGATAACCTGTCATAGATGTATTAAAGACTACTTCACCTATTGCTTCAGATTTAAAACCAAAAGATTTTCCCTCTAAATAGAATCCATCTTCAAGTAACAAAACAGCTTTTTTCATCTTTTCAATTTTTTTATAAAGTTAATAGCCTCTTGAGGTGTCTTTACTTTTTTTATACCCTTTATATCCCAAGTCTCTATCCCTAAAACTAATTTACCTTCATTTAAAGCAAAAGCTATTTCAGATAAAGTCCCATACCTTCCATCGACAGCGATCAGAATATCTGAAGCTCTAACTATTAAAGTATTTCTAACATAACCTAAACCTGTAGGAAGTTTAACATCTAAATATTTGTTTGCTTCTCTTCCATCTATACTGGGTAATATTCCTACAGTTAAGCCTCCTTCAGACTTTGCACCTTTACACACAGCTTCCATTACACCACCTCCACCTCCACATATTAAAACCCATTTTTCTTTTGCAATTAATCTACCTAACTCAAAAGCTATTTTGTAAATCTTCTTATTACAGACTGAACCTCCAATTACTCCAACATTCATCCTAATTTTTTTATAAACTTTCCCTTTTGGTGCCCCTGGGCAGACTCGAACTGCCACCTCAGGCTCCGGAGGCCTGTGCTCTATCCAAATTTAAGCTACAGGGGCTTTTTATAGAGATTTTATAAGTTTTTCTAACTTTGTTATTAAACCCTTTTTCTCTTTAATTTCCTTTTCTTGGAAAGAAATCTTTCTAATAAAATAAGCTCCTTTTTTCTCTAAAAACTTTTCCATTTCATTTAAACATTTATCTTTACCTAAACCACTGCCATAAGTTACAAACAAAATTATCTTTTTATCTTGAAGTTTGGGCAGATCTTCAAAAAATGTTCTAACAGCTGGTGGAAAAGTAAAAGCCCAAACAGGACACCCAATTATAACTATCTCTTCTTCTATAGAAAAATCTATAGGATATATTTGAGTCTTCTTTTTAAAAAAACTCCTGACTGCTTTTTTAAAAAAACTCTTTGCTTCATTTAAAGCTACTATCCTTTCTATTTTTGTAAAAATACCTCTTGCTTCTAAAATATCTTTAAAAAACTCTGCTACTTTTTTTGTATTTCCTGTCTCTGAATAATAAAAGATCCTTACCTTCATTTTAAAACAAATTCAATTGAGTCTCTTTTTTAGGTTCTGAATCTTGGTCAAAAACTTTTATTACTCCATACTCTCCATCAAAACCTGGTTCTTTTTTAACTTTACCTTGCCTCACTCTAATAATACCCTCTGCTATTTTTGGAGAAAGGTTTTTTCTTAAATCTTGTTCTGGAACATTAATTAATGTTTCGAATTCTGAACCAAATTTATAGACTATATTTAAATATTCATCAAGAACTGCCTTTGTATTTTTATTTAGTCCTCTACTTTGAGCTATTATTTCTTCTAAAGGAACCAAACTTTTAAAAGGTATAGTCTGTGAAGGTATAAAACCTTCAGGACGATCTGCTAAATCCTCTACTCTGTGTAAGACTCCTTTAGTCAAAGGTCTACCACATTTAGGACAGATACCTCCAATTTTTTTTGTCTCTTTAGGATGTAATCTCACTTTGCAGTTTCTATGTCCATCATAATGGTACTTGCCTTCCTCAGGAAAGAATTCAATTGTATATAAAAATTTTTCTTTATCTTTATTTTCTAAAACTCTTTTTATTTCCCAGTAGTTTAAATCACAATCAAAAACATTTGCTTCTCTTCCAATCCTTGAAGGAGAATGAGAATCTGAGTTTGAAACTAAACTAAACCTATCTAAACTAGAGACTCTCCAATTCATAGCTGGATCAGAAGATAAACCAGTCTCTAAAGCTGTTATTTTTGTTGTGTATTTGTCAAAAGCTTCTTCTATGGAATCGAATCCTGAATTTGATCCAAACAAACTAAACCAAGGAGTCCAAATATGAGCGGGTATCAACATAATATCTGGTGAAATTCTAAAAAGTTCTTCAGCTAATCTCTTGCAACTCATACTTAAAACAGGCCTACCATCTGAAGCTAAATTCCCATAAAAACTTAACATGTTATTTATTTCTTTGGCTATTTTAAAAGAAGGTGCTAATATCACATTGTGTACTCTATAAACTTTGTTATTTTGTGAAAATATATTACAGACCTCTACAGAGAGAATAAAATAAACCCCATCAGAAATAAACAAACCTTTATCTTCTATATACTCTAAATTATTCTTTAACTCTTCAAACCAAAGATGATGAGTGAAATCTCCTGTACCTAATAGAGTTATACCTTTTAGTTTTGCCCATTTTACTAAATTCTTAATATCCATATCTTTGGAAGTAGCTCTTGAAAATTTTGAATGGATGTGAAAATCAGCTATAAATTTCATAATACTTCTTTTAAAAGTTCTTCTACCTTTTGCCAGTGTGAACCTTGCCAATAAATTTTATTACATTTTGGACAGAAATAAAACTTTTTTTGTGTAATAAATACGTATTCAGGAACTTTGTCTTTTACTTTTTCTTTTTCTATCTCTTTTATCTGAGTATTGCAGATATTGCATCTAGTAAATTTTTTCTCTTCTTTTATATAATCTTTTAAAAAACTTAAAATTTCTTTTAACTGCTCTTTATAGCTATCTGAATTCACTTTTATAAACTTTACTCCTGGATGCTCATAAATCTTTTTTCTCTTTGTTATTATCACCCTATCTTCTTTTAAAGCTTCTAAGATCACTTTGGAAAACTTTTCTTCTCTTGTATACTCAGTATCAAAACCTAATATTCTTAACCATTTAGCCAATCTTCCTAATTCTTGGGTTAATAAAAGCTTCATTCTTTATAGACTATCTTTCCTTTAGAAATAGTAAACTTAACCTTTGCTTTCAAATTTCTACCTAAGAAAGGAGAATTCTTGCATCTTGACTCGATTTCTTTCTCTGTAAAGACGCATTCTTCATCTAAGTCTATTAAAACTAGATCTGCATCTAAGCCTTCCTTTAACAAGCCTTTTGTTTTAAGACCTAAGATTTGGGCAGGTTTTAAAGTGAGTTTTTCTACCAATTTAAAGATATCAATATATCCTTTATCGACCAAATAAGTGTAAAGTGCAGAAAAACAGCTTTCCAAACCTATTACTCCAGGATTAGCTTCTGAAAATGGTCTTAATTTTTCTTCTTTGGTATGAGGAGCGTGATCAGTAGCTATACAATCTATTATGTCTTTTTTAAGAGCCTTTATTAATTCCCTTCTATCTTCCTCAGAACCTAAAGGAGGATTTACTTTAAAATTTGGATCGTATTTTGATAACTCTTGAAAATTTAAAATTAAATGATGAGGTGTTGCCTCACAACTAACTTTTATTCCTTCTTTCTTTGCTCTTTCAATTAAAACCACACCTCTCTTAGTAGAAACATGAGCTATATGGAGTTTGGCACCTGTGTATTTAGCAATCTCTAAATCTCTTAAAATAGCTATCGTCTCTGAAATTGCATAATTAGGGAAAAACCCACATTCTATATTTAATCTTCCTTCTCTACATACTCCTTGAGATAAACTTTTCTCTTCTGCATGAGTAATTATTAAAGTATTTAAAAATTTAGCATATCTTAATGCCATTAAGAAAAGAAAACTATCTTCTACCCAACTTCCATCATCACTGAAAGCTAAAGCTCCTTCTCTTTTCATTAAAAACATCTCTGTAAGTTCTTTACCTTTTCTTTCTTTTGTTATTGCTCCACATACAAATATATTTATATCTGAAGATTTTGCTATTTTTAGAAAACTCCTTATCTTTTCAGGAGTATCTAAACATATTTGAGTATTGGGCATACACAAAAGAGATGTAAAACCTCCCTTTGAAGCTGATCTCGTTAAAGTACTTATATTTTCTTTATACTCTGCACCTGGCTCTCTTACATGAGTATGCAAATCTACAAACCCTGGAAAACAATATAAACCTTTAGCATCTATAAGTTTTGCATCTGCTTTTAAATTTTTCCCTATTCTTTTAATTTTTTCTCCTGCAATTAAAATATCTGCTTCTACAAATTCTTTTTTCTCTAAATCACAGATTTTTGCTCCTTTAATTAGAAGATTCATTTTCTTTTAAAAGGTAAAACAAAGCCATTCTAACAGCTAATCCATTTTTCACTTGCTCTAAAATTAAAGAATGGAGTCTTTCTTTTAATTCAGAGTGAATTTCAGTATCCCAATTTACAGGACCTGGATGTAGAATTAAAGTGTCCTTTTTTATAAGTTTATATCTATATTTATTTAGAGAATATAATTGTCTATATTCTCGTAAAGAAGGAACAAAAACTGCTTTTTGTCTCTCAAACTGCATTCTGAGCATGATTATTACATCTTTATCTTTTAAAACTTCATCTAAATTATAACTGATTTGGACGTCTAATTCTTTAAAACTCTCAGGTAAAAGTGTAGGAGGTCCACATAAAGTTATCTTACAACCAAATTTTTTTAACCCAAAGATATTACTCCTTGCTACTCTTGAATGCAAAATATCTCCTATTATTAATACATTTAAACCCTCTAAAGTTCCTTTTCTTTCTTTTATTGTATACATATCTAATAAAGCTTGAGTGGGGTGTTCATTTATACCATCACCTGCATTTATTATCGTTGCTTTTGAGTATTTACTTAGAAAATGAGGAGTGCCAGAATTAGAATCTCTTATAACCACAATATCAGCTCCTAAAGCTTCTATATTAAAAAGTGTATCTAAAATTGACTCTCCTTTCTTTAAACTACTACTCTGAGCAGAAAAATTAACAACATCTGCACTTAAAAACTTTGCTGCCAACTCAAAAGAAATCCTCGTCCTTGTAGAAGGCTCAAAAAAGAGATTTGCAACGGTCTTTCCTCTTAAAGCAGGAGTCTTTTTAATAGGTCTTTTTAATATTTCTTTGAATTCTTTAGCTGTCTGTAAAATCTCTTCTATTTCTTCTTTTTTTAAATCTTTTAAACCTAATAAATGTTTTCTTTTAAAACATCTCATCTTATTTGATAAATGTAAACTGCATCTTCTGAATCTATCTCTTTTAATTTAACTTCTACATGCTCTTTTTTTGAAGTGGGAATATTTTTACCTACAAAATCTGCTCTTATAGGAAGTTCTCTATGTCCTCTATCTATTAAAACTGCTAAATAGATCCTATTAGGTCTTCCAAAATCCATTATCTCATCTAAAGCGCATCTTACTGTCCTTCCAGTATAAAGAACATCATCTATTAAGACTATATTTTCATCTGTCAAATCAAAAGGTAACTGTGTAGATTTCACTTGAGGATTTAAACCTATCCTTGTTAAATCATCTCTATAAAGAGTAATATCTAAAACTCCTAATGGGAGTTTTACTCCTTCTATTTTTTCTATAAACTTTTGGATTCTCTGAGCTAAATACACTCCTCTTGTTTGAATACCTATTAAAGCCAAATCTTTAATCCCTTTATTCTTTTCTAAAATTTCATGAGAAATTCTAAGGAGGGCTCTTTTTATCTCATTTTCATCCATTATCTTTGCTTTCGGCAGGAGCTTCATTATTTTTAGCTTATTTCTGAATTACCTTTCTGGCCTCACAGGACCAGATTTAAAGGTCTTTTAAAGAATAACAGCTTTTCCTTTTTCTGTCAAGAATAGCTTATTATAAAAACTTTTAGCCTACTTTGTAAGAATTTAAAAAATTACCTTATTTTTTCAAGGATTTAATTATTTGGTCTATTAAAAAAGGAGGCGTAGATGAACCTGAAGTAATAGCTATCTTTGTATTGGGTGTTATATTTTCATAAGGAATATCTGAAGGTTCTGAAATTAAATATGTAGAAGGATTTATTTTCTTACTTATTTTATAAAGTCTATTAGTATTCGCACTAGTCTTTGAACCAATAACTAAGACTATATCATTTTCTTGAGCTAATTTTTTTATTTCTTCTTGCCTTAATTGAGTAGGTTTGCAAATAGTATTAAAGACCCTTAACTCTTGAGTATTCTTAAGTATTTCTAAGATTATATCAAAAACTTGTTCTAAATCTTGTGTAGATTGAAATACTACTCCTATCTTTTTTTGATTTAATTCTTTTTTAAATGCTCTTAAATCTTTCATATCCTCTATAACCAGAGCTTTCTTCACTTGAGCTCTAATTGCTTTTGTTTCTGCGTGGAATTTGTCTCCTATAATGACTAAAAAGTATCTACTTTTCTCTAACTCTCTAATTTTTCTGTGAATCTCTAATAAAAAAGGACATGTACAATCTATTAGCTTTAGCTTTTTTTTCTTAGCTTCTCTTATTAAATCAGGGCTCGTTCCATGTGCAGGCAAAATCAAAAAACTATTCTCAGGAATCTCTTTTAAAAACTTTACTTTTTTTAATCCTTTCTTTTCTAAATCCTTCATGACATATTCATTGTGGACTAAAGGATTTAAAATAAAAACATTTTTATTTTCTTTCAAAACTTCCTCTGTTAGTTTTAAAGCTCTTTTTACTCCAAAACAAAAACCTAAATTTTTTGCTAAATTAATTTTCATCTTTAGAAATCAAAACTATAAATTCTCCTTTTATCTTATTTCTTTTTTCCAAAATCTTTTTAACCTCTGAAACTCTACCCCTTAA
>Ga0190309_1000098_pt1 | contig 28783 bp, 53 predicted proteins | sample 48700767_MG_FD_161656 | JGI IMG/M metagenome (GOLD analysis project Ga0190309, IMG submission 161656) | Hydrothermal vent sediment bacterial communities from Southern Trench, Guaymas Basin, Mexico - 4870-07-6-7_MG | ecosystem: Environmental > Aquatic > Marine > Hydrothermal vents > Sediment ... | reverse complement strand
GCGTTTCTCGAAAATCTTTATTGCTTCAAGCTCTTTTTCAAGTTCCTCTATTTCTCTTTCAATTTCCTCTCTGTCTTCTGGCTTCTCCTTCAACCTTTTCTTTAAACGTTTCAGTTTTTCAATTACGGCTTCCATAAACGTTTCACCTCCTCCTCTAATCTTTCCAACCTATCTAACAAATCATCCTTAAGAGATTTCCAAAACTCTTCCAGATCTTTAAAGTATCCGCGCAGCTTCTCTGGAACATAGTAGTATTCTTCGACGCTTGTACCAGCCCAAACCACATCTGTGATTGGAACCTCCATGTCGAACACTGGTTCACCGTGCCACTTAGCGTACTCGTAGTCTAAGGCAACCCAGTCGCCAGGTTTAATTTCGCTTCCACCGCGGTAAATGGTTACAGTTGGACCGACAACGCCCAACCGCAGCAAATATTCATATACTTCTCTGGGCTCTTTTCTCTCTAAGATTTCTTTAATGGTTGGCTGTTCAGGTGACTTGAAGATTATCGCAGCTAGTCTTGAAAAAGGTCTGGTCCTCAACACCTGGATACCATACATTAAATCCTCGTAGGTTTTAACGTTTTCCCTGATGTATTCAACTAGATCCCTTATCTCCTCTGGTATAGGTTTCTTCTCCAACGGTTTTTCAACCCATTTTTCTCCCCTTTTCTCCAATACGAAGGGATCGCTCCAAACAACTTTTTTAACCACGGGCAGCTCCTCGTCGAAAGACTTAACGGCTCTACGCAACGCCAAAATGAACTTTATCAATTGATTTTTGACTTCGCCCATTTTGTGACGGTTCCACTCGGCGTCTATCCTAGTTTTTCGAAGCACGTTTAGCCTAGTAGCCAAGCTTTCATACGAGGATAGACTTATCATACCGTAGTCCCGCAGTTTAGCTAACATTTTCTCCATTAAATCTAGGTCGGCGAAGTCCGGCACGGTTAAACTTGGCAACGAGGGACATGGATCGCCACGATAAGCACATGTAGCACATTTAAAATAGTTGTACAGGCCTTCCGAGTGCAACTCGAAGCGGTAAAGTTTTTTAACAACATCTAGGTCGAAACTCATATGCGGTATCCGCCGCTCAGGCCCAAACATTTCTTTAACCCTGTAAAGCGTCCATATACCTATTGGAACCCTACACTCCAAGAACCATCCATTATATGTGTTGACCAGGTCACGGGGAACATCGTATTCCTGCAACGTGTCACGGTAAATATAAATCATTTTTGTTTCACCCAGCACTGGTCTACCTTTCTTGGGTAGGCCGCCGCGGTAAGCGCACACCGCTGCTATCGCAGAGGGGAAAACAGGATATTTCGAGACGTCGTATTCTGGTAACGGTGTGTCCAAGGCTTTCAGCGTATCTAAAATGTGACGTGTAATTAACTGTACTTCTTCCAAGCTCCATCTAGTTGTTTTAAGTTCCACAACATATTTTTTGTTTAAGTTGGTGAAGTCAGGTGTAGCTATTAGATCTATGTCTCGCAGCTTTTCGCCTCGATACTCGTAGACCATGTCTCCGCGAAGCACCTTTTCGAAAACATAGTTCTCGGCTTCAAAAATGTCTCTAACATAGTGTTCCCACATTCTTCCCTGTTTCATTCTTGCTAAAGAGGCACAGCTCTGAGAACTAGCTAAAACACGGTCCAAGTACATTTTTACCTGGCAGTCTAAGGCATCTGAAACATGTAAAACATCGTAGCGTCCGTACCTAGTTTTCTCGCTTAGGTCTTTTCTGAGCTTGTTGCATATTTTAGGGACCCATGACATAGGATCACCAAGTAAAACTAGGGGAACAAAAATAAAATTGTTATGTTAGGTTATTTACCATCCTCTATGTTCTTCAATCCATCTGTATAACGCCTTAATTTCCTCAGATGTAAGGGTGATTTCCTCGACCACCGTGTTACTGTTCTTGTTGATCCTCTGCACCGTGACAGCACCTAATGGTTTTAACAGGTCGTAGATTACCTTCACCTTTAATTGACTAGACTCGTATATGATATCCGATACTTCCATTTTATTATCCCCTATTTCAACTCTTTCTGCCTACCTATCTTATCACATACAATTTTAAACTGGCATTCATGTCTCTTACTCTTACATTCCCAGGAAAAGCACGGACCCCAAGGTATAACATTCTTCTCTATGCATTCATCTACGTACTTTGCTTTTTCAACCATTTTTTGAAACGCCGCTTTATCGGGTTCAAACCAGTACTCGCCAGTATCGTAGGTCCACCTGTCCACGAAGACAACGCAGTACATGTTTGCCACGGCGAGGTGAGCATATATGTTTGCCTGCGCGCAGTATGCGGCGTGCAAAGTGTTAATAGCCATTTCGTCGCGTTCAGTTTTCTTAAACTCGAAGACAACCGTCTTCTTTTCAGGCGTTATCCCAAGGATGTCCGGGTGACCTATAATGGTTATTTTACCCGCGTTGTACTTGAACTCTTTCTCACACCAGTATTCGCGGAGATATCCTTCCGCGACAAGCTGCATGCCGATTTTATACAGTGTTTCATGCATTATTTGACCGTCAAGCATAAGTTCGTTTGGTTTTATCTTGGCGTTTAAAACCCGTAGGAAAAAGCTTTTCCTAGGGCATAGCGGTAGTTCATGGGCGTAATATACGCCGGGAACATATACGATGTCTTTTCGTTCAAAAGCTTTGAAAAAAATGGGTTTGAATTTAAGTTTTTTAAGGTCCATTTCAACCACCTCTGATCAATCTGAACACTATTAGGAACACTAGGAACACGTTGATGATGAAGAAGCCGACCACGAACCAGACGAGCATCGAAGACATCACTATTACGCTTACATTGGCCATGTTGCCGCTCATGTACAGCCCGGTTATTACGCCCGCCAGGTACACTATGCCGGCGAGGTCGGCTATCGACAGAAAGGCCACAATATAGTTGTATAATAGCAGCAGTTTGTTTAATCTACCTTTTTTAACATCTGTCTCCGCCATTTCAACCACCTTTCAGGTTTTGCCCCTACCCGATGCGGGTAGAGGTTTCAAAACCAAAAAAAAATTAAAGAAGTTCTTTTAACGCCTGTTTGAGCCTAGTTGCTAACAGTAGAACTTCATCCATACCGATATCGATAGAGAATAATACGTTGCCTCTTTCATCAACCCTCTCTATACGAACTGCTTCATCAAACACCCTAACGCGTAACCCTAGTTCCTCATATTCTGGTCTAACAACCCAGAACTCTCTCCTCAAGTTTTTCACCTCCTACCTGAATAAAAATGAATAATATTTTTTGAGGATCCGTAACACTTCTTCCTCCTTAGCATTATATAGTTTGGCTATTTGCTTCGGCGATTTACCTGCTTTAAGCCACTTGAACAAGATTTTAGCAACCTTCTTCTCGCCTTTCGCTTTAACGTAGTCTTTGAAGTTCACCTTGTTTTCCTCCATATTTCCACTATGTCTTCTTCGCTTAGTGCAGATAGAATCTGTTTAACATGGTTTCTAACTGTCCGCGAAAAGCTTTCAGCGTCACGTCCCAAGATCCCAGCCAACTTCCTACACATATCGTATAGACCAGGATACTTCTTAGCAACGTAAACCATTTTACCTGCCTCCACGCAGTATTTTACGTATCTTTTTGAGAACAAAAAGCCAACCAAAAAGCTGCTCTATGTGAAGTTCAAGCTGCTCTATCGAAGTGTCAAGCCACTCCTCGAAAGTCTCACCTTTCCTCCAAAAATCTTCACCACGTAAAAGCTTCGCTCTAAAAGCATCGTAACCCCATTCTCCACCCTCAGTGGTATCGTCTAGGTCTAGAAACTCTCTGAGCTCAAACATTTTCTTGATAAGTTCCTCTTTATTCATTTTCAACCCTCCTGTATGGTTCCACACTTAGGGCAACGCAACCTAGCCAAATACATACCCAAGTTTTCCTGGTAAACCTGCACGTAGTTAAGCGGCGTAACCGGAATAAGGTAGCCGCATTTAACGCAACGCTGCTTACGTATCTTATTCTCTATGCGAAGCAGCTCCACGTCACACTTCGAACATCTAAGCGAAACATCTCCGTTCTCCTTTACAACCTTAAGCTTAACAATGGTTTTACAGTTTGGGCAGTAAGCATACTCGTCTCTAGGCAACCCACCTCGCCTCCACACCTCTACTTGAAACATAAACCTCAATCAGCTTTTTGCCGCGGCCCCATTTACGGCCTTTCCAAACCACGAAGCTAGCCTTAGTTAAATCAGGTGTGCTTTTCTCCAACCTGCTGAACAACGCGACCTTGCTTAGGTGCTTGCTTTTACCGCCGAAAGGCTTAACCTTGTCCAGTTCGCTTCCCGCGGAACCCGAAAAATCGTAGCTTATCTGATTGATGACCAAAACAAAAGCCTTACGCATCAAAGCATAGTATTTTAAACGGTACATTAAAGCGTACATTTCCTGAAACGCCTTACCCTTCTCGTCCAGCTTCAATTCGCTTAGTCTGCTTTCAACCGGAGCCGTAATACTGTCTATCACTATGAGCTTGTAGTTTTCGCTGCTTTTAACCAAGCTGCGGATCCAGCTGCTAAGACTGTTAAAATCCATTAAGTGGAGAAGTTTCACCCGGTCGCTTTCAGGCGGCATACTAGGCAAATTAAACTCCGTATCAATGTACAGGACTTTGCCGTGCTTCACGACCTCGGAGGTCAAATACAGGGCGAACGCCGATTTACATGTACCTGTGTCCCCGAAAACCTGCATGACATCGTAGCCTATTTCTTTAATTAAAATGGGAAAAATCACCGTTTAAACCTCCTTTTTCCCGAACTGTTTAAATACAACCCTGTACCCTGTGTCTAAAATAATGGAAAAATACTGGTACTCTGCGATCTCTTTCACGTGGACTTTAACCACGGTGCCGTGCACGACGCGTTTGCTTCCCTCTCTGATGTCCTCCACCATTACTTCTGTTCCCTCTTTAACCTCCACGGCTCAAAGCCTCCCTTCCCTTCTTAGTAGCCCTATATAGTCCTCTTTTCACCATCGCAACATAACCGTCCGTACCCAAATTAGTTAAAACCGCTCTGACGGTACGTTCGCTTTCACCGATGTGCTCCGCAATGTCCTTTACCCTCATAGGTTGATCGCTGATAAGCTCTAAGATCTGTTGTTCTAATGGTGAAAACTCTGATAGTTCTTTTTCTTCAACTACTTCTTCTTTGATTTTTTCCTCTTCAATTGTTTCTTCTTCGACAACCTCTACTGGTGTTTCTTCAACTTGAGGTTCCTCCCGCGGCTGCACCTCGCTGTCAAGCTTAACGAAACCAAGAACATTCATGCTGATACGTTTAACGCCCAAGTATTCTCTTTCCTTCGCCTTACCGATAAGCAGATATACGCTGTCCTCTTCAATACTGTACGCATCCTCTCTATCGGAGAAAAATCCTGACAGCCAACCGTCTTCACTAGCAATACTTAAGAAACCAACCTTCCAGTTACCGGCACCAGTGTTCTTCACCTGCACGGTTCCAGGTGTAGTTACCAAGAAAACGTCGTAGTTCTCGTATTTTGCATGTGCGTCTGGAAGCTCTTGGATTTTTACTTCGTTTAAAGCCCAGTTCTTTATTTCCTCAACTACTTCAGCTGGCAGTTTTCTCTTCTGCTGCAGTTTCTCCACATATTGTCGGGCAAATTCCTCACCAAACATTGCCTTTAATTTTTCATATATTCCGCTCACACCTATCACCTCACCTTAAACCTTAAACCTAAAACCTTATAAACCTAACTATCCACATATATAGTATAGGTCAACCCCATCTCAGGAGGTATCAACTTAAATGAAGCCCGAAAAATTTTTACACCCAGAAAAAATCCAACACGTCTTCTCAAAACAGAACTGGACACTGCTAGAAACACCCGCAAGCTACATACTAGTACAGGAACCACCGAAAAAAGCTAAACCGTGTACAAGAGTTCACTGCGGCGTTAAAAAATGCATATATAACCGCAACTATAAATGCACAAGAGAAACAATCCACATAAACTTTACAGATAAATATCACGGCACATGTCAGGAAATGAAGCTTAGAGGCGAATTGAAGTGAAATGTAAACATTGCATCTGGTACAATAAGAAATACGGTTACTGCATGAAAGGCTGGGCATTAGGCTCAGAGAACTGTCCATATTTCTCAACTGGTATGAAAAAACAAGAAGACACAGAGGCAATAGGGGAGAGAACACTATGAAAATATATGAGCGTCAAGTAGCTGAATTTTTTCTAAAACACGGTTTTTTAGCCACTTTGAGAACATGGACCTACGAGAAAAAACTAGGAAAAACAATAGTTGTTGACCTTGGTCCCTTTGGGAAGGTAAGAGCTAAAGTAATGAAAGTTATAATTAACCCTAGACCTCGAGACCTATCCAAATATGTTTGTATCTCTAGTTTTAAGAGCCCCGAAAAATGGTGGCAGAGAGCTGTTGAACTCCACAGCAAGAAACCTACGAGACTGGTGGTTATCGCACATCCAACAAAGATAAGAGATCCAACACTTACACAACTCGTGCAAGGAGGCTAGAAAATGAACTTGAGAGACATCCTGCTGAAATTTAAGCTAGCGCAGCTACTTGAAACATCACCTCGTAACATACGTTTCAACAGGTTTTACCGCTGTCCTTACTGCGGCTTCAAATTTATTTTGTTACCTTTTAAGCCGATTGTTTACTGTCCTAACTGTGGAAAACCTTTCATGGTGAACCCGAAATGAAGATACCAGGCTACCTATCTGATAAAGATTTTAGATACGCGGTTTTTTTATTGAAGAAAATCGCAACATATGACGGCACGAGGAAACGTTGGTACCCGTCGCGAAGCAAACTTCACAGACTACCTAAACAGAAAATCGCTGAAATAGTCCTAGAGCTTAACCGTTTAGGGATCCAAGAAACATCCGAGGTATGGGAACTGTTAAACGAAATCAAAACCAAACCAATAGACTTCGACGGAAACTACGTGTATATCCGCTTCGACGATGAAAAACAATTCGCATACTACGCAAATTTAGCGGAGAAAAAACTGACATATGAGATACGTAGATGGGATCCCGAAGCAGGAGGATATTACAGGGAGAAAATCAGAAGATACTGGGTTAACGAGGAAACCTACACCATTAAAACGTACCGTGGCCTGCTACCAAGGATCCCAGAAGCATACAGAGAAGCCCATTATTACAATATACATTATAATAAAGATATAGACTACCTTAGACCCTACCAGAAAGAAGCCTTACAATCGATTTTACAGCAGCTAAGCAAATGCGGAGCAACAACACTACAAGCAGCTGCAGGAGCAGGCAAAACAGAAATAGCAGTCGCAACATATCAAGCGTTAAACTGCCCAAAAACATTTTTCCTCAGCCTTAACACAGACCTGCTTATACAAGCTAGAAACCGGTTCGAAAAATACGGGTTCCAAGCAGGCCTAGTAACATCAGAGTACTTTGAAATAGATAAGAACGTTGTTTGTTGCACAGTTCAAACGCTATACAAATGTATATCGCAGCTACAGAAAGCGAAATACAATAGATATCGGATAGATAGCGAAATAAAATCGCTGCTAGAAGAACACCAGGTTAGAGACCCCGTTAAGCTGGTAAGGGTTTTCAAGAAAGCTAAACTCGTAATCTTCGACGAAGTTCAACACGTACCAGCAAACACCGTTTGGGCCACGTTATCCTACCATCAGCACTGTTTACGTCTAGGTTTATCCGCCACGCCCTGGAGAGATGATCAAAGAGACCTAGACATCTATGCACTATGCGGTGAACCCGTTAAAAGAAAGATTACAAGCAGCGAGTTAATTGAAAAAGGCTTCCTAGTACCTGCAACAATATTCATGGTCCGCTACCCACATCAACTAATCGGAGACTACACCTGGAACCAAGTGGTCAAAAAAGTGCTGTACGATGAGAACCGCATGAAGCTAATAGTTAAACTTCTCAGAAACCTACCTAAACCATTCATGATTCTGGTGAGAGAAATAAGGCAGGGCCGTAAACTGAACGTTAAGCTGCGTGCAGCAGGCTACAAAACATATTTCGTTAGCAGCAGGGTTTCACCCTCGCAGCGAAACGAGATTTTCGAGAAGATAAGGAACCATGAGATAGACGGCATAGTTGCCACGACCTTGGCCGACGAAATAGCGGCGGGAGGATGAAAATGAAAAAAGTCAAAGAAAAAGTTATTGAAGCATATAGGTCTGGACTAAAGGTAAGCGAAATAGCTAGGCAATATAACATACATGAAAAGACAATATATAGGTGGTTACACCAGAACAACGTAACGTTAAAAACCGATGTTCCACCGCCATCTGAAAAACTTGGGTATGTAATTGGCTTTGTAGTCGCAGATGGCTATGTTAACCGTACAGCTACTGGTATGAACATCTACGTAACGAACACCAATTTAAAACTACTCGAAAAATTTATCAACATTGCCAAGGAAATCGGACTAAACCCACATACGCCGTACATCAGTAAAAGAAGAACATTAGGCGGAAAAATCGAGTTTAAAACGCATATATGCCACACGAAACTTGCTAGAAAAATCGTAGACTTCGATAAAACCATTCTAAACAGTAACAAGGAAATGAAAAAAGGTTTTCTCGGCGGTGTTTTTGACGGAGATGGATCGCTAATTATAACCAGTTTCACACATCCAACCAAAGGAAACTGTCATAGCGTCGAACTTAGGTTTCCGTCTCTCAACAACAGAATACTGAACGTCATAGCCACAATACTACGTGAATTTAGAATACCATTTCACTTTGAAAAAGCAAAAAGCGGTTTCACAGGAGAACCAATTGACAGAATAGCTATATCTGGTATTACGAACAGTATAGCGCTACTATCAAGCATACCGTTTTTCCATACCGAGAAAAGAAACAAATTTAACGAACTGAAGAAAATATTAGACGAAATGTATCCACCCTCCCGCCGCTACGTCATGGGCTTGATCTCCCAGCGCTTAGAACACTTGTCCTAGCCGGCGGAGGCAAGTCAAGCACAAGAGCGCTGCAGCGAGTGGGCCGCGTAATAAGGCCGTACCTAAGTAAAAACGAGGGAATCGTAGTAGACATATGGGACGTGGCACCTTTCTTCTTGGAGCACGGAGAAAAACGATTACAGATATATAGAACTGAACCCAGATGGAAAATTAAGATAGTAGATGTTAAAGGCGTTTGAACAATAATGTTAGAAAAAATTAATTCTATTTCTTTTTTAACATATGTAAATTGCCTTAGAAGGAGAGCAACATCAACGTTACCCCCCTCCTAAGATACTTTATACATTTCCATGTCAAAAACCCTAGGTAGATCCCCCTGGATCCCACACCTATTTTTACATTTACATGTCAACAAAACACATATACCATTATTAAACATATATTTCATACCAAGGTTATAGGTTATACCACACACATAACCAAGGTGACCCCACATGCAACGCACAAAATACATCGCACCAGTAAGAAAATGGAGCATAGGTCGAGGCTACTACGTTCTAATATTGTCCATACCCGCCTGGGTTAGAAAAGAGTTGAACCTTAAACCTGGAGACAAGGTTGAAGTCATCATCGGTAAACTCAGCTTAGAGGAGGAGGAACCCCTAAATGAAAAGTCTGAAAACAACAGATAAAAGCTTTATGCAACTCGACCTCACGCCTTTTATGCCAGGTGGCTTCATGCACCACTGGCTTGAATTCGTTAAACTTAACCACCCTGACGTTGCAACCCACAACTTGACAGCGGTTAAACTTGCCGGTGCAATGCTTTTATCGAACATAGCTAAAATCTACATTAACACGTATAGGCAGCCGCCTGCATCGTGGTTTCTTATCTTAGTAGGTAAACCTAGATGCGGCAAAGGATCCATTATAAGCTGTGTGAGGAAAGTTGCAGCCACAATGCGGGCCGCGGGCGTACACATATATACTACGGGTGAAAGCACACCTGAAGCCCTGCTACCATATTTAAACGAAAAACACAATGTCATACAGTGCTGGGAAGAGGTCGGCGGCATGCTCCGCAGAATTGGGCGCGGGAAAAAAATCGTAGAATACTATCAAGGTTTAGATAAGATCTTGAACAATGCCTACTACGCGTCTCAGATAGTTCACCTACGTAAAGACGAGAAAAAATATGTTGAGGTTGAGGAGCGAAGCTATTTTTTAAGCTTCATATGGGACTGTACGCCAGACGAGTACGGGGAGCTTCAAAGAGTTCTAGGCGGTGAAACAGGTTTTTCACGGCGTGTGTTACCTGTTAGGATGAGTGACGTTGAACTGCCGTATTTCAGCGACTTTAAATATGATCCTCGCAGTGTGGAGCATTTGCAGGCTATGGTTGAAATAGCGAAAATGTTAGACGAGCAATGTTTCTACGTGGATGTAGATTTAGGTTTTCTGGAAGACAGGTTGCGGAAGTTGGACTGTGACCGTTTAACTAAGAGCTGCATTGCAGACTATACGCGTAAGCTTGTTGCAGCGTGTTTGGTGGATTGGATGATTAGGCCGGGAATAGTGGCGACAAAAAACAGTGAAGGTTATGAGGTTATGAAGGTTATGAAGGAAATCTACGGTTTACATTTGTCTACATTACCTTCACATAACCTTACATTACCCTATATAACCAAACATAACCTCATAACCTTAAAATCCGACAAAAACAGTATTATACCTCAGGTTATACTAACCTCATATAACCTTATAACCTCGCTGCTGACTCGCTTCCAGGTTTTAGCGGACGAAGAAGTGGCCCGCTACAGTGAGAAAACAAGAGAATACCTCGACAAAAAACCATGTATAACCAAAAAAGAATGGGTTCTCAAAGTACTGTGCGGATTGCCGTCCCGCGTATACAAGCCGCTGATGGAAACCTTAGAGGACATCGGAGTTATACGTGTGGTCCGCAGGAAACGCGGCACATATATTTTGGATCCTAACGCTAAGATCTGCGGTAACTGCGTTCTGTTCGACTCATCTCTATGTCACAACGTTAGTCCAGGTATGCCTGCGTGCAAAGACTTTAAACGTTTAGAGGAGGGTTAAAGGTGAACTGTAAGATATGTGGGGCGAAAATGAAGAAGAAAAAATCTAGAACCATGATTTTATATGTTTGTCCTGTTTGCGGTAATGTTGTTAGGAAACCTTACATAAAGTATGGGAGGGTGAAGGGTTGAAGCTACGTGTATGTAATGTAGGTGAGGGTTTAGTTGTGGTTGAAGTATGGGAGGAAACAGTTAGGTTACGTTGGTTGGTGGGTGATTTTTCTTTTAATGTTTCCTTGGTTAAAGCAGAGTTTAAGAAGCTTATTAATTTTTTAAGTGAAGTTGTGAAGGAGGTGTAATTGTTGAAGAAACTTGAAAAAATGTTTAAAGAACTGCTGGAAGTTGTGAGAGAAGCGTTAAGAAGACACTGGGAGTACTGGTGGGAAATAGAAAGAGAAATAAGGAAAGCTAGACCGGTACGTTTACAGCTGCAGCCTGCAGGTAAACTTGTTTCGGTGGACGGGTGTGCTAAGACCTGTGACGGCCTGTTCATAATGTTTAAGGGCAGAGATAAACTGGTTCCCAGGAGAACTTTGCACCGTAATGGTACTTGGGTTTGCTGGGAAACTAAGGATACTTTGAAGACCTGTGATCGCTGCGGTTACCTGTTCAATTATAGTGGTGATGGTTTACCTGAGATGTTCTATGCGTACTGTGTTGCTGCTAGGACGTTGTGTTTGCTTTGGAGGGTTGAAGAATGAAGCTGTACGTGGTCGAGTTCACGGTTGAAATAATGAACCCTTTTACTGGCGAGAAGAAAAAGGACTGCTTGACGTTTACGATGGATGAAGACGAGTTTTTACGGTTGTTGAAGGTTTTATGGAGGGCTGAAGGTTGAGGTTAACCAAGCTGCAGAAACTATGTATATTGCTTGTAGGCATCAAGGATAAGCCGGTTCCAAGTTTAACTCACTTGAAGTATATGTTGAAGGTTTTGTTGAAGGCTTTAGGTGACAGAGAGGTGTTGGAAAATGGTTAAGGTAAAGGTTAAGGTTAGACTGGGGTATTCATGCGGTTACAATTTACAGAAATACATGGAGATAGTCCATGAACATTTGAGGTACGCGGGTCTGTTGCGGGTAGACCAGTTAGGTTTTCAGAAATCTGATGTAGTTGAGTTTGAAATAGATGTGCCGAGGAGGGAACATGCGAAAAAAGTTGTAGAGAGAATAAAAAGCTTTGGGGACTATGCTGAAATAATGGAGGAACTGGAAGATGGCTAGGTTAACTAAAGAGGAATGGGAAAAACTTGATGAATTGCTTGCTAAGCATCTTGAATGTGGAGGATACTACGATTTTGTAGAGGTCCTTAAAGATTTTATCAAGAAGTTTGTTGACTTGAAGGGTATTGATAGAACCGTGAATGGAAGAGAGGATTTGAAGGGGGTTTTCGACCTGATATGTGCTTTGGTCGGGTGGTATGGGAGGGAGAAATGTGACTAAAATGTTCAAGTTTGTAACTGAAACCTGGAATCCTGTGATCGGATGTTTACATAACTGTACATATTGCTGGGCTAGGAGGCTCGCCAACGGTAAGCTGCGTAAACTTTTACCTAAAGTGTACGGTGACGGTTTTAAACCTAAGTTGATACCTGAAAGGCTTAACCGGAGGTTTAAGCCTGGTAGCTTAGTGTTCGTGGTTGACATGGGTGATCTATGGGGGGACTGGGTTCCCAGGAACTGGATTCTAAGGGTTCTGCAAACCATACGTAGAAGTCCAGGGGCAACTTTTCTGTTCATGACTAAGAACCCTAAACGCTACCACGAGTTTGTGGACCTTTTTCCTGAGAACGTTATTGCGGGGTGCACTATTGAAACAAATAGGGATTACGGGGTTTCGAAGGCCCCTAAGCCGTATGAGCGGTATGTTGCTATGCGTGACTTACCTTGGGAACATAAGTTTATCAGTGTGGAGCCTATAATGGACTTCGATTTTCAAATGTTTGTTAAATGGATTAAGGATATTGGACCTGAACTGGTCTGCGTTGGCTACGATAATTACGGTTGTGGTTTACCTGAACCTGGTTTGAGTAAGACTTTGAATTTCATTATGACCTTGCGCGGTTTCACCAAGGTTCAAACTAAGACTTTGAAGAGGTGACGTGGATGTATAGGTGTTTGAACTGTGGGTTTAAATGGGATGAGAACTGGTTTTACAGGTTTACAAATGACTCAACGGTTGACTTTTACATATCTGGTTTCGTTACGCGTCCTCGCTGCGGAAGCTACAATGTTGAGGATCCTTGAGGTGATGGCTATGTGTTACGAAGAAACGGTGGAACTAGATTTAGGTAAGTTTATCGAGGCTCTTAGAAAAGCTAAAAACAAACTGGAAGAGTTCGGTAAGCCGTACAGGTTTAAGATAGGTTTGTTCACGGACCCTGAAAGCGGCGGCACAACGTGGTTCATCAGGTTCGTAATAAAACATGATAACTACGATGATATTTTGAGGTTGTGGGATGATGTTAGCGAGGTTTTTCACGGTGAACTCGGTGAAAAAGTCGACCTGTATTTAGAATTGATGCCACACGATGTGAATCTTTAAGGCTCCCGGTTCGCCAATGTTCTTCTGTTGAACCGCCCTCCTCCCCTCTCTTGCCGCAGGTAGATGAACCCGACGGCGATACTTGCGGTGCAAATCGGTGAGAAGCCGGGGGCCTACGTCTTGGTGGTTGAAGTGAGAAAAGTACAGGTATACTTGGACGACGAAACATACGGGCAACTGTTAGAATTGAAAAAGAAGGGTAAGATTAAAAGTTTAAGCGAGTTTCTCCGCTCAATTATCTTATTGTATTTGACTAGTAGGCCTGTTTCTGTGCCTGTTAAAATGGTTGAGGAACAGGTTGTGGTGTACCGTAAAAGGAGGCTTGTTAAACCGAGTGATGAGAGGCGAAAATTGTGGGTTGAGGTTCAAAAAGAGTTGAAAAAAGTTTTCGCTAAACGTTAACAGACTTCTGCTTTCCATTTTATTTTCACGTTATCGGTTCCGCTTGCAGGTGCACTTGCAAACTTCACCCTTATCTTCGTGTTGTCAGCAGGGTCAACGTAGCCTACGCAAGGTGAAGCATTGATTGCATCTTGACTTATAGGTGTAACTTTAACAACTATTTTCTCAGGGTCTGTGACAGCTAAACCGTGAGCACCAATCTCAAAATCAGTTGTTGAACCGTCTCCGCTAAAGGTTGCTGTGCCGCTGTTCTCAGTAACATAGCCAAATATGTTTTTTATTTTAATGTTTGAAGCATACGAACTAATAGATATGGGCGCAGTCTTATAACTTAAAAATGCCCCTCCGTTCAAAATAATATCGCTTGTAGGTGAACCACTAGTACCTGCGATTCTAACACAGTAGTCTTGCGTTTTTGTGTCCTGATTGTCGTAAGCATATATACCGTAAATTACATCTTTGCTTGAACCTGCTTCTATGAACAATCCTGCCCGCGGAGTATCAGCACGTTGATTATTCTCTGCCACAAGAAGATTGAACCCCATTACCGGTTTACCAACTAACATAATACCGTAAAGACCGTTCCTATAAGCAGATAGGTTAATTAAAACGTTACCGTAGTCATCTACTCTGAACGTGAACCCGCTTCCATAGGTATTTTCAATGCTAACAATATTAGCAACAACATTATTTCTCGTGCTTGGTGTATGTGGTTGATACATCATGAACCCTGCTCTGTAGAAGTCCGTCCAAGTACTGTCCTCAACGCATTTATATACAATTCCGTTGGAGATTGTACACTCTTTCCATCCGTCGAGGACTACTCCGCCACGTTGACAATTCATTGTTACAAAGTTTGTTAGAATCGTTTTTTGACAATTCGATAAACCTATACCGTCAAATCCACTGTTTAAAACAAAAATATGGTCTAAGATTCCGCCGAACATGTTTCCTCCGCCTAATGCATCACTTGAGTTTCTTGTACTGTCCAAATAAATATTTCGCAAGACGTTACGATAATTTGTACTACCAGCACCGATACCTATTCCATAAGATGGAAAATCTTTGACATAGATGTTTTCTAAAACGCAATCCGAACTCGAACCTAATACAAGTTCAGCCGCCCCTGCAGGTCTTGCCGATTGTGAAGCGTCTATTACGAGGTTTCTAATTACAACTTTTTCAACTCCTTTACTTATATTTGCAAACGATACATCACCTATCTTCTTTAATATAACAGAGCCGAAACTTTCTCCTTCAATTGTTAAATTACTCACAGAAAAATCTATGTCACTACTGATGTTATAAATACCCTGCTTTAGGAGTATTTTCCCACCTTCTGACAACGCATCTATCGCCGCTTGTATCACGGTCGCCGCATCTGTGTCTCTATAGTCTATTTTACCCGTTTCACCGTTCTTAGCGCAAACATAACCCAAATCATCTTTGTATATTATGTACGATGCTGGCTGCTGTGGGCTTACTTTACTCCAGTATGAAGGCGGCTTCCAATAGGACAAATTTTAACACCTCCTTAAAAAATAAAGGTTATTTTCTTTTAAGTTTACTTAGAAGCCTTCTGAGACGGCCTTTGGTCAACGTGTCGGCTGTTACAAGCACGATTTCACTTGCGATTTTTTTTAGCTCTTCTATTACTTGTTCCTCTGGTATGTTGAACATTACTGATAGTCCTCTGATGGTTATTCCAGGTGCGTCTTTAATGGTTTCTAGAAGCCTCTCTGCTAACGGCTGCTCCTCTTTTTTCTCTTCCTCAGTTTCCTCTTCTATGACTTCTTCTTCAACCTTTTCTTCTTCTGATTGCTCTACTGTTTCTTCTTCTTTTTCTACTGGTTGCTCTTCGGCTACTGTCTCCTCCTGTTTTTTCTTCTCCAAGTACTGGTTTAACCTGTTAGCAACAACATCTGGCAGAGGCTCCACGTTTAGATAGTTGATTGCGATAAGTTCCTCAGGGTTGGCTAATACACCTGCGAAACCTTTGTCGAAGCTCAGCGACACCAAAGTTCCATTTATCTCTGCGACGTTTCCCTTAACATGTATAGTAATGGTTCTTACGCGGCCACCCTGATGTAAAATCCTTATTCCGCCGTTAACTATTTCACCTATCATGTATGGTTGTTTCTGCACGTAGCAGTAGTTTCTCTCATCTTGGAAATGGAAAACAACGGTTCCGTTTGACGATGAGAATTCACAGGTTATTTTGGCTTCACTTATCGGTTTTTCTCTTTGCAGCAAGGCGAAAACCGGTACCACGTCGTTTCCCACGTTCCTATTCTTTATTTCGGGTAGGTATACGACTGTCATTTTTCACCCTCCTATAAATTTCATTAATAATTCTAACAAATATTTACCTACAAGATATGTGCCTAATGCGGACACTACGCCTCTGAGAAACCATGATATGATGGCTTTCTTGGTTATTTCGACGTGTTCTTTTACTTCGTCGAGTTTTCTTTCAATTGTATTAAGTCTTTCGGATAGATTTGCAGGTTTCCGAGGTCCACGTTCACGTTCACGTTGATAGGTGCCTGTGTTGACGCTACCTGCTGTGTGGACTTTTTTCGTTTTATAAACCCCGCTAACTTGTTTTTTATTTTTCCGAGGAACATTTTAAGTCTCTGAAGCCTTGAAACCCTTGTTTCACCGTAAAGCCTCTTGTAGATTTTCCTGAGGTAGCGTAGGGCCTTGAATATTCCTATTGTGTCGAAGAATAAGAACAGCAATATCGCTGTTTCAACCGGGTGCTCATAGGCGAAGTTCACACACACACTGACCAACAGCAATATGTAGTACAGTATCAGGTCTAAGGGTATTTCAACCATTCAACCACCTCGCTGCTATACTGTGTTGATAAACTGTGAAATCAAATAAAAATAGTAATGGTTCTAGCTATATTTTTAGTCCTACACCTAAACCAATCAAAAACCCGAACAGCGGAGGAAACACAGCTAAACCTATCGCAACAGCCTTGTTAGGCGTCAACGCAAGCAGCTTGTCCCATAAACCCGCTACGAACTCTGCTCCCGCCGAAAAATCGAATTTTATTACGCCGATGTACCATAGGAACCCTGTGACACAACTGTAGAAACCGAATATCAATAGGAGGAGCTTAAATGCTACTTTAATCGCATAACCTATTGCTATGCCCACTATGAACCCGCATAGCAATGTGAAAAGCCACTCTGGGACATACATTTACATCACCCAAATGGTTCTAGAACGAAATCTAAAATAACTTTTATGTTAAGGGTTCTTCGAACCATAAGATGCGTATGCTTAGATCTGTTGTTGACGCGCTTTTATTTGTTACACGTATCAGAAAGTTGAAGTCTTCGGGGATAACCACGGTTTCACCTACTTCCACGGCGCCTCCAATCGCCCTTATGTGACTGCCACCTGGACAAACAGTGTTGTGGACCCGTGTACCTGTCGAATACGTGCCGCCATACTCCACGTTGCAAACCGAGCTGTTGTTGCTTGCAAAGTTAAGGTTCACTGGCGTTATCTTGGTGCCGCTTGTCGTTATACTGTTGCCGCGGTAAATGTCTACCCATGCTTGAGCGAAGCTTACAACTTCTATTACAATTAGGAAAACTTCGCGTCCAGAGTCGGCTGGGTTCTCAAAGTAAACGTCTATGTTGCTCCCTGAGCCAACCGATTCGAAGCGATGTGAAACCGAGAAACCGTAACCCTCGTAAATCTTCTTCATAAACCTACTGTTAACTAACAACGTACCGTCTGCGAACTGCAGCAAGGTTCTACGTATTCTCGAGGACCCAAGATATACTTGGCTGGGCAAGTTTTACCACTTGAAGAACTGTTTAAACCACGACGCTATTTGCTCAAATATGCTTGGGCGGCCAATCGTAAAGTAGCCTCGTAGATGCTGGTTTCCGCAGACCCTGCCTTTCTCAACAAGATTGCCGTTAACATATATTTCGGCGTCCCAGTAATATGGGTCTCTGCACGGTGAAGACACGGCTATTTCCACGTAGTGTCTCCCCTCGGGTAGGTCAACTGTAAAAGAAGCAGTATGTTTTCTTCTGATTGTTTTACGGTTTCTCCATTCACGCCAACTTGAATGTAAAGGTTTGTCTATCGAATACGTGAAGTACCTTGCGTACGGGTCTCTGCTCCAAACCTTTATTTTAACTGTTACCTTCAAAAAATAACCTCCTTTCTAGGCAATTTATCTAAAAGCTTACCCTTTTTCTCCTGTTCTTCAATCATCCTGTTCAAGTCTCTGAGAGCTTTAAGCAAGATTTTAAATATGCGGCCGTCATCCCACATTACGGGTTTAATCTTGTTTCCTTTAACCTCGAAGGCTATAGGGGTTTTCATTTACTTCACCTCAAACAGTTATCATAGGGTAGCTTGGTATTTTACTTCTATGTTTAACTATTCCGCCCACACCTATAATATATATGTCGCATATCTGCGCCGTTATTGTCTCCGCCGATGAACCGTCGCTCCAAAAAACAAAATATGTTTCTACACGTTTTTTACCGTCTGAAGACGTACTGTAAAGTTTAAGACTGTAGCCGGCGTCCTCCCACGCGCTTGAAAAATCTATGAAGTCAACGTACACGTATTTATATTTCATTTCTTTGAGGTCGAACGTCAAGTACACGTCGTGCCACGTGTTTTTCGCGTACACTGGCGCAGCTATCTCCCCCGCAAAATTATTGCCTTCACTGTCGTAGAAGCTCACCGTAACGTAGTCTTCGTCCCGAGGCTTAATCCACCACACTTCGCCCACATATTTCGCTGAGCCGTTGTCTAACACAACTCTGCAACTGTGTCTAAGGTGTTCAACGGCGTCAGGATACCTTGTTTTAACGAGCACCACGAGTTCGTCGAACGCGAGGAACCCCGGTGGAAACCTGTTCATCAAATATACGTTGCCCGTGCTTTTGTTAAAGGTAATTTTCAGGGCTCTATCACTGTACCCTTCCACGAACGTCTCGGAAGAAATTTTGTTTTTAACCATGAAGTTGTTAACTTGCTCGGAGAAATAGTCTCTCCAAACAACTAGGCCTTCTGGAAGCCAAAAAACAGCTGGGTTCTTCGCGTAAAACTGGTTGTGCCAGAGCTGTTTTTCAAGTCTTTTACCTATGTTTATTTCAACGGGCATGTCACTCCCTCCAGAAAACAGCTATCTCCCCTTGACCAGTGGCAGCTGTGTTCGTAACATATATTTCGTTTATCTCGAAGCTTCTAATCGCGAAGCCTTCGTACGCTGTGAACCGCTTGGCGGCGACATCGTTAATCTTAATGTAAAAAGTTGAGTCCGCCTTTGTGACGACGAGAACCCTAGGGGTAACTTTTCCTTTAAGCAGCGGTTCGTCTTCATGTGCAACAGTTAAGTCAATGGTGTAAGTGTCGTACATGTTGTCTATTTCTATTTCCTTTAAAGCCTCGTAGAAAGCTTTTTTAAGAACATCGTAGCTTAAAGCCTCTGCAATAGCTGATCTTAAAGCTTCAGGTTCAACTACAAATGGAACCGTAGGTGTAACAGTTACCTCTGCACGTATTCTTCTCTCAATTAACTGTTTAAGTAAACCTATAACTACGTCGAGTTTATCGTCTATTTGCGTAAACCTGTCGAGAAAGTTGCCGAACCATTTTTCAAATATTTTTTCCCAGTAGCTTTGACCAGTTGCACTCAACTTTCAGCCTCCTGCTACGCTCTGACAACGGGCGGCCTTATACCGCCAACCGGCACACAAGTGTATTTTTCTGGTTCCTCTTTCAACGGTTCGAGAACGTATCTGAAGCCGCTGAAAACAACCTTGCTCTCAGATAGGTTACTGCTAGTAGTATTTGTAACGTCTACGATAAACGTGGTGTCCTCGAACTGAAAGATCTCCGTTAAATTGGTTCCACTTGTCAGATCTGTAATGACGGCCTGCTGTTTTTTGGTTAAAAATCGACCTGTACCTCTAGGCTGCTTTACTTTAAGTTTAAGTCCAGGCGTCTTCAAAGTTACACGATATTGCGCCAGCTCGTTTTTAGGCATGTAGATTTCCTCGACTTCTTGGTCGCTTAGCGTCGAAGAAGCAGATATCGCGCCGAAGTCTTTCTCTATTTCGGGTAGCGGCTCAACATATTTTACTTTGTAAAACTTTCTCTCAGGCAATATGCAGATGTTTTCTCCTGGCAATGCGACTGGTTCAAAATCCGATTTAAAAGGGTACCGGGACATGGGGTCACCTCTCTAATCGTTCTAAGATGATAAAACGAGGTCTTAAAATAAAAAATTGTTGGTTGAAAAATGATTTCGCGATTTCAACTGCCTATCGCGAACCAGTGCACCTTGACGGTTCCACTGGTAATCTCGGCAAAGTTAGTACCATCGTAGCTGAAAACCCTTATCGTAACCGTGCCGCCGCTTATATTGTCGACTTTAACCATGTACGCTTTACCAGCGGTGTTCTCCTCCACGATGGCAATAAAAGCCTTAACCGTAGATAAACCGGTTGAAATGGTTCCGCCGCTTGAACTCATAGACACGTCACTGTACCCTGCGTCAATCTTATATTTCCCTAGGCCTAGTGCTCTTTCAAGTTGCCCTAAAATGGTCATTTACATCACCTCACGGGGTAATCGCTGGGCTAATTGTTTCGCCGACAGGCTCACAGATCATTCCCTTCAAAACAATGTACTCTGTTCCCGTGCTTTTACCGTAGAGCTGAATGTAAACGTAGTCTCCACCCTTGTAGATTATGGGCTCCTCGGTGTATCCTACAGGTTTCTCCTCGGCGAATATTTCCTCGTACATCATGATGTCCTTCGTGGTTGCACCAGTTGCACCTATCTTAAAGGCTACACCCGTAGTTATAGGTGACGCGGATAGAACTGCGACGCCGTAAAATGCGACGAACTTGTTTTTAGGCAGTTCTTTTGTTATCCAAGTGTTCCAGCTGTTCGCCGTGCTTATCGACGCTGTCCAAACCTCGTTTGTCAAGCCGAGGTCTGTTTTAGGCAGTATGTCTCTGATTACAAGTTCCTCTCTCTTTTTCCCTGTTTCCCGCATGGCTACTTCAAGCAGTTTTTCTTTAACTGCGTCTTCAATTGCCCTCAGGGTTTCAAGTCCAAGTTCCGCGAATGGGAAAATTTTACCCAACTGGCATCACCCGCTACGTTTTTATGAAAGCTTCAATGAAAGCATTTATATAGCTATGCTTTCAAGATTTCTAATGGTGTAAACCATGAAAACAGATTACCTTTTCATCAGGGTTGAACCAGAAGTACGCAAAAAATTCGACCAAGTACATTTAGAGTTGAAGTCGAAGAACAGAAGCATCAGACAGGGGGATGTCTTAAACTTCTTGTTACAGCTTTACGAAGACTATAAAAGAAGAAATTTAATTGAGCTTATAAAAGAAAAAATAAAAGTCTAGTTTACCTGAACGTCACCTTTTTCTCGACTTTCGGCGGTGCAGGTGGAGCTGGTGGAGCGACGGGTGCAGGCGCCGTTGGAGCCTCTACTCTAAGTTCGCCGACAGGTATACCTAGCGCTGAAAGCATGTTTTTAAGTTCCTCTGGGCTTCTGAACAGGGCGTCCAAGGCGAGTTTAAGGTCTTTTGCCTGGATCGCAGATACAAGTTTATCTATTGATTCTCTTAGCTCAATTAGGTCGCTTGGCTTAGGATCTAAGATTCTTGTTAACTCGTGGTTTGCCATCGCTATGAGCTCTTTCCGCAGCCTGGGGTTAGGTTTACCCCAAATAGCATATGAGCCTAAAATAGCTCCGATGAGGCCTTGAATAAGCTTGTTCATAATGCCCTTGGTAAACATGTCCGCCGTAAACTCTATTCCGCTTGCGATCCATTCACCGCCGGTTTGAGCAACATAGTCTTCTCTGCTTACACCTGCCTGGTCGGCGAAGAACCCTAGTACTGTGTCGAGCCACGAAGTTAAACTGATGTTTCTACCTGCTGCTCTAGGCGGCATCGCCATTTACTGCACCCCCTAGGTTTATCTTGTTGCACCGCCTGCTCCGCCACGTATCATTGGTTCAACAAGTTCCCAGCACCATTTTCTCATCAATTCGCCTGTTAGCTGCTTGTGTTCGGTGAATTTTCCTCTTAGCCTTATCATCTGATATTTTCCTGCCAAGATTTTCCACGCTATGTGGCTTGCGGCGCCTATAAGTTTTCTTCTAATGGTTTCAGCGTCTACGTGTATGATTCTCGGAATATATGTTCTTCCAGGCTGTGGTTCATGTCTTAACGCTTCACTAACAGAAATTGCCATAGACATCACCCCTAACCTATTTTCGTTTATCGAGTTGAGTTGAAAAAAGTCTGTCGCTCAACATTAAGTTGGAAACCGTGAAATTTAAAAGTTACGTTCCCCTATATGATTTCTTGAAAGCAGAGGTGATATAATGGCCCTTAACATGAAGGTAATAGAGGAAAACGAGTTCTGCAGGCTAGGTGAATACGCCGGCTGGTGGGTTATAGAAGACAAAACCTTGCTGAAACACCCAGTAGCATATGCAAGCGAAACAAAAACAGTGGTGAACATTTACATGGAGTTCGTAATAATAGAAAACAAAGCGATACCTGTGCGGACATATTATCCGAAAGACCAATTTACACTTGACATGGTTCGAGACATTTTCAAGAGGTCAAGTGAAGCCATAAGAAAAGAATATGAACGTCTCAAAAAAAGATTTGGTTAAGGTCTCTCGCCGACAGCAATCCACGTTACAACCGCTTCACCAGGCGACCAAACCTCGAAGTAACTGTCCGTTACGTTGCGTACCGTTACAGGTGTGAACGCCTCGCCTTTAACTAAACCTATAAGTTCGTACAGTTTCTCAAGCGCCTGGTTAACTGCGTCGCCAGCGTACGCCGCAACAACACTAAACCCTTTATTCACTTCTTTTTCCGCGCCAGATGAAAGCTCGCTCAGCGCGGTGTTCGTCTCGTTTATGCTTCTGTTAAGAGCCGTCTCAGCGTTCCTAGCCAAGCTGCTCAGCGCGGCGTTCGCCTTACTTCTTAAATCCAGCACAGCTGTCCTAGTCGCCGCAAACCCCTTATTTATTCTGTCAACCACGTAGTTCACAGCATTTTGTGTTGAGCTGCGAGCATAGCTTAACGCGTAGTTCACACTGTTCCTGAAGCCGTCCAACGCGGACTGCACCCGGCTCCGGGCCAGCGACAAACCGTAGTTGATAGTGTCCTGCACCTTGTCGATCTGCGGTTGAATAAACTTGTCCCACACCCAGTTCATAACCAAGCCAACACCGTAGCCAACCCAGTACATTAAATCCGCCAACCTGTCTCGAATCCAGTTAGCCCAACCCCAGTCTCCCATCTTAGCCTTAAACCATTCTTTCGCTTTTTTCCCGCTTTCAGTGGCAAAGTTTCCACGTCTAACCCTGGCCACACTTACACTTGGCACAGTTATCCTAGGGACGCTAACCGACGGAATACTTATATGCGGCACGCTGACAGATGGAAAAGGAAGCGACGGAACAGCGACGCTTGGAACGGGAACAGATTTTAAACTTGGCTTAGGGAAACGTATCTTTATTTGAGGCGGCATGTATCTCGGCGGCGTCCAGGTTCCACGTCGCTCCTTGAAAACGGCCACTACACTAGGGTTTTTTATTTGCACTGGTTTTCCGGTTAAAGGGTCCACGAAAAAGATTTTAACCCATCCTTTCGTGGCGGTTGCCTGTGTACCCCATGCAAAAGTCATCCTACTGAGTTTTTCAAGTCTAACCAAGATGTTTTCTGCGCGTCTCATGAACTCCTCTATTCTAGGTACAGGTATGGTTTCCACAGCGGCCATGTTACTTCACCCACCCCTTTTTCTTAGCTTCTTCGTAAGCTATTTTTGCCCCAGTTGCCGCTAAAGGCACCAGTACAGGTAGAAGGCTCAGAGAAGCAGTGGCGGTAATTATTTTTTCTTCAACGCTCAGAGGTTTCTTCTCCACTATTTTTTTGAGAACTTGTCCAAGATAATCTAAGATGTTCATCTTTCAACCACCCAAGTTTTCTTAACAATCTTATAATTAATAAGCATAGTGATACCCCGCCTAAAACAATGAAGATAAGGCCCCATTGCCAGTGATGAAAAGGGCTTGGGTGTTCTTCTGTGCTGAATTTACCGAAGTCTTTAACGTCGTGGAAAACAAGATAAACACCACTAGCAATGGTTCCAATCGTACCTATAATCGTGGGAAGTTCTTCAAGCAGTACGTCTATTGGATCTTGGTTTTCCACGTTCAAGCCACCTAACCGTGTACTTCACCAGTTTATCCAAATTATATTTAATAAACTTGTGTAGCGATTCCTCGGGGTTTTGTTCAACTAAAGCATGTAATACACCGTCTAAGATAACGAAACCCGGATGCTTCTTAAACAAGGGATGCATCACGCTATCTATCAGCTTGTTAAGCTTACCTTTCCTTATCATCTAACATGCACCCTATAGTAGTCTCTATTCATCTTCATACAATATGAATACGCATCGGCGTTACCCCAAACCTTAAGGTTCTTCTCGTATAGCTTCAAATATTCGCTACACTTTCTTTTATATAGTTCTAAGGCTTTTTCCCAGTTGCCCCAATGGTCCACAAGGTAAACGGGTATCTGCAGCCAGGTGTCCACAAAATCTTTAGTGTAATTATGGTCTTGGTCAGGGTAGCCTACAAACATGTAGTACTCGCTACCATAGTATACTCCGCGGACAGCTTTACCCAATTTACGCATACTTAGACACGCAACAGTGTAAACAACCTTATTGTCCAAGAGACCTTTATTTCCAAGATCAACTAAACGCTGCAGTAAACCCACGGGTAACTGGCCAACTAAGCTATCGGAGGTACCGTGGCCAAAATAACATAGCATATCATATTTATTGTATAATAAGCGGAGCATGAAAGGTATCCTAGTGGCCCCGAAAAGGTTAAGTGCATCTACTTTTACGCCTTTACGCAACAAGGTTTCTATTAGGGTTTCAGCTCCAATTGTGGTTACACCTGTAGGCGCACTATCGGTGCTATAAACCACTAGAACCTTCATCTTCAACCACCTCTATCTCCCATCCCAAAGTTTTTAGCGCCAGTTTGGCGACAGGGTTGCTTAACTGGTTAATGGCACGTATGATATCTTCTTTCCTTATTTTAAGGATCACTTTACGTTTATCTTCCTCTAACACGATTATTATGGTTTCAGTCTCGAAATCAAGAGTTGTGCTAACCTTCACAGGTGCACACTCCTAAGACTAATCGTGTAGCTCCCTGGAACCTTAACGCTCATAGTAACAGGCTCATAAAAAGGATGTCTAACCCGCAAAGTGTATGTTCCTTCAGGCAGATCCATTTCAGCTATACCATCCTTGTTGCTTGCACCTATCCTACCGTCAACTGCGAAGCTTATGAACGCAATAGGTGCACCTGTATCTTTATCCTTGAAGATTAAGGTAAGCCTAACCATTTTCTCACCTCCACAACCTGTTTAGCCAACCATAACAATCCTCTCTCGTTCAATAAAACCTTACATAGGTCAGGTCTATTTCTCTGCAACCAGTCAATAGCATACGGCACAGTGCAGTACGGGTCTATCGCGTCTTTGGGAAACCTTAAAACAAACTGCCGGCACATCTCCAGTGCACCTAAAGTGTAACGCAACATACGTGCGTCCTCGGGCCGCCACTTCTCAGGATACCTCTTATAGTCTTGGTACTGTTCTCGAAGCAACTGTAACACCGTTTTATCTTTTTGTATTATTGCTTTTAGGAACTTTGCGTTAAACGGGGCCATTAAATGTTTAAGTGTGCGTTCAACGCTTTTCGCCACTACGCGACCCACGATTTTCAACGCCGCTGGCACTTTCGCTTTCTGTTCCTCCGACTTCTTCTTCAGATATCGTAACAAGTCCTTCGCCGACATTTCCGATAAAGGTTTCGGAAACAGGCTGTTCAGGTAATCCAACTCCTTCATTAACCTTCACCCCTAAAGCCTTTTGTAAATATGCAGAGATAAACATTTCAATTGGACGCAAAACCCGATCTATCGCCAAACTGACAACTTTCTCCGCTGCTTTAATCTTAGCTTCCTCTAAACGTTGCTCCAAGTCTTCGTTGTATTTTGCTTTCCACTCCTGTTCAGCTTGCTTCAACATTTCCTGTACTTTTTCCAGCGGTATGCGGCCGTCTTCAACCCTATAACCCATTTTCTCAAGAAGGCTCTTAGCTTCCTCAACGCTTGTGGGAACATCTTTGGGAACAACCTTGAAACCCATGCGCTCTAAGAACTCTTTTGCTCTTTCCTTTGCTTTCTCAAGCTTCTCAATCATATCCTCAAGTTCTTCTCTTTCTTCAACCTCCAAGTCTTCGCTTTGTTTTTCTTCAAGTTTTTCGCTTATCTCCTGCGTCGAAGCAGTAGTAGGCAACCCAAGCTTCAAAGCAAGCTGCCTCTTAATACGTTCAACCTCGTCTAAGACGTTAACCATTCTCCGCAGTTCTTTTATCGGCTGCGGCAATTCTCTTTCACGTTCAGCTAAAAGAGCATCTAAAGTAGGAGTTTCAGGTTTCTCCATTATCGACTCCACCTTCCTAGGTTTTTTCTCTTCCCCGTTACTTTTCTCTTTGAACATCAAACTTTGAACGAAATCTTTATACTTAGCGTACGTCCTAGACGAAATACCTACAATCTTTAAAGCCTTTCTAACCGAAAAACCTCTCGCCAAAAGTGAAGCCATCTTTTCTAACGCTTCCCTTACCTCGGGCTTCCTAGGCTCCTTTATCTCACTGCCCATTTAAAACACCTATGTAAAAATAGAAGCGTTTTACAATATAAGTAAAGCGGTGAAACACCTAGTTTTACTTCGAAGTTAAACCCCCATGATAAGCTTGAGCAGGGTGTCTACTGTTTTCTCAAGTGAACCGATGGTCCTCAAAGCTTGCAGCGGGTTTCTCTGTTTTATGGCGTCTTTAAGTAGTTGTACATCTACGCTAATGGAGCTAAGAGCCCAGTTAACCCACTTCCAATTGAATTCTCTAGGCTTCTCAGGGATTTCTCTAACTTTTCCTTTCAGGTTTTCAAGAGCTATGATTTTTCTAAGCTCATCTAGCAAAATAAGCTTGTTATCTTCAAAATTCATGCCCCAGTCTATAAGTTGTCCGAACCTAGACTCATATTTATGCCAGTCAATGCCTGCCTCAGCAAGCTTGTTACGCCAAAGGTCGTGCAGCTCTTTGTACTCGTAGTCTCGGAGAACTTTAACCACGGGTTTAGGTTTCTCCGCGACGCGTTGCATGAACCCGCTTAGATCTGTCTGCACAAACCTTTTCTTAAGCTGTTCCAAGAACTGCTTCATGGATTCAAGGTACATTCTTATGCCTGCTTTGCTTCGCTTCGAAGCTTCACGTTTCATCCGCTGGACCCATTCCTGGAACTTTTCAGCGACCTGTTCAACGTATTTCCAGTCTACGGGGACTACAGGTATTTTCTGCGGTTGTTCAGGCACTATTTGCTCACCTCTTTCAATTGCTGATTCAACTTCTGTTTCACTTGGAGTTACAGGTGCAACTTTAATTTCTTCTTCAACTGGAACCAGAACCGAGACTTCTAAGCCTCTCTTGTTCGTAATGGTTGTCATCTTAAATCTTTCACGTTGAGCAGCAGGAAAAGGATAAACAATCGTAACAACTTCACCGGTTCCCTCATCTACCACGGGGATAAAGTAGACTACTTCGCGGTTTATTTCGTATTGTCTCGGCGGTTGAGCCAGGTTCAAGTTAAGGTAGCTAAGATATATTTCGATCATCTTGGGTAGCGGTGTAGGTTTAGCTAACGGTTTAACTACTGGCGGAGGCGGTGCTTTTACTTTCTCGTCGCTTCCAAGCTCCTCGCCAGGTGGACCTGTAACTTCAACTTCTTCTTCAATGTGCAGCCATTCAGCTAACTCTTCCTGTCTGACTTCTCCCTTTTTCTTAAACTTTTCTCTCAGCAGCTCCTCTAGCTCCCTTATGTGTTCAGCTATTTCCTCTTCTGTTAGACCTTCGAATTCAGGCGGTATCTCACCTGCCTTAAGTTTTTCCAACAGTTCCTCGTAATATTCTCTTTGCATTTCGTCGAAGGCGTCTTCAACCTCTCTGAGTTGGTTCAACGACAGTTTCTCGTAGTCTTCTATTGTTGCTTTACCTTCTTCCCTCGCCCTGGTTCCACGTATAAAACTTGACAGATGAGCAATGTTCCAACGCGCAGGTTGATCCGGGTCTATCTCGGCGTAAACATCTATGACATGGTAGTCTACTCCGAAGCGTTTAGCCTCTTCGTAAAAAGCTCTAACTAAACCGTAGATCACAATGGGGTTGCAGCGTTCCCTCCTGTCATGTGTAACTTTACGGCACCTGTACCTAGTGTATATGCGGTACGCTAAGCTGTTCAGGTCTTCAGGTAAAGGTTCAAACTGCAATGCCGAAGGCCTCCTTCAGCTTTTTTATATCTCTAGGTGTTAGAGGAACAATATGATAGTACGCTACTCCTAGGAGAGCGTAGAAAGCTGTCACCGCATCTATGGTTCCAAGCTTATATGCTTCGTAAATGCCTTTAACAACGGCCATAACGTCTTCTGTTGCGCCGCGTTTCTCGAAAATCTTTATTGCTTCAAGCTCTTTTTCAAGTTCCTCTATTTCTCTTTCAATTTCCTCTCTGTCTTCTGGCTTCTCCTTCAACCTTTTCTTTAAACGTTTCAGTTTTTCAATTACG
>Ga0190309_1000097_pt1 | contig 28907 bp, 30 predicted proteins | sample 48700767_MG_FD_161656 | JGI IMG/M metagenome (GOLD analysis project Ga0190309, IMG submission 161656) | Hydrothermal vent sediment bacterial communities from Southern Trench, Guaymas Basin, Mexico - 4870-07-6-7_MG | ecosystem: Environmental > Aquatic > Marine > Hydrothermal vents > Sediment ... | reverse complement strand
TTCTTTTTACCACCCATATAATCACCCTAACTATTATTAGATTACTTAAAAATATATTTTACTTACTATGGAGACCATTTAGGGAGGGATAGGATAAATAAGATCGTTAAAAAATTTATAGATATATGTATATCTAAAAATGTTACAGAGATTGTATGTGGAGACCTTAGAGGTATTAGAAATAAATGTGGGAAGGAGAATGGCTCTAGGAAGAGGAATAAGATTGTAAACAACTTCTGGAGCTATCATTACATAGTGGAGAGGCTTAAAATGACTGCTGAAAACCATGGTATAAAGCTAACATTAATAGATGAGAGCAGTACATCATCATACTGTCCAATATGCGGTGTAAGGGGTAGTAGAGTATTTCGTGGACTATTTTACTGCAAAAGATGTGGTAGAGAGATGAATGCAGATGTAGTTGGAGCATTGAACATCGCAAGAAAATGTGGTGTAAAAATACATTCAAACATAAAACTACATCCAAGATCCATAAAAATAAGGGAAATACTCATATAGAAAAAAATAATCCTGATGAGGGATAACTGGGTGCAGGCCCACCCCTCCAATCCACATATAGGTTAAGCCTATATGTAGATTGGAAAAATTATTAAATGGTCTCTTACTATGGTTTCAATAGTAATAGGAGTGATGCTATTGTTGAAAATAGCAATATTAAAACTATTATAAATGAAAGTTTTTTCTTGCTCATTTTTTCACTTATTTATAACATGCTTTCTTTTAATAATATTCTCTCCGGTATTCCATTAATTGTCTCAACTATGACGCCGATTTCACTCGTTTTAAGCGACTTTACGATAGGTTCCAAAATTTTTTTGGCCTTACCCAAAGCCTCAAGCCTTTCCTTTAAAGACTCTAGTACTTCCTTATAGACCCTCAATTCATCTATAGCCCGTGCGCCTACCACTACTTTTACACCCATTAAGTCGATTTCATTCATCGTTGGCATTTCTACTCCAAGCATATTTTTAAATGTCTCCTCGATGCTCATCATGACCTGCGCTTTCCTTTCAACATCAGAATATTTTTGTGTAATATCCTCTATTTTCTTCTCGGTTCTCTCCATTTCATTATTAATATACTCTAAAAATTCGGAGAGACTATTATAAACATGTATTTCTCTATTCAAAATATTCACCATTTCTATATTTTACTCATCACAATTATAAATTATTATCTTACTAAAAACTATTTTCTAATATAAATATACATATTATCTAGAATTATAATCCATATCTTCTTTTCCTCTTTTGATAAATTCTAATAGCTCTCCATAAATCTATTTTTCTGAAGTCAGGCCAATAAACGTCTATAAAGCATAGCTCAGAGTATGCTGACTGCCATAGAAGAAAATTGCTTAACCTCTCTTCTCCACTAGTTCTGATAATTATATCTGGAGAAGGATTTGGAAGATGAGATGTAAAGAGATATTCTTCAAAGACTTTTTCATTTATTTCATTTATACTTAACTTTTTATCTAAAACATCTTTTACTATATTTTTCACGGCATTAATAATTTCTATTCTACCACCATAGGCCATAGCTACATTTAGATAAAAGTTATCATATCTACTAGTCTTTTCTTCCAATTTCTTAATCAATATCCTAATATCCTCTGGAATTAGAGAGAGTTCTCCTATAGCCTTAAACTTAACTCCATACCTTTCAAATGTATTATCATTTAAAGCGTCTTTCAAATATTCTCTGAACACATTGAATAATTTCTCCAATTCAACGGGATTTCTTTTTAAATTTTCTGTAGATAATACATATAATGTAACAGTCTTTATACCGCAATCAAGCAACCATCTCAGAGTTTCCCTAACCTTTTTAGCACCTTCTTTATGGCCTATCCATGGAGGCAATCCTCTTCTCCTAGCCCATCTTCTATTTCCATCCAATATTATTGCAATATGGCTTGGCATACCACCCCTTTTTATCTGATGCCATAGCCATTTTTCATATAACTTATATATACCAATAATTCTCATAATTTTTCTAAGCATTTTATCATCATTTTCTTTTCCTATGATTATAATTAAAGATAAGACTTATATATTATCCTTTTAATAATCATATTGATGGGGAAGCCGTCCCAGTCTGAATAATGATGATCTCGCGACGAACTTACACAAATAAACGGATGGAGGGGATGTCCAACCTAAATTTTTCTAGAAGAGGGGTCGCCGACCTTCCTTTACATCATGGTAAGGCGCCTTATTGGTTATTGAAGAGAATGGAAAAGCTTGCTAAAAATATAGTTAAAATAATTTTAAATGAATATGGATATAAAGAATTATTTAATAGGCTGTCAGATCCATATTGGTTTCAAGCATTCGGCTGTGTTCTAGGTTATGATTGGCATAGTTCTGGAATAACTACTGTAGTTACAGGCGTATTAAAGAGTGTTATAGATCCTCGTGAATATGGTATAGCTATATGTGGTGGGAAGGGTAAGAGGGCTAAAAATACTTTGAATGAAATAGAATATGTTGGTGAAATATTAAGTCTAAGTTCCACGAAAATAAATGAATTAAAATATTCAAGTCGAATTATAGCTAAAATAGATAACGCTATGCTTCAGGATGGTTTTAATCTATATCATCATACATTTTTATTTACAGAGAAGGGTGATTGGATAGTTATTCAGCAAGGTATGGATATTCTTAATAAACTAGCCAGAAGGTATCATTGGTCCAAGACTAAAAATTTTATAGACGCTATAAATAGGAAGATTATTTCAGAAAAACTTAGAAGAATTGTTTTAAATCTGAGTTCTAGAAAGAGTAGAGAGAATAGAAGGATAACACTTGATCTAGTACGTGAGAATCCCTCTAAAATCTATTCACTATATAAACTTATATTTAAAAAAACATTTTCATTAGACATTTTCCTAAGCAAAAATTTATCTATAAAATTTTTGGAAAAAAAGTTTCCTTCATATCTAAAGATGCCTGTGAATATTAATTGGAATATATTAAAAAAGATATATGAATATCAGCCGAAAAACTATGAAGAGTTCTTAATGATAAGAGGTGTAGGTCCATCTACTATTAGAGGATTAGCATTGATATCCGAATTAATATATGGTAAACCAGCTGATTGGAAGGATCCAGTGAAATATTCCTTTGCATTTGGAGGAAAAGATGGAGTACCTTATCCTGTGAATAGGAGGAGTATGGATAACGCTATAACATTTCTTGAAGATAGTATTAGAGCAGCTGAAATAGGATATAATGAGAAAATGAAAGCATTAAAACGTCTAAGAAATCTGCTAGAAATGGGTTAAAATATGGATTTAATTGTCGTAAAACTTGGAGGATCGCTTATAACTAAGAAGAGAGGATTGCTCGAAGAGAAACACGATGCTATACATAGTATTGCTAGAGAATTTAGAATCTTGAAAGATAAATTTAAATTTATATTGGTACATGGAGGAGGATCCTTTGGACATCCTATAGCTAAAAAATATAATTTAAATAAAGGATTTAAAGAATATGGCCAATTAATAGGGGTGTCTAAAACAAGATATTATATGACGTTCTTAAATCAAAAAATATTGAAGATATTTTTTGAGGAAGAGGTATCTTTAATACCAATACATGCATCAAGTATATTTGTTATAGAGAATGGGAAAATAGTTTCATCTTATCTTGATTCGATAAAGAGTTTTCTATCTATAAATATCATACCAATAATATTTGGAGACGTTGTGGCAGATAGAGTTAAAGGTTTTTCTATTCTTTCAGGAGATCAAATTGTTTCATATGTGGCATTAAATTTTAAGGCAAGAGAGGCTATATTTGGAACAGATGTTAAGGGAATATATACTAGTAATCCTAAAACAGATGCTAATGCTAGACTTATTAGAAAGATATATTATAAAAATCTGCCTAGAGAAATTTCTATTAGAAATAATTTAGGTAGCGATGTAACTGGTGAAATGGAGAATAAGGTTAAGGAAATATTATATATGGCTGAGAGAGGTATTTCAGTAAAAATAGGAAATCTATCTATTCCAGGAATGTTACATAAAATTCTATATAATTTACATGGAGAATATACTATTATAACCCCCTATCCAACAAAAACTATAATAATGTAAGTTAAAATAATTTCATTGTATATGTGATATAAATGAGTCATGGAATATTTAGACCACTATTGATAAGACTTAATTGTATAGAGGATCTTGTAAGAATTTCATCGATAACTCATCCAATAATATATTGTCAGAAAAGAGGTAGAAGATACATTTATTTTACATATGATAGAGGAGGAAGTCTAATAGTCGTATACTATTTTATATCTGAGAAGCCGGTTAACTATAAATATTCTATTCATAACGGTATGGATGATTCAGTATCATTTACAAACAAGATAATTCTCGATCCAAAGATAAAGCAAATACCAATTATAACTATAGCTGATCAAAATTTCATACTTATACCAGAAGAAAATATCCAAATATAACGATAAATAGTAAAGCAATATATATATAAGAAAAATATTTATGAGTGTAGTGATAGTATGTGGCCTCTTGGGGATGAGAATAAATCACTTACATTTCCATATGTAAATTATACATTAATAGCAATAAACATAATAGTATTTTTTATATTCTTTTTACCAGGAATAGACTATCTAAGCTACGGTATAGTAGAATATGGAGTGATACCCCTATATATACTTCAGGGCAAAAGATTATGGACATTATTTACATCAATGTTTATGCATGCAGGCCCATTACATCTATTTGGAAATATGCTGTTCCTATACATTTTCGGCGATAATACTGAAGATGCTTATGGCCATGCAAAATACCTAATATTTTATATTCTTTCAGGATTAGGAGCCTCTGCATTACATTTATTAACTGCACTTCTGGATCCAGCCTCCCTATTAGTACCCGCAGTTGGTGCATCAGGTGCAATTTCAGGTGTATTAGGTGCATATATGGTTTTATATCCCAGAGCTAGAATAAAGGTTTTAGCATACACTCCAATAGGGTTAACGTTTCTCTATATTTCTTCTTTATATTTTATTGGATTCTGGTTTATACAGCAATTATTCTTTGGAACATTTTCTTTGACTGGGTTATCTTCCGGAGTAGCTTATTGGGCACATATAGGTGGATTTATAACCGGCATGCTTTTAACAAAAATGCTGAGAATTACTCCTAGAAGGTTTAGAAGACCTCCTGGATATAGATTTTATAGAAGAGTGTATAGAGTTCCGGTAGAGTAATCAAAAGAATTTTCCATATGCTTTTACAGCTTCTTCTAAAACTATACCCTCCAAATCCCTTTCCGGATCTTCTATATGAATTAATGATATATGTGGTGATTTTAATATCTTTCTAACCTTTTCTCTATACTTATATCCATATATATGGAACACATATAATTCATGCCCCCTTTCACTAATTTTTCTTAAAAGTTTTAATGCTTCATCTACATTCTGCCATCCGCAATCGGATACTATGAATATAAATATTTTTCCATATGCTTCCTCTATTAAATCTTTTATAATATGTACTGGAAGTATAGTATAGCCTCCTTGATGTATAGATAACATTATTTCCTTTATATTTTCGTCAGCCTTCCAGGGAGCTATTAGATAGTTTGTGGAAAAGTTTATAATACTTATATTCCCTCCAGCTTTCTTTGCACTTAAATAAATTATGAACGCAGCTGTAGCTGCATTATTAAATCCCTGAGTCATACTTTGGCTTGAATCAAGTAATATTATAGCTGAAGGAATTTTTGCAGTAGATAGTGTATGCCCTAAGCCGCTTGGAATATTAACCCATTTTAATGTAGTTATTTCGGGTATAATTGGACCTTCATCTAAGCTTATTTCTAGATCTAGGTCCTCGATTTCATCTTCTACAAGCCATTGATCGGGATATGCTGTAATAGTCCATGTAGGTTTAACCAATCTACCCATCGATATAAAATCCATTAATATTCTTTGGGCTCTAGCCTTATACCAAAATCTCTTCCACAAAGCTTCACTTAAACTCCTACTATCTATTTTCGTTAATAATTTTGATAGACTTGTTGGAAAAACTGGTTCTCGATCCTCACTTTTCAATGATTGAGTTGACTTTTTTTCTTCAAGCTTCTCCTGCTTTTTCCCTCGCCTCCTCCCTTTTATTTCCTTTAAGTATTTTTTCATTTCTTTCTCAAGTTTCTCCATATCTACTCTAGGTTTAATCCATTGTTCAAATATTTCTTTAGCAGTATTTAAATCCTTTATACCACCATATGTTTCCATGATTTCATTTAATGCAGATGCTTTTACATCTTCTCTAACAGGTATCTGAAGATATTGTATACTTTTTTTAATTTTCTTTCTACTAATTTTCCGGGGAATTATTGATTCAATTTTACTTAATATTGAGGCTATAATTTTAATCTTTGCGCTCCAAGGACGGGTCTTAAAAATAATGAATGCGAGCTGTTTACCGTAGTCTCTAATAATTGGATCAACTTTATATTTTGGAAGATGGTCTGGATAAACTGTTAAATATGCTGAATAGAGAAGTTCCATTATACCACTAGGTTTAAATCTAAATCTATAGCTAAGATGCCCTGGTATATCGTTAAATGTTTCAGGCAAATACATGAAATCTATCTGCATATCTGATAGAAAGAATAATGATAGGTATGCTATGCTCCAATCTTTACAAACTTTATATGCATTTTTCTCCAATTCTAGAGCGGTTTTCATATCATATGGACAATAGTGGATATGTGATAATAAATGTCTAGAAAACCATAGAAAGATTTCATTAAAATTTTCTTCATATAACAAATCCTTTGGGATAAATATTTTTCCTTCTCCCTTTAAAAACTTAAATCCAATGTTTCCCTTTTCTCTAAATTCTATAGAAAAATTTACTGGAGGATTCATTAACTCTGCTCTTGCACGGGCAAAAATATATTCTATCTCACCTAATCGTTTCTGAACACTCTTGTCCTTATTTAAAATATGCGGAAATAGTTTCTTCAAAGGATATAACCCCTTTATCAACCCATTTTTTCTCCAATTTCATCAATTCCTCTGCAAAAACTTGGTCTTCAAGAGAAATCTCCTTAGCTTTCCTATAAAGTTCTCTACTAAATCCCTTATATAATTCATTAAGGATAAACCACTCCTTTCTAATTTCTCTTTCCCTCATCTTAATTTTTTCTCTATTTAATATTTCAATAATATCTTCTAGAAGATATCTTTCCTTCACAAGTTCAATCCTATGCGGAAAAACCCATTTACCTAGATTAACTACATCACTGGGTTCACATTTTCCGTCAAGCCAGATCATTGCTCTAACAAGGTATGATAATATTACAGTGGCTCTTTCACTAGGACCTATTCTAATCATACTACATATATCTCTTATAAAATGGCATCCCTCACAAAGCGCCAAAGGCTTTATCATAGAGAAATCTCTATTTCTTATACATACCTGTAAATCTCTTACAAGCATATTTATTATACCTTTCAATTCTACATCTATTTCTACATCGTTTATTTCTTCTCTAATTTCCTTTATCTCATCAAAACTTATAGTTTGAGGCATTGTTCTAATCAGATCTCCTCCATATTTTTTTAATAATGATTGAAGCTCGAATTTTTCACTTAAAGTTAGTGATTTCAAATATATTACTATATCAAATCTATCATAAAATGGTGGTGGATGCTTAAAAGTTGTGGGATCGCTTGGATTTTCATTCGAAATTAGAATGAAATCCTCAGTTTTTCTTCTTTCACCATAAGCCCATACTTCACCAAATTGAAGCATATGGTATATATTTGCAGTTGTATATGGATTTAATCTATTTACTTCATCAATACCTTTTCCCGGAGTCTTTACGAAAGCTGACCAAACAACTTTTTCAATCCCCTTTTTCTCAAGGGAAGGTATGTGAAGTCTACCGATAACTTCACCTCTTTTTACCTCTGATGCGCCTGAAATAACTACAAAGTCGTCGCCAAATATACCTTTTAATAACAATAACATAAGTGTAGATTTACCGAGTCCTCTAGGAGCTCTGATAAGTAGTGTTGAATATGGGTGAAGTAAATTGAGTATTGCTATATGTATTTCTTCATCGTTTCCTACAAACCTCTTTTTAATTTCTTTCTCTAAGCTAACTATATTTTTCCTTAGACTCATTTCAGCCACCAAAGATTTTTAGAACCAGTATGACTAAAGCTATTATAAGCGTGGTCACTAATAATTTTAGAAAATCATTTATTTTTCTAACTTTACTGAGTTCTTTTTCTAGAAATTTAAGTCTCTCTTCAAAGTCTCTTGCAGTACTTCTATCCATTATAACTAGATCTCCGGGTTTCTCACTTAAATAATACATATCTAAAAACTCGGTAGGAGCCTTAGAGATAGTTTCAAGTGATTCTTCCCATGCAATTTTTCTACCAATACGTTTTACAGCTACCCTTCTAGATTCTCTTTCTAAATATCTTAGAAAGTCCTCCATCAGCATCATTCTCCAAATATCTATTAGAATTAATATTTAGAACTGGTATTTAAAGCATTTCCTCTACAATATACTAAGCCCATAACTCTTCTAACAAAGTTTGGACAAAAATAGCATTCTAAAAATGCTACTCTTTTCTTCATGACTGGGCACTCTACAGCTTCATATTTCATTCTTCTAATTTTTCTAGCTGAAAGTACACCTTTAAATTTCTCACTATATTTTCTTGGAACCCTTATAGGCTTATCTAGTTTAATTACTTCAACGATATATTTATAGTCAGACATACCTATCCCTTTCTCTCAATTGGAAGAATATATGATCCAGTATTTCCGATAATAATATAAATATTCTGTCCAGTTTGAGCAATATCTCTAAGCATTAAAAACGTTAAATACGTCTGAGCAGCCGTAGTATTTTCACCTATAACTGAGATGATCATTTCTAAAGCATTTGCAGTAGCATTTGCTGCAATTATTTTAGCTTTGGCTTCGCCGAGTGCTTTAAGGATGGCTGCTTCAGCTGTAGCATTAGCTAAAACTAAAATTCTACTCCTATTATATGAGGCTGCAATCATTAACTGTTGTTGAGTTAATTTTTCTTCGATAGCGTTTCTAAATCTTTCTGGCAAATCTATGTTCCTCAAATCTATTCCCTCTACTATAATAGAGTTTCCAAGACTTTTCTCTTTAGTAAGAGTTTCCGTAAATTTTTCTAAAATTAGATTTGCTATTTCAGTTCTTTTCTCGATAGTTTCAACTGCAGTATAGTTTGAAATAATATCCCTAATAACTTTACGTAGTCTTGGAGCTAATGTTTTATCAACCCAATCCTTTCCAGGATAATTCCTATAAAGTTGAATAACTTTACCAGCATCTATTCTCCACCTCAAAGTAATATCTACATCAACTTCTAATCCATCCTTAGTTAAAGAAGTTACAGCTGGATAATCCCCTCTCTCACCGGTAGTTCTATCAGTCCACATATCTAATGTTTTTATAGCAACATATATTTTATCTACAGTCTGCCACGGCATCTTTATAAAATATCTTGGTCCCATCACAGAACCAACAATGTTTCCAGTTATAGGATCTATAATTACTGCAACCTCTCCTACACCAACGCTTTCAACCATCAATCCAACTAATACTACACTTACAATCAATAATGTTATTAATATACTTATAACTTTAATTCCCCTAGGCTTTAGATAATAAACTTTAGACATAAAAACACCAATAAATTAAATTATCATCGTATTTAAAAACTTAATTCATATTTATATCGAGTTAAGTATATTTAATATACGGAAAACTTAATAAGTAAAATTAGAAATAAATAATGGTGATAGGTCCCGGCCGAATGCATGGAGCCCCGGTCGTATAGCCAGGTCAAGTATACTGGCCTCTCGAGCCAGCGACAACTATGCTGGAAACCCGGGTTCAAATCCCGGCCGGGGCATAATTTTGTTATTGTTAATAGTTATTACCAAGTCAATATTTTGCGTCTACATTTATAATCTGTATTTTAATGTCTAGTTATCGGTATAGCTATATATTATTATAATATTACAATGAAATTTTTACATGATATCTATATTTATTGCTGATTACTATTTAATTACAGTTGGTGTAGTATATGGAGGGATTAGATGAAAGAAGAAAGATGATAATAGATTTTCTTCCCAAGGCTATTGAAAGTCTATATAAAGGTATGTCTTCACTAAAATTTGCAATGGATATATTGAATGAAAGAATGACCGAGCTTGAAAGAGAGCTTAATAAATTTTCAAGTAAAATAGAGTCAAATTTAAATAATTTAATGAAGGAGAGTGAGTCGCTAAGAGAAGAGTTGTCTAAGTTTAGTGAGGAAACACCTAAATCGATGAAAAATGTCTTAGATTTATTTTTAGATAAATTTAGGAGAGATCTGGAAATGCTTCAAATGCATCAGGAAGATATTTTGAGTGAAATGTCTACCATGAGAGTAAATTTGCAGGATAAAATAAATGCATTAACAGAAATGTATGGAGATATTAGAAAGGAATTATATTCTGTGAAAAATGTATTGCATGAAAATTCGCTTACAGTAAATTCATTGAGTCTCTCTATAGATAAAAATTATGAGAATATGAAGAACGATATACATGAACTAAAACTTTTAGTTACAGAGTTATCACTAAAAATAACTGCTTTAGAGAAAAAGTTTTCGGAGGAAATTCAAAGTAATATAAGTTAAGTGAATTATTTTAAAAATATTTAGATATATATAGAGATATTAGACCTACAACTATAAATATATAATAAGATAATTTTATTTAGAATAGATTAGGTGTATTTAATGCCAATATTTGGTGGTAAGGAGGATAAATTAGAAGAACTTGCAGGAATAATTAAAAACAATTTTGATAAAATATTTCTACAAATATCAAACCTATCAAATATAATTCAAAGTATCCCTGAAAATATTTCTAAAAACCTTAGAACTATTGATAATTCCTTAAGAAACCAGTTAAATGAACAGAGAAAGCTTATCACAGACATAATATCAGTTGTAGAGGAGGAGAGTGCAGCGCTGGAGAAGAGGGCTGTAGAATTAGATGACCTTAAAAAAACTTTAGAAGAGGAGAGAGCACGATTATTATCTGAGAAAAAGGAATTATCGGAATTATTAGAAAAGATCTCAGATATAGTTCAATATATACCAGGCCTGGAGAAAGTAACTGAAACAGTTGAAGGTCAAAGCAAACAGGCCTTAGAAATGCTTGAGAAACTTACTAGCATAAATGAATTATTGCAACAACTTGAGGCTAAGAGGGAGGAGCTTGAGCGTTATAGGGAGGAGGTTGAAGGGGAGCTTGAGGCTAAGAGGCTTGAGGTTGAGAAAGAGCTTGAGGCTAAGAGGGAGGAGCTTGAGCGTTATAGGGAGGAGGTTGAAGGGGAGCTTGAGGCTAAGAGGCTTGAGGTTGAGCAGCTTACTCAGAAAAAGACTTCTATTGAGAATGAGATCCAGGCTATGGAAGAGAGAATGGTTGAATGGGAGAAAAAGGAGGAAGAGCTAAAGAATAGAGAGCAGAAACTCGTAGAAAGAGAGAATGAATTAAATGAATTAATTAAGAGATCGGAGGTTGTTTTAAGGGAGAGAGAGAAAGCTTTGGAAGAATATTTAAATAAAATTGAGGAAGAAAGAATTTTGCTCAATAAATTAATGGAGACTCAAGAGAAGTTAAAGGAAAGGGAGACAGAGCTTAAAGAGAAAGAGATGATGTTAAATGATCTAAAGGTTAAAATTGAACGTGAAATGTCTCTTTATCATACCAGAAAAATGGAGCTTGATAGAAGGGAAAAAGATGTTTCTGAAAAGGAGTCTAAATTAAAAACTATGATAGAGGAGTATAATAAGAAATTTGAAGAGCTTAATAAATGGGAGAAGGATCTTATAAAAAGAGATGAAGAACTTAAGAAGAAGGAAATATACCTTAGTTCTCTTAAAAATGAATTAGATATGCTTGAAAGAGAAGTTAAGAGAAAGAGGGAGGAGCTAAAGAAGCTTGAGGAAGATATATCTTCAAAGGAGCGAAGATTGAAGGAGGAGCTTGAACCCCTGAGAGAGCAATTAATAAAGGAGGAGGATAGGTTGAGGGAATGGGAGAAGAGACTGCTAGATAAGGAGAGGGAGTTGATAGGATATCAGAGAACTTTGGCTGCAAAGGAATCGACATTGATAGAACTTAGGGAGAGAATTGAAGCTAAAAGAGCTGAACTAGATTCTAGAGAGAGAGTTTTAAAGGAAAAGTTGATTGAATTAGAAGAATTGAGGAAGAAGGTTGAAACATTAGAGAAAGAGAATTCTGAGCTTAAAGAGAAGCTTAGTGAAAGTATGAGAGAGGTTCAGAAGTTAAGGGAGGCTTTAGGCTCCGAGAAAGTAGAATAGAATTGTCAATACAATAAATATTGCAGCCAATACAGTAAATCCAAGTCCTATTGCACCTAAAGATACATAAATTCTTTCTGTACTACTATTGTAGCTTATATCAGCCTCATCTCGTGCAATTTTATATCCTAATATTGATGTAACCAATGACGCTATTCCCAATATTATTGAATAAAGAGGGCCTTGGGGTAGCTTAGGTTGGGTTGAAAAGTTATCTGTAACTATAAACATACCTACCAATAATATTGGAGAAATAATTATCAATATTATTGGAATAAAATTTATTGGTTCTCTCTCTTCATACATGTATAGCACCTAGTAATTATAGATGAACGTGATATATAATACTAATGCATTATGAAATATAGTTAGTGTTATTTTAACACCATATCTAGATATTATATGGATATATCTTAAAGTCATTTTCTATATCACAATCTTATTAATTGATATATATGCTATCCTATTCTCTTTAAATGGTGAATTTGGTGTCTAAGAGATTTATAGTATCTCTACTGCTTATAGCAATCTTATATCTACTTACCTATAAAAATATGAGTGCAGACAGCGGGCATTTCAATGTAATATATATTCGGGTAGATTTTATATATAAATCTAATATACGGGTAGATTGGATTAGAGTTGAAAACAATACTTCTCAAATAGATGTTTATGAAAGGGATATTAAAGGAGTATTTTTATATATAGATGCATTTACACCGCTAAAGTTTTCTGGAGTAAAATTTCCATCAGGTAGAACTATATTTAAGCCCAGAGAAATAATATTATCTCCGAAATATTTATATATAAATATATCTAAAAGCAGGGAATACGGAGTCTATAAAATATTTTTTGAAGAGAGTTTGTCTAAAAATATATTTGATGTAATATTATTTAGCAATCAATCTATAAAATATAACATTACATTAGAGCCTAAGAGCAGTAAAATGCTATATGTATCATTTAATACAGATATATATGAGATATATTCATTAAATCTAAGGATGTTTTCATTTACGGAAATAGGCAATATAGATATTATTGAACCACATTTTCTTAATTCTTCGCGTATTATGGAGATAAATGTACCGGGATATGGTAAATACTATACAAACATGAATTCATATATAGTCTTTGGAGATAAAATTACTATAGTAAATAATGATGATAAGCAAATAAAATTATTATTGAATATTGCTCCAATCTTTAAGTTAAAAAATGTCTATCTATATACTAGTAAGAATATAATTAGAATTAAAGTTCCAATAAAAGATAGCGGAGAATTATACCTTTATATCAATCTCCCCCAATTTTTCAAACTAGCTAATTTAACGGAATATAATAGAACTGATCCATTGACAAAACTATACATTCCATCAAAATTTTTCTTTAGAAAAATTCGGGAAGATAGCAGAGAATTCTCAATTAAAATATTTCTTGAAGATATTCTAATAAGAATATATAATTCTCAGGGAAAGGAACTTAATAAAGGATTTATAACAATTTTTTATCCAAATGGAAGCATATATAGAAACCATATTTCCAACAAGATAGTTTTAACACCAAGTTTCCCCCCGGTATTTAGGATAAGAGTTAGCCTAGATGATTTTCAGTCCCCAAATATAACTATAGTTGGATTTAAGGAAAATGTTGCAGAAATATATGTAAATATGCATGACCTTCTTCTCACTATAATGGATGTAAAATATAGAGGTTTAGGTTTATTGAAGGTTAAAGTATTTTCATTTGAAAGTCTTTTGTCATATACATTTTATACAGATGAAAATGGTAGAGTGACTATAGAAAACCTTGTTGAAGGAAATGAATATATGATTAGAGTTTTTCATCATGGTATTGAGATAAAAAGAATGGTAATAAACTTTACTAGAAATTTAAATCAAATTAGACTTAAATGTCCTATAGATGACTTTAAAATATATGTTAGAAATCCTTCAGGTATACCCTTAAATGGAATAAATGTTACAATAAATGGTAATAAGGGCATAACTTTATCAAATATAACAGATAGTATGGGTAAAGTATTGTTCAAAAACATAATTTATGATACATATAATGTTACTATATACTCTAGTGGTATACCAGTATTCTCTAAAAAACTTTCCTTTAACGGTGAAGATAATCCAATAATTTCTGTCAATGTATATAAGTATATTGTATTGGTGAGAGATTATTGGGGAAATCCCCTAGAAAATTGTACAATATATTTAGTTGGAGAAAATGGTCTAAATATCAAGAAGATTAGCGATGATAGAGGACAAGCTATATTTAAATGGATTCCTCAGGGAAACTATTCTATAAAAATAGTGTTACCATTTATCAAAGACAAAATAGTGAAAAATATTTCTATACCAGGCTATGGATATAATATATTTAAAACAGATATAGTTTTTCATTATGAGAATATAGTTATCTCTATAGATGAACTATATATAGGTTTTGGAATATTTTTAATAATCTCATTTTCAATCATTTTCATAAAAAGTAGAGATAAAGAGCTGATATTTCAATGAGGGACATATATGTTAAATATAAACTATGTGATTATAAATGATTTTGAATGGCCGTTAATTTTACTTGCATTAGACGGATATTCACCTATACCTGGGAGAGTAAGAATACATATGATATGTTTCATCTACCATCATATGGGGTTTAATTTTATTCCGGGATTTTTCGGTCCATATAGTCCTGAGCTCGATAAAGCTATAGATAAGGGAATTGAGCGTGGACTCATAGATACATATTACGTTCCACTCAAATATGGAAGAAGTATAAAAAACTATAGTTTAACTATAGATGGTAGAAGAGTTGCAAATGCCATTGTTTCTAAGATTAGAGATAGATACGTCTTATTAGATAATGTTGCATTTATAAAGGGTAAAGAGATTCTATCAGATCTTGAGGCTATAAAGAGGACTTATAGAGAGAAGCCCCTACTTTTTCTTTTCCAGAAAATATCTGAAGATACTATAAAGGAATGGCCATATTGGATGAGGTTTGAATCAAAGGGATTAAAAGAAATATTAAATGAAGTTTACAATGAAATTAAATACGGATTTCTATAAACTTTCGTAACCTTTTCTAAGAGCTCTGATATTTATATCAATATATTTTTCTGGAAAATATTCTCTTATAACCTCTTCAAGCTCGTTTAAACTATGTGGTATAATTTTCAATCTACACATTGCACCAAGCATAGCTGTATTAAGAATTCTGCTTTCTTTAAGTTCCTCTATAATTTTAAGACCATCAATAACATAGATTTTTAATCCGAGGGTCTTTATTGAGGAGATAATTTCATTTATCTCCGGCAGACTTACATTGAGAACGGATGGTGGAATAATCATTTTATTCATCAATATTAATCCATTTGGAGAAATATAATCTATATATCTTATTGTTTCAACAGCCTCTAAAGATACGATTGCATCTGCAGTGTTAATGGGTATCAACGGCGAGAAAACGCTTTTACCTGCTCGCAGATGAACCACTACCGAGCCACCTCTTTGAGATAATCCATGTACTTCCGAAAGTCTCACCTCATATCCTTTCATTATAAAAGCCTTTCCAGTCAGTCCGCCTAATGTTAGTATTCCCTGACCTCCCACTCCACAAAAAATTATACTATACATTATATCACCTCTTTATTGCATTGAATGGACATATTTGTACACATACTCCACATCCGGTACACAAGTTTTCATCAATTTTAACCAAATTATTTTCTCTAATTATCGCTGGACATGAAAAAGCGTTTACGCAAATCATACACTTAGTACATATATCTTGATCTATATAATATGGATAAATTTTTTCACCTTTTCTTCTAACAAGTCTCATGGCTTCTAATGCACACAGTCTTCTAGAAACTATAAATCCTACACATTTATTATTCATAACGTATTGGATTGCATCCATAATCTTTTCTATTGAGTCTTTAACATTATATGGATCTATAACTGAAACATGTTTTATACCAATGGCTTCTGCAATTTTTTCTGGGAGAATTTTAACAACTTTTTTGCCCATTAATGTCTTGCCAGAGCCTGGATGTGGCTGCATACCAGTCATAGCTGTAACACCATTATCCATAACTATAACTAACATTCTCGCATTATTGTATACAGCATTTATAAGTCCAGGTATACCTGCATGATAGAATGTTGAATCACCTATTAATGCTATAGGTAATTCGTCTGAGGAGTGAGCTATTCCATTAGCCAAACCTATACTTGCCCCCATACAAAGTACAGAATGAGTTGCTTTAAATGGTGGGTTGAATCCAAGTGTATAGCATCCGATATCTCCAGAATATATTGGTTTTACTTTGCTTTTAGCTACAGCTATCTTTAATTCATAAAATGTTGCTCTATGAGGACATCCAGGGCAAAATGTTGGAGGACGCTGTGGAATATTATATTTAATTTTTTCAGAAAATTTAATATAATTGGGGAGAGGTATTTTGAGAAAATTTGAGAGGGCGGTAGCAACTTTTTCTGGAGTCAATTCTAATACTCTTGGAACAAGATCTTTACCATGAATTTCCTTCTTAAGCCCCTTTTCAAATAACAATACCTTAATCTGATTTTCAATTATCGGTTCAAGTTCCTCTACAACCAATATCTTCTCAACGTTTTCAATAAATTTTTCTATAGACTTTAATGGAAGTGGATAGGTTGTTGAAAGCTTTAATATAGATACTTTATCAAGCAAATTTTTACTATATAGGAAGTCTATCACATAATTATAGGCCACGCCAGATGCTATAATTCCATACACAGTATCATTTATTTTCATTTTATTTAAAGGAAATTTCTCAAATTTCTCTCTAATTTTTTCTAATCTTTCCAATGCTTTTCCATGGAGTTTCTGCGAAAATCTTGGGACCATTACCAGTTCCTCAACCTTTCCCATAAACTTTCCAATACCTCTATTCGGCCTAATTTCACCTAAAATCACGTTACCCCTGACATGAGATAATCTAGTAGTAGATCTAAGTAAGATGGCGGACCCAGTCTTTTCGGAAATATCGTATCCCAATAATACTGATTGTTTAGCTTCCATAGGACTTGCAGGCTCTATTACGGGAATATATCCATGCATACCATAATATCTATTATCCTGCTCATTCTGAGAGCTATGGCAACTGGGATCATCAGCTGAGACTATTAGGAGACCTCCCTTTACGCCACTATAACCTATGCTCATAAAAATATCTGAAGCAACATTTAAACCCACGTGTTTCATAGCTGCAAATCCTCTTAAACCACATAGAGAAGCACCGAATGCAATTTCAAGCGCAACCTTCTCATTCGTAGACCATTCAACATAATAGTTAAATTTAGATGCAACCTTACCAAGACTATCAATTATTTCAGATGAGGGTGTACCTGGATATCCCGCAGCAACGTCTATACCAGCTTCAATAAGACCTCTTGCTATAGCCTCATTACCTAATAGAAAAGCTGTATAACCAGGTTTATCTAATCCAAGTTCATACATAACCATCAATAAATAATGTAAGTAAAATAGTATAATAATGTTTTTAATCTGAAAGAGGAGATCAGTCCGCCCATCAATCTTCATGTACTCATAGCATGTCTTTCATCATCATAATATCAATATAATAAATTAGGATAAATAAGTTTATTTATAATTCTATGCATAGATTAAATGATTACTATGGGAATAGGTATAAGAGTTATAAGTCTATCGGCTGAACGTTTATCTGAAAATATTCCTGGAAAAATACAATATAGCATGCAGTTTTCTCTTCCAAGTGGAGAGGTTAGAAGAATAAAGAATAAAATTAATATTCCATTCATATATACATTGTCTTCTTCACCTCCAATCATAAATGTAACTATTAGAGGTTTTGTTGATATCACTGGGGATGAAAAAACGTTATCTACTATTTTAGATCAAATCAGATATAAGAAAATACCACAATATGTGTTTCAGACAGCGTTTCAATACATTGTTTTTGAAGCACTATATGTTGTAAGAGAGTTAGGTATACCCCCACCAATCCCTATGCCTGGTAGAGAGAGAAAGGATAAACAGTTTTTCGGAGAAGTTGTTTAAAATCATAATTTGATGTGATTAGATGAGTTTAGATAAGGTTAAGGAAATATTGAATAGAGAAGCTCTCCCAGAGTTTACATCTATTTTAATAGGAACGGAAGACGGATTACCGATAGTATCTACTATGAATGAAAATTTTGGACAAGATAATGCAGGTTTACTTACAGTAATATTGAATTCAATTGAATTATTGAAAAAGTTATCTGATCTAGGAGAAATGAATTACATAGTATCGGTCCATGAGAATGGAGGAATATTTATGGCTAAAATAGATTCAAGACATTATATGTTAATAACATTTAATAGAAAGTTAAAAATAGGTATACTAATTTTTCACGTCAGGAGGATAATTAGGGAGATAAGGAAATACTTATAGCTTCATGAAGAAAATAGGGAGAATTCACAGTAGGGATCCCCCCTACCAACACATTTCACTTCAACACATTTTAATTCTAACTTTCTTTCCACTGGTATCTGCTATAGCTTGAAGAAATCCCGTAAATATTCCCTGCCATATATAACATATATCCCTGCCAATATTATCATATTCCTCTCCATACGATCTAGATATCCTAAAGTAAGCCTTCATTTCATTTAAATCTAAAGATATTATCTCAAAGAACCCCCATCCTCTTTTCATCGATAATTTAAATAAAGCTTTAATTAAATCTTTCTCAGCATTTTTATATTTTTTAGCTGTGTTGTAATAAATTTATAGCCAAATTTATATCCAACTCTACAGAAAGCTATCCTTGTACCCATTATTCCAAATAATTCCTCAACATTTTTTGTAACTCTACAAGAAATTTCCTAGAGACTATAACTACAGGTATCCCTGAAAACAATAGTCTACCAATGTTATCCAAAAATATTTTGTCGATATAGCTACTAGCCATTATTTGTCACTATTCGCTTAACAGCTCCCTCAGCTCTTTATTAAACCTTGATAATTCATAGAGAAGTAATCCAAGCTTAATATCCTTAGAATTCACACATATAAGCACAGCCTCTTCTCCCACATTCATAATTACTACAGAGCCATTAGATGCAAATGTCATGGCCTTTTCAAATTCTCCTCTTCCCAATGCCATAGATATTTTCTGAGATACACTTAATAATGCTACACCCATAGCAGCAACATCTTCACCACTTATAGATGATTTAAAGTAGCTAGCCATCTCTAATCCTTCAGAGGTTGCGAGAACAACCCCATCAATACCCGCTGTATTTGTAACAAACTCTCTAATCTTTTTTTCAATCTTAACTATATTGGACATAAAATATACACCATCACAAATAATATTGCGCCTTTACTATATATTCTTTAATATACTAATATTATGATTAATTTAAAGATATTTGAAATTTACTCTTACATATATGTATATTAAAGATCAATATTATATCTAGCCTATCAATAGAATCTTATTTTAAACTTATAATTTATATAGTTGAAAAGTGAATTTTATATAGAGATAGTTAAAACATACAGGTTAGAATTATGTACCAATTAAATCAGCTACTAGAAAATATGGAGGGAATCCTTCCTATCTTATCTATAGCTATATCTATCTTTTCGTTAATAATTGCATTACTTTTAATATCTAAGGCTAAGAAGCAAGGAATATCTGAGAAAAGATTAACAACAATAAATGATAGACTTAATTCTATCGAAAAAATTTCCAAAAAAGAGTTAAATGAATTAAAAAATAATTTAATTTCCCTAGACGCAAGATTAAAAAATTTAGAGAATAGAGTTATAGAAGGAGGGGGGGTCAAGTCAGTATCTCAACCCTTACTTATTAGACGTCCACTAATCAAGAGAGTTACAGTAATTCCTGTATCCTTTCAACGATACATTTCTTCAAACCCATTATTATCATCAGGAATAATTTTTGATTCGAGCGGAATGATAATCGAAATCGCTGGAATCGATTCCGAAAAAGGCGAGCGAGTAGCATCCTATATGTATGAAGTTATAAGAAATTTTAGAGAGAGTTTAACTGAACCCAATATAATATTATTTCAGGGCGATAAAGAGTATGGAATATTGCTAAAATTAAGTGAAATTAACGAAACCGAGATTTTTGCTTATCTTAATTCACGTATTCAACCATCTTTCACCCAATGCTCTGTAATAAAGGATGCATTAAAAAAATATGTTGAAAAAACGTTTAAGAGGGGTTAGAAATGGAAAGTAAGAAATATGAGGAGATATTATCAAACCTCTTGAAGGATAGTAGAGGCTTCATAGATATGGCGGTATTTTCAACTGAGGATGGGCTGCCAGTTGCATCTAGAATACATACAGATTTAGATCCAGGTTTTCTATGTGCAGTGACTACAGCGATATCTGGAGCAGCTATATCAGTTTTAGACGTATTAAAATCAAATAACTTTAATAGAGTTGATATAACCTTAGACGATGGAAGGCATTTTCTAATAATACCCTATAAAAGCATGTTTCTAGCATGTGTAACTTCTCCTAATCCGAATTTAGGTCTAGTATATCTCATAATAAAGAAGTATTTAGTGTAAATAGCTATGGAGATATTAAAAATCTTAATCACAGGACCATTTAATAGTGGTAAAACAACACTCATAGGTACATTATGTAAGTATAGATTGAAATCTGATATGAGGATTAGTGCTTCTGGTGAAGATAAGATTAAGGGAACTACTACTGTAGCTTTAGACTATGGGATCTATTATGATTCATCTTACAAATTATATCTCTATGGTACACCTGGTCAGAGAAGATTTAGTTTTATGCATAATATTTTGGCTAAAGGTATGAAAGGATATATAGTTTTAGTGGATAGTAGCGATATAGTAAGCATTATAAATGGTAAGTATCTTCTACAATATTTTAAGGAAAAGTATCCAGGGGTCCCTTACATTATAGGGGCAAATAAAATCGATCTTCCATCTGCAAGGCTATCTATGGTTATGGATATTTTAGATGATGAGATAGATAATATACAACCGTTATCTGCTATTAATAAGAGGTCTGCAATGGATATTATTAAGAGATTATTAAATAAAATAACTGGTAATCGATGAATAATTATTATGATAATAAATATATTTATATTTCTTAAAATATATCTTACTACCATAGAAGTAAAGAGTATTTTATTCACCTAATTAGGGGGTTATTTGAAAAGAATAAAATTTATCCATGTTATACCAGTTATAGCAAATGTTCTCTTATCAATACTTTTTACAAGTTTTCTAGTAACTTCAAATATTTTGGAGGATATTGAGACACCATTTTTAAAAGAGGTAACATTAAGTGCCACAATATATAATTCTATTCTCTTCTTTCTTTTAATAGTCTTTGGCAGCACACTCTTATTCATAATTATAAAGATAAGAAAAGTAAGTATATTAAAACTATTATTCATATCATCTTTTCTCATATCACTTTACGGAATAATCGAAATCTATGGAATAGCAATTATGACCTTACTAGATATTCCGATCGATTACTACATAGATGTATTTCAAATCCTATCTATTATAGCTTCTTTTATAATAACATTTGTAGTATTCAAAATGAAGGAAAATCTATTAACCACAATAATAACATTGGTATATGGTTCTGCAGCTGGATGCCTATTTGGCGTAATAATACCCCTATGGAGCATAATACTGATATCACTACTAGCATCATTATATGATATATATTCGGTATTCTATGGGCCGTTGAAATATCTAATTAACTTAGAACCTAGTAATGGGATAGAGGTGGAGGGTCGAGATACCCTACTGAAGGGAGTTACAGTACCCTTTTTAGGAATACATATAGGTCTTGGAGACATAATTTTTTATTCAATGATTGTAAGTGGAACATATATCTATACAAATATTATACGTGCCTTTATAATTGGCATGGGAATATGTGTTGGAGCGTTCATAACATTTAAACTTCTTGAGAAGAGAAGGGCTTTACCGGCACTACCTATACCAATATTTTTATCACTAATTTTATTAATAGGAATGCTTTATATCTAACCTTCCTCCTTCCTCCATAAGGTTAATCTAACTATATATGGATAATTAAAGAAATATGCAATTCTTACAATATTTACAGCATTTACAGGTTCTCCATAAGTTCCATATCTTATATATAGCATAGGCATCCTGCTAATTGGGAGTAAGACAATTCTTCTTCCACCTTGTCCAGGAGTATATGTACCAACCATAATTATATGAGATGCAAGTTTCTCTACATATTCTAATCGATAAACTCTATATTTTTTTGCTCCCCTATTTATAACTCTATAGGCGGGATTATCCTCATCCACTATTTCTACTGCAGTCACCTGTAATAAGCTTTTATATTCTGGAACAGCTTGCAAAACCTCGTCCTTTATGAGTATAGCTGCCCTAGGGATTATTGTCACATTATAGTTAACAATTAGATAATTACCAATAACATATCCCTCTACAATATCTCCTAAACTATAAGGTAAAGAATAACCCACACTTACAAATCCATGCCAATTAACATGTATTAATACCATGCCGAAAAGTTTTTTATACGATTTCTGCTTAATTTCATCCAAAGCATTATCCAATTCTTCGCTAAAATCTAACATACATTTTCCATCAAACCACGTTATATTACTTTTAACGGGGGGTGGAGAATAATAATTATATGATTGATTTTGACCTAAACTCTTAACCCAGACCAATATGTATATGCCAGTAACATTTGCGCCCGCTATGTTGACGCCATAATAATTTGTTAATGTAACTTCGATTTTTTCTGGTAAAGAGGATGTGCCTTGACCTTTTCCATGTCCAGGGGTTTTATAGGTTAAAACTCTACTATAAATATTTATTAAAGTTTTCATTTCAAGTACGAAAAAGTATTTTTCTTTAATGCCGAGTAATTCTGCTATCTCTTCACCTGAAATATATAGAGGATTCGGCAATTGAGTTAAATTTACAAGTCTCAAAATTTTCTCTGGATCAAGTTCATACGGAGTCCTAGAACCATATTCTGCTAACCCGAAGTCGGTAAGACTTCCATTATATAGGGAGAAATTATATCCCCAATCATATGGATATCCGGGTGTCAATATTATTTTATCCATAAGTCTTTCAGCAACTGTACAAAGCTGTTCTTCTTTTATATGAGATAGACGTGTTGTAGACGCATTTATAGCATACATTGTTGAAAATAATATAATGACTATAATAAGAGTAACACCAATGTATTCTAATATAGCATGCATTTAATCAGCCTATCTAAGCTATAACCCTATATTAATTATCCTTACATCTTTATATATATGTGTCTTTCTAAGATTGTCTAATATGTAATCCTTATGTAGGCTAAACCTATATATGGATCCAGCTATCTCTTTATATATGCTATGTTTAGTGTCCAACTACATTTGTATTCATGTATTTATTGCATTTTTAGCAGCGAAATAGGTCGCGATAAATTCTTTCCCTTTACTCCACATATTGGACATATGCTTGACATATTTCTCTCATCTATTAGTGTTAGTCCTATACAATAGTTTTCAGCAGTATTTTTAATTCTATTAGCGACGGCTCCAGAAAATGTTTACAATTTTATTCATCTTATTAGAGTCATTCTCTCTCCTGCAATTATCTCTAATACCTTTAAGGTCTTCACATATAATTTCTGAAACATAGTATTTTCAACTATTTTAATTGAGGCTTGTTTTCCTTAGACTTTTAGAGGCATAAATTAATAAGCAACTCCATCGAAACATTTTGGACTGGCTCTTTCTTTCTATAATATGTAAAATTAATGAAAGAGTTTCTGATTATTAGTAAAGAAATTTTATATCCTTTATGCTTTAAAAATTTTTGTATTTTTTGTACTTTTTGAATATATTATAAAGTTTTTGTCCAACAAATATATATTGTAGAGCCTTCATTAATATATTAGTTACGGTGTACATTTTATGGCTGATGTAAAAAGTGCTACTACAGAGTCTATGAAAGAAAAAAGTAAAGGTAAGGAGGAGAAAGTTAAGGTTAAGGTTAAAAAAGAGGTTAAAGAGAAGAAGAAAGTTAAGAGAAAGTTTTTACCTGCATGGAATATGTATCTAGAGATTCCAGAAGACAAAAAATTTATTTTTCTATCATGTAAGCCTGAATACAATATATTGGAAGAATATTGGGTAAATAAACCTTTTTCCAAAGTAAAGATAGTTTCTATTCCCTCTTTAGGTGATCAGATAGCCTATTTTGTAGAAGAGGTAGAATTAAGTGAGAAGGAAAAAAAGGCTGCTGAAAAACTTATAGATATCTTAAGCATTGAAATGAGGCCTCCTGCGGCAATCGAGGAAAATGTTAAGGAATATGTAGAAAAGGAAGCTAAAAGATTGATAAACAAATATAAGAAGGCTATCAGAGGGCTTTCCGAAGAAAGCTGGGGTAAAGTAATTTATTATATAAAGAGAGATCTATTAGGCTTTGGTCCAATAAATGTTATGATGACTGATCCAATGCTAGAAGATATCTCGTGCGATGGTGTAGATAGATCCATATATGTATGGCATAGAAAATATGAAAGCATACCTAGTAACCTAATATTTCTAGATAAAGATTATCTAAGAGAGTTTATCATAAAATTGGCGCATATCGCAGGAAAACATATCTCGGCAGCATTTCCTGTCGTAGACGCCATTTTACCTGGAGGACATAGATTGGCGGCAACATATGGTGAAGAAATATCTCCAAGGGGAAGTACATTTACCATAAGAAAGTTTAGAGAGAAGCCATATTCAATAATAGAATTAATAAAATATGGAACTCTCAATCCACGAATTGCAGCATACCTTTGGTTAATGCTAGAGCATAGAATGACTATGATGATTATCGGAGGAACTGCCGCGGGTAAAACAACATTACTGAATGCTATCCTTAATTTTGTGAAGCCAAGCTATAAAATCGTGACTGTCGAGGAGACTCCTGAGCTAAATGTACCTCATGAGAATTGGGTTCAAATGACAACCAGAGAATCCTATGGATTAGGGGAAACCAAGTCTGGAGAAATAGGGTTGTACGACTTAGTCAGATTATCTCTTCGATATAGACCAGACTATATAATCGTTGGCGAAATTAGAGGAAGAGAGGCATTTGTATTATTCCAAGCAATGGCTACGGGACACGGAGGGCTGTCTACACTTCATGCCGATAGCATTGAAAACGCTGTTAGAAGGTTGAAGAGCAAGCCAATGAATGTTGCCGAAGCATATATACCGATGCTAAACATAATAATACTTATCTCTAAAGTTCCTCTACCGAACCATAAATTTGGGAGAAGGGTTCTCGGTGTTTGGGAGGTAGAGGATTATAATAAGTATATTAAGGTTGTTGAATGGGATCCGAGTAAGGATATATATTATTGGAGTGGAAGTAGCTATCTTTTAAACATTATATCGAAACGTACAGGTGTACCCATAGAAAAACTATTTAAGGAAATAGAGGTTAGAGAGAAGATAATACTATGGATGATTCAGAATAATATAATAGATATAAGAGAAGTAGCTAAAGTAATTACAAGATTCTATACATTCCCCAAGAAATTAATAGAGAAAGTGAGATTAATAGAGATAAAGCCTATTAATTCTAAGTCATCCTCAAGTTCTATCTCATCTCGCAGTCTTAAATTAAAGGAGCCGAAAACGGAGGTCTTTTCCAATAAGATTGAGTCTAAACCACCAGCATTGTCTGATGTTCAATTAAAGTTTCTCAGCCTATTAAAAGATAATGAAGGAGGCTTAGATTACAGCACATTGTCAAAGAAATTATCTATATCTGAGAATGAGTTATGGAAAGTAAGTAGAGCCTTACTTAGAAATAAATATATCAAACTTACTAAAACCTATATAAATGGAAGACCAAAAATAGGTTTTCAGCTTACCGAAATAGGCGAGAAATACCTGGATAAGGAGGGGGAGGCTAAGTGAGCTTTACAGGATATATTTATGCAGGCTTTTCATGGATGGGGAAAATTATACTTAAAATGTTTAAAAATCTTGATAATGATATTCGTTCAGCGGATTTAAGAATATATCCTGAAGCCTACGCATCCCTCTGTGGATTTGTATTTATCATTATGTTGATAATAAGCATCGGGTTATCATCAATTATAAGCCTATCTAGTTTCTTTAAAATTCACTTTATCCCTCCCCAATATACTTTTATCATATCCATTCTACTTGTATTAGTTCTACCTACACTCACCTTATTAATCATGATTCTTATTCCTTTTATAATGAAGATTAATAGGATTTCGAGGGTGGAACTTGAAATCCCCTATTTTGCAGCATATATATCTACCATGGCAACTGGAGGTATATCTCCATATGTTAGCTTTGAGAGGATAGCTAAAGCACCATCCTATATTTTTAGAGAAGTTAAAAAGGAGGCCGCAAGATTTTTCATAAAAGTTAGGGCGTTAGGTAAAGAGCCCTTAACGGCTATAGAGGAGTCAGCTAAAAATTTTCCCAGTAAAACGTATAGAGAATTAATGTTAGGTTATGCAGCAACTCTCAGATCTGGTGGAGATGTAGTACATTATCTCTATAGGCAAACCGAAATGGCATTTAAAGAAATGGTTTCGGTATCTAGAGAGGTTTCTGAGAGAATCGGAATTCTGCTAGAATCATATATGGCGATAACTGTTATTTTAGCTTTATCACTATACACTATATTTATTGTAAACAATGTTTTGGCTCAAGTAGCTCTCCCAACTATAGGTATGACTAATTTCGTCTTTTTCGCATACATTTTCTTGCCAGCAATATCTGGGGTATTTATATATTTAGCTGATTTAATGCAGCCCCAATACCCTGTTTCCGATAATAGACCATATTATGTATATTTTTTATTCTCGCTTCCAGTAACCATTATATTAGTAATATTATTTGCTATACCATTTATGGGCACTGTATTACCATTTCCTCCATCTATTCTGAAGGCCATTAGCTTTTCAAAAGAATTTATAGATAGTCTAAATAATCGATTAGGCTTACCTGAAGGTTTTGAAAGCGGTATAGGTATATCTCTTTCACTTATAATTGGAATAATTCCATCCGTAATTGCCACAGAATATTGTATGAGAGAATATAGAGGTATACAGTCTGGGATAACTCGATTTCTAAGAGATTTAGTGGAGGTTAGAAAAACTGGTTTATCTCCAGAAAAATGTATTATAAATCTATCTAAGAGAGATTATGGAAGATTTTCTAAACATTTGATAAAGATAGCGAATCAGCTTGGATGGGGTATAAGTTTAACAAAAATATATGAAAGATTTGTAGAGAAGGTTAGGAATTGGCTAGCCAGAATAACAATGTTTCTATTAGTCGAATCTATACAGGTCGGTGGTGGCACTCCAAGGACTCTTGAAGCATTGGCCAGCTTCGCTGAAATGATAGAACTATTAGATAGAGAGAAGAAAAGGGCCTTAAAACCATTAATAATAATTCCATATATTTCTTCTATAATAACTACTATAGTAGTTCTAATATTAATAGGATTTTTAAATAGAATTATGGGTATTGCCAATATATCTGTTGGTGTGGCAAACCTTATAAGAATATATGTACCACCGGTAGTTTTAAACGCCTATATAACTGGATTAACAGCTGGAAAAATTTCTACAGAGAAGGTATATGGAGGATTTCTGCATGCACTAATATTGACAATAACTGTACTTGTTTCAATGATATTTGAGCCATTCCTCTCCCAAACATTTAATCTAGGATTTTAGTGATAAATATGTTGAATAAAAGGGGTTTAACCATAACATTTACAACTGTAATATTGATAGGGGTTATGACTGTAGCTGTAGGTGTAGCTATATTTTATAGTAATAGTTTAATAGAATTTCACTCTGAGCTAACCGAATTTGAGAATGCTAAAAATCTATTAATATATTCTGCTGATGCATTAGAGCAGGTTGCATTGGGATCCGGAGGATCAAAATATGTTAGATTTAACCTGAGAACGGCTAGACTAAATCTGCTTAGAAATTTCTATGAAAATATAAGTGTATTTGTTAATGGAATTAGAGTTATTAGTGATATTCCTGATGCAATTGAAATTATTGGTGGAAGCCTGGTATCTGTAGGCGGATTTAGACTAATTTCACCCCCCATAAATAATCCAAATGAGATAAATGAGGAATATAATAAGATAATTGTATCTGCTGGAGATCCGTTGGTAATAGTATATGAGAATCAATCAAATGGTGCTAGAGTCGTTTTATTATGTAAGAGAGTTAGAGTGAATTATCTAGGTGTTTATAGCCTATTGAAGGGTGGGGAGACATATAATTATAGT
>Ga0190309_1000093_pt1 | contig 30065 bp, 32 predicted proteins | sample 48700767_MG_FD_161656 | JGI IMG/M metagenome (GOLD analysis project Ga0190309, IMG submission 161656) | Hydrothermal vent sediment bacterial communities from Southern Trench, Guaymas Basin, Mexico - 4870-07-6-7_MG | ecosystem: Environmental > Aquatic > Marine > Hydrothermal vents > Sediment ... | reverse complement strand
CAATAAAGGTGCAAAACGTTTTCGAAAGGTAAATGATGAACATTTTTTCGTAATCGCGAAATCTGACGAGACAAAATCTGGGGCTCCAATTATAGTAACCCAGAAAGATATAAGGGAAATTCAGCTGGCAAAAGCAGCTATTCACACGGGATGTTCCATACTTATGAGAAAGAGAGGTGTTTCCACTGGTCTTATTGATAAGATATTTGTTGCAGGTGCTTTTGGAAATTATCTAAACATCAAGAACTCAATTATAATCGGTTTATTACCGGATGTACCTTCTAGCAAAGTAAAGTTTGTAGGGAATGCAGCAGGTTCAGGAGCAATAATGTCTCTAATATCTAAGAAAGAAAGAGAAAAAGCTAAGGAAATAGCGAAAAGAACGAAATATGTAGAATTAGCGATAGATCCAAGTTTCCACATGGAATTAGCAGCTTCGATGTATCTTCCCCACAAAAATCTCGACGAATTTCCAACAGTTAAAAAACTCTTAGAGAAACGAGGATTAATAAAAGCAAGCTAACCTAAAACCATTTTACAAGTTTTAGCTTCTTAAGAGGGGCAATATGATGGATAATGAAATTACAACATGGAAAATCAAAAGACTAAAGGAAGATAGAGTAGAAGAGTTGGAAGATTACATAGCTGTGGAGTCGCCAATTAACATATATGTAAACAATAGACGTTTTGTTACGATTTTTGCGTCACCTCAACTATTAAAGGAACTTGCGGTTGGACGTTTAGTAGCCGAAGGGATCATAAATAGTATTGAAGATATTTCCCAAATCGATGTAAGAAGTAACAATGTACTGGTTGCTTTAAGTTCTTCTAATATTGATTTGGAAGAGTTTAAGCTTCTTAAATCCATAACAACGGAGTTCACCAGCATCGATAGCTACATTGAAGCTCTAAAATCAATGTCAAATCTTAGAATTGACTCTAAACTTTATGTTAAGGCTGATGACATATTTAAAATGATAAGAAAAATGAGCGAGAACTCAAAAATATATAGAAAGACCGGAGGAACTCATGTAGCAGCACTCTTCAACAAGGATGCAAAATTATTATATCTTGCTGAAGATGTTGGAAGACATAGTGCAATAGACAAAGTAATCGGCCTAGCTCTAATAAATGGCTGCGACTTAACGAATTCAGTTTTAACCAGTAGCGGCAGAATAACTGCAAGTATGATTTTAAAAGCGGCAAGAGCAGGAATTCCCATTGTTGCTTCAATCTCAGCGCCTTTAAATTCAGGTTTAATAGCAGCAGAGAAGATTGGAATAACATTAATATGCTTTGTTAGAGGAAAAAGAATGAACATTTACACGCATCCAGAAAGAATACTACTTGATTAAATATTTCAAAATCCTTCACGTGCCCTAACTTTTAGATTTAATACTTCTAATAATCAATTTCATAGAATACTTCTCGGCTATCTCCCTTAAAATTTCTGATATATCTTTTGGTAACGTGTCTTTAGTCAAGGTATATACACGTATTTCTTTCCATCGCGGGAAAACGGCAACTACACATATAAATTTTTCAAGATTTCCAATGTAATATTCGCAGCAATGTCTTCTAACATTGTAACCTGCACTAATAAGTTTATTCGAAATATTAACTAAATCTTCAAACCTAATATTAAGCATGGAAATCTCCCAACTGAAATTCTGAAATTTCACTTAATAAAATATCTGCTCTATATTAATTTGACATGAGGTTTTGATATGGCTTCAAGTCAAGAACTTGCTGCTAAGGTACTAATGGAGTTCGAAGAAACTGAAAAACCCTTAAAAGAAGTTTTTCAAAAAGTCTGTAAAAAACATGGAATTCGCGATTACCAGATAATGGCTTCAATATATCACTACGCTTTTGAAACCGTGAAAAATGTTATTGCAATAGATTTCCTCTTGGAGAGAACCTTAAAAGGAGACGTTACCCTTAAAAAACTTCCTCCCATAGTTAGAAACATTTTAAGAATAGCTGTTTTTGAATTAAAATTTGAGAAGAACCCTTCTCCACTTGTAACGGACCTAGCAGTTAAAATAGTCAAAAGAAATGTTAGTAGAAGAGCTGCAAACTTTGTTAATGCGGTTTTACATCAAATAGACAAAACTGACTTAAATAACCTAGTTAAGAACACTAATTGGGTTAAAAAGTTAAGTATACTTACAAGTCACCCTGAATGGTTTGTTAGAAAACTTGAAAACATAATGGGAAGGGAAGAAGCAGAGAAACTTCTTCGCGCAAACAATGAAATAAGAGTTACATGGCTTAGGGTTAATACGCTTAAAATATCTGTTGAAAAAGCTATTAGAAAGCTTGAAAAAGAAAATATCATCGTTGAAGAAGATAAAGACTTCCCAGAAGTTCTAAAAATTATTAAAGCAGAAAAACCGGTTGTAACATCTAGTTTACACAAACGAAATGAAGTATTTATTCAAGATAAGGGGAGTGTCGCAGTTGTTCACGCTTTAACCCCTGAGCCAGGAGACATTATCTTAGATGCTTGCGCGGCTCCAGGAATGAAAACAACCTTAATAGCTCAGCACATGGAAAATAAAGGGAAAATAATTGCAGTGGACATTTCTTCTCGAAGAATTCAACTTCTAAAAAAAATGGTTAAGTCAGCCAGTGTTAAAATAGTGTATCCCATACTTGGAGATTCCGCAAAACTAAAAATAAAAAATATTTCTAAGATTTTAATCGATGCTCCATGCAGTAGTAGCGGGGTTCTCCAATCAAATCCAGACATAAAAGTTACATTGACACCAAAAAGAGTAAAAAGACTATCTCTTTTTCAAAAAATAATCCTTCAAAACATGTTAGAAGTTTTAGAGGAAGGTGGCATATTAATTTATGCTACTTGTTCCGTTTTGCCAGAGGAGGGAGAAGGACAAATAGATGCGTTTTTCAATAAGGTTAAACTTAAAACACCGAAAATACTGGGAACAAAAGGATATAGCGACTTTAAGTGTGCAACATTTGTCAAACGACTTTTCCCTCATATTCATGATACTTCGGGGTTTTTTATATCAAAAATGTTAAAAAATTAGTATTCTACAACTTTTTTAGCTCTTCTTTTCCAGTCAGCTATCTTTAGCTCCAACTCAGAAAAGTCACCGAGCCCTTTACGCCAATCGTCAGCTTCTCTTCTCATCTCAAATCGAATACGTCCACCAAAAGTTTTTAGTCGACTTTCTAAAATATCACATACGACTTCCAAGGCATCGCCAATCTTATCTGGTAACTTGGAATATTTTCTACAGAAAGCTAAAAGCTTATCGTAAACTTCTTCGGTTGGAAGAGTTTTCCATTCCTCAAAAAACGCTGAAGTATCTGGAACAATAACTGTTTCCCTACTCTCTGTCACCACCTCTGTAGTGGTAGGTGGTAGAGATGGAGGTGGAGCAGTTGAAGTAGTTGGGGGTGGAGCTGCTTCCTCAATTTTTTCTCGTGCGGGGATAAATATTTTTTCTGCTTCAAGTTTTATGAGACCTTCTTCCTCAAACATAAAAAGAAGACTTCCCAAAACTTCTCTAGGTACTTCCAGTTTTTCTGCCAATTCGTTGACATCTGATACGCCTTCTGTATAAATTAGCATTAATATTTTAGCTTCAAGAGGACCTTCTTTCAAAATAATGGTTCTAAGTTTTTCTATTGCTTTTTCATCCCCGGCTATGGCCTTAACAATTAGCATTTGTAGGTTTACAAATTTATCTTGAAGTTTTTTCAAGAGGTTTTCGTACATTCTTAACTGTTCTGTCTGAACTTCGGCTTCGGTTATCTTTTTTGTTTCTTTTTCCTTTTTCAAATCTTCAATTAACTTTTCTCTTTCTCTTAATTTACTTTTAAGTTCTATCATTTCTTCCTGAAGTTTATCGAATGCCTTTTTTATTTTCCCTAACTCTTCCTCCTTGCTTTTAAGGTCATTTTTTAATTCTTCATTTTCTGCCTCTAATGCTGAGACCGCTTCTCTAACTTCATTTAATTTCTCTTGTAAGAGAAGAATTCTATTGCGTTGTTTTTCGATTATGGCGTCTCTCTCCGCCAACTGTTTTTTAATTGTTTCAAATACTTCTTTTTCCAATATTTCTCTCTCCTACTCTAAATTATCCAAGTAAAGTACCATACCGTGGGAGATGAACTCAACCATTTAAATTAATTACAAACGTAAATAGTATTAATAATTTTGTATCAACTGACATTACACTTCTAACAAATATTTTAATCCTTCTATTTTAAAAACCCCAGTTTCTTAAAAAGTCTCTCAACAGTTTCTGTTAAGCGATACTTTCTAAGATCCTTAAATTCAACCCATTTAGCTTCTAAAGCATCTGATGAAGGCTTTAATTCCCCTCTTAAGACTTCAGCAAAAAAGTCAACAATAACAAAATGGTATTTAACTTTACCCTCCTCATCCCTTGTAATGATCTCAGTTACATTCGCAATTTCACCAACCCTTACATCTAGTCCAGTTTCCTCTTTCACTTCACGGTGAACAGCGTCTTTTATTTTTTCCCCCAGTTCAACCAGTCCACCTGGTATGCTCCAAAGTCCCCGCCCAGGGTCTCCAGCACGCTTAATTAACAACACTTTATTACCTTTAACAATTACTGCTCCTATGCCGACAATAGGGTTCTCAGGGTATAGTCTCTTGTGCAAGGCTAACACCAAAGAAATAAGTTAAATATTATTTTTATTTTCTTTTGTTGGGGCTCTTACTTCTATCAAATGTAACTGACTGTCAAATAAAGCTATAAATTCATGGTCCTTGTGTTTAATACGAACCTTTGCAGGCCAATGCTTTCTTCGACTTGAAACTACTCTCTTATCCACATTAAAGAAAAGTATGTCCCCGCAAATTGGGCATTTAACCACTTTAGTCGGCAAAACATCTCCTCCATTAAAGAACTGTAAACAACGCTTTCTTATATGTAAGTCTTTCTTTATAATTAATTCTTTGGATTACCCGGTTAAAACTTTTGATAACTGTGAAGTGTAACTGTGAAGTGTAACCTTATGCATCCTGTTTCACAATACACATGAAGAATAGCGTATATATGGAAAATAAAGTAAACTAATAGTTATATTTTCAATAAAAGATTTTTTATCCATTTTAATCACATAAATAAAGACTCTCTTATTAAATTAACATCCTAAATTAAGTAATCTTCATATATGTATCATCATTCTGTAGTGTTGGCTTGGAGGTGTCATCTTTACATATGTCAAATAAAACATTAGAAGAAAAATTGAATAAATTGATAGAAGCATTCAAACAGCTAAACGAAAACATGGAAAAATTTGAGGAAAAAGTCAACGAACTGATTTTAGAGATAAGTTCACTTGCAGAAAACTTTTCAAAAATATTAATGATCGAAGCGGCGGAAAGCTTGGAACCCAATACCTGCGAAGTTCCAGAAGAAATGTACACTTAAACCTAGATTTATTTCCCTACTTCCTCAAGCCTTTTTATAACCCAGTCCTTTTCTAAACTGAGCAATAAACCAGCAAGTCTTGGGCCACTCTTTTTGCCAAGCAGAACCATGTAAGCAGCTTCAAAAAACTCTTTGGAACTCAATCCAACACTTTTAATTATGTTATAAAACTCATTGAACAATTCATTTTCAGACCATGTTCTGCTTTTAAGAGCCTCAGCTAGCAAACCTAATGCTTTCCTCTGCTTTTCGCTCAAACTATCTTTCATTTCAACCGGTAGTTTCTCAATTACTTTCAATTTAAACTCCGGCGCATATAGTTCGATCCATCTTCTAGCCATTTTTATTCTTTTCTTAACATTTATCAAGTCTTCCTCGGAAATACTATTTGTCAAATATCCAGTTCTCCTCAAAATTGATATCAATCTTTCTTCTTCACGGTCTTCGTCTAAAATTTGTGATAGAACTGCTGCAAACCTATATGGTAACTGTAAAGGCAATTTACTTGGAGGTTTATCTACTTGTGAAAGAAGGTACGCCTTTACAATCCTTCTTCTAACATTTTCATCTATTTTTTCAACTTCTTCCTTTACGTTAAAGTATATTCTTTCACCCCAATCGTATCGATCTACGAGTTCAAAAATACGTTTATAATCAAACTCCCAATGAGGAAGAGCAGAAGTTCTAACATCCTCAAGCATGTGGCGAAAAACATTAAACCTATATGCTTCGGGAGGCGCGATTTCAAGCCATTCATTCAAGCCAAGACCGATGCCCTTTCTCTTACTCATTTTCAACAACTTACCATCAGGTGAACGGATATAAACGAAATCGTAAAAGATGGATACTGGTTCAGGTCGGTTCCATATTTCTTTTAAAACAGCTCTACCAGTGTCAAAAGAGGATCCAGCAGCTAAATGATCCTTGCCTAAAGGTTCGAAGTTGACGTGGAAAATTTTCCATCTAGCGGGCCACTCTAATCTCCAAGGAAGTTTTCCCCTTCCGTCTCTAATATCGACTTCTCCGTCCTCTTTGCAAACATCACAGTGATAACTGACTTTATAACCGTCAATATAGGTCGGTTTTACAGCCCACTCGGCAATTCTTCCACAAGTATTGCAGATAGGCATATATGGGATCCAGTCTTCAGGATATAATGTTTTATGTCCGGCAGCGGATCTAATCCTGTTTAAAACTTCTATAAATCTCTCTCTATTTTCGAAAACGAATTTAACTTCCTCTATGTATTCTCTTCTTTTATGAAACTCACCAGCGAAAAGTATTTCGAGTTTGATGCCGAAGTCGGCGGCGTGCTCTCTAACCGGAGAAACAAAGTGTTCAGCATAGTTTTCGTGGCAACCCCACGGATCTGGTAGGTCTTCCAGAGGGAAACCTCGAAATTCCTCTTCTTTTTCTATAAATTCTTTAGGGACAAATACAGGAAGTCTTCTTAAAGGGTCTTGACTATCTATAAATAGTATGTGGCGAGCTTTATAACCCATATTTGAAAGTTCTCTTAAAACACCATCGCAAAGGGTAAGATCTAAAAGGTTTCCTAAATGTATTTTACCACTTGGGGTAACACCAGACTCGCAAGTGTAAATCTCTTCGTTAGGAAATCTTTCAAGGATTAAATGGGCTGCTTGTGTCACAAAGTGGTCAAATCTTCCTTTATTCGTCGCCATAAATTTCACCAGTTACATTTGACTCAGAGATTAGGAAGACAATTTATTTCTTAAAATTTCCATAACTAAATCTTAAAAATTTCTCCTTACATCAGCATACAACTTCTTAGGTTATATAATTTAAAGATGTTGCAAAAGGTTTTTAGGTGTGTCCCTTTTATATTAAAGGGAGATGTAAAATATGCCTTTCAAACATAAAAAGAATGAAGATGATGATAAGAGCAAAAAAAGAGATGAAGAAAGAAAAAAGAAGAGAAAAGGCTTTACATTCGGTTTTTCAATAATTATGGGACCGGAAGGAATAAAAATTAAGCAACATACACCAGAGGGAGGTAAAGAACTTCCACTTCCACCATTCCCTATGATACCGTTGTTCCCGGGACCTTTTCAACCAAAAACAAAATTTGAGCAAAAAGAAAAAGTAAGACAAGAGTTTCCATGCATCATATCTCCCATGGATGTCCAAACAGATGGAGAAAACATTCTGTTAATTTATAACATTCAAAGCGAAAATGTAAACGTTGAAGCATCCCAAAGCTCTCTAATTATAAAGTCAGGCGACCAAATTTTCATAAGTTTAGTACCAGTACCGCTTGACCTTAACAGCATACAAGCAAATTATAAAAACGGAATACTTGAAGTAAGAGGAAAAATAGATAAAAAGCAGTTCAGAAAAATACTTTAGAGATATCAAGAAAATTGTGTTTTAGGTCGAGATGAGGCTTTTGAAAGGTGTATATACCCTCATAATTTTTCTTAAAACAAATACGTCATTAAAAATTGGAAAACTAGGTGTTCACACTTTTCCAAGAGGAATCTACACCTACACTGGCTCAGCCATGGGTATGGGTGCTTTAAGCTTGGAAGGCAGAATAAAAAGACATCTAAGAAAAAATAAGAAAATGAAATGGCACATAGATTACCTTTTAAATTCAGATAATACCCAAATACAGTCAGTTATCTACGCAGAGACAAACGAAAAATTTGAGTGCAAAGTATCTCAAGAAATCGAAAAACTAGAGGTAGCGCACGTTTTAGTTAAGAGGTTTGGAGCATCTGACTGCAAAGAAGGCTGCCAAGCACATCTACATTACCTTACACTTGGCCCTAGTCAAGTTCAAGAACTAGTACTCAAAATTTATAGAAAACTAGGTTTAGAACCAAAGCTATTTTATAATGTTAACTATTCTTCCAATAGTTCTAGTGTTTGCCTCTCTCGTAACAATTTTATCTCCAACCTTTAACATTTCAGGCCTAAACTTGAACTTTAACCTAACTTTTGCAAAGTCTCCAACCGTAAGATAATCTTTACCATAAATCTTATCAAAAACCACGGTCTGACTAACTGTATGAGCATGTAAAACAGGAGAATAGCCTACAGTTATTCTAGTGGGATGCTTAGTTACAATTATATTTGCCTCAAAAACTCTAACAGCATTTACAGGATAATCAAGATCAGCTATTACTTGCCCTCTTCTAACAATCTCCGGATCAATTCTTTTTAAATCTATTCCAAAGGCATCTCCAGCCTTAACACGCTCAACCCTCTTCTTAAAAACCTCAATAGAAGCAACTCTAGCTTGATGAAACTCACCGTTATCGTCGGGGCCAACAATAACAGTTTGACCTGGCTTAAAAACACCTTGCACCACGGTACCCGTAACTACAACATTTGTACCGGCTATACCTCGATAAACCTTATCAATATAAGCTAAAGCAGGCTTCGTAAGTAACTCGTTAGAAATCCTTGAAGGTAAACGCGCAATAGTTTCTCTTAGAAGAGGTAAACCTTCGCCGGTTACAGATGAAATCTCGTAGACGGGTACTATAACTCGATGGCCTATTTCTCGCAAAACAATTTCAATATCTTTTAAAGTTCTAATCCATAGCGGGATTTTGCCTATACTTTTCAAGGTTTCCCGCACAACTTCTCTAACTACTCTTAATTCTCCTGGTGTTGCAAGATCTATTTTTGAAATTACAACTAGAAATGGCAGTTCTTGCGTGGATAAGAGAATTAAATGTTCACGGGTTATATCATCCAACCTAGATAATCCAGTCTTCATCCTCTCTGACATTATTAGTTTATATTCGTCCTTTGCTGGAACAAGAACTAACCCGTATTGTGCATCTTGACCCAGTACTGATCTAATCATAGTTTTAGCATACTCAGAGTGACCTGGAGCATCATGAAAAATAACGATTCGCACGGACTCATCGAGAATTCTAGCAATTTCTCCTTGATCAAGAGGATTATGAAAAGTCACAGGTCTCAACTCTTTATCAAAGCCAATAAACGCCTGATGAATATCTGCCGTCTGCCCCTTCTTTATTTCTTGAGGATGCTTAAGAAGAAACGATCTTGCTGCACCCTTACCATCATCGAGCATACCTTTAACAAAAATACCTATCAATGTAGATTTTCCACTGTTAACTCTACCGACGACATTTATGCCAATTGTTTCTTTAATTTCATCTAGGGGAGTGCGTTCAAGAACATATTTTCCAACATATCCTTTTTCGGTTTCAATAATTTCGGTTTCAATTATACGAGCATTGGCTTCTTCACACAATTTCTTCAAAATTTTCTCAGACAATTCCAGTTGTTCCCTAGTTAACCCGTAAATGTCCCAAGCTTTTCCATTTATGTCTTCAACGCCCACAACAAAGAATCCACGGCCTTCAGAAGTAATATATTTTATTTGTGTTACTAGTTTTTCTCTTCTATCCTTTTTCAAATCTTTTTCTTTAAGTATTCTTTTAAATTCAGCCCTGCAACTTTCACCTATAGCTAATAGTTGCTTAATTTCAAGGTTGTCTTTATACTCAACCACCGATAATTCCTCGTGTAGTATTTACTAAAAACTCAAAATAAAACCTTAATTAATTTTGCCAAACATAACATAAATTTACTTTATGAAAAGCTGTTCAGATTTTTAACATCCTAATTAATGAAGGTACAAAGACCGTCACCAGTAACGCTATTAACGCATACTTTATGAAGAGTATGTAAAAACCGACTGGAAGTATAATTGAAAGGAATAGATACGCGGTGAAAACAATTACAAGGCCCAAGAAACACCGAAGAACTTTGAATTTAAATACCTGGGAATCCAGCATTCCCACAAATTTTTCTTCTAGCAGATAGCCTACAGCAAAGCCTAGATAAGCACCACATATTCTCGGCACATCTTCGCTAGCCTCCGCAAAAAACAAAATTACATATAAAGCAAAAAGCATAAGGGGCACAAATCCTGATATAAAAACTTTAAGCCCAAAGGAAATTTTTTCAACCTTTTCTTCCAAAAAATTACTAAGAAGATGATATGCAAAAACCATAAGAGCTCCGATGAGTATTCCACCAATAACATCTATTGGATAATGTACATTTAAATAAAGTCTAGAATATGAAATTAAAATGATTAGAACAATTGCTAGAACTATGATGAAAACATTTTGTGTCGTAATAGCTAGGTATCCCCAAAAAGTAGTTGAATTCTGAGCATGTCCACTTGGGAAACCATAGCCAGACACTTCAATTAGCCCATTAGGTGGTCTTTCAAGCTTTAAAATATCTTTTAGCAAGTTATTTAACCACATGCTGAAAAACAATATTATTACAGTTTTATAACACAGCTTTTTGTTAACAGCTAGATATAAAGTGGTTAAGGCAGCCAAATAAAAATACTTGCTCCCCAGGTACGTTATAAATAGCCAAAAATAAAAAACCCAATTCATCTCATTTCACCACCATTAATTATCGAAATAAGATGGTTAAAGGAAGTGAAGTCGAAAGTTTTTACTTTCATACAGGTTTTTAATGAATTTAGTCAATGTACTAAATGTATATCCATTCTGTTCTCTCTGGTTCCTTTTTGCCTAGCGCTGGCGCAATTTTCTCCCAGAAAAACTTTACAGCAAATGGTATTGCTAAGAACTCTTCCTCGAAAACGTCAAAATTTAATGCGTCCACGTAGATTTCTTGGCTTGTACCGATATTTCCATCTTTATCCATGTCGAAAACGAACTCAGGGTAGTCGTGATTTGCCTTTAATAAAACTTTATATAATTCCAATTCTTTCCGCCTTGGTATTTCTTCTTTTCTGATAATTCCACATCGCATCCAAACCCAGTTGTTGGCCACAAATATGACTACTACATGTTTTCTACCAGAAATTTTATATGGAACTAGGAAAACTTTATCTTTTTCTCTCCATTCAAATTTCAAATTCATGAGTCTTAGATATTTAGCTATTCTTTCTTCTATTCGACCACTTTCCTCCAACACTTTATCCTCTCCTATACTCTTTAATAAATTCAAAAATGATATTACACCTATATAATTGTTTTTTATTGTTTCCCAACTCTTTCTATTGTTATTAGAATTTCAATTATCCACGCATGTCACCCTACACATTCAACTTTACTTTTAACAAGATAACGTTTTCACGTTTTAGCTGTGATAACCCTTTAGAGAGACTCTGAACCCTGCTTTCCTTTTTAAATCACCATTGGGTAATTTCCTTTTCCATTTTTTGACTGTTAACAATTATTAAATGTAAAATGAGTTTAAAGTAACAGATGCAAGGGTTATAATATGAGGTGGTTATATGTCCGTGAGCGAGGTTTCTCTTGATATAGACTCGAAGGATGTAACTGAAAAGATCGTCTCATTCATTAGGGATAAGGTTGAGGAAGCAAGTGCTAGCGGAGTCGTTATTGGTTTAAGTGGTGGAGTGGATAGTTCAACAGTGGCTTTTCTATCGGTTAAAGCTCTAGGACCTGAAAAAGTTTTAGGTTTAATAATGCCCACCGATGTCACACGAAAAGAGGACATTGAAGACGCTGTAAATGTCGCTGAACTTTTAAAAATAAAATATGAAATAATAAATCTCTCTCCGGTTCTCAAATCATTTAAAGAAGTTTTGAAGAAATGCGAACATTTTAGCGAGGAAAATATTGTGGCTTTTGGTAATATTCATGCACGCGTAAGAATGATCCTTCTTTATTATCACGCAAATATACTTAATCGCATAGTAGCTGGCACTGGCAATAAATCTGAACTTTTAATTGGATACTTTACAAAATATGGCGACGGTGGTGTAGATATCTTACCCATAGGTGATCTCTACAAGACCCAAGTAAGACAACTAGCTAGATACTTAGGTGTCCCAGAAAAAATAGTCCTGAAAACACCTTCAGCAGGTCTTTGGGAGGGGCAAACAGACGAAGGGGAGATTGGTATAACCTATGATACGCTTGACAAGATATTGCATGGATTAGTTGATTTAAAGATGGATCCCAAAGTTTTGTCGGAGACCCTAAAAATACCTGTTGAAACCGTGGAAAGAGTTAAGGAAATGATATTAAAAAGCGAACATAAAAGAAATGTCCCTCCAATAGCTAAAATAGTTTACAAAAAATGAAATGCCCCCTTTTTCTCTAATGATATTACATTTTGATATTATAGTTTTCTCAGGTTAGTATTCGTGTGGAAGCGGGATGTATGCTAGCTGCGTCATCATGGCATTGTTAAACTTCTCGATATTAATCAATGGAGATATTACTGCTAATCATATTATTAAACACGTAACAACTCGTTGTTGCCATGCACCCCCCACCATAGTTGGGTATAAACTCTGAATTAAAAGAAGTTCTTCTAAGTGATTTCATATTTATTGAACATTCATTAAGCTTTTTGTGGTAAATTGAAGCTTATAAACTGGTTAAACCACAAAAATAATCTAATTCCTTTTCTTTTGAAATTTGTTTTTTCAACCATTAAACAACTCATTCACCTTTGTGACTCAATATCGGTTATGACTGCGACTCATATTGGAACCCCAACAACACATGACCACCACCCCTATAGTGGGGTAACATATAGTTTGAGGCCGCGACCCTCAGTCACAACATATGGTCATATCGTCATAGCATGGGCCATAAACCATAAAATTTAAAAAGAAGAAATAACATAAGCAATATCTGAGATATATGAAATATCTCAAAACCAACATACATGTAAGGGAGGAAAGAATAAATGCCAAAAGAAAGTATCTTCCCATTAACCCCAATTGAAAGATTAATCAAGAAGGGCGGCGCAGAAAGAGTATCAGCAAGCGCAACACGAACACTCAGAGAAATACTCGAAGACATGGCTCTTAACATTGCAAACGTTGCAAGAGACCTAGCAGAGCATGCAGGAAGAAAGACCGTAACAGCAGAAGACATCAAATTAGCATACAAACAATTAAAATAAAAACATCAAAACATCAATTTTTATTTTTGTAAGAACTCTTTCTTAATATCCTCTAATATTCTTTCTGCTATTCTGGTGGCCCTTTCCGAGATTTCATTCTTTTCACTTATAATTTCCTTTGCTTCCTTTTGGTTGATCTCAATAAGTATAATTTTTTCTTTCATTTTTTCTAGGAGTCTTGTGTACTTTTCTCCTGAAGTTCCTCTGGGAACCACAAGTACACCTTTGTCCATTAAGTTTGAAACGACAGCATTTTCTAACCTTTTAAGTGCATAGTACGCTGCAACGCCTCCACTTTTATCCCAATTTTTTATGTTTGGAATCTCAAAACCTACAACAGCTTTATTGCTATTTTTAGATATTTCCATTAGAGCGGCCAATTGTTGCTGTTTTTCTCCAACCCTGTAGGAATAGGCTATTTTTAGGCTGGCGGTTAGTCCCATGGTTTCAGCCACATGCGACATCGCTAAACAAAGTGAGTCAACCAAAATGATAGGAGTTACCTTTATTTCTTCTTTTTCTTCCCTTTTCTCTTCTTCTATTTTCAATTCTTCTTTAAGTTTTCTCCTAAGCTGTTTAATTACTCCTCTCGGATTACCCTTGGTTACTTCATATATTTTTTCAAATTCTTCTTCTTTGAGTGGAAAGTGGGGATCGTCTGGGAGAGCTAGGTTAAATTGTTCCCAGTAAAGCTTCATATGTTCAACGTAAAATTTTTTAATGTCATTAATACTGAAAGGTTTGAGATAGGCTGGTAATTCCATTCTAGAACTTAATGAAGCATCCATGATTCTCATGAGTTGTTCCCAGGTTTCTGGAAGAGAGGTAATGATGAAACAACAATTTTTTAACTCGTTGTATAGCTTTTTCATAGTTTCTAAAATTTGTCTCTCCGCTTCTTCACCCCATATTCTTAAAGGAGTTTCCATTTCGTCAAAATAGAAAAGAACAACCTTATCTGCGTTATCTAGTAGAATTTTTAGTGCAGCAAAACATGTTTCATCATCATCTAATATTCTTCTGACTCCAAGCTTTTCAAGATCTTCTTCATCAAGTGTTTCGCTTAATAACCATCGTTCAGCAATATTTCTGAGAGCAAAATTTGTAGCATAAATCAATAGTACTTTTACAATATCGCTAGCAACTCCCGAATATGTTTGATGGACCGAAAATTCCTTTTTTCTTCTCCCAAAAACTGAAAGAAAACTTTTCTTCTCGGTCGATCCGTATGTTTCTAAAAGTCTGTTAGCTGCATTTTCTATCAATGTGATGCCAGCAACATCCATTAGACACGTGTATAGATGTAAGATTGTACGTAACGGGTTTGGTGGACTTGGAACATATACTGCGATGAAATTATGTGTTTTTTCTTTTTCTTTTAACGCCCAGTAAAGGTGTGTTTTACCCATGCCCGCTTCGCCTAGCACAGGAACTATTCTAGGGGTATTATCAATCCTAACGAGTTCAATAGCTTCTAGAATAGCTTCCTCTACATCTTTTCTCGGTTCACAGATGTCTACCTCATCTGGCATGTCTCCTCTCGAAACATATCTTTGAAAAGGCAGCGGATTTTCCCGTAAGATATCAAAATACTCCTGGTGAACCATTAAGCTACACCTATTTCTAACTCTTATTCCTAGTAAAGAATTGGGAAAAGATTTATAACAGTGCGTGATACCTCCACAACACTTAACGTTTAAAATGCATTATTAAAAGTCGACAATTTCTTCAAATATATCCTTCTCTACTAGCGTTCTCCCACCTCTACTCCGTAAATATTTAATTATTTCACTGATTTTCTCTTCTACTTTTCTTAAACTTTCAAACCAGTCAGAACAAAAAATAACTTTATTTTCGCGAACTACTTTCTCAAATTTTAAGATTAATGCCGAGGCATATGAAAGAAGAGTCAGAGGGCCTTCAACCGAGACTTTAAAGAGAAAAAGGTAAGCGCCGCTTTTAGCATCTCTGAACTGATTTACTCTAATTATGTATGACAATTTATTTACCAACTGTTTCTTTTCTGATTTTTTCAAGGAAATTTTCTAATTTTTCGGCAGCATCTAAAGCTAAAACTATTTTTCTTCTATGGTTTTCATCTAAAAGAGTATATAATCGCTTCAACTCTGTTTTAAGTGTAGAAAGTAAATTAAAAATTTCAAGGAAACTTCTATAAACAAATAACTCTTCTTCTTCCAATATTAACCCTCCACCACAACAGTATAGTGGGTTCGAAACTTATTAATTAGCTCATAATATCACCATTCTACATCTATATATAAAGTTAAGTTTGTTTCATCAATTCATCACTAATGCTAAGAATTGATAAATTTTAGGTTGAGATTTTTTTCTCCAGTAATTCAATCGCTTTCTTTACTTTTTCTTTTGCTTCTTCAGGAACCTCGGAGAAAGCTGATATCCAAACCCTTATCTTTCCAACTTCAGGCATAGATTTTATGTAGACACCTGGAACTTCACGCATAACCTCGTCGATGAAGGGAGAAAGAGTAGTTTCATCTATCGCTGAAACCTCAAAAATCTCTTCGTAGAAAGCTGCTTTAACCCTTTCTTTAAGCCAAGGTACAACTTCATTTTCAAAAATCCATTTCAATTCTCTTGGAACACCCGGTAAGGAAATAACAACACAGTTGTCAGCTTCTAAAAGTACTCCTGGAGCACCACCCACACGATTATCCAACGGTTTAGCACCTTCAGGTAATATAGCCATTTTCTTACGAGGCTCAGTTATTTCAGGGGATTTAACGTACCCCTTTTCGTAAAAATAGCGATATTGTCTCTTAATAATTTTTAAGGCATCTATGTTAAGTGCAAGTTTAAGGTTGAAGGCTTTTGCAACTCCTCGTAATGTTTTATCGTCATGTGTTGGTCCCAATCCACCACTAGTGATAATTAGATCACATCCATCTTCTATCATTCTTCTTATAGCTTTAGAAATTTCATCTATTTCATCTCTAATGGTCATAAACTCTTTAACGTGTACACCAAATGCTCTAAGCATCTTTGCAAGCCAGTTGCCATTTGTATCTAAAACAATTCCGTCTACTATTTCGTTGCCAATAATGAGTATTCCAGCTGTTAAATTCTTCATCTCGATCTAGCCCTCCTTTGAATAGCAAATACACTAAACACTATGAAAAGAAACAGAGCCATTAGGAGTGACGGGAAAAGTCTAGATAGCTTATCTACAAGTATCATTATGTTTTCAGGCTTATAGAACTCATATTGAATAAACTTCATATAAACAAGTATGAAACCATAGACTATGAAAAACGGCCAAGCCACGTATCCCCCCGCTAAGAGGAGAATTAGTACAAGTACTCCCAAGCGGCTTTTTACAGGCTCTAAAACTTCATGTGGAAGTTTTTTGTCAACATCGTATTGAAAATAATAGGATAAGAGAAAGGGCGGCAAATCAAACCTAATAAGTGCATCCAACTGAAGGCCGGTCTGAATTGGCAATAATAAAAGGCAAATAGCTGATCCGTAGAGGAGTATTAAATCAAAAAGTTCTCGCGGCGGAAAAATTAATGGTAAGGTTACGGTAACCGCGTAAAGTGGAACTATGACCATTAAAAACGTAAAGACGTGGAGAGCAATATATTTAATTAATTTCATTAAGTTAAACATTGCTTGCCACCAGTTATATTCATTAGTATCAAAGTTATCTTTGGTGTCTAGACGCTTCTAAAGCTAATTTAAGTACCTCTATTCCTTCGTTAAGGGTAACAGGGATTTCCTTTGCATAAAGGAATACTTCTAACTCTCTTTTTAATGGTTCATGTACTTTAAATGGCTTATAAGTTTCTTCTCTTCCCGCGCCGAGGAACTCAGCTACCTCATTTTTAAGGATTCTTAGCTCTTGTGATAAAAAGTCTATTTCAATAATACCTTCGCTTCCATAGACTCTTAGCTTTCTTTCCTTTGATGGAGTGAGCCAGTTTGCTTCTATTAAACATTTAACTCCATTGTCAAATTCTAAAATTACTATTGCTGCGTCTTCAAATTTATCATTGGTAAAGTAGCTAACCATGCTATCCATTCTTTTAACTGAACCAAAAAGATTGCGTAGTATGTACATATCGTGAAAGGCTAAATCCATGATAACACCTATGTTCCAAAATCTTCTAGGAAATCTACCTATTCTCCTAGCGCTTGCCATGAGCGGTTTCCCAATAAATGGTAAGCCTTTCTTAAGTCTTTCAAAAGCAGGATTAAAAAGCTCTATAAAGCCTGGCATTATCCTAACATTGCCGTAAGTAAGTAGTTTTTCAACGTCCTCTACACGTGTGCCTAAGGGTTTTTCCATTAGAACATCTATTCCATGTTTTACAAAGTCCTCCGCTATCCTCGGAATATATTTCGGTGGAACCACTATGCTGACAGCATCTAAGTCCTCATTTTTTATCATATCTTTGTAATTCACGTACCAGTTAACGTCGTATTTTTCTCCAAGAGTTTTAGCTTTTTCAGCATCTATATCCGATACAGCAGTTAAATTCGAAATTTCTTTATAGACGCGGCAATGTGCAGAGCCGAACCAGCCGCATCCAACAACACCTGTACTCTTCTTTGAACCCATCAATTGTTCCTCCGGTTACTTCCGAAACGATAGTTCACTTATCTAATTAACTTTATTGCGGCATATCCTACAACTTGACTATAGTCATGTATAATGTCGCCTGATGTGGCATATTTAATTAAAACTCCTTCTTTGGCACCTAAGAGTTTGGAAGCAACTATGGCCGAAGCAACAACACCATAACCACACATAGAAACCCTATATTTGCTCACAGTTTCAAATAAAGCTTCTTCATCAAGCTTTGTTATAGCCTCAATCGCCTTGCTATCCTTCTTAGACGCGGATTCCTGTGGTTCGTAGTGAGTAAAGTCGGTGCTAGCAATAATTACTCCGTCAACACCTTGCAAAGCCGAAGCAATTGCTTGACCTAAATCTTTGCTTACCGAGAGCGTTTGAAGATTTATGCAAATTGGAACAAATTCAAAGGATCCATAGACATATTGGAGAAATGGAATCTGGACCTCTAAACTATGCTCAAACATGTGGCCGCTATCATCTTCCTCAGCATACTTGCATTTCTCAACTATTTTACGAGCTATTTCTTCATTTATTTTAACCGTTCCAAGAGGAGTTTCCCAAGCGCCCTCAACCATCACGGAGATGGAAGCACCTAAACCTCTATGATTGGGTCCTATAACGATGAACAATTCGGGCTTACCGTCTTGTGCAAGCTGATAAAAACCGTTAGCTGCTACGGGACCACTATACATGTAACCTGCGTGAGGTGAAACCAAAGTTACAATTTTTCGTTCACCGTTTTCATTAACTTCAGGAAGTTTTCCTGGCCCTAGTTCATGTTTAAAGCACCATTCAAGCCTCTTTAATAAGCTGTTTCTGTCTCCTTCGTAAAAGGTTCCAGCGACGTATGGTTTTCTAATTTTCAACTTTATTCCTCCTTTAATCCTTCACCTAAATATTCACCTTCATAACCTTTTTCTACTTTTTCCGACTTAATAAAAATAATCTGACCAATTCTAGCATTTTTACTAAGCTTTACTCCGAAGGGATTAAATACTACAAGTAATCCTACACCTCTTCCTTTATAACCTGAATCATAAAGAGCTGTGTGTAATGTTGCCCCCATTCTAAGCAGTGAGGATCTGGGAAGCACTAAGGCTACGCAGTCTAAAGGAATTTCAACGCTTTCTCTATAACGTACTAAATAAACACCAGGCTTTAAACTATACCATTCATCTTCCGGTCTTAACAGTTCCGTTCCAGGTATTTTTCTACGAGAATTATCAAAATCAAGTATGCCCTCTTCGCAAAACTGATATATTTCACCCACAGTAAGATCTACACCATTTACCTGTTCCTGTAAATTTAAATCCACAAAACCGTAAACATATTTTTTCGCTTTTTCCCCCTTTATAACCGTCAATCAATATTCCTCCACATACTCTACTTTAAATAAGCAATCAGAGCAATCTTTTCTCCTTCTTAAAAACATTGATATTCATAAAATACTGCAAAACATAGAGGAAAAGAATAATAAAAAGTTGTTGACTTTACGCGTTTAGGTCATTGATAATCCTTCTGGCTCCGTTTCTTTTTCAAGTGTCTTCTTTCCAAATCTAAGTCTAGCTACTAACACTTTTTCGGAAGAGTAGAACCAAGCTGCAATATAGATAAATACAACGGTTTCCACAGCCATGGCGATAATTCCTATAATAACTGAGAAATAGTTTCCGCTAAGTATTTGAAACCCTGCAATCATCGGGTTTGTGAAAGGTATCAGTAAAAATGCCATAAGAAGCTCCTTCCCTATGCCTCCCATTATCATAAATACTGATATCATTCCCAGTATAATCATTGGTAGAAATATAAACGAGAGAAGAGCTTGGGCAGATCTTACATCTTCCGCGAACGCTGCAATTACAACCGTTATTGAAAGACATGCAAGCAGTGCAAGAAAAACTGTTACACCTAAAAGTATATATCCCTGAGTTGGTATCATGAGCCCAAGTTCTGCTAACTGCTCTGAACTTATAGGCAGTTCTTCAGTTGCCCCCATTATGGATGACATGTAGAAATTAAATCCTAACATGTATCCGATTGCACCTACGATTGAAATAATTATTGATCCAGTTAATTTTCCTACTAAGATTGTTGTTCTCTTAACTGGAAGCGACAATAATGTTTCAAGAGTTTTTTGCTCTTTTTCAGAGGCAACAGAAATTGCAGCAAACTGCACTGCTATCATCAACAAAAACATCACAGTAAGTGGTAGCATGAAGGCTTGAGAAAACATGAATCCTGCAATAGCTTCGGGAGGTACTCCCCTTATTTCTTTCCCCTTATAAACTGTGGTCGGGGAAGACATAACTGGATTGGTGACGAAATTAGGATCAGCATTTGGATCTATACTAAGTATTAAGTAGTTAGCAAGAACCTGTTTTATAGTGTTGATTACCATGTTTACTCGTGCGCTGCTTGCGGCTTCTCCGAATCCAATAGATCTTAGAACCATATAGACTTCTATGATCGCAGTTTTTTGGTTTGTTATACATTCACTAAAGTTTTCAGGTATAATGAGGAGAGCTGATATCGACTCATTTTCCACTAAATATTCTAATGCAGCATCTTTAGAGGAAATGTTGTAATCGTTTAAATAGATGATAGTTATGTTACTTTGTTTAAAGATTGCCATGAGACTAGGATCTTTAAACATTTGTTCCGCTAATGTTCCGTTGTCTAAGTTTAATACAGCTATATTTGTTGTTTGCACTTGTTTTGTAGATGATTCGATCATTGCACGCATTCCAAGTCCTAAAGCTGGAAACATTATGAGTGGAACAAGAATCGTTCCAAGAAACAGACGGGGGTCACGAAGTATTTCTTTAACTTCTTTCTTAACAATCGTTAGTAAAGCTTTAACCATGTTTGCTCACCACCATAGCAAAAACTTCTTCCAGATTTAACGCACCATAATGGTCTTTTAGTTGAAGAGGATTACCTTCAACTAAAATTTTCCCCCTATTTATGAGTGCTATTCTATTACAAAGATATTCTACTTCTAACATGTTATGGCTTGAAAGCAAAACAGCGATTCCATATTTTTGAGCATACTCCTTCACGATTTTCCTAACGTGAACAGCGTGAATTACATCTAATCCAGCTGTTGGTTCATCTAAAATTGCAACCTTTGGTTTCACCATAAGGGCTCGAGCAACAAGCAACCTTCGTTTCATACCTTTACTATAGGTTTTAATTTTATCAGACAACCTTTTACCGAGACCAGAAATCCTAGCAGCTTCATTAACAAGTTCCTTTACTTCTTCTCCCGTTTCTGCAACGAACGATGCCATGAATTCAAGGTATTCACGACCAGTAAGCTGATTATAAGCTCCTGCTTCCTCCGGAAGATAACTTATTATCTTACGTACCTCCTCAGCCTCTTTAACAACATCGTGACCAAATATTTTAGCTGTTCCAGAAGTTGGTCGTAGCAAAGTTGCAAGAATTCTTAGTGTAGTGGTTTTTCCTGCGCCATTAGGACCTATGAGCCCGTAGATCTCACCAGGTTGAACAGTAAAAGAAATTCCATTAACCGCGCGAATTTTCCCAAAAACCTTTACAAGATCGTTAACTTCTACTGCCACGTTCATATTAACACCTCTGAAAGTATAGAAATAAAATATTGAACGATTAATAAGTTTATTGTCGTAAGTCGACATTACATATTAAGCTGTAAGGGAAAGAAAATTCAATTCCCTTTTTAATAATCAATAAAGTAAAACTTAGTAAATGTTTCTTGAGCAATTAATATTTCAAGCGTATAAAGTTCACTCTACAAATGGTGTATTAAATACATAAAATGTTTAATTTCGTTTTCCTAATATAGGTAAAAGTTTATTTTAATGTACGATGTTTTATTGTATGGAGGTAAAGTTTATGGAAATTGAACTTCATGAAAGATATGCTGAAATGACTGCTTCCGTGTTTGATGCTGAAATCGAGCATGCAGATCTTCCCAAAAAAATAGGAAAAATAAATGGCACAGAAATTTTCATAGCTAGAGGGAGACCAAAAGAAATCGAAGACATGAAAAAATTTGAAATTGAAGAAGCATGTTGTCCCTATGCAGATAGGCTTGGAGATGTTATAAAATCTCTTTTTGAAGATTTCCCTAACTTAAAATCCTATAAAACTGTTGTTGTTATCCTTGAGCCTGAACATATATCTTATGAAACTGAAAAAGGTTTTACCAGACGGACTCACAGATTTGTGATAAAAGTCCAAGAAGTCAGAGTTAAATAACTCTAAAATCGGCAATACACGAATTTCCCTTCTTTTCTTTCTTTTCATAAATTCTGCCATGTAAACCTTCCAGCTTTTAGATACATTTATAAATCACTTACTTCATATCTACCTCCACTTTTAAGAGAGCCGTGGTGAAAGATTTGCTTAATACTATATGTGTAATCAGAGAGGAAACGAAGATTGACGATTGTGTAAAAAGGGAATACAAGGTTTACGATGAGTATGAAATAAGTGTAGTTGGATATGCTGCAGTGATAGTAGAGGAAAACGTCGTTCATATAGGTGTTATAAATGTAAGTAGAGATTATAGAGGTCACGGGATTGGTACAGCTATCCTCTTGTCTATTCTAGAAGATTTTAGCGACAAAAAAATAGAGGTTGAGACATTCAATTACCTTGTACCTTGGTATGAGAAGCATGGCTTTAAACTTCTTAGTGAGAGCGGGAATATTTTTCATCTAGTACATTTACCAAGTTTATAATCTTAGAACAACTATTTTTGTTTTTTCTGGCAAAGTTTCTCTAGTCACCTCGTATTCTGATGAACCAACTCTTTCCACGTTCTCCTTGCCCTCCAGAAATGGCTCAACACCAGAAATGGGTAGGCTTAAACCACCTATTTTGAAATGCATCGGTATGACAATCTTAGGCTTTAACATATCAACAATTTGTGTAGCACCTTTCGCATCAATCGTATATGTTCCTCCAACAGGGATAAAAAGTACATCTACATCTCCGATTCTCTCTACTTGATCCGAAGTCAAGATATGACCGAGGTCACCTAAATGACAGAACTTAATGCCATCTACTTCAAAGACGTAAATTACATTACCGCCTCTCTCCCTACCTCTACTTTCATCGTGATAAGAGTAGACCCCTCTAATCTTAACACCTTTTTCCTCCCATTCTCCGCTTTTTTCCTTAAGTATGGTGGCGTCCTCCTTAGCAACAAATTTAACCCCGCTAGCATGGTCGAAGTGCCCATGACTTATTAACACGATATCCGCCGCTGACTTTGGTGCATGTAGACCTATAGAGGATCCATCATGAGGATCCGTAACAACAGTAACATTCTTGCCCCTTATTTCGAAGCATGCATGACCTAACCATTTTATCTTAACCATGTTCCAATCCTCCCAACCTAGTTCTATGTACACCCTAATGAATTTCTCCTATACAACTAATATTAGTGTTGTGGAGTATTCAAACACTGCCTTTTAACTTCACATTTTATTCGTTTAGTACTCCCGATGTTTTTAATCATAAAATATGCTGTAACTGACTTAAAGTAACGCTTATGATTAGCTGATCTAACTTATTATCAAATACGTTGTCTGTTAGTTTGAAATAAGATGTATAGCTTAGTTTTGTAATGTCGATTGGTTATGTTATAAGGTTGATAATCGGAAAAATTAAATTGCACGAAATATTACTACTTTAATGGAGGTGCAATATTTGACTTTTGATATAGAGAGACGAAGCGAACAAGGAGGGTCTTCAATTACAAAAGAAAGTGAACCTGTAATTCCCGCTGCTTTTAAAAGTGCCCTAGAAAACTTATCATCGTTTAAAGGCGTTGAAGGAGTACTTGCAGTTGATAATGAAGGTTTCCCATTACAATCCACATTAAAGATAGAAAAAGCTGAAGCTTTATCAGCATTTATCAAAAGTTTTGCAACTCAGATAGAAAAACTTTCAGAGGAATTAGATCTGGGTGATGTAAGATTTGTTACCATAGACGCAGAAATAAATGGGCAAAACAAAGAAATACTCTTAGCTTTGGAAAAAGACATGTATCTATGTGTCCTCAGAAGTAAAGCTGAAGAAAGATAAAACCGATTAAAACTTATACAATTTCTTTAAAATTATCTCTCTGGCACATATCATGAATGCTTTAGCCACTTCTTTCCCCCTGATTGCAACAGTTTCAACAACAGGGAAATCTTCTATGTCAAGAATCCTTATGAGTTCTCTTTTCGACATAGCATCCCATACATCTTGCTTATTCAACATGAATACAATAGGTATTTCTTTTCCCAACTTGTCTCCGAGAATCTCTTTTATTTCCTTTAGACACTCTATATTGTCACGTAGTCTTCGCCTAGAACTATCAACTACAAAAACTATACCATCGACAGCGATCGTACCATCTTTGTCCCTAAGTAACGCCTGCCTAACAACACGATGTCTACGTGCACCAGCGACAGTAAAAACATCGAAAATCACATTTTCAGTTGTACTAATTGGCAGGTAATCGAAGAACATTGTGCGACCATCAGGACTCTTCAATTCATGGAGTTTTCCCTTTTTCAATCCTTTGACATTTGTATAAAGCCATCTTAAAGCAGTTGTTTTTCCACCCAATGTGGGGCCATAATAAACTATTTTGAAATGGATTCTCCCCTTACTGTCTATTTTCAATCTTCACACCATCTGTATGCAAATGTTAACTTAATTCAGCTCAACAAGAGCACATCCAACTATGATGATGTTATGTTGTCATACATATTTTGTCATGATTATTCTTGCCCAATAATTTAAAAATTTACTTAAAATCGTTAACAACAAAATCTTCTAGAAGCATTTATTCACCCTATTAAAAATAAAAATTTCCAATAAATCCAACCCTTACGAAATAGAGACATGTTTTAGACAAATTAAGATTTATAAACAACGTTGCTGAAAATATAATTACCTAATATAGCTAAGAACGTTACAACGATGCTAATCTTACAATACAAACAGTTAATTATAATTTAAAACGTAATTAGAAGGGGATGAAAATTCCCTACGGTCTCTTCATTATCGAATGGGACAGAGTTAAAGGCGCCAAATTAAGCCATAAAGTACCCATAAGCGCTCCGATAGACAATTTGATTGCAGAGAGAATCATGTTGATGGGAAGCAGTCTCAAGTCCCACGATCCAACGTTACTCCAAATAAATAATCTACAAGTGTTAGCATGTTTCGAAGGAGAGGGCACATCTAGAAAATGTCTCGGAGCCATATTAACGTACGAGGAGACAACAAAACTCGATAAACTTAAAAGAGAAATCAAAATATTAGCTGAAAAAGTGTTTTCAACCTCGAATACGGAAAAAGAACTAAAGAAGTTCCTTAAAAAATTAAAAAATATATAAGGTTTTAGCTTTTCACATCCTCTTTATATTCAAAAGATGCATATTAGTCTTCTTTTCCCTCCTCTGATTCTTCTCTTTCTTCTCTTTCTACTTTTTCCTCCGTTTCCTCTATTTCTTCTTTCTCTTCTTCTATTAGTCGTTTTAACTCCCTTGGCGCCTCTATACCTGTTAATGTTTCAATAGTTTCAGTAACTTCCTTTAGTGTTTCTTCTCCTGCTTCAACTAGCTCCTCCGAGACTTCTTCTACTTCTGGAACTTCCACCTCTACCTCCGGTTTCTCTAAGAATGACGGAGGTACTATGGTGCCATAGTCTCTTCTAATTAGGTCACGTACGATTTCCTCTCTCTCACGTACTTTTCCGAATTTCGGAGACTTACCTCTCATTAGCCTCTTAGAAATGCTACGTGTAAGTCGTACAAACGCTGGGAATCTAAAGTAGAAATACCATGAAGCAGCAAGAGCAAAAATGCCTGCAACAACCCCTGAACCAGTTAAAATCCCTGTAAGCATTACCTTACTAACAGGCGGAACTTTATATTCAACAGCAAGGTATATGGTTTCTCTTATGGCTTTATAACGGTATTTTGAGATTACTAATGTCAATTGATAGGTTTCTCCCGGTTTGAAATCCCTAGTATCTATCTTTAGAGTGTAGTTCCCTCCACCAATCTCATGAAAAACTAGTTCTGTACCGTTTGGAAGTACTAGGTAAACTATTGCGCCTTCTATTCCTGTTTGGTGAAGCGTATCGAAATATGTAACTGTTATGTTAAAAACAGCCCCCTCTTCAACACGTATCAATGTACCAGTAATATTTCCTTCGCTAACATAAATGAAATAACATGTTGGAACTGGTAGTACTTGAATTGATGTTACAACCTCTATTTTCTGGTACATAGGTTTTCTAGCAATTATGTAAAGTGTATAGTTTCCGATATCCATCACTGATGTCACATTTAATGTGATTGTATAATTTCCATCATGGTTTAAGTCCTCCATATTTAACCATTCACCCAACCATTCAACATATACTTGCACATTTGCATCAGTAACCGGGGATCCATTGTAAAGTTCGTATTTAAACCAAACTGTAAAGTTTTCTGGGTAACCGACATAGACGTAACTCTTAAGTCCTCCTACAAGATACTTTGTTTTGTAGACAAAATAAAATTTGATTGAAATGTTTCTTGTTTCGTAAAATGGCTTGTAAGCGTTTAATGTAATAGTGTAATACCCAGCACTCAAACCCGATGTATTGAAACTAACTAAATAATGTCCACCTTCCTTATATGTGACATTTAGTAGTCTCGTACTCCAAGTCCCACCAGCAGTTACTGTTGCGTTTGCAATCCCAATTTTTGCATCTACTCTCTCATAATACAAATCTACAGTTAAGTTTTCACCTATAAGTACGGGAATACCATATTCTGGAGCCTGAGGCGAGCTGAGAACAGTTCTATAGTAAACATCTAAAATAAAAGTGACACTTGCTGCGTCATAATACTGTTTTTGAGCAGTAACGGTAATAAAGAACCGTCCATTCCCACCAAGTTCCGAAGTATTTAACACGATTTCGTATTCACCTGTTTTGAGATCAGTAAAAACTTTTTCTCCACTTGTCCAATTACATTTTACTGTTGCGCCTCTCAGCAATTTCCCAGGATGATCCTCGTCATGAAATCTAACAGTTAAAAGAACTAAATCACCGTAATATGCCTTAGCCTTCAACGATGATCTAGCTTCAGGGGGATTCCAAATGGAAAGAGATGTTCTATGAATTACTGAAAAATGTCTTTGCAAATCTCCAGCCTCAACTTCACTATTCCAACGAACCTCAACCGTATAAAGATCCCCAGTAGTATTGGTACCGCCAATAGTAATATTCTGAGAGATCACATAACCATTTGCATCCGGAGTAACTAAAGATGTAAACCAAACAGTACCGTTAGAGAAATATATAGTGATATTAGCAGCGTACAACGTTACATCTGATGGAGGGAGTCCTGAGGTATTAAGAATTCTAGCTACAACTCTAGTAGTGTTAAATGGTCTAAACATCGTTGAATTTTCCCATTTGTTAGTTGCTGCATTGTAAACCTGCGTCCAAACCTCATAAACGTAATTCGGTGACTTTGCTTTAATAATCCAATAGCCATCAGGCGTGTCGCTGATTAAGTAAACTGGAACTTCAATATACCTATCTCCAGGTTTTCCACCTGTACAATTCATAATACGGTTCTTAGTGGGGGTTGTCGGTTCAGCTACAAAGGTAATATTCCAGTCATAGGGGATACTTAAATTGAACTTATATTTTCCGTAATAACTTGGGACATGAACATAAACATAAAAGTCCCACTGAGTAAAGGTTCCATTAAAAACAGCTAGATTCTTGCCCTTAGCTGCTAGGTTCATGTCATAAAGAGTTTTATCGACTTTCTTTATGTAAAGCGCCAGATTCGTTTTGAATGTAACGTAGATATCGTCATCAATACCGATACCTGGAGTTGGGAACCAAGTAAAATTAGCTTCAACTGGTGATGTAACCCACGTATCCATCTCTGTGACTGTTCCATTTCCATAGCCTAGATCAGCTACATCTAGGTGATTCATTTTCAGATTTACATCTGAGGGTTTAACCCTAGATGCAACAAAGACCTTAACATTATCGACTTTCACCCTAGGTTTGATATCTGGACTATACCAAATAGAATGAGGAGGAAGAAATTCTAAAGCTACTCGAATATTCGTATTTGTAGCGTTTATCAGCGATTTATCAATAGCTACTAATCCGCTTGAATGCCATATGTTTAAATCATATGAAGCAAGGCCTACTCGCCAAACACGTACATTATTAATATAAACTGTTAAACCGAAACCTAGAGTAGTGTTCCAAACACCTGAAGCGCTGCTTATATTAAATTGTAGAGTTAATCCAGCCCAAACTATTTCTCCTACATTACCTCCACGTATAGAAAAGTTTTGTTCAAACCATACAGCATCTTTTGGATCATAGGCACCGCCAACACCATCTTCACCAAGCAATATGCAATCATCACCTGTTCCATGCCCATCATCAAGCCACTCGGCATAGAACGTATTTGCATGTCCAGGGCCGTCATACGTCCCATTTACCCAAGGATCTGCAGTATTTTCAAAGCCAGTATTATTTACCCACGTCCTATTCTCGGTTAGCTCATATACGTAAACAGCGAGTTGATATCCTGTCCAATTTTCTGGTAATATCATTTCTGCGGTGTCCCATGTTGTAATGTTTGCAGTTGAATTATAGTATAAGGTGATTTCTTGGCTTTCATTCACCCCTTGAGCCCACTTCATAACAGTTAATGGAGATGTTACATTGGAAAAATCGCTAGATGAAGGATTATTATTCTCTAAACTAGTTTCAGCAGCTGCACTCCCTATTTTTCCATTTAGAGACTGCAGTAAAATAAGAATTATAAGTGTTATAAGTAAAATTTTTCCAACTTTTAAATTCGACTTTTCTTTCATTTTATTCACTCTCTAACCCTATTTCTTTAAATAGCTCACGAATTCTTCTAATTGAAGCTGTTGGAGTTATTCTTATTCCATGTAGTCTCATGTACATTTCACCTAAAAGTTCTAAGTGCCTCCTAGCAACATCTCGCGGGATTTCACCCTCAATAACCCTGCGTTGAAGCTTATCCACAAGATACTCTGGGAAAAACACCTTAAAAGTCACATCGCTTTTAAGCGTTACGTATTCTTCCCCATCAACTTCATAAAATGAAATAACATCTAACAGTTCCATTCTCCGCAGAAGATCTCTTGCATCGTTTTCGTCTATATGAGCCTTTTCAGCTAGCTCATCGACTTTACCCACGTTTTCCCTCAACACTAAAAGGAGCTGGTAAGCCATTCTGTTCAAGAAAAATTTTGCGAGGGATTCATTGTCTTCAGAGTTATCTGCAAATGGGTCATACGATCGGGTGAAAAAGTTTCTAACATCCTCTACATACTGTTTTGATATTTGTGAAGGTAGTTCTCCTAACTCTACAAGTTCCAATATTCTTGCCGGAGGAACCCTATACATAATTGCATCTTGAATTAAAAATACTACGTCTTTTAAAATACTTCCGTCTTGGGTTCTAACGTCTTCAACTATTACAAGGCCGGACCTTTTAAACGGTCTGATAAAAATGTTAACATTGTCTATTGTCCGCCCAGTTTCAAACTCTACTTCTTCCTGAAGCCTTTTAAGAGTGTAAGGTCTTTCAATTAACTTTTTTGTGAGAGCGTATTGTCTGAGGGGGTCAGCAAAAATGTGAAACAACATCTGCTCGTAGGTTAGAGGCGTAGTTGTCTTTAATTCCTCAAAAGTCTTTCTAATAAACTCCTCTGCCTCTTCTCTACCCATAATACTTAGCTGTGAGAAGAGGTTTTCAGCGCTTTGAGGAAGTATCTCAGCGTATTCAAGAGGTTCCTCTGCTTCATCTAAAAGAACAACTAAGCATCTCTGAGGTTCAACTTCTATCCCAGAGAAGTAGCTTACAATTCTTTTATCACCAATTGACATAGACATAAAGCCAGCGGTGCCCCCACCAATCGCATGACTTGTAAAAATCTTCATAGCTTCCGCTCTTGACAAATCAGCATCTATAGGATACTTGTATTCAATTCTCGCCCCCTCTACGGGG
>Ga0190309_1000092_pt1 | contig 30128 bp, 35 predicted proteins | sample 48700767_MG_FD_161656 | JGI IMG/M metagenome (GOLD analysis project Ga0190309, IMG submission 161656) | Hydrothermal vent sediment bacterial communities from Southern Trench, Guaymas Basin, Mexico - 4870-07-6-7_MG | ecosystem: Environmental > Aquatic > Marine > Hydrothermal vents > Sediment ... | reverse complement strand
CGCTGCTAGCGGTTAGAGAAGGATTAGATTTTGAAACCGAACTTAAATCGGATGTAGCCCCGATATGGGAGACGATAGAAGCGGCATTAAACATTGGAGGAATAACAGCAATGAAAGATCCAACAAGGGGGGGACTAGCATCAGCATTAAACGACCTAGCAGAGAAATCAAAGGTTTCCATCTGGATAGATGAAGAATCGATACCTGTTAAGGAGGAAGTTAGAGCAGCTGCTGAAATGCTAGGAATTGATCCTCTTGAAGTTACAAACGAAGGAAAAGCGGTAATCGGGGTAAATGCTGAATATGCTGAGGAAGTCCTAGGAGCAGTAAGAAAAACTAAGTACGGAAAAGACGCGCAGATCATTGGAGAAGTTAAAAAAGAGAAACCTGGGTACGTCTTCCTTAAAACCGTGGTAGGCGGAGTAAGAGTACTTGAAAAACCGTATGGAGAACCGATACCACGAGTATGCTAATTCGATAAACGTAAATGTTGCGAAAACGTAAATAGAATTTTATGATGTTAGTTTAGTATTTCGGAGTCAGATATCACATCATGTAACATTATTTCTTGTTTTTAATGGCTTTAAGCGAGATAAAAGCAAATAAAACAAAAAGATTAAAATAACTATGCTAATATATTAAAAATCTTCCGCAAGTTCATCATTATTAAACCGAGTTGTGCTCTGGCATCTGAACCAGCGAGGGCTATAAGAGACAGGGTAGGCGACGAAGCAATTATAACATAGCCTTCATCACCAACTAAATGGACTTCTTTAACCATACCCTTACCTAATTCCCTACTTAGACTATCTAGTTCTTGAACAATCTTTGCGAGTTTCATTAACGTGGTTTCGCTTGGACTTCTAGAGATAGATTCGGAGGAAATAATATTTCCATCTCTTGAAATGGCAATTATACCTTCAATAGCGGTTATTTCATCCATTAATTTTAAGAGCATTTTTCTGATTCTTTCTACATCATGCATTCTCTTCACTTCCCGTAAATAAGACATATAGTTTATTAGCGGCTAGTTATATTTAAATTAACCCCTTAGTCACTCTTCTTTTAAACATCGGAATTTATTAAAAAATTTTAATTCCCACACTAAGGTTTAAAAGAAAGTTAATATGATATTTTTGTGAGCACAAACGATTAAGGGAAGTAATATGATTAGTCAGAAATGGATAAAAGACACTATAGAAAGACTATCCAGCCACGAAGGAGTCAAAGGAGTCGTAATTACAAGCGCTGAAGGAATACCATTAAGTTCCACGTTAAGTTCTGATGAAACAGAAAAAATAGCAGCATTTGTTACGTCAATTGTTGATAAAGCAAAGAAGATAATTAATGAACTGGGAACAGGTAAACTTAACTTTCTAACAGTTGATGCATCCAAAAAAGAACTACTCATAGCGCCCGAGAAAGATTACATTTTAGTAGTTTTACGATAATGTTAAATTGTTTATTATGAAGGTGTAAATTATGATAGATGTTAAATTATTTGAGAAAATCCTCAGCGACCTCATTAAGAGTGAAAGTGGAATCAGGAAAGTTATTCTTGTGGATAGAACAGGGCTTACAATTGCACATGCATCAAAATTTTCCTATTACCCAGTGGATATAGATGGAATAGGAGCCATTGCAAGTGCTGTCTTTGTTGCAAGTGAGGAACAAGGAAAAAATCTGGATATAGGAGAGTTAATGTTAGTAACCTCGGAATTTGAACAAGGAAAAATCTTTGCTGCAAGCTGCGGGAAAGGAGTATTATGCGTAATAACAGATTCCGATGTTAACATAGGAATGGTGCGACTATTAATGAAAAGGGCAGCCACAGAACTGGAAAAAGTTCTAGACGAATTTCTTTCTGAGCAACCCGCACTACCAGCAACAGAAGAAAAGACGCGTGAGAAGCTAAAGTCAGCATTAGACAAATTAGAAGAATTTTAACACTTTTCTGGAGCGTTAAAGCATTGAAAAAGGACAAAGATGGAAGAGTACATTTCAAAATCGTATTCTGGGGGCCTTCCCTATCAGGAAAAACCACTTCACTTAGATGGATATACAGTAATGTATCAGGGTTATCGAAAGGCGGATTTACCTCTATCGAAGATCCTACTGGAAGAACGTTATACTTTGATTATACACCGTTATCGGCTAGCGGTGATGTAATATTTGATGTTTATACAGTAGCGGGTCAAAAAAGACATAGGCATCAACGAAAAATAATTTTGCAAGGGGTAGACGGTATAATTTTTGTAGCTGACTCAGATCCTTCACAGCTTGATGCAAATGAAGAGAGTATGGAAGAGTTAAAGGAGTTATTAAAAGATCGTCTCGGAACAGAGATTCCACTAGTGATAATGATTAACAAAAGGGATCTGTCAAATGCTGCGGATAAAGAGGAAATTTTAGAGAAACTTGATATTGCAACTATGGATGTACCTATATATGAAACAATCGCAACAAGAGGAATAGGTATAAAAAGGGCTTTCCAAGCAATTGCTAGGGAAGTTTTATTAAGAAAACTCTACAATTTAAAAACCATGACATAAAATATGCAACTTATGTAATTATTAAATTAGTGATCTAAAATAAGCTGCAAGCAAGGTGACAATTATGTCCGAGTCGAGTAGTGAAACCTTAGAAGACGTACTTAAGGATCTTGAAGCTACGGTACCCGATATAGAGGCTGCTGCAATCGTTAGCATAGAAGGACTGCCAATCGCTTCAGCGTTACCCACTGACGTAGATGAAACCCGAGTAGCTGCTATGACAGCAGCTATGTTATCTCTAGGAGAAAGAGCTGCATCAGAGCTAGGAAAAGGAGAACTAGAACAAATATTTGTTAAAGGCAAAGAAGGGTACATAGTTACAATGAGCGCTGGACCAAGCGCCGTGTTAACCGTGACGGCAAGAAAACAAGCAAAACTGGGCTTGATTTTTCACTACATGAAACAAGCGGCAGAAAAAATATCAAAAATGATTTAAGAACAGTATTAATTAAAGCTAGGGGAAACGTATGCGTATACTCGCACCAATATACAAACTTTACGAGTGGTTATTATGGAGGCAAATAAAACAAGGTGAAAAACCAAAACATATCGGTGTAATCCTAGACGGAAATAGGCGTTATGCAAGGCAACTAGGATTAGAAACATGGAATGGACATAAAATAGGTGCTGAAAAAGTAAAAGATTTCTTGGAATGGTGCTGGGAAGCAGGAATAAAGGTTGTAACTCTCTATGTTTTCAGCACAGAAAACTTCAATCGCAGTAAAAGAGAAGTAGAAGAAATAATGAGACTGGCAAAACAAAAATTTGAAGAGGTTCTCACGGATCCTCGAATTCGTAAACATCAAGTTAGAATAAAAGCCATAGGACGGTTGCACCTGTTACCCAAAGATTTACGTGATATCATAAGGAAAGCAGAAGAGGAAACTAAATCGTATAACAAATATTTCTTAAATGTTGCAATAGGATATGGTGGACGTGCCGAAATAGTTGATGCATTCAGAAAAATTGCAAAAATGGTAGCAGAAGGGAAACTCAATCCTGAATTAATAGATGAAAATCTTGTCGAAAAACATTTATACACTGCAGGTTTACCAGATCCAGATCTTATTATCCGTACATCTGGTGAAGAAAGACTTTCAGGTTTTCTTCTTTGGCAGTCAGCGTATTCCGAATTCTATTTCCTAGATGTTTATTGGCCTGCAATTAGAAAAATAGATTTATGGCGTGCTATAAGAACCTATCAGCAACGACAACGACGATTTGGACGGTGACGTTCACTTATCCAAATTATACATTTTCTTCCTTAACTAAGATGATGTCTTCGACTGCGTTGAGCCAGCGATATGGTATTAATATCCTCTGTTTACCGTTAGACGACTTAGTACTTACATCGATTTTCGCGACTTCTTTTTTTCTTAAATCAACTACAACGTCGACAACTGTTCCAATATACTTACCTAGAATACTATATACTTTTTTACCGAGAAGGAATGTAAGTTTCATATAATATCCTCCTAGCTAAGAAGATAACGATAATATTATACGTGCATCTACAGTTAATGCGCCTTTATCATATGCAAATATAGGGTTTAAATCTAATTGATCAATTTCTGGATGTTCTGTGACAAGTTTTGACACTTTTAAAATAATATTAACTAGTTCGTTAATATCCACGGGTTTTCTGCCTCTAATCCCTCTAAGAATGGGGTAACTTTTAATTTCCGTGATCATTTCTCTAGCATCATATTCCGTAAGTGGGGCAATTCGAAAACTTACATCCTTAAACACTTCAACAAAGATCCCACCTAAACCAAACATTATAGCGGGGCCGAACTGTGGATCTTTAGTCATTCCTACAATAACCTCGGCAATTGGTTCAGGTGCATATTCCTGCACTAAAACACCAATAATTCTTGCATCGCTCTTATGTTTTTTAACATTATTAATTATATCCTCGTAGGCCTTTTTCACTTCATTTTCATCTTTAAGATTAATCATTACTCCTCCAACATCGCTTTTGTGAATTACATCAGGAGAAACAATCTTTAAAACTACCGGGTATCCTATTTTCTCCGCATATTCTACAGCTTCGTCTACAGTTCTAGCAACTTCAAACCTAGTTACAGGAATCCCGTATTCCCTAATAACAGTCTTTGCTTCATTTTCAAGCAGATAAACTCTGTTTTCCATTCGCGCTTTTTCAATTATTTCCTTAACCTTATTCATGCCTTCCACCTCGTAAGGACTGTTAAGATTGAATTACAATCAATATTTATTTTTAGCTGTACAATTTTTACTTAGTTAGTTGATAGTGTCTCATTGTGTCATAAAATCTTTTTTATGTTTCCTGCTCTATCGAGAGAAGTTCTTTTACATCTTATCTAAAAGTCAAAAAGTCCTCTCCCCCAGCATATATGCGCTGCAATATTGCGTATAAATCATCTAGTCCCTCATTCCTAGCAGCAGAAACTGGAGTTAGTTCCCCTGGCCTACCCATTTCATCTAATATACTGAAAATTTTTAAACTCATTTCTCTTCTCAAACCGGAAAATTCTTGATCAATAGTTTCAGCTAACTTGTAGAAGTCTTCTGACCATCCAAGTATTTTTTGTTTTTCTTTCTCCTCTAACAAATCTGACTTAGATAAAACATATACTTGGGGTATCTGAAAACGATACTCCACCGAAATACCCAGCAAAAGAACCGACACATATCCATAAGGATTTTTAGCAAGAATCGGGTCAACTAAATATATTGATGCTTGACTTTCACCACCCAGTGCAGAAACTATAAGAGGCCCAGCACTCCTATATGCAAAAAGTTCCATTTGGCCTGGGGTATCAATTAAAACATATTCTGGCTTTAAATCGTCAATTTCCTCCTTTATTTTATCTATTTTCCCCGTTAACATGTCAACGCTTGCAATAAGCGCTCCATTTGGACCCAAATCGAAATTAAGCATAACATCCTCTACCTTAATATAATCTCTCGCATCTACATCCGGCGTATAGGGCAAATTTCGAACTCCGGGATCTAAATTAACTGTTATCGCATCTAACTCGTGATCTTTCAACCATTCAGCAAAACTTGCTGTTAATGTTGACTTACCGCTTCCAGCAGTCCCAATAAAATACATAAAAAACATGGCTTTATCGCTCCCATATGACAATACTATACACAAATCCAACAAGTGTTCTTAATCTGACTTATTAATAAACTTTTAAACCTGCCATGTTTTATACAGCTACTTGCAACGTTTTAGGGGGACACAAGAGCACCAAGACTTAAAGAGAATTGTAATACTAAATAAATTAAAACCTTAAGAATGGTTATGCAAGGTAGCTTGTGTCTAGTTTTACCCTAGCGCCCATTAATTGCTCAGCAACAGCCTTGTATTGTTTCATAAGCTCTGGCGTTATGCTGGGTCTTATCATTTTTAATGCTTGTTCAAAGTGCCGCATATGAACTTTATCTACATCTGGACTCTCTCTCATAGCAGACATTCCAGCTTCCCTACACACAGCTTCTATATCAGCTCCACTATACCCATCGGTTTTATCTGCCAGTATTTTCAGGTCTACATCGTCTGAAAGAGGCATGTTTCTTGTATGTACTCGGAAAATCTCATATCTTGCATTTCTGTCTGGTGGCGGCACAAGTAATAGTCTATCAAATCTTCCAGGTCTTAAAAGCGCAGGATCAACTATATCAGGACGATTTGTGGCTCCTATAATTACTACTCCTCTCAGTTCGACTAATCCATCTATTTCGCTTAACAACTGATTTACAACATTTTCATGCACTCTTGTTCCTTCCCAAAGGCCTCGCCTAGGCGCTATTGCATCAAGTTCATCAAAGAATATTATACATGGCGCAGCTTGTCTAGCTTTCCTAAATATTTCTCTTATTGCTTTCTCAGATTCACCTACCCATTTTGAAAATATTTCTGGACCCCTAACAGCTATAAAGTTCGCACCACTTTCATTTGCAACTGCTTTTGCTAACAATGTTTTTCCACAGCCAGGAGGACCAAAAAGAAGTATGCCTTTGGGCGGTCGTATTCCAAGTTTTCTAAAAGCTTCTGGATGTTTTAATGGCCATTCCACAGTTTCCCTTAGCGACTTCTTCACATCTTCAAGCCCACCTACATCTTCCCAAGTCACTGTAGGGATTTCTAGCATTACCTCTCTTAATGCTGAGGGTTCTACCATCTTTAGTGCTTCTTCAAAGTCTTTCTTAGTAACCTTTAATTTAGATAATACTTCAGGCGGTATTTCTGGTTCGTCGAGATTTATTTCGGGAAGAATACGTCTTAATGTATGCATTGCTGCTTCTCTGCATAGTGCTGCTAAATCTGCTCCCACAAAACCATGGGTTCTCTCAGCTAATTCATCTAGGTTTACGTCTTCTGCTAGTGGCATGCCGCGGGTATGAATTTGCAAGATTTCGCGGCGACCATCTCTGTCTGGAACACCAATCTCAATCTCCCTATCAAATCTTCCAGGACGCCTCAAAGCAGGATCCAAAGCATTAGGCCTATTAGTAGCACCAATAACAATAACCTGACCTCTACTCTCAAGACCGTCCATGAGAGCTAAAAGCTGAGCAACAACACGACGCTCAACCTCACCAGTAACCTCCTCCCTCTTAGGAGCAATAGCATCAATCTCATCAATAAAAATAATACTAGGAGCATTCTTCTTAGCTTCTTCAAAAATTTCTCTTAATCTTTTTTCAGATTCACCATAAAACTTACTCATTATCTCGGGACCATTTATGTGGATAAAGTATGCGTCAGATTCGTTTGCAACTGCTTTTGCTAACAATGTTTTTCCACAGCCAGGAGGACCAAAAAGAAGTACTCCCTTCGGCGGATCTATACCAAGCCTTTGGAAAAGTTCCGGATGCTTCAAAGGCAACTCAACCATTTCCCTAATCCTCTGAATAGCCTCATGAAGACCACCAATATCCTCATATGTAATCGCTGGCAAACCTTTTGGTAATTCTCTTACCTCTGGTACAACCTCAACTATAGTTTTTCTTTGAATTTGAACTATACCTGAAGGTTGAGTTGAAATAACTACAAACCTCATCTCGCTGAGACTAAAGGGAACTGTACCGAAAAAGCCGCCAAAAAAGTCATCAAAAGGTGTATGCCTTACAGGACTTGCAGTACTTATAATATCTCCTCTCTTAACAGGTCTACCCAAAAGATTTCTTTTAAGTATTTCACCCGAAGTCATTATCCGAACGCCTTTATCCGCCGGAGCAAGTATAACTCTTTTTGCTGGGCTATAGGATGCTTTTCGAACTTTAACATATTCTCCTATACTTGTTCCAGCATTTGCTCGAATTAAACCGTCCATTCTAATAATTCTTCTACCCTTGTCAGTTGAGTAACCTCTTAGCGCCATAGCTCCAGTGCTTTTCTTTCCCTCTATTTCAACGATATCTCCTGAGGATAGACCAAGTTGATCCATTACCTCTGGATCTATGCGTACAATCCCTCTTCCTACATCGTTTTGAAGAGCCTCTGCAACTCTTAACTGTATTTCCAAGACCATTATGATGGTTCCTCCAACTTTAAGTAATTTTAAGAAAAGGTTATTATATGTTTTGTTTCAACAACAATGTAGTTTTTCTTAACTTAAGAGTTTACTTTTCCTTTAGTAATTTTACCTTTGCATCCTTTATTATTTTTGGCTAATTTTTTCTAGCAATTTAATAGATTTCCTATGCAAAGATTCTATTGTATTACTGTAAATAGTCAGATGATTAAATAATATCTTTATAAGTGAAATAATCAATAATCAATATAAAACAGTATCAAGCTATTTTGGATATAACATTAAGATCACAGTAAAAATATTCACTTAACATAGATGTGGCTCAGTCGTCGCAGGCTTACCCCCTAGCCGTTCCGGCTCGGGCTAGCGATCCTACATCATCGCCAAACACAAACAATTATACTAATAATCCCCAATTAATAATGGTACTCTTTAAAGTAACGTTATAATGTAAAATGGCTTATAAGTTTAAACGGTTAAAATTAAGGGAGCAAAAATGGTAAATATCGAGAAAAAAATCTTAGAACTGTTGAACGAGCCTTATACGCCTACGGAGCTTTCAAAAAAATTAGGAATAAACAGTCGAATAATTGTAAAGTTACTTAAAGAAATGATTAGTAAACGGAAAGATATTGCAAGTAAAAAAATTGGTCGCTATACGGTCTTTTGGCGGCCAATTTCAGCTATGTTAGAGAAAATTAAAAATCTTGAAGAACAAATAAAAAAATTAGAGGAAGAAAACAAAAACTTAAAGGAAAAATTGCTAAAACCAGACAAAATTGATAAATTATGGCTAAAACTTGAAAAATGGAGAAATTACGCATTCAAGCTTGCCGATTTCCTAGCCTTTCAAAAAGGGACGACAGTTAGTGAGATTCTAAAGGAAACAGGAGCGCCTCTGGAGGACGAGAACTCTTAGTTCTGGAACATTAACTATTCTTCTCTTATTATGTAGAAATCGAAACTATAATTATATGATTTAAAAATAGTATGTAAGTTGGAAGATTTACTTGGTGGAGGAAGATATATGGAAATTCCCAAGGAGGCCTTAGAAATACTTAAAACGCTAAAAAAGCGGTCACTAACAAGACAAAGGCTGAGAACTATGTTTCCAGGGTCAGAGTTTACATTAGAACGTTTAAAGAGAATGGGAGCAGTAAAAGAAATTACAATTGGAGGCATGTTTAGCAACGAGGTTGTAAAGCTAAAAATAACAAAGATTGGTCTTTCGCTTCTAAAAAAATATGGTTTTAGCTGACTTCAGTCGAAGATAAGCTAACTAATAAAGTTCTCCTATCAACCTTAATAAAACCCATAAAGTTATATGTTATTGTAAGAAAGGTATCTAGCATCGAAATTTGTCTAATAAAAATAAAAAGCTAAAGTAAAACATGTCTCCGTTTAAAGTGGGGGCATAAGCTTGGGAAAAGTAGAAGCGTATCTGAAAGAGCATATATCGACATATGGAGCAATTCATTTAAGTCTCATAGATCCCTTCGAACAGCGGCCTGAAGAAGCTGCCAAAATAGCATATGCTGCTTATGAAGGAGGAACTGACGCCATACTTGTTGGCGGATCAGTCGGAGCTCAAGGAGAAATACTCGATTTAACAGTAAAAATGATAAAAGAAAAAGTAGACTTACCAGTAATACTATTTCCAGGTAATGTTGGCACAATATCTCAATATGCTGATGCAATATACTTCATGACTATGATGAATTCCAGAGACCCATACTTTATTATGAAAGCGCAAATTTTAGGGTCACTATTAATTAAACGATTTAACTTAGAACCAATTCCAGTTGCATATATAATATTGGAACCTGGCGGAGCAGCGGGTTGGGTTGGGGATGCAAATCTCGTGCCTAGAAACGACCCTGAAATAGCTATGGCATGCGCATTAGCTGGCGAATATCTTGGAGCACACTTTATAATCACAGATTCTGGATCTGGCGCTCCGACACCTGCTCCACCTTCATTGATCAAAGCCGTGAAATCCATACTGTCAATACCTTACATCTATGCTGGCGGCGTCAGAACCGCAGAGCAAGCCGAACAAATAGTTCTTGCTGGGGCAGATGGAATTCAGGTTGGAACAGCAATAGAACACATAAAAGACCTAGATAAAGTAAGGGAAAAGGTTGAGAAAATGGTAAAAGCTATGAGGAAGGCAGGTAAAGAGAAAATAAAAGAATCTTAGTTGGAGGATGATTTAAAATTGAGTGAAAAAATAGAAGATTTCTTGCGAGAAGCTGAAAAACTACTTAAAGAGAATGATTATGGTAGGGCTGCTTATCAAGAAATGTTAGCTGCCAAAGCAGCAGCAAGCACTAGAGACTTTAAAACGGCAGCTGAACTTTATGAAAGGGCTGGAGAACACTTTTTAAAGGATCGAGACTATGATTTTTCATCCAAAAATTTTAGAAACGCTGCAAAGTTGTTTATGAAAATCGAAAACTTTGAAAAGGCAAAAGATCTCTTCTTAAAAGCTGCTGAATGCTTTAGTTTGTTAAGAGACGATAATAGTTACAAAGAATGTATCCTTGGGGCTGCTAAATCTCTTGAAAAACTGGGACGGACGCAAGAAGCGGAGAACCTAAAAAAGAAAGTTACTTAACTAAGATATTCAGTGATTTTTTTCCCTTCAACTCTTCTTAAAAGATTCATACATTCCTTAATATTTATCTTTTTGAATTCTAAACCCAAAGATATCAACAATGTATGCGCATCTTTAGTTATTGATGGTGCAGCAAGTATTCCTCTGACTTCCCTTTTACTTTTTCTTTTTATGTCGTTTACGTATTTGATTAGTTGTGTTACGGCAGCTTTATCAGCCTTTTTCCTTTTAAGCTCTACAACCACTAATTTATTATTTTTATCGATACCGTAGATATCAATGAAACCTGGCTCTACTTCCTTTTCTATCGAAATAGGCCTAAAACCTTCTTCTAATGACTCGGGATTGGCTAAAATAGCTCTTCTTATATCTTCCTCAGTAACATATAGCGCGAATTCTCCCTTATCTTCTAAGTCAAGACAAGCAGCAAGCTTTACACTATAGAAAATAATCCTCATATATTCTCTGTGTTTTTGATCTATAGCTTCTATTTTTAACCTATTTTTCTCGAGTTTTGCATAAAAGATGCAACCAGGCCGCTGATAATTGACTGGAGCGTATCCTATGGGGCGATGAACTAATACTGCGCCGTCCCTTTTTATTATCAAAATGCGGTCACCTAAACTAAGCGTGGATTTTGCGCGTCCCTGATATTCCACTGTACACGTACCCACTAAAACAAGAACCTTCTTTTGATTTAGAGCATTAAGAACAATTGAAAGTGCTTTTTCGAGAGTAGGAATTACGTCTATTATCATTTCCCTCTTCCATCGACAATCTTTGTTATAAAAAACATTTTGTGAGAAAATTTAAATTTTCAATGTTTAAGTTTTTTGTAGGCTATGAAGAAGGAGGTTCGCTTGAGTTAATCGGTGAAGAGAAGGAGCCTTACTCTGAGCAGACTTCTATTTCTAACTATATCAAATAAAAGGCCGATTTATGTTTAAAATTTTGAAATAAAATTAAATAAATTTAGCGAATACACCGGTGTAAATCTGTATAGTTTTCACTCACATTCCTGTTGACTCTATTTGCCTGATAGCGACATAATCTCGTCGTATCTTTCCTTCCCAAGAACTTTTATAGCCTCTTCTCCTGCAACAGATATTATAAGCAATTCTGTTAAATCTATGTTTTTGACCGGATAGTTATTCGTTTTTATAGCGTCTTCAAAGTTAAAGTAGCAGAATGGGCAAGTTTGAACTATAACCTCTACATCTTTTGGAACATCTTTCTCTACTCTATATGATGCAACTTCCCTTGCAATGTCTCTATACCCGGATCTTACACCGCCGCCTGCTCCGCAACATCTAGAATTTTCTTTATATCGTTCATTTAACATCTCTTTAAAGTTCAACCCAATGTTCCTAATGATTTTTCTTGGCGCTTCAAATACACCTACATGTCTCCCCAAGTGACAAGGGTCGTGATATGTTGCAGAAATGTTCAGTTCTATGTTTGGTACTAATCTTCCCTCGTCTATATATTGTGAAAACAATTCTGACGAATGGTATATCGGTATTCCTAGATCAATGCCCAATTTATCTAAGTAATCCACTTTGAATGTTCTAAAACAACCGGCACACGATGTTACTATGGCGTTAAAATCGTAATCCCTTACAATGTTTTTCATATAAAGCGCAAATTCCTTGACTAATTCCATATCTCCAAGTCTGACGAAAACAGAACCGCAGTCTCTTTCATAGGGACCTAGGACCGTAAAATCTGCTCCTGCAAGCTTTAGAAGCGTTGCAGTAGCTCTAGCAACTCTTTGCTCACGCCAACTTGCCATGCAACCAACAAAGTATAGTATTTTTGCTCCTCTTTTTGCAACTGGTATATCGAGATCCTTGGCCCATTCCGCTCTAGTGTTGTTATCTTCGTTAAGAGGGTTATAGAACTTTTTTACGCTCTCTACGATTTTTCTATGTTCATTTCTAATTAGATTTCGTTTATTATAAGCTAGATATCGCATTTTCCCAACAGCTTTCTCAGGAATATCTATTTCTTTGGGGCAAACTTCCTTACAATTTGCGCATTGCGTGCAAGCATATAATCCTTCAAGAAATGCTGTTAAAAGGTGATCAAATGCATTTCTCTTATCGAGAGCGAGTTTCGCTAAATGAACCATGATTATTGGCCCGCCATAAATGTCCCAAGCACTCTGAATCACCGGACACATGGCAGTACAGCTCCAACATTCAATGCATTCACGCATAGGCTTTAAATCCTCTATTTCATACTGGTAAATGATCTCAGGATGTTGAGCAGCCGAATCTCGATGAATGTATGGTCTTATCTTTAATAATTTCTTATAGCCTTTTTGAACGTCCACCACCAAATCTCTTATAACTGGAAAAACTGGAAGCGGTTCCAGTAGAAGCTCTTCGGTTTCAGGATCCACTAAAGTTTGACATGCTAACCCTGCCTTTTTATTTATCATAATTGCACAGCTTCCACACTGCCCCGCTCTACACTCCCATCTATAAGCTAAACTTCCATCGTAATTGTCATGTATGTAATTTAAAACGTCTAATACACGCATCCCCTCTATGTAAGGTACTTCGTATTCTTCGTAACGTGGTTCAACATCTTTTATAGGGTTAAATCTAAATATTTTAACCCTTATCTTTTGATTTTTCGCCATTTTCATTACCTCACTATTGAGGTGGTTTTTCTAATGTTATTTTCACTGGCTCAAATCTGTATTTTAAAACACCATTTTCTAAATACCATACGATATGTTTTAACCAGCTCTTATTGTCTGTTTTTGGAAAATCTGTTCTATAATGGGCACCACGACTTTCTGTTCTGATTAACGCGCTTCTCACCAATAATTCTGCAACCCTTATAAGATTAATAGTTTCAAGGGCCTCTATAAGTTCCTTGTTATACCGCCACGTGGTTGTGTCGCATATGCCAAGCTTAGGAAGCATTTGTTCCTTGGCTTTTTCTATGAAGGATAAAGCACTACTTAATTTATTTCCATCTCTGAAAATTCCAGCGTTTTCCCACATAACTTCACATAACTGTTCCCTAATTTTAACGGGTCTAATTTTATCACTCTTCTCTTTAGCTATCGATAATATTCTTTTCTGTTCTTCCTCTACTTGCTTAAGATCTATAGAATGAAATGTTTCAGATTTTGCAAATTTTGCAGCATATTCTCCCGATCTTTTACCAAAAACTTGAGTATCTATAAGCGAGTTGCCTCCAAGCCTGTTTGCTCCATGAACACCAGCTGTTTCCTCTCCACTAGCAAAGAGACCCTTTATTCCAGTTTCTGTCTTTACATTTATCCTAATTCCGCCCATGTAGTAATGTGCTCCAGGTGAAACCTCCATAGGCTCTTTTGTTATATCTATACCAGCTAATAGGAATTGTTTATACATGGTTTTAAGTCTGGTTTTAACTAGTTCAGGGTCTAAATGAGTTACCGAAAGGTATACTCCTCCGTGTTCGGTTCCTCTACCCTCTATGATTTCGGTCCAGTTTGCTCTAGCAACAGCATCTCTTCCTGCAAGTTCCATTAACTTCGGATTATAACGTTTCATGAACCTTTCTCCCTTAATATTAAGTAGTATCCCACCTTCGCCTCTAACCGCCTCCGTTACAAGTATACCTCGACAAGATGGAGGCCAGACCATTGTTGTTGGATGGAATTGAAACATTTCCATATCCATCACTTCAGCTCCAGCATCCAAAGCCAATATCTTTCCGTCACCTGTTGCTGAAGCTGGGTTTGTTGTAACCTTATACATACGTCCTGCTCCACCAGTTGAAAGTATTACAGCCTTGGATTTAAATACCAAAAAATCTCCATTCTTTAAGTCGATCGCCACAGCGCCAGTAACTCTTCCGTTTGATGTGAGAAGCTTGCTGACAAAAATTTCTTCAAGTACATTAACTCCTCTCTTTCTAACTTCATCTACGAGGGTAGCAAGCACTTCATGACCAGTGTAGTCGCTCATGTAACATGTTCTTCTATATCGAGCCTTTCCAAAAGGCCTTTGAGCAATTTTACCATTAGGCAACCTATCAAATACTGCACCGAATTCTTCCAAATCGAAAATCCTGTCTGGGGCTTCTTTTACTAACACTTCTACTAAATCTTGATCATTTAACCACGCACCGCCCTCCACCGTATCCAAAAAATGCCATTTCCAATTATCTTCGGGATCTACGTTCCCTAAAGCTGCATTTATTCCGCCTTCTGCCATGGTAGTATGCGCCTTACCCAGAAGTTCTTTACTTACCACAGTTACATCTAAATTATATTTTGATGCTTCTACAGCAGCCCTAAGTCCCGCCCCACCAGCTCCAACAATTAATATATCTGTTTCTATAACTTCAAATTTTTCCAAGCTAATCACCCAGTTTGAAATTATTTAACCTTCTAATCTCAATTTTTTATAAATTGTATCTCTGTTAGCCTCTACTCTGGACATTACCTCTCTATGAAGATTATTTCCATGAGAATCTATGGTAACGATAAGAGGCCCAAAGTTTTCAACTTCGAAAATCCAAAGAGCTTCAGGCATTCCCAAATCTAACCATTCAACACCTTTTACTCTTTTTATAGCATTTGCAGCAAGAACTGCTGCTCCTCCGACAAAAGCACAATAAACTGCACCATATTTCTTACATGCTTCGGTGGTTCTTTCACCCATTCCGCCCTTACCTATTATTATTCTAACTCTAAATTTCTCTATAAACTCTGCTTCAAAAAGATCCATACGTGTACTGGTTGTAGGTCCCGCAGCCACGGCTATCCACTCATCATTTACCTTTTTAACTATAGGTCCACAATGATAAAGAGCGATTCCTTCAAAATCAACTGGAAGCTTCCTTCCCTCCTCATAATACTCCAACGCCCTCTTATGCGCTTCATCTCTAGCAGTAACCACTGTACCTGAAACATAAATCACGTCTCCGACCCTTAATTTACGTATATCTTCTTCAGAAACCGGAATTTTAAACCTATAAGTAGACATTATTTCTCACCAACTTCATGTGTTAAATATTCTACAGTCCCATTAGAATAGATTCTAGCTGAAGCCCTCCTAGCAGCCCAACATTGCACTACAACGCCTACCGGATAACTAGCAGGATGTCTATGAGCATATTCTATGTTGACACCCAAAGCTGTTGTTTTACCACCGAGACCCATTGGTCCAATCCCCGATTCATTAATTGCTTCCAATAACTCCTGTTCCAACTGTGCTATTTCTGGGTCTTCATGTCTCTCAGTTATTGGCCTTAATAAAGCTTTTTTCGCCAGTTTCATAGCGATATCGGCCCCTCCACCGATACCAACGCCTAAAATTACGGGAGGACACGGTTGACCTCCTGCATGCAACACGGTATCGACAACAAATTTTTTCATACCGTCTATACCCTCACCGGGTTTTAGCATACCCAGCCTAGACATATTTTCGCTGCCTCCACCCTTTGGAAAGGCAGTAATCTCTAAGAAATCTCCTTGGACAATTTCCCAATTTATATATGGTATATATCTTCCTGTGTTGTCTCCGCTATTTTTCTGAGATATTGGATGAACAGCATTTGGTCTCAAGGGAATTTCCTTTGTGGCTCTTATGGTTGCGTTTCTTAGGATTTCCGGGAGTTTTCCTAATTCTTTAAATTCGTTGCCGACCTTTACATAAAAAATGATTACACCAGTATCTTGGCACATCGGTCTCTCAGTTTTTTCCGCAAGCATAATGTTATCTAAGATGGCCTTTAGCTGTGTTTTTGCTGTTTCATCAACTTCTTTCTCATATGCAGATCTTAATGCATCTTTTACATCTTTTGGCAGTCTTGTTACAGCGAGCCGCAACAAATTAACAACGGTATCTTCAATTTTTTGAACTAGACTCATATTCTTCTCCCTTCTGTAAAAATCAACAAACACTTAAATGCGGAAATAAAAACCACCATAGCTTATATAAAATTTCTTTTCATAAAAGTAGAGTTAAAATGCCTTTTCTTAGAAAATATTATCAAGATAAAAACATTAATGAATAATGTTGAAAGAATACGTTCAAAAATACGTTTTCTTAAATACTGCAGGTACTTTCCTTCAAGTAAATCAATTTATTATTGATATGTGTCATCAACTATTGAGGGAATTCTTCCTTCTCTTAACATGATTTCCTCATCTTTAATAATATCCTTTTTTAAGTAACCCACTAAGTCTTTAGAAATCAAAGGTTTTTTATTTACCAACGGGAAAGCAAAGGGAAGAGTAATTGTATAGTACTCATCAACGCGTATATCCAATCCAACTTTCACAGGTATTTCCTTCAGTTTTCTTCCCCCACTTACCTCTCTTGCAAGATATACAGAACCATCTATTGAAAATTGATATTTACCCAGCGATCTCTTCATAGAAAACGATAAAAAACGTGAAATAAGTTTTTTAGTTCTTCCAAGCGGTGGATGATCCCCTAAAATTCCACCAATGACAACGCACGAGATTTTCCTAAAGTCTTTCGGCTCTAAAAGTTTTTTTGCATTGGGATCTAACACTACCATTTTTCTCTGACTGAAAGGTAATTCTCTCACACTTTTATTAAAAACACTACCTAACTCTGCAAGCTTTTTTGCCTCTTTCCAATTCTTGACATTAGTAAATATAAGATTTTCCCGTCCTACAATTTTTGAAGCATGTTTATATTCGAACCAAACCCATCTCCCTAATACAGGCTCTAAATGCTCGATAATAAAAAATAAGTTTCTCTTTTTAGACATGAAACACACCAATATCTATTATTGGTAATGGACAAAACAGAGTCAAAACATTATTCAACAGGCTTTACAACTATTCCTTTTGGTGTGATTTCAAAGGGGTGTCGCTTTAGGCTATGGGAAGTCCCCCTCATTTTTCTCACAATAAGTGATCGTCTTAACTCATCATGCTCTTCGTCTAGATGCAGAATGATTACACCTTGAGCAATAAATTCTTCAACTCCGAATCGGGATATTTGATTAGGGTTAGCGATTTCGGTAGTCATTATGGATGTTACCTCAAGTTCCCTTAAAAGCGCCGATAATTTGAATATTGATGTACGAATTTGAAGAATATCATCAAACCTTACTCCGAGGGCGGAAATGGAATCCAAAGCAATACGCTGAGAACCAAGATCTTTTGCTGCTCGATAAATTTCTTTAGCTAGTTCATTTATATCAAAACCCCTTCTAAGGGCGTAAGGCTCATTGGTAGGAATACCTGCTTTACTCGATGCGGCATCGATAATTGCGATTTTCCCGTGGTTTTCAAGATGTTTAAGATCCCAGCCAAATTGAGATACTTCTCTTCTTAATTCAGAGGGTCTTTCTTCAAGTGTTACAAATACTCCAGGTTCATCGTAGAGAACCGCGCCCATATAAACAAATTGCATACTAAAAATCGTTTTTCCCGTACCTGTCCCGCCACTAACTAAAATATTTGTTCCTTTAATGAATCCTCCATTTAGTATCCCATCTAATCCAGGTATTCCAGTTTTGACTCGTTCAGACATTATTATTCCTCCCTCCTATGTCTTGAAACACTATTGGGCTTAACATTTCTTCACCTTTCATAACTTTTGCAATATTCCACATTACAAGTTCTTGTACATCTGGATCATTTTTAAGTTTTTGAACAATATCATTAACATCATTTGGATCCTTACCAATAAGGATGAGATAAATTACGGTTTTCTGATCTCCTAAAGCTATAAACCTGACTCGTTCATCGGCCTTTAACTTTTCAGCCAATTGTTCAGCTTTTTTAACACTCATATCCTCCACTATGTGTCCACCGATTTTCAATCTAACTAAACTCACATAGTTGTAGCCTAAACTTTGTGGAGAGAGCAAAACAGTATACCCCTTGATAACTCCATTTTCAATGAGTTTTTTCACTCTAAAATGGATTGTAGTATCGGGTATACTAAGTTTTTCGGCAATTTTTGTAAATGGTGTTCGAGCGTTCTGCTGAAGAAGGCAAAGAATCTTCCTATCAAGGTCATCTAAAGCCATTTTCATACCACTACTTAATTTTTTACTATATGTAGTTATATAAAAATTTTAAAGAATTTAATCTTAATGGTTGAAGATTGAGACTACCACAATTTATGTTAAATACTTTTCAGATGTATACAGTAGCTAACAAGAAATCCAAGATTACAAAAAGGTGGCATGTTATAATTATATAAAATTTATCCAAAACCTAATAAAACCAAACACAGCCATGTTCTTGTTCTTTTTTTACAATTAGAATCGTTTTCACCCAAAAGTTATTAAAATAAAAATGGACAATTATAACAACATCATCATTTATGTTTATTTAATCCATTATTTTAATAAATATGTGTAAATTAAGCTCCAAAGAACTAACCATAAAAAGATGTAAGTGAACAGTCCAGTGAAGAATACGGTTCCAAGTCCGCCTACTTCTTCTATCTCCCTTCTGACTACGAAAATTGAAAAGTAATATGCTGTGATAAGCATGGTTAGGCCGAAAAGAAAACCATACACGCCTGTCATGCCTAGAAAGCCGCATATTAATGCTGTTATAATTGCGAAAGATATTTTAATCCAATAAATTTTATCTTTAGGGTTCAAAGGTAACACCTCTTCCTATTGGGTGGCAAAATTGGTTAAAGACGGCATGTCTGCTATAGACATTTCAGCAATTGTATATGAACTTAATCAACAGTTAATTGGAGGATGGCTTAATAACGTTTACCAATTAGACTCAAACATATTTCTGTTTAAAATCAGAACAACAAGAAATTTTGAGTTGCTTGTTGAACCCGGAAAAAGAATACATTTAACTAAGTATTTACGTGAAAAACCAATAAAACCACCTACTTTCTGTATGGCACTTCGCAAATATCTAAGAAATACTAGAATATCGGAAATAAGACAATATGATCTTGATAGAATTGTCATAATTTCGTTTGAAATTAAACAACAAAAATATTATTTAATCGCCGAATTTTTTAGAGAAGGAAATTTAATACTTTTAGATTCCGACTGGAAAATAATTGTTGCACAAAAATATATGAAAATGAGAGACCGGAACATTATACCAAAAGAAAAATACAATTTTCCACCATCCAGAGGAAAAAACATCAACGAAATTACAATAGACGAATTGTGGAAAAATGTTTCCATTTCTCGGAAAGACATTGTTAGAACACTTATTTCCCTAATTAATGTGGATCCAATTCTTATAGAAGATGCATGTATTCGATTAAATATAGATAAAAATACTCCAGCAAAGGAAATTCGAAAAGAACAATTAGAAGACATTTTAAATAAGATCAAAGAGCTAATAGAGGAAATATTACGCGGTAATATAACCCCTATAATGTTCTTCGATGAAAGCGGAGAAAAACCACAAAGCATCGAGCCTATAAAGTTAAAAAAATACGAGAAGCAGCCCTATAAAGTTTTTAACTCCTTTAACGAGGCAGCTGACGAGTTCTTTACCAAAATTGAGGCAGAAACCTTAGTGAAAGAAAAGATAAAACCTGAAGATGAAGCAATAAAAAAATTGCAAAGAAGATTAAAGATACAAGAGGAAAACCTGAAAAAACTACTAGTTACTCAAGAAAAGTCAAAGAGAAAAGGAGATCTAATTTATACTCACCTAAGAGAGATAGAAGAAATTACTTCCACAGTTCTAGATGCTAGGAGAAAGGGATACACATGGGAAGATATCATTAAAAAGATAGAAGAAGGAAAAAAATATGGACTTTCGTCTACGCAAATGATTAAAAAACTGGATCCAAAAAATGGAACAATCACTTTAATACTTGATGGAGAGGAGGTCACTTTAGATTTTAGGAAATCCGCCGTGCAAAATGCATCTGAATACTATGAACGTGCGAAAAAGGCGGCAAGTAAGATAGAAGGCTTAAAGACCGCTATTGAAAGGACAAAAAAGGAACTAAATGATCTGTTAGAGAAAAAAATGACAAGGCTAGAGAAAAAAGAAGAGGCTGTACTTACAAAAAGGAGAGAAAAGAAGTGGTACGAAAAGTTTAGATGGTTCATATCGTCCGATGGATTTTTAGTTATTGGTGGAAGAGATGCTAAGCAAAATGAGGAGATAATTAAAAAATACCTAGGCAAAAATGACCTTCTTATTCATGCAGATATAGAAGGGGCTCCTCATGTTGTTATAAAAGTCAACGAGCGGAATATAACGGAAACAACGATCAAAGAAGCAGCCCAATTTGCAGTTTCATATTCAAGGGCTTGGAAAATGGGTCTGGGAGCAGCAGATGCTTATTGGGTAACTGCTGATCAAGTATCTCTTTCTCCCCCATCAGGCCAGTATTTAAGGCATGGAGCAGCTATTATAAGGGGTAAAAGGAATTACCTAAAAAACATACCTCTACAATTAGCCATAGGTCTTATTAAAGAGAAAGAGTACTACATTCCAATAGCGGGTCCACTATCTGCCATAAAAAGTCAAACAGATAATTTCGTAGTTATAATTCCTGGAAAGGTGCCCAGTGGAAAACTAAGTAAAATGATTAAATTTCACTTGTTAAAGAAATTGTCTGAAGACGAAAGAAGAATAGCTGAAAAAACAGTTTTAATTGACGACATACAAAGACTAATCCCAAGCGGTACTGGAGAAATATTGGAAGAAAACACAAGTAAATAATAACTATTCCATTAAATTAGCTGAAATTTACCTTTAGATATAATTGAGCATAATAGTGTTAGTAGGTAGGTGTAATTAGTGCCATTTGATTGTTGCATTAAGAATGCCAAAATATATCTTAAAAGCAAAATTATAGAAGGTGGAATAGTCGTAGACCACGGTAAAATAGTAAAAATTACAAAAGATACCTCGTTGATTCAAGCAGATCATAAAATTGACGCCAAAAAACATTTAGCATTACCAGGTTGTATCGACGTACATGCTCATCTAAGAGATTTCAAACTATCTTATAAAGAAGATTTCTACACAGGCACTTGTTCAGCTGCAAAGGGCGGGATAACGACAGTTCTAGATATGCCTAATTCTCAGCCTCCAACCATAAACATTAATATCCTTAAGGAAAGAAAAAGAGTCGCTAAAAGGAAAATAGTAGTCAACGTCGGTTTTTATGCTGCCATCCCCTCAAGTATCGATGAAATTTATCTACTGGTTAGGGAGGGTGTCTTTGGCTTCAAATTGTATCTTCATCATCCTATAACAGAAATAGATGTTGAAAATGACGAAGAATTAACAAAATATTTTTCAGAAATAGCTAAATGGAATACAATAGTGGCTGTTCACCCTGACGACAAAACCACCATTGAAAAAAATCTTTCTCTTTTAAAGAATGAAGATCTTTCTTCTCTTGATATGTTTTTGAAAACTTATACACCAGAGGGAGAGAAAATAGCGGTTGAAAGATGTTTAAAAATAATCGGAAAAACTGGGACACGATTACACGTTTGTCACGTATCGACATCTGATGCTCTCAGAGCTATTCAAAACGCGAAGGAAAGGAACTTGAATGTTACATGTGAGGTAACACCTCACCACCTTTTTTTAAAAACAAGCGACTTTGAACGCTGGGGATCATATGCAAAAACGTTGCCTCCGCTGCGCACACAACAAGACATAGAAATCCTCTGGGAGGGTTTAAGAAATGGAATTGTAGACATCATTGCAACAGATCACGCGCCTCACTCGGCTGAGGAAAAGGAAAAAGGATTTTTAGAGGCGCCTCCGGGTATTCCAGGCTTTGAAACAATGCTTCCTCTTATGTTGACAATGGTTAAACGTGGAAAAATACGATTAGATACCCTTGTTTCTCTGACATCATATAATCCAGCAAAAATATTTGACATAAAAAATAAAGGAGAAATAGCTGAGGGTTTTGACGCTGACCTAATTTTAGTCGATATGAAGAAAGAATATCGTATAAGACCGGAATTATTTCTTTCTAAAGCAAAGTACTCCCCCTTTGCAGGCTGGAAAGTAGAGGCCAAGGTCGTTGCAACTATCGTAAATGGTATCATGGTTATGAAGGATGATGAAATTTTGGTTTCTGCTGGAAGTGGAAAAATTATCGAGAGAGGTATTCTTCATGGTAAAATTCCTATGTGATGGCATGTTGGGGAGAATTGCAAGATGGCTTAGACTATTAGGCTATGACACCTTATACAGCAGCTTGAGTACTGACGAAGAGCTGGTCAAGTTAGCAGAAAAGGAAGAAAGAGTATTGTTAACCAAGGATGTAGAACTTTACAGGCATGCTTTAAAAAGCGGAATTAAAGTGCTACTTGTTGAAGGCAACGATTTTGAAACCATGTTGGCTCATATTATTAAGTGCTTTGGCATTTTGCCTAAAATAAATCCAGAATTGTCCAGGTGTCCTAAATGTAACGGTGAAATGCAACATATACCAGTTGATGAAGCCAAAAAACTTAAACTAGATATTCCAGAAACTACATTAAAAGTTTATAAAGACTTTTGGGTATGTAAGAATTGTCGTAAAACCTATTGGAAGGGCCGCATGTGGAATAACATGATAAAAACTCTTGAGAGAGTAAAAGAAAAAGTAAAAACAAGTCACTTTAGCATTTTTGATAATGCTCAATAATTAATGAGAGTTGGAGGCTAGAGCTTTGTATGTCTATTCATTAGAGGAAGGCGAATTCCTAGTAAGGCTAGCGAGAAAGAGCATGGAAACCTACGTGAAAGAGAAAAGGAGAATAAACGTACCAGAAGACACGCCTGAAAAGCTAAAACAAAAAGCAGGTGTCTTTGTAACATTAAATAAGATTGTAGAGGCGGAGACACACAAGACCACGTTAAGAGGATGTATTGGTTATCCTTATCCAACACTACCCCTTGTGGAAGCCACAATAGATGCTGCTATACAAGCCGCTGTAAACGATCCTAGATTTCTACCTGTAACCGAAACTGAATTGGACAAGATACTTGTCGAAGTAAGTGTTTTAACCCCACCTAAACTCATCGAAGTAGATGACCCAAAGGAATACCCTAAAAAAATTAAAATAGGCAGAGATGGTTTAATAATTGAGTCTAGGTTCTTCAAGGGTCTTCTACTTCCACAAGTCCCTGTTGAATGGAAATGGAATGAAGAGGAGTTTCTAAGTCACTGTTGCATGAAAGCAGGGCTTCCTCCAGACTGTTGGCTGGAGAGAGGTGTAAAAGTTTATTCATTTCAAGCAGAAATTTTCGAGGAAACATCACCTCGTGGACCTGTAAAACGTAAAGAAATTCCATAAAGTAAAAATAACGGGATCGCCATGAAGGTATACTTTACTCCATGCGGTATTGCACTTGGTCATGCTGGACGATGTCTACCAATAGCAAAAGAAATCATAAAAAAGAAAGGAAAAATATTATTCTCCACATATGGAGATGCAGTAGATTTTCTTAGAACAGAAAATGTACCCACAGTCAAAGTGCCAGAAATAAAGTTCGAAGAAAACAAAGACGGCGCTGTAGACCTTAAAAGAACAGCAACGAAAGTTACGAAACATGCCCACACTTTTTTGAGACAAATAACGACTGAAATAAAATTATTAAAAACTTTTAATCCAGATATCGTGGTTTCTGACTCAAGGCTCTCTCCTCTGATAGCTTGTCGTCTTCTTGGAAAACCATCAATATTACTTTTACATCAACTTAAAATGTTGATCCCTCACCGCAGAACTCTCTCGAAACTAGAACAAAAATTAAAACACTTTGGAGAATTCATCATAATGTACACACTTTACCCCTGGTGGTCTCTTGCAAATATTATTCTCATTCCAGACTTTCCTCCTCCTTATACAATAGCCAAAGAAAATTTAAAGATCCCGAAAAAAATCCTTGAAAATAAAGCCAAGCTAATAGGACCCATAATAAGCAAAAGACCAGAAGAACTTCCTCCATCCCAAGAGCTGAAAGCAAAACTAGGCTTTAATAAAAACAAACCATTAATCTACGCAGGGATGGGAGGAACTAAAAAGGAGAAATATTTAATTAATACCATACTGGAAAGAGTTTTTAAGAAATTCCCTGACAATTACCAGATTGTTTTTACAAGAGGATATCCAAATAAACCTGAAATAGCTTACAAAAAGGAAAACCTACATGTCTATAACTGGTTTAAAGACAGATATATACTGTTAAAAGCCTGCGACATCATTATCTCCAGAGCAGGACATAACACTGTAGCCGAAGCAATATACTTTGGAAAACCACTAATACTGGTTCCAACACCAGCTCATAGTGAACATCAAGGAAATGCTAAATCAGCCCAGAAAATGGGAATTGCAAAAGTAATTCAACAGGAAAATCTAAACCTAAAAACCTTACTTGAAGCTATTGAAGAAATTATGAATAATGGATATATTTTAAGGAATGTAAGACGTGCACAGCAATTTGCCCTAAAAATTAACGCTATAAAAACTGTACTTCAGTATATTAAACTTTTTACGGCCAAAGACTTTCGTCGTGAAGATAACTTAGTAAAATGCTATAATTCATCAATTACAGGAATGCTTAATTTATTCGTATAATATTGTTTATTTATTGAAATAATACCATCTACCTTGTACATCGAAGCAATAGCTCCTACAATAGCTGCTTCAAACTCTAATCCTCTTTGCATAAAATGTCCAGCCTCTATTGCAACACCGAGGTCAATCGGTATAACTTTTATGTTAAGCATTGCCCGTATAGCAGCTAAAAACACATCCATATAATGTTCTTCTGCATTTTTTAAGAGTTCCGAGCAAAATTTCACAAACGAAATCGAAGGAATAAACAATTTAATGCTCCCTTCTTTTATCCTACTCCAAATGGATGCAGCCTTCTTATTCCCCCTAGCAACACCCAAAAGGAAGCTTGAGTCACAGGTCATCTTTGTTATTTTTGACACATAGATCACCAACACTGTCTTTTCATGTTAAATCTCCACAAGTGCAAAAGGTTTCGTGAATCAAATCATATAACTGATCAAATCCTATACCTTTAGTTGCAGATACTTTAACTATTCTCAAAGACCCTCTTAAGACTTCAATGATTTCTGAAATCTCAAGAGGTAAATCTTTTATTACGCCTCCACCTTCTTTTCTTAAAGAATCTTTTAAATATTCAATATCTAGGATGAGTCTATCTATATTTTCTCTATCGGCTTTATCTATTTTGCTGAGAACCGTGACAGTTGGAATTTCCATTAAAAGCTGAACCGCAATACTCATCAGTTCTGCAGCTATCAAACCAGAAACCCTTAATGTTAAAGTGACATCAAGAAGAAAACATCAACCGTACGACCGATGTTTTCAAGTTCTTTAACAATTTTAGGTCCAGCTGCATGAAAATAAAAATTTCCATTTGCCCAGGTGTATCGATTAGACAAATATCCCCAAGCAACTTCACTATACCTGCAACAATATTCTCGATGCGTTTTTCCATAAGTTCCATAGCTCTTACCATAGCAGAGTTAGGCCCCATTTTCTCCCTAATCATGATATCCCTCGTCGTAATTATACTTCTTATATCAAAATCATGACTGTAGAGTAAGTATTCACATCCAGGATCCAAATTAACAAAACTAACCTTATAGTCCATTTCCTTTTCCAACTATTCTCCAAATGTTGCAGTTAAAGTCGTTTTACCTGAACCCGCAGGGCCCAAAAATACCACGTTAAGAATCGTCATTATCAACGGCGCCTCCTTAGCTCGATAACCCTAAAACCAGAAGCTATAGGATTGGGATACTCTAAAATCTCGATATCATTTAACAAATTTTCCGGTAAATTTACTGTTATTGAAATGTCAAATTCAGAAACCTTAAGAGATTTAATAGTTAAATGGTTTTTACCAACCAATACGGAACTCTCTCTAGGTAAGCCGTATAGAACTTTTTCCTTCTCCTCCTTCATAAATTTATCAATTATATATAGAAGACCGTTAATTCCAACCGTTAACTCAGCAATTCTAACAGCTGAACTGTCCTTACCAACTAATAAAATTTTTATATTATCAAAGCCTTTTGCTGAGTTTTTCAACTTCGGTATAAGACCTTCAAGAACTCTCCTACCTCTAGGAGAAACTTTATAATTAGCTAGTCTCTTAGCATCCAAATCGAAAAGATTAACTCCACCTAAACTTATATCTAAGTGAATAACATCTGCGCCACACTTCTTAAGAAGCTCCAAACAAAATAACATCTCATTTAATATAGGCTCTCTTTCGTTCAAATTATATTCAAACGGTTTCCAGAGTACCACAGACGGGTGTCGATAAGGTGGCTCCACCAAAACAGCAGCTGTACCAACTATACAAGTAGGCTCATAGTCATCTTTGAGAATTGCGCCCCCACTATCAGCCGCAATAATACGCATTTAAAAACACCCTTAAAAACTAAAAATTTAAAAGTATAAGTCTTTCTCTAGAAAGAGGGGATGACCACAATGAGCATTACAGTCCTAAAAGGATCAACGGGCATAATAATAAACTATAGAAGAGCTAAACATGACCAAAAGACTAACGAGATTTTAATAAAATTTCCTGGAATAAATAGTGAAAAAACAGCTGCAAAGCTTATAGGCAAAAAAATAATATGGGAATCGCCAAAAGGAAAGAGAATAAAAGGAAAAATAGTAGCAACGCATGGAAAAAAAGGAACTCTTAGAGCAAGAATGGAAAAAGGAATACCAGGAGAAGCTATAGGTGGCCAAGTAATTTTATATTGAATCTTAATATCCTAATCTCATCTCTTTTGTTTATTCTAACCTTCTAAACATTACTTATTCAGTTTAAAGTATAAAGTTATGATATTAAATTTAATCATGATCTGTTGTACCTCATAAGGCCTTTGAAGCTCTCGTCTTCTTTGATAATTTTCTAAACTCTTAGACTTAATACTTTAAACAAAAACTTCTACAGTGTAACATCCAAGTTCCATGTCTAAGTTCATCTATATAGTGTATGAAACGGAAATGATAAATAAGAAAAGCAAGTTTAATATGTATACTCTTTTAAGGATACAGACTAAACATAAAAGATAAATAATCAAATTAGGAAACATAAAGATGGCCGATGACGACAATCCGGCAAGGAGGAATTTATGACTGGTCATAGTTACGCAGAGGCCCTTAATTACATGTTTAACGAGTGTTCTCTTGTTTTTACGTGGCAAATACCAGTTTGAATGATGTTTGACTGATGGAGGGCAAATATTGAGTTTTAGTAAGAAGCGGAGAGTGAAATTTTTTTACGATAGTTCAGCAGGGGTTTATAATAAGAGGTATCAAGAGATCCAAATGATTAAGTACACCATCCTTCTTCGAAAAACTCATGAAATAAGATCTTTGGTTGTTGACGTAGGGTGTGGGACTGGTTTGTTCTGTGAATTGCTTACCATGAGAGGGTTTAGGGTTGTTGGGATTGATTTTTCTATTGAAATGTTAAGGAGAGCAAAGAAAGCAATCACTTTGCAAAAAGTTTTCCTTGTTTGCTGTGATTCTGATTTTCTACCTTTACGTGATAATATTTTTTGCGGAGCTTTTAGTGTTACGTTACTTCAAAATTTACCCAATCCTATGTTATCGTTAAATGAAATAGTTAGGGTTTGTAAGAAGGGAAGCATGGTGCATTTATCAGTTTTATCAAAATCCCTAAATGTAAAGGACTTAGAAATTCTACTCTCACAGGCTGGTTTAAGGGATATTGAGGTTTTTGGGTCACTTGGTAGCGAGGATATCTATGGACATGGGAAAATTTAAAAGATTACATCACTATTTGATTTGAAATAAAAAATGTACATGAATAGATAGCAAGGTTTTTATTGTTTGAGTTACACATTTTTTCGAGAATCAGGGGGCATGTGTTACATGGAAAAAGACCCACTTAAACTACTGGCAAAATCAATAAACAATTTAGTTCTTGTTAAATTAAAAAATGGCTTAGAATATAAAGGCAGACTTATCGAAGTGGATAACTATATGAATCTAGTTCTTAGTGGTGCCGAAGAGGTTGAAGAAGGAGAACCAAAAGCTAAATACGGAGAAATTTTCATCCGAGGAAATAATATATTATTTATTAAACCAGATGTTACTGAAAGTGATTGGGAAGAAGGCTAAACTAATTTTCTGAAGTTCATAATAATTATGTCAATCCTCTTTCTCTTCTATATCTTTCTAGAAGTTTTTCTATTTTTTCTTCTATTTCCTTCTTTTCCATCTCCGAGTATTCTCTTAGACAAGCCTCAATGGCTTGTTCAAGCTCTTTCTTATCGATAATTGCAAACTCATCGACCCGCTTTACGTTTACCTCACTTACTGATAGTACTGGTATTTTTGCTTCGAAAAATTCTCTAAATGCCATGTGACTCATCTGCGTTCCACATATTATCGCTCTTATACCCTTTTCAATAAGTAATCTAGCAGTTGAAGGCCCTCCTCCACTAGCATCCAGAAGAAACACAACATCTCCTCTCCTTATTCCAAACTCTTTCTCAGCTTCTATTATTCCTTCCTGAGAAAACCGTTTTATGACCTTTAATGGTACTGCCAAGCCTCTTGTTTCCATTATCCTCATTCTGACCAGTTGAGCAACCTTCTCGTTAAGCTTGGATATTTCATTTTTAAGATTCAAGTTCTCCTTCTTTAGCCTCTCTATTTCTTTTTCCCTGAACAAAATTTCTTTCTTTTTCCTAATTTCGATGGCTTGTTTGGATGATATTTTTTCTATTAATTTCTTTAATTTTTGATTTTCTCTTTCAAGCTCACATATTTTCTCTTTCAATTTCTGAAGTTGTTCTTCTAGTCTTTTAATGATTTTTTCCTTAGCTTGTAATTGTCCTTTTAAGTCTAAAACTTCTGGACTTATTTGTTTTTCAACAACTTCTACTGTTTCCTTTACTTCTTTTTTCTTTTTTCTTTCTTCTAACTCGCAAATCACTTTATTTATAGCATCTTTAATAGACATTCCTTGAACCACCAGCGTCTTTACTGGGTCAATGGGCACATTAATTCCCATTTCTTTTATGTGGGCCTCAACACGGCTAAGTTTATTCTTTAAACTTTGATAGGCTTTTATTGCAGCAGCTAATGCATCTCGTTGATGTGAATCAATAGATATTTCTTCCATATCTAGTTTTTTAAGATATTCTTGAACAAGTGTTCTTTTTTCGACAACAGTTAGTGGTCTTGGGGGTTGAAATAGCTGGGAGTTCAATGCTTTTGCTAATTTTTCAACAAACTGAGGTACTTGCGTTACATCTGTGGCTATCACTATAGGAATTCCATGCTTAGCAATCAGCCTTGTAATTTCTCCTCTTGTTAATTCTTTCCCGCTTCGCACCTCCAGTATGTTACCATCCATATCTAAAATGGCAACTCCAGTAGTGACTCCAGGATCCACTCCAACTATAATATATTTTGTTTCTTTCATTCTTACATCCG
>Ga0190309_1000091_pt1 | contig 30428 bp, 29 predicted proteins | sample 48700767_MG_FD_161656 | JGI IMG/M metagenome (GOLD analysis project Ga0190309, IMG submission 161656) | Hydrothermal vent sediment bacterial communities from Southern Trench, Guaymas Basin, Mexico - 4870-07-6-7_MG | ecosystem: Environmental > Aquatic > Marine > Hydrothermal vents > Sediment ... | reverse complement strand
TAAAAGAAAGGCTTCCAAAAGCAAAAATTTTAGCACTGATTGATTGGGGTGGAACCACAAACACACCTTTGGGAGTTTTCTCTCAAGAGTTGAGCAAGGAGGAACAAAGAGAATTTTTTAAAAATTGCTGATGAATTTTTTTCAAAAAAAGGAATAATCTTTGTTTATCTGGTTCACGGTGGCTTTATGGGACAGGATGCAAGGATTTTATCTTTTGGAAAGTTAAAAACCTACGATTCTTTAGCTCCAGAGTTTGAGACTTATGAAATGATTAAAAAACTTACTCAAAGTAAAAAGTAAATTAAATAAATTTTAAGGAATCAAAAACTTCCATTACATTTTTGAAGAGTCATTCCCTAAATTTCTTTTTGAAAGCAAATAATTTGATTTTGAGCTTGACAAATTTTTTTAAAATGTTATATTATTTAATTGACGGACTGGTCAGTCTATGAAAAGAAGAGAAAGAAAAGAAGATCTTATTAAAAAAAGGAGGAACGAGATTCTTGATGCTGCCGAAATTCTATTTTCTAAATATGGTTTTGCCAAAACCACAACCGATAAAATTATGCAACTTGCTAAATTAGGAAAAGGAACTATCTATCGTTATTTTAAAAACAAAAAAGATATATTTTTTGCTGTGGTAGATAGAGGTTTGGATAGATTAAAAGAAGAGATGCTTAAAAATACAGAAAAAATTGATGATGTGTTAAAAAGGATAGAGGTAGCTGTAAAAACTTATTTAAGTTTTTTTGAGAAGAATATAAATCTGGTGAATATATTGTTGTATGAGCAGGCAGATTTTCAGGAAAGAATTGCGAAAAGATATTTAGAGCACTATCACGGTAATATAGAAAGAGTTAAAGCGACTTTTAAAAAGGGAATCTCCCAAAAATTAATAAAAAATATAGATATAGAGACAACAATCGGTATTCTTACAAGCATATTAAATGGGCTTATTTACAGATGGAAGATTGAAGGAAAAAAATTTAGATTAACTCAAAAAGCTCCTCTTGTTTTAAAGATTTTTTTTACAGGAATTGTCAGGGATAAAAAAAGAAGAAGAGAATATGAAAATTTGTAAATTATTTCTTTTATTTTTTAGTTTTCTTTTTGTTTTTTCAGGTTTTTCTCACACAAAGAAAATTTTAATTTTAGATGAGGAAAAAGCAGTAAAGATTGCATTAAAAAGAAACTGGGATGTTTTAATTAAAGATGAAAAGTTAAAAGAAGCTCATGCTCAACTTTTAAAGGTATGGAGTAGAGTTTTTCCTCAAATCTCCTCTTTTTATACTTATCAAAGATATAATGACCATCCTTTTATAAACTATCCTGATAATAAAGGTTATGGATTTAATGTTGACCAGATAATTTTTAATGCTCAAGTTTTTAATGCCATAAGGGCAGCTCACCCTTTCTTGAATTCAGCAAGAGAAGAAAAGTCTGAACAACTTAATGCTGTAATTTTTGAGGTTAAAAAAGCTTTTCTCTATTCTTTAATTGCTCAAAAAAGTTTAGAAGTTACCCAAAATGCTTTAAATCTTGCACGTAAATATTTAAAGACAACAAAGATACGTTTTGAGAATGGAGAAGCTTCAGATTATGATGTTTTAAGAGCTGAAGTTGAAGTTAAAAATTTAGAGTATAAATTTTTGAAAGCAAAATCAGTTTATGAGACCTCTTTAAATTATTTAAAGCTTTTGTTAGGAATTAATCCTCAGGAAAAACTTAAGATAAAAGGCAAGGTAGAATTTAAAAGATTTAAGAAAGACTTTACTCATTTGGTTAAATCTGCTTTAAATAAAAGACCATTGATTAAGGCGATAGAATTTAAAGAAGAATCTTTAAAACACAATTTAAGGGCAGTAGAATCTGAGTTTCTGCCTTCTTTAGTGTTAAACTTTCAGGATATAGCTAATGAAAAAGAAGTATTTGCTTTTAACAGAGAAAAATATGAGGATTACTGGATACTTACTTTAAGGTTGAATTTTCCTATTTTTGAGGGAGGGTTAAGATTTTTTAAGGTTAAAGAGGCAAAATCACAGCTGGAGCAAATTAAGTTGTTAAAAGAGAAAACAATTTCCGGTATAAAAATTGAGATAAAGAATGCTCTTCTTAATTTAGAAAGTGCAAAAAAGGAAGTTGAGGCTACTCAAAGCAATGTGAAAGATGCAAAAAGGATGTATGAGATTATTTATGAAAGGTATCTTGAAGGAGAGGCATCTTACTTGGATATTTTAGATGCAAGAAATACGCTTTTGGTTTCTCAGTTAAACAACTTGCAGGCACTTTTTGATTATAATTTATCTTTACTTAAATTGAAGTATCTTACAGGAGAAAATTTAGAAGAGGAGGGTAATTTATGAGAAGATTATTTTTCTATCTTTTTTTGGTAATTTTTATTTTAAATGGTTGTGCAAAAAAAGAAAAAATAAAGGAAACAAAAAGAATTCCTGTAGAGGTAGCTAAAGTAAAAATTCAGGAAATAAAAGAGATTTTAAAATTTACCGGAACAATAAAAGGAAAAGAGCAAGTTCAGGTTTTTCCCAAAGTAGGAGGAAAGTTAATCAGATATTTAGTTAAAGAAGGTGATTATGTGAAAAAGGACGATGTAATTGCTTTAATTGATAGAGATATAACTGGTTTTGAATACAAACCGCACAAAGTCTTATCTCCAATCTCAGGAAAAGTTTTAAAAGCAGATTTAGATAAAGGAAGTCTTCTTAATCCCGAAACTCCTGTTGCTATAGTTGCTGATACTTCATCTGTAAAAATAAAAATAGATGTTTCTGAAGTAGATTATCCCAAACTGAAAATAGGAGATAAAGCTATTATTAAAGTAGATGCTTATCCTGATAAAGAATTTGAAGGAAGATTAACCAAATTAGATAAATACATTGACCCTTACACAAGAACAGCAGAAGCAGAAGTTGAAATTCCTAACAAAGAAGGTTTACTTATCCCAGGAAGTTTTGCCAGAATCACTCTTTTTGTGGGAACACATAAGGCTTTGGTAATTCCTTTAGATGCTTTATTAAGAATGCCTGGAACTGGCAGTTACTATTGTTTTAAAGTTGAAAATGGTAAAGCAAAAAAAGTCTTTTTAAAAATAGGGGTTATTCAGGATAATTTTGTGGAGATTAAAGAAGGGTTAAGTTTAGAAGATTTGGTGATCGTTTCCGGACAGGGAGCATTAGAGGAAGGAACTCCTGTTAAACCTATTTTTACTTCTAATCTAGAAGAAGGTAAAAGATGAATTTACCTCAATTTGCAGTAAGGCGTCCTTATACAGTTTTGATGATATTTCTGGCAATATTTCTTATAGGTGTTGTTTCTATATTTAAATTAAGGATTGACCTTTTACCAGAAATTGAGCCACCTGTAATTTCAGTTTTAGTTCCATATCCGGGAGCTTCAGCTTCAGATGTGGAATCAGATGTAATCAAATACTTAGAAGATAAACTCTCAACTGTTCCCAATTTAGATGAATTAAATTCTTTAGCAAAAGATAATTTAGGAATGGTCTCTTGTAAATTTAAATGGGGCACAAATTTAGATGTTGCTTCAAATGATGTTAGAGACAAACTGGATTTAGCTAAATGGGATATAAAAGAACATGCTCCTGATGCAGAAGAACCAATTTTATTTAAGTTTTCTTCAGCTACTGCTCCCATTATGGCAATTACAATTTCTGCACCTTCTTCTTGGCCTCAACTTTACAGAATAGTAGATAAAAAGGTTGCTGACGCTTTAAAAAGGACAAAAGGTGTGGGAGCAGTAATAATTTATGGAGGATTAAGACGTCAGATAAAGGTAGAATTGGATTGGCAAAAAATAAAAGCATATAATATCCCTCCTTCTTTAATTATTCAAAGATTAAAAGAAGAAAACCTTGATTTTCCTTTAGGAAAAATAAAAAAAGGAAAACGTGATTATTTTTTAAGAATAAAGAAGCGTTTTAAAAATCCAGAAGAAATAAAAAATATCCTGATTACTCAATATAAAGGAAAACCTGTTTATTTAAAAGATATAGCAAAAGTAAGTGATGATTTTGAAGAAGAAAAAATGAAAGGATATTGTAATGGCAAAGAGACAATTATTTTAATTGTTCAGAAGCAGTCAGGTCAAAATACAGTTGAAGTCTGCAATAACATTAAAAAGACGTTGAAAAAAGTTAAAAAATTTCTACCCAAAGATGCAGAAATCACTATCCCTATGGATTCTTCAGAATTTATCTTGTTGGCAATAAAAAATTTAGCAAATACTGTAGTCACTGCTGGAATTTTGGTAGTTATTGTCACTCTGCTTTTCTTAAGAAGATTAAGAGCATCTTTAATAATCTCTTTAACTATTCCTTTTTCTTTAATCTGTGCTTTTATCTTTTTATTCTTAGGTGGTTTTACAATTAATGTTATATCTTTAATGAGTTTAGCAATTGCTATTGGAATGGTGGTAGATAATGCTATTGTCGTTTTAGAAAATATTACCCGCCATGTTGAAGAAGGAGAGAAACCTTCTGAGGCAGCTGTTTTTGCATCAGGGGAGGTAGGAGGAGCTATCTTTGCTTCAACCTTAACTACGATTTGTGTATTTGTTCCTTTGATTTTTGTAACAGGACTTGCAGGTATTATTTTCAAGCAGTTGGGAGCAGTTGTTTCAATTACTATTCTTTCTTCTCTTTTTGTAGCCTTAACCTTAACTCCGATGTTAGCTTCAAAATGGATTAAAAAAGAAACATATACTGAAAAAAATAAACTTTCTAAATTTTATCTTTTGGGAGAAAAATTTTTCAAAAATATAGAAACTTTTTATGTAAAGATTTTAGATTACGCTCTCTCTCATAAAAAGAAAGTTTTAACTTCTCTTATAACAATATTTCTTGTAAGTATTTTTTTAACTCGCTTTATCGGTCAGGATTTATTCCCTGATGTAGATACAGGAGATATAGATATAATGTTCAGATTGAATGAGTCAGCAAGGATTGAAGAAACAGATAAGATATTAAAAAAAATTGGAAAAATTTATGAGAAATTAGTTCCAGAAAGGAAACATTATTATGCTTTTGCTGGTGAATCTGAGAAAGGATTTGGTGTTGCTTTAGGGTTTGAGGAAGGTCCAAATGTGGGAGAGGGAGGAGCAAAACTTGTTCCCAGAACTAAAAGAAAAAGAAGTGTTTATGAAATTGCTGATATTTTACGAAAAGAGATTGAGAAAATCCCTGGTATTGAAAGATTAAAAGTAATTGCTACCAGTCCTATGAGACAGGTAGCTATGGCAGGTAAAGGAAAGATTGAGGTGGAATTAATGGGTTCAGATTTAGATAAACTACAAAAGTATGCAGAAAAATTAGAAAATGAGATGAAAAAAATTCCTGGAGCAGTAGATGTAAGAAGTTCATTTAAAAAACCAAGATTAGAGCTTCATATAGATATTGATAGAGAAAAGGCAAATCTTTTAGGAATAAATACAGCTGTTTTGGCTCAAACTCTGCGAACTTATTTTTACGGATATGAAGCCACAAAATTCAGAGAGGCAGGAGATGATTTTGATATATTTTTGCAGTTAAAAGAAAATCAGCGTTACAGTCTGGATGACATTGGAGAAATTCCTGTTCCCACAATGAGTGGTAAACTTGTTAAGTTAAAGACCTTTGCCAAGGTTAAAATGGGTTTAGGTCCTGTTGAGATTAGAAGAAAAAACAGGCAAAGAATTATAAGTGTTGGTTGCGATACTTATAAAAGAGCAATGAGCGGTGTTAAAAAAGATATTGAGAAAGTCCTTAAGAAATTAAATATTCCCAAGGATATTGAGATTAATTTTGGAGGAGAAGCTGAAGAACAGAGAAAAACCTTTTCTGATTTGGGCCTGCTTTTGCTTATAGGAATGATTTTAGTTTATATGGTAATGGTTGGACAATTTGAATCTTTAAAGACTCCTTTCATAATCTATTTTTCTGTTCCCTTTGCCTTTGTAGGAGTAATCTGGGCATTGCTTTTGACAGGAATTCATTTTTCCATGGTAACATTTATGGCAGTTATTATGCTTGTAGGTGTTGTAGTAAATAATGCCATAGTTTTGGTCGATTATACAAATATTTTAAGAGCAAGAGGACTAAATTTACTTGAGGCAATAAAACTTGCTGGACGCCACAGGCTTCGTCCAGTTTTAATGACCTCTTTCACCACAATTTTTGGTATGCTCCCTTTAGCTTTAGGAAGAGGTCAGGGAGGAGAAATCTGGCAGGCGTTTGGAATTACAGCTATTGGAGGACTTCTTTTATCAAGTTTAGTTACCTTAGTTTTAGTCCCCATAATCTATTCAATTTTTCATAGAGAAAAATAATGTTTTATGATTATTCTTTTGAAAAAAAATACAGGAAAAAATTTTTAAAAGAGAATAAAAAATTTAAAGAATATATAATAGAATTTGAAAGTCCTTTTAAAAGATATCCTGATAAAGCTTGTGGTTTTTTATTCCTTCCTCATCAATTAAAAACAAAAAAAGCTTTAATTTTTCTTCACGGCTCAGGCAATTATCACTTTGGTTTCTTTAAAAATTTTTCTTCTCTTTTTTCTCAAAAAGGTATTCCCACATTTTTTATGATTTTACCTTTTCATTATCTGCGGAAAAAAGAAAAGAATAAATTTTTCAGTGATAATCTATTTGAAGTCTTTGATAGTTTCCGTCAGGCAGTAATTGATACAAGAGCTTGCCTTGATTGTTTAGAAAAAGAAGGTTTTTTAAAAGATTTTTCTATTTTGGGGATAAGTTTGGGAGGTATGATTGCTACAATTGTGTCTGCAGTTGATGAAAGAATTAAAAAAGCAATTTTGATAAATACAGCTGGAGGCTTTGTTCATATTGTCTGGGAAGGGCTTTTACCTGGTTTAAGAAAAAAATATAAAAAAACCCATCATCTTTATGGATGTAATAAAAAAAAGTGTCAGGAAATCTACAGTTTTCATAAAGAATTCATCAAAGAATTAAAAGATATAAGTTTACTGGGAAAAATTAAGCCTAAAAAAGAGTGTTTTTTATTTGACCCTTTAAGTTTTTGCCATCTTTTAAAAGAAAAAGTAGAAGTAATCCTTTTCTTTTCTTCATTTGATGAGATAATCCCTAAAAAAGCACAGGAAATTTTTGAGAAAGCTTTAGGATATCCACCCAAATACACTCTTTCTGGCGACCATTTTTTATCCTTAATTTTAAACAAGAAAAAAATCATAGAAATCTCTTCCCAATTTTTGTTGAATGATAAACCAAAAATCTTTTCCACCCCATGGGTGGAAGTAAAAAAGTAGGAGGTAGAAATGAAACTGGTGATTATCTGTTATAACGTTGCTATTGGTGATGAAGTGTTGGAGGTTTTAAAAGAAATAGGAGTTTCCAGTTATACAAAGTTTAAAGAGGCAGAAGGAGTAGGTAAATTAAGTGGACCTCATTTAGGTACACATATCTGGCCAGCAATAAATTCAGTTTTGATGGTAGCTTTGGAGGAGGATAAGAAAGATAAACTTATTGAGAAGATAAAAGAGTTGCGAAAGAAATTGGGAAAAGAGGGTGTAAAAGCATTTGTCTTACCAGTTGAGGAGATTACATAAATAACTGAAAAATAATTTTCTTGACATTTTAATAGAGAGTGTTATTATCAATAAAATAGTTAGGTATACGAAGTATTTTCAGAAAATGAGGAAAAAAGAATTGTATAATTATATTTCTCATTTAGATAATCTACTTCCTGTTTTAGTTAAACATTTTCAAATTCCTGATTTACATAAATTATTTGAAGTTAAAATTACTTTTCAGCAGTATCTTGCCTTAAATATATTAATCAAAAAAGGAAAATGTATGGTTTCTGATTTAAGTAAGAATTTAGGGGTTGCTTTAAGCACAATGACAGAATTAGTTAATCGTTTAGCAAAAAAGCAATTTGTTAAAAAGATTAAGGATTTAAGAGACCGCCGTATAGTATGGATTAATTTGACTGAAAAAGGAGCAAAGATTATCAAAGAGATAAATGAGAAAAAGCAAAGATATATTCTAAATATTCTTGAAAAATTAACAGAAAAAGAAAGGAAGCTTTTGATTGATATACTGGAAAGAGTTTCTCAGGTTGCTAAAAGAATAGAGGTAGAAGGTATGAGGATTTGATTTATTTTTAAAGAAAGGAGGTAAGATGAATTTTAGAGAAAGGATAGAAAAAAGAATAATAAAAAGTGTTTTAAAAATGCTTCCTCGTATGTCAGAGAAAAATTTAATAAGAGCTACTTACTTGGTAGAGAAACTTCCTCAAGATGAAGGAATAAGAAATGCAATAAGAATTGTAAGAGAATATTTTAAGAAAGGACATCCTTCTGTAAAATTAGCAAAAAGAATCTGGACAGAGCTCCATCCCAATTGCTTAAACAAACTTGTAGAGAATTTCTTTATCAATGCCTGTTTTGTTTCTGACAGAATAAGAAGAGAAATTGAAGAAAAAGAAGGTTTTCATATTCCCTGGTTTTTTGTTATCTCTCCTACGATGAAGTGTAACTTGCGTTGTAAAGGGTGTTCTGTAGAAAGTTATAAAAAAGATGAAGATTTACCAAAAGAAGTATGGGATAGGATATTAGATGAAGCACAATCTTTAGGAATCTATTTTATCACTGTTCAGGGAGGAGAAACATTTGTAAGAGAAGATATGTTAGATATTTATGCTTCACACCCAGATATGTATTTTCAGGTTTATTCTAACGGAACCTTAATTGATAAAAAAATGGCAAAAAGACTGCAGGAGTTGGGAAATGTTGAAGTGAATTTATCTGTAGAAGGATTTGAGAAAGAAACAGATGCTCGCAGAGGAAAAGGTGTATGGCGTAAAGTAATGGAAGCAATGGATAATTTAAGAGAAGCAGGAGTAATGTTTGGCTTTTCTGTCACCCAAACCCGTTATAATACAGATGTAATTACTTCAGATGAATTTTTTAAATTGATGATAGAGAAAGGTTGCTATATTGGATGGTTTTTCCAATATATTCCTTTAGGAAAAAATCCGGATTTAAGTTTAGTGCCTCTGCCTTCCCAGAGAAATAAACTAAGAGAAAAGTTAAAAGAGGTAAGAGAAACCCTTCCTTTATTTGTGGGAGATTTCTGGAATGATGGTCCTTTTGTTCAGGGGTGTATTGCTGGAGCGCGTCAATATTGCCATATAAATCATAGAGGAGATGTTGAAGCTTGTGCTTTTGTTCACTTTGCTGTGGATAATATAAAAAGTGGTAAGAGTTTAAAAGAGATTTTTAACTCTCCATTTTTTAGAGAGATGCGTGAAAGAATTCAGTGGGAGGAAGCCTCCTGCCCCTACAGTGATAATCTTTTAACTCCCTGCCAGATAATTGATCAGCCCTGGGTTTTAAGAGAACTTGTAGAAAAATACAATGCTTACTCTACTGATGGAGCAGGTGATGTTTTATTAAAAGGAGAAGTGGCAAGGTTTTTAGATGAGTATAGCAAGCAAATTCATGCTCTTTATGATAAGATCTGGGAAGAAGATCCTTATTATAAAGAGATAAGAGAAAATATAAGAAAGAAAAGAAAAAGACTTTTTGCTGAGGTGGAATAAAAAAAATTAAAGATGGAGCAAGATATGAAGATAATTTTTAGAATTTATATATTGGTTGTGATTTTATGTCTGTTTTTATCAACTCCACAAAAAGCTTTTTCTTTTAAAAAACCAGAAAATTTAAAAGAGATTGGTATTTTTGCAGGTTCATTAAGAGACCGCACTCTGGCAGAAAAAGATGATTATATAACGGTTCCTGCAGGTTTAAGGTTTGGGTTTGATATTAAGCCTTTAATAAAAAAATTTAAAGTTTCAAGATATATTTTTAAAAAGGCAAGTTTGTTAGAATTTACAGTTGAGCCTTTTATGGCAGGAGTTATCTCTCCTGATTCCAATTTTGAAACTGGCTGCGGTTTATTATTGAAGTATGGTTATAGATTTGGTAAGTTTTTGCCTTTTGTAGATGCAGGCACAGGAATTCAATACACCACTCAACATACAAGAGAAGAAGCAACACAATGGTGTTTTCAGGTTCAGGGAGGAGCTGGTTTTTATTACTTTTTTCAAAAAAATAAAGCATTAAGTTTTGAATACAGATTCAGACATTTTTCTAATGCGGGGACAAAAGAGCCTAATGAAGGAGTTGACACCTACGGATTTTACATTGGATTTTCTTACTTTTTTGATTGAGTGAATTTCTTCTATTGTGATAACATATTTAGCTTGCCAGGTCTATAGCAAGCTAATTCTTATCTTACCTCTCAAGGTGAGCTATTGGATAGCAGCAAGGATTGGTGATATTGTTTATTTTTTAATGAAAAAAGACAGGCAAGAACGGGTAAAAATTGTAAAAAGGATATTGAAAAATAAAATTTCTCAAAGAGAAGCTCAAAGGATAGTTCGTTATAATTTTCAAAATTTCAACAAAGGCTTAGTTGATTTTTTTCGTATTCCCAAGCTGAATAAAGAAGACATAAATAATCTTGTGGAAATTGTTGGTCAAGAAAATTTAGATACTGCTTTAAAAAAAGGAAAAGGAGTGATATTAGTAGGTATTCATATGGGAAACGGTGGTTTTGTTACAACAGCCCTGGCACTTAAAGGGTATCCTGTGAATATTGTAGTTTGGAAGGAGAAAAATGAAAAAGTAGACAGATTATTTCAAAGTATAAGGCAAAGTAAAGGTGTAAGAGTTATTTATTCTCATAATTCAGCAAGATATATTTTGAAGCTGCTTAGACAGAATGAAATAGTAGCAATAACAATTGATTTAAATGGTGGGAGAAAAGGAATAAAGCTTAATGTGTGGGGAGAAAAAATAAGTATAGTGCGAACTCCTTTAGTATTTGCACTTCGAGAAAAAACTCCTCTTTTACCTGGAGTTAGTATTAGACAGCCTGATAATACTCATAAGATTATTATAGGGAAACCAATAAAAATGGAACTGACACAAAACAGAGAAAAGGATTTAGAGATAGGAGCAATAAGACTCTTTGAATTTTTTGAGAAATATATAGTAGAATTTCCTGAACAATGGCATTGGTTAAAATTTCTCTGGCAGAGAAAAGAGGAAAGTTAAATATTGAGCTCTAATGTAGTTATTTTTACTTTTATAATAATACATCTTACTTTAGGTAGAAAAGTCTCTATTCCTTATGGTTTGGCTTTAGGATTAAATGTTTACTTAATTTTAGGCTTAGCATTGGTTTTGGATACAATTTTTACGAGTCTAATATATTTTTTGTCTCAAGAAGCTGTAGTAAAATTAAAGTTGCTTAAAAGAATAAAAGAGAAAATTATATCCTTGCAGAATAGATTAATTAATTCTAATTCACGCTTAATGCATTTTTTTAGCCATCTGGGCAAAACAGGCATTGTCTTGGCGAATGCAATTCCCTTTACTGGTGGAATAAATGTCTCGATCCCTTTAATCCATGCGCTTAATTTGAGTAAAGGAGAAGGTTTTTTTCTGCTCTTTGTAGGAAATCTTTTAGGCTGTCTATTTATTACCTTAGGAGCAAAAGGAATTCTGGTTTGGTTCTCAGAGCTGGTAAGGAGTACTTCAATTTTTTCTATGTTATTATGAGTCGATTTAGCTTATAATGAAATTAAATAAAAGGAGGTGGAGTTATGCAAGATTTTTTAAGAAAAGTATTTAATTTGGGCTTAGGGATTTTTAGTGTAACTAAGGAGAAAGTAGAAGAAATCGTAAAAGAGCTGGTTAAAAAAGGTGAAGTCAGTCAGGAAGAAGGTAAAAAATTGGTTAATGAATTGCTGGAGAAGGGAGAAAAAACTAAAAAAGAGTTAGAAGCTCAAATTGAAAAAATAGTTAAAGGTATAATAGAAAAATTGGATTTGGCAACACGTAAAGAATTAAATGAACTTAAATCTGAGATAGAACAATTGAAAGAAAAGTTGGATAAATAAGAAAAAATTAAATTTAATGCTTCCAGGTGTTACTCAGAAGATTCATAATATTAAAAGATTACATCAGATACTTCAGGTCCTCATCAGGTATGGTTTTGGTTATATAGTTGACCGTTTAAATGTTAAAACAAGATTTATTAAATTTAAACTTTTCAAAAAGCCAGAGGTAATCAAAGAACCTCTTCCAGTTAGAGTTCGCAAGGTATTAGAAGAACTGGGACCTACATTTATTAAATTAGGTCAGATATTAAGCACACGTCCTGATCTTATCCCGTTAGAATTTTGTAAGGAATTTGAAAAATTGCAGGATAAAGCTCCTGCTATTGAATATGAGAAAGTAAAAGCGCAAATTGAAAATGAGCTTAAACAACCTATAAATAAAATATTTAGCAATTTTTCTCCTCAACCTGTAGCAGCAGCTTCTTTATCCCAGGTGCATTTGGCAGAATTAAAAACAGGGAAAAAGGTCGTTGTAAAAGTTCAAAGACCCAATATAAGAAAAGTGATTACCACTGACTTGGAAATTTTATATGGATTAGCAAAATTAGTAGAAAAGTATATTAAAGAAAGCAGAATCTATAATCCTGTGGGAATAGTAGAAGAGTTTAAAAGAACAATCCTGAAAGAGATAGATTTTAATATAGAAGCAAATAATATTGAAAGATTCCGAAGAAATTTTAAGGATGATGATACAGTGTATGTTCCCCAAGTTTTTCGAGATTTATCAACAGCAAAAATCTTAACCATAGAAAGAATTGAAGGGATAAAGGTATCCGATATAGAAAGAATAGAAAAATCAGGTTTAGATAGAAAACAGATAGCTATAAACGGAGCCAATGCTGTATTAAAACAGATTTTTATTCACCGATTTTTTCATGCTGATCCCCATCCTGGCAATATATTTGTCTTAGATAACAATAGAATTGCTTTTGTAGACTATGGTATGGTAGGTCGTCTGGATGAAGAAACAAAACTTCAGCTTGCTGGTATCCTAACTGCTATTGTTGAGCAGGATGTATCTGGAATAGTTGATTCTCTCATTGCAATGGGAGTAGTAGAAGAACTAGATGTTAAGAGATTAAGTTTAGATTTAGAAGAGCTTATGGATAATTATTATGGAATTCCATTAAAAGAGTTAAAAATGGGTCAGTTCCTGATGGATATAATAAATGTTATTTTGCAAAATAAAATAAAGATACCACCCAGTTTATTTCTTTTAAGTAAAGCATTAATAACTGTTGAAGGTGTGGGGAAGAAATTAGACCCTGAGTTTAATGTAGCTCTTTATATAAAACCATTTGTGGAAAAATTGGTAAGAGAAAAGTATAGTCTAAAAAGAATAGTAAAAGAATTGAAGAAATTTACAAAAGAATTATATCTTTTTACAAGTTCATTGCCGAAAGATTTAAACTTAATTTTTAATAAGATAAAAAAAGGAAACTTAAAAGTAGAATTTGAACATAAAGGCTTAGAAAACTTCATACTCCAGATGGATAGAGTAAGTAATCGGATTGCTTTCAGTGTAGTTATTGCTGCTTTGATTATAGGTTCTTCTATAATCATGCAGACTAATAGAGGTCCTCTATTTTTGGGCTTTCCTGTATTGGGAATTTTTGGTTTTCTTATTGCTGGAATTTTAGGATTATGGTTAGTTATAGCGATATTGCGTTCAGGTAGATTATAAGATGAGAATTTTTAAGAAGAAAAGATTAAAAATTGGTTTAGCTTTGGGAAGCGGTGCAGCAAGAGGATTAGCTCATATTGGAGTATTGAAAGCATTGATAGAAGAAGGGATTTCTATAGATTATATTTCTGGCTCAAGTATAGGTGCACTTGTGGGAGCATACTTTGCCAGCAAAGGTGAAGTAGCAACTCTTGAAGAGATGGTTTTAGGAATAGATTGGAGAAAACTTGCTCGTTTAATAGATCCTAATTTAATCTTTATGCTTAAAGGGCTTATCCATGGTCAGAAGATTAAGGAATTATTGCAAGCTATTATTGGAGATATTGAATTTAAAGATTTAAAAATCCCTCTGGCAGTGGTAGCTACTGATATCAATACCGGTGAAGAAGTAATAATAAAAGAAGGCTCTGTTATAGAGGCAGTGAGAGCAAGCATATCTATGCCAGCAATATTTATGCCTGTTAAATATGGCAGAAGATTTTTAATAGATGGAGGGGTAGTTAATCCTGTCCCTGCAGGTGTAGTTAGAAATATGGGAGCCACATTTGTTATTGCCTGCAATGTGATTCAAAAATTAAAGAGAAGTAAAAGTACATATGTTTACAAAGAGAAAACTTCCAGAGTAATTTCAAAATCTCAAGCTAAAAAAGATATGAATTCTTTAAATGGCAGAGTTAATAAGATCATTCAAAAAATGAATTTTAAAGATTTTTGGAAAGTTTTTGATGCTCTTCAGGCAAAGGTTCAAGGTAAAATAAAAAGAATAGATCCAAATACACCAAATATTTTTGAAGTTCTTATTCAATCAGTTTATCTTATGGAGTATGAGATAGCAAAATTAAAAGCAAAAGAAGCAGATATAGTAATAACACCTGATGTAGGTGTTTTAAAGGTTTTAGATTTTTATCACAGAAAAGAGGCAATAACAAAAGGTTTCCAAGCAACAAAAAGAATACTACCTAATATACGCAAATTAATAAAATCTTGATGAAAAATAAATTTTTAAAAGGGATAGGATTAAATGTTATTTTTTTAGGATTGACCAGTTTTATAAACGATATCTCAAGTGATATGATTTTTGCTGTTATGCCTTTTTTTATCACTTCTTTAGGTGGAGGAGGTATTGCTGTAGGGTTAATCAGTGGATTAGGAGATAGTATTTCTGGGATATTGAAGGTTTTCTCAGGGTATTTATCAGATAAATTTGGTAAAAAGATGCCTTTTGTATTTGGAGGGTATTTTATTTCTTCTGTTATGAAATTTTTATTTCCCTTTGCAAAGACATGGTCGACTTTAGCGTTTTTAATACCTCTTGAGCGAATTGGAAAAGGTTTACGCACCGCTCCCAGAGATGCTATTATAAGCTCTTCAGCTTCATCTTCATCAAAAGGCAAAGCTTTTGGAATACACCGTACATTAGATACTTTGGGTGCTTTTTTGGGAGCTTTGGGTGCTTTTTTCTTTTTCTGGTTTTTGAAATTAGAACTTAAAACAATCTTATTTATAGCAGCAATTATTGGATTTTTTGCTTTGTTACCTTTGTTATTTGTTAAAGAAAAGGAAAGTTTCTCTTTAGGTTTATCTTTAAAGATGAGTTTGAAGGGTTTGCCTTCAGGTTTTAAGTGGTATTTAATAGCTGTAACTCTTTTTGCATTAGGGAATTTCAGTTATATGTTTTTTGTTTTAAAATCAAAAATCATATTTGAAGATATATTTAATTCAAGATTAGCTACAGCTTTACCTATTCTTCTTTATGTCTGGTTCAATGTTATTTATGCTCTTTCTTCAACCCCTGCAGGAATGCTTTCAGATAAAATAGGCAGAAAAAAAACACTTATCTTAGGTTATCTTATCTATGCATTTACCTGTGCAGGATTTACTTTAGCTAACTTTTGGGTTACATTTATAATTCTGTTTGCTATGTATGGTTTATCTTTTGGGATAATAGAAGGAGTAAGTCGTGCTTATGCAGCTGATTTTGTGCCAGAAAATCTTAAAGGTACAGCTTTGGGTATATTTCATACTTGTATTAGTTTGGCAGTTTTACCAGGAGGAATAATTGCCGGAATCCTCTGGAATTTTAATCCTAATTTCACATTTATCTATGGTGCAATTTTGGGGATTTTATCTATTTTGTTTTTGATGAAGGTTAATCTTTAACTTTAAAAAATGAATGAATTAATAGCAGTAATAGATGATGAGCCTGATATTTTAAAACTTGTATCCTTACACCTTACTAAAGCTAATTTTAAAGTTAAAGAATTCTTAAATGCAGAAAGCTTCTTTAAATTCTTATCTTCTAAAATACCTGATCTTATAATCTTAGACCTTATGCTTCCAGATGCTGATGGAATTGAGGTCTGCAAGTATTTGAAATCAAACCAAGATTTTAGTTCTATTCCTATTATTATGCTTACTGCCAGAGCTGATGAAGCAGATAAAGTTTTGGGGTTAGAGTTGGGAGCAGATGATTATGTAACAAAGCCTTTTTCTCCAAGAGAATTAGTTGCAAGAGTAAAAGCAGTTTTAAGAAGAAAAACACAAAACTCTGGCAAAAAGATTAAAATAGGTGAAATTCTTTTGATAGATCTTAATAAATTTGAGGTTTTTGTAGAGAATAAAAAAATAGATTTAACTCCAACTGAATTCAGAATTTTAAAGATTTTGGCTTCTAAAAAAGGATGGGTATTTACAAGAGACCAGATTCTAAACAATTTATGGGGACAGGAAAAGGCAGTTTTAGACAGAACCATAGATGTCCATATTAAAAATTTAAGAGAAAAATTGGGCAAAGCTTCAAAATTTATTAAAAATGTAAGAGGCATAGGTTACAAGATAGAAGAATGAAACACTCTCTATTTTTTAAGGTTTTCTTAAGTTTCTGTTTGATTATCTTATCATTTTCAATTTTGGTATTTTTCTTTTCTTTTAAAACAATAAAAAACCATTACATAAATACCTTATCTTTAGACCTTAAAAATTTAGCCTACACACTTAAACTTAAAGTATTACCTCTTATAGAAGAAAAAGATTTCAAAAGATTAGATTCTTTAGTAAAGGAAATAGGGAAAAAAATAAAAACAAGGATTACAATAATTGCTCCCTCAGGAAAAGTTTTGGCAGATTCAGAAAAAAATCCTGAGTTTATGGAAAACCACAATAATAGACCAGAAGTCAAACAAGCTAAAATAAAAGGTTTTGGTAAATCTTTACGTTTTAGCACCACAGTAAAAGAAGAGATGCTATATGTAGCAATACCTGTTAAATCGAAAGAAAAGTTTTTAGGTATTTTGAGGGTGAGTCTGTTTTTAAAAGACATAAATAGATTACTCAATAACTTAAAAAACAGAATCTTTGGGATAGTAATTTTTATGACTTTTCTTTCTCTATTAGGAGCTTTCTTTTTTTCAAAAAATTTATCTTATCCTTTAAAAGAGTTAGTTTCAGCATCTAAAAAATTGGCTGATGGCGATTTTTCTGCAAGAGTAAGTTTTAAAAGAAAGGGTGAAATAGGAGAACTGGCAGAAAGCTTCAACAAAATGTCTGAGGAACTAAAACGTCTATTTGATAACTTAACCTTAAAGCAAGAAGAATTAAATAGTATTATTTCTTCTCTTGAAGAAGGACTTTTAGTTTTGGATAAAAAAGGCAAGATTATTCTTTTTAATGAAAGTTTTAAAAAAATTGCTCAGATAAATCCAGAGGGAAAATTTTGGTGGGAAGTTTTAAGAAACCCTGAAGTGGACAAATTAATTGAAAAAGCAAAAAAAGAAGAAAGAGTTTCTTCAAAAGAGTTGGAGTTGAATGGAAAAGTGTTTTTGTGCAGTCTTGTTTTTATACCCTCTAAAGAAGAACTGATAATTGTTTTGCATGATATTACTGAATTTAAAAAACTGGAGAAAATAAAGAAAGATTTTGTAGTAAATGTCTCTCATGAATTAAGAACTCCTTTAACAGCCATAAAAGGATATGTTGAAACTTTAGAGGAGGAGATAAAAGGCAACTCAAAACACTATTTAGATATTATCAAAAAACATACAGAACGCCTCATAAATATTGTCAGTGATTTGCTTTTACTTTCAGAATTGGAAGAGAAGGGATTAACTCAGATAAAAGAGGATGTGAATTTAGAAGAGATAGCAAAAAATGTATGCAAAATATTTGAGCAGAAAGCAAAAGAGAAAAATTTAGAATTAAATTTGATATGCGAAAATAAACCTGTTATTAAAGGTGATCCTTTTAAATTGGAGCAGATGTTCATAAATTTGATAGATAATGCTATTAAATATACAGAAGAAGGAGAAGTCAGTGTTTTTTTAAGACAGACTGATAAAGAAGTAATTATTAAGGTGAAAGATACAGGTATCGGAATACCGAAAGAACATCTTGATAGAATTTTTGAAAGATTTTATGTGGTAGATAAATCCCGTTCTAAAAAACTTGGTGGCACAGGTTTAGGACTTTCCATTGTCAAACACATCGTGCTTTTACATAATGGAAAAATAGATGTAGAAAGCACACCTGGTAAAGGAACAGAATTTACAATCACTTTCCCTGCCTGTTTTTCTTAACCAAAAATTAACATTTTCTTTATACTCTTTTAACACCTGCTCTGTATAAATCTAAAAGAAAGATGGAAAAGTTATATCAGGATTATTTGCCTCTGGTTAAATCGGTTGCTTCCAGATATAAAAAAGAAGGTGTTTCTTTTGAAGATTTGGTTCAGGAAGGTTTTTTAGGACTTCTTGAGGCAAAAAAGAGATTTGACCCATCAAAGAAAATAAAATTTTCAACTTATGCATTTTACTGGATAAAGAAGAAAATTTTAGAGGCTGTTGGAAAGGAAAAAATTCAATCCCTGAATTCTGTAGAATTAAATGAAGAAATTTTAAAAAATTCCCTTGGAAAAAAAACTTGTAAACACAAAAACTTAGATATATTTTCTTTTAATAAAAACCTCTCACCTCTTGAGCAAAAAGTCTTTAAACTCTATTTTCAGCAAGCAAAAACTTTATCTCAAATAGCTAAGGAACTGGGGATTCGCAGAGAAAGAGTAAGACAAATCAAACAATTACTTTTAAGAAAAATAAAAATTAACCAAAAATTAACAGAAAATTTATATGCAGTTAATAGATTAAGTGTATAAAAACAAAAAGCAAAAGGAGGCAAAATGAGTAATACACAGAAAGGAACAAAAATTATCTCAGATTGGCAAAGAGATTTTTCGTCAGTTTCTTACGTTCACAACTTGCTACTTTGCAGAATGTATTAGCTGAGATTGAAAATTCAGAAAAGCTTGAAGACGGTTATGTAGAAGAATCCTTAAAGCGAATAGAAAAAGAACTGCATCGATTTAGGAAATTATATAGAAATATATGGTTACAGAAATAATTAAAAGGAGGTGAAGGGTGGTGCCAAAAGAAATTACTTGTTTGGTTTTTGCGTGGTTTTTACTTATATCAAATTTAGCTTACAGTGGTGAGATTGATATTCTGGTAGAAAAGCTTGTAGAGAAAGGAATTCTTTCTCCTGGTGAGGCACGGGCTATTTTAATAGAGACAAAAGAGGAAGTAAGAAAAGATTTGGCTAAAGGAGAACTGGAAACTCTGCCCAAATGGATTCAGAATACCAAAATTAAAGGTGATTTAAGATTGCGCTATCAATGGGAAGATAAACACGATGCTCCTGACAGACACAGAGGTCGTTACAGATTCAGGTTAGGATTAGAGACAAAAGTAACAAGAACAATAAAAGTAGCAGCAGGACTTGCTACAGGTGGTGATGATGCACGTTCAACTAACCAAACTTTTGGTGATGGGTTTTCAACACCTGATATCAGATTAGATTACGCTTATGCAGAATGGATAGCAACTTCTTGGCTAATATTAAAAGCAGGTAAGATAAAAAGTATCAAGAAGTTAATATTTAGACCATCTGATCTTTTGTGGGACTCAGATATAAATCCTGAGGGTATCTCATTTTTGTTAAGCAAGAAGATGGATAACTGCGATTTATTTATGAATACAGGTTTCTGGATTTTGGATGAAGAGAAAAAAGGGACTGCTGATCCATATATGTGGGTGATTCAACCTGGAATTAAATATAAATTTGGTAAAAACGTTCATTTAAAATTAGCACTTACTGGTTACATCTTTGATAACGTGAAGGGAGCTACTTTAACTAATGGAAAAGATAGCAGCGGAGAATACAATACATTAGAAGGAGGAGTTTTAAAATACAATTACAATTCTATTGCCCCCAGTATTGAGATAAGATTTAAGAAACCTTTTAGTGGTTTGATTCCTTATTTAGCTATATTTGGTGATTGTGTACACAATCCAGATTCTTCAAAGAATAATAACGGATATCTTTTAGGTATTAAATTTGGAGATAAAAAGGTAAAAAACCAGGGACAATGGCAGGCAAAATATATGTATAGATACTTAGAAAAAGATGCTTGGATTGATATATTCCCTGATTCAGATGCTTATAGTGGTCATACTGATGTAAAAGGGCATGAAGTTGTATTCACTTATGGATTAGGAAAGAATGTAACTTTGGGAATTGATTATTACTATATGGAAAGAATTAAAGGAACTGGCAGAAGGCATCTTTTACAGGTTGACTGGAAAATTAAATTTTAAGGAGGAGGTGTAAAGATGAAAAGAGTAATTTTAGCAATTGTAACGTTGGCTTTCTTTTTGGGTTTAATGGAAGCGTCTCTCCATGCAGAAAAGAAACTTGTTATTCAGGGGTCGACCACAGTTTTACCTATTGCTCAAAAATGTGCAGAAGTATTTATGAAAAAACATCCCCAAGCAAACATTTCAGTGCGTGGTGGAGGTTCAGGAGTAGGCATTGCTGCTTTAATTGATGGGATATGTGATATTGCTACCTCATCTCGTCCTATGAAAGATAAGGAGATTAAGAAAGCTTTAGAAAAAGGAGTTAATCCTGTTGCTCATGTTATAGCTATGGATGGGATTGCAGTAATTGTTCATCCTTCAAATCCAGTTAATGAACTTACACTCACTCAACTTAAAGATATCTATACTGGCAAAATATCTAACTGGGCTGAATTAGGGGGGAAAAACCAAAAAATAGTTGTTATATCGCGTGATGTTGCTTCAGGAACATTTGAATGTTTTAAAAAGTTAGTTTTAAAAAAAGAACGTGTGCGTCCAGATGCTCTGCTTCAGGCTTCAAATGCAGCAGTCCTCTCAGTTGTTAAGCGAACAGAAGGAGCTATTGGTTATGTGGGATTGGGGTATTTGAATTCAGAAGTTAAAGCTTTAAAGATTGAGGGGGTTTTTCCTTCAGAAGATACTGTATTAAAAGGCACCTATCCTATCTCAAGACCCTTATTTATGTATACCAACGGCAAACCAAAAGGATTAGCAAAAGATTTTATTGATTTTGTTTTAAGTAAAGAAGGACAAAAAATAGTTAAAGAGCAAGGGTTTATACCTCTAAAGTAAGTATGAGGAAAGTGAAAGAAAATTTAATTAAAGGATTTTTTTGTCTGTTTGCTTCTCTTTCCATTTTCTTTCTTTTAGGAATCGTTATAGTTTTATTCAAAGAAGGTTTGCCAATTTTTAAAGTTACTTCTCTTAAAAAATTTCTATTTGGTAAATTCTGGTATCCTACTTCTGAACCTCCTGAATTTGGGATATTACCTCTTATTTTAGGGTCTTTCTTAGTTACATTTGGAGCATTAGTTATTTCTGTTCCTTTAGGGGTAGCTTCTGCTATCTACATCTCAGAAATAGCTTCTCCCAAAATTAAGGAATTTATAAAACCCGTAATTGAACTTCTTGCAGGTATTCCTTCTGTAGTCTATGGATTTTTTGGAATGGTAGTTGTAGCACCTCAGGTAGCAAAAATCTTTAATTTAGCTGTAGGATTAAACGCTTTTACAGCTTCTTTGATTTTGGGTATTATGGCAATCCCTACTATTACAAGTATCTCTGAAGATGCAATTTCAGCAGTCCCCAAAAGATTTAAAGAAGCTTCTTACGCTTTGGGAGCAAATAAGTGGGAGACTATTATAAAAGTAACTCTTCCTGCTGCAGGAGGAGGAATAACTACAGCTATTATTCTGGGTATAGCAAGAGTTATTGGTGAGACAATGACAGTATTAATGGTTGCAGGAGGAGCTCCTGTTATTCCACATTCTTTTTTTGAGCCTGTCAGAACCATGACAGCTACTATTGCTGCTGAGATGGGAGAGACAGTTGTAGGAAGTGCGCATTTCTGTGCCCTTTTTGCTATTGCTATAGTTCTTTTTTTAATTACTTTAAGTTTTAATATCCTTGCTGATGTTTTATCTCAAAGATTTAGAAAAAGATTGGGATGAATTTAAGAAAGATTAAAGAATTTATTGGCTTTACGATTTTAAGATTAGCTACTTTTACTATTCTTTTTTCTCTTTTTGCCATTCTTTACTTTATAAGCATCAGGGGAATAAAAGTAATAAACTGGCAGTTTTTAACAAAAATGCCTTCTCAAGGAATGACTTCTGGAGGAATTTTTCCTGCAATTTTGGGAACATTTTATTTAACTCTCTGTGCGGTTTGCTTTTCTTTACCTTTAGGAGTTGCAGCAGCTATATATTTAGCTGAATATGCAAAAGAAGGAAAGTTGGTAAGAATAATTCGTATTGGAATAAATAATCTTGCCGGAGTTCCTTCTATAGTATTTGGGCTTTTTGGATTAGCAGTCTTTGTTAAATACCTTGGTTTTGGTGTATCAATTTTATCTGGAGGACTTACCTTGGGAATATTGATTTTGCCTGTGATTATTCGTGCTTCTGAAGAGGCAATATTGGCTGTTCCAAAGTCTTTAAGAGAAGCCTCATTAGCTTTAGGAGCAACTAAATGGCAGACAATTTACAGAGTCGTTTTACCAAATGCTCTTCCAGGAATTTTGACTGGTGCAATATTAGGAATTGGAAGAGCTGCAGGTGAGACTGCTCCTATACTTTTTACAGCAGTTACATTCTATTCAGCAAAGCTTCCTACTTCAATCTTTAGTGAAGTTCAGGCGCTTTCATATCACATTTATGCTTTAATGACTGAAGGCACACACCCTGAGCTTCAGATCCCTATTGCTTATGGAACAGCTTTAGTCTTACTCTTTTTAGTTTTAGGTATAGATTTGGTTGCCATTATAATACGTAAAAGAGCAAGGAAAAGGAAATGGTAGAGAAAACCACCAGTAAAAAAATTAAAATTTCTATTCGTAATTTAAATATCTGGTATCAAGATACACATGTAATAAAGAATGTAAATCTTGATATTGAGAAGAATAAAGTTACAGCAATTATTGGTCCTTCAGGTTGTGGTAAATCCACACTTATAAAATCAATAAATAGAATGCTGGATATAATACCTGAGGCAAAAGTAAAGGGTACAATTTTATTAGATGGTCAAAATATTTATGATATTGATGAGACAATTTTAAGAAAAAGAATAGGGATGGTGTTTCAAATTCCCAATCCTTTTCCTAAATCTATATTTGAGAATGTTGCTTATGGATTAAAGATTCATAAGATGTTTAAGGATAAACAAGATCTTTATTTTAAAGTTGAAAAGGCATTGAAACAAGCTGCTTTATGGGGTGAGGTTAAAGATAATCTTGATAAATTTGCTTTAGATTTATCTGGAGGCCAACAGCAGAGATTATGTATTGCTCGGTGTATTGCTCTTGAACCAGAAGTTATATTATTTGATGAACCATGCTCTGCTTTGGATCCTGTTGCTACAGCAAAGATTGAGGAATTGATTGAAGATTTAAAGAAGAATTACACAATAGTAATCGTTACTCACAATATGCAGCAGGCAGCCAGAATCTCAGATTACACTGCTTTTTTATACTTGGGAAGTTTGGTTGAATTTGGTCCTACACAAAAAATATTTACTACTCCTCAAAATAAATTGACTGAGAGGTATTTAACAGGTAGATTTGGATAAAAAGGAGAGGTTATGTTAGAAGAAAAATTAAACGAATTAAAGAAAAAATTAATTGAGGAAGCAAACTTAGCTCAAGATATGGTTAAAAAATCAATTGAGGGGCTTATTAAAAAAAGAAAAGAAATTTTAGAAAAGGTAACTAAAGAATATGAACCTAAAATGAATGAGTTAGAAATAGAATTAGATGAATTATGCACAAATTTAATTGCTCTTTATCAGCCAGAAGCAGGAGATTTAAGGACCATTCTTATGATTTTAAAGATGAATAATGATTTAGAAAGGATTGGAGATTTAGCAGTAAATATATCTGAAAGTGCTTTATATTTAATAGAAAAACCACCCGTTAAACCTTTAATTGATATTCCTAGAATGGCAGAAGAATCTATAGATATGTTAAAAAATGCAATTAACTCTTTTATAAATAAAGATGCAAATTTAGCAAAATCTGTATGTGAGAAAGATAGTGTTGTTGACAATTTAAGAGACCAGATTTTAAGAGAATTGATCACTTACATGAGTTCTGATCCTTCCACCATTGAGCGCTCAATCCATTTAATAAGAATCTCCCGCTGTTTAGAACGCATAGCTGATTTATCTACAAATATCTGTGAAGATGTAATATTTATGGTAGAAGGAAAAATTATAAAGCACCATAAAGAATAAAGGATAAAAAAAGACTTTTGAATTTTGGTTTTGCTTTGTTTGTTATATAATAAGTTATGAAGTCGGTATTGATGAAGGAGCAGATGATAGCATTGAACATACATATCTAACTTTTGTGCTTGATACTCTATTCAAATTCAGTCTAAAGGTTAAAGTTTAAATATGCTTAGATTAGTTAAGCATTAGTTGAAGATAGTTTTTATGAGTGAAACAAACAGAAAAATAAAAGTGGAGGTGAATCTAACTAATACAAAATTACTGCAAACAAAAAAGGGAAGTGTATTCTTTGAAGCAAAAGAAGGAAAGATTAAGATAATTCATGACGATTTTTTAATGACAAACTTGATTAAAGAAAATTCAATCGATTTAATAGTAACTTCTCCTCCATATAATGTGGATATTCATTATAATTCATTTCAAGATGATATTCCTTATGAGAGATACCTTGAATTTACAGAAAAATGGTTAAAAAAGGCATTTACTTTAACAAAACCAGATGGAAGGATGTGTCTAAATATACCTTTAGATAAAAGCAGAGGTAGAAAAGGAGCAGGGTTTCAGACAGTTTATGCTGATATAGTAAATATTGCTAAAAAAGTAGGTTGGAAGTATTTTTCAACAATAATATGGAATGAAGGGAATATATCCAGAAGAACTGCTTGGGGATCTTGGTTAAGTGCCAGAGCTCCTTATGTTATTGCTCCTGTGGAAGTAATTATAATTTTTTATAAAGAAAGATGGCAAAGGATAAAAAATGGGGAATCAGATATAAAAAGAGAGGAGTTTGTGGAATGGACTAATGGATTATGGACATTTCCAGGAGAAAGTAAGAAAAAAGTCGGACATCCTGCACCTTTCCCCGTCGAATTACCCAAAAGATGTATTAAACTCTTCAGTTTTGTAGGTGATACTGTATTAGATCCATTCTTAGGAAGTGGAAGTACTTTAATTGCATGTGCTTTATTAGACAGAAAGGGGATTGGAGTGGAGATAGATAAAAATTATTGCAAATTAGCTAAAAATAGATTGATAAAGGAATGTAAGATAAACCAGAAAAAGTTATGGGAATAATCAAAATAAGAAAAGGATTTAAATGTAAAAAAGAAATATTAGAAAAATTAAAAGAGTGTTACAATAGTATAGTAAGAAATAAATTCAGAGGGAGTTTCTTAGATGCGCTAAAAAATTTTGATTCTTTAGCTGAAAAGGAACTTCGTAAAATACTTATAAATTATTATTCGAACCAGCGTAGTCAGGATCAAGCATGGAAAACATGTAAAGGTTCACTATACGAATATGCAGTTTTTAAATATATACAAAATGTTGTAGAAAAAGATAAAAAATTGAAAAACAAGATTATAGCTATAATGGGAGAAGAGGCTTTAAATGCATATAAAGATCAGATAGTTATTAAAAACTGGTGCGATATTTTCCCTGATGTAGACATTCTTGTAATCGAAAAACAGACCAATTCAGTAATAGCTATTTTATCATGTAAACCCAGCTTAAGAGAAAGATTGACAGAGACAGCTTTTTGGAAAAGAGAACTTGAAAAGAAAAGGAGTACGAAAAAAATAAAGTTAGTTTTTATAACTACAGACAAGGATAATGAATTAAGGACAGAAACAAATCGTTATGTCCTCTTACATGTGGTTGACCATACTTTTATAACAGATCCAAAGAAATATAATGAATTGATAGAAGCATATAAAAAGAAATATGGTGATCGAGATGATTTCTATAAACTTCTTATAAAAATTGAATTTATAGATAAAATAAAGGGCTTTATAGAGCTTCTTTTAAATAGGCAAAATAATTGAATATAATGCGACTGCTTTAGCCTGTGTTTTATTAACACTTACTTTTCTCACAAGATAGTTTAGAATAAAAAGTAAATCTTATTACTCTGAGAATATTTCTTTAAATATCTTTTTCTTCCATTTTTTGTATGTCTTTTCCCACAGTTGCATCCATACTCCATGGACAGAGATTTGTTTGGTAACTTCATTGTTAGTTTCATTTACTTCACCTATTTGGTTTTCAGGGTCTACTATTACTTTAAAGATCAGAGGTCCTGGTGTTCGTGGAGTATAAGAGAATGAGAAAGAAGATGAAGAGTTAGCTTTAAGTCTTGGTAAAATTTTGGTATGAATAGGAGTATTGTTTGCTTTGACCAGAACTTTAACATTGTTTAAATCTATTTTCCCTGTGTTATGTACAGTTATAAATAAATTAACAGGTTCTTTCACATTTACTTTCAGAGAAGGCTTTAAGATAAAATCTTGAGGATAAATGCTTAAATCTGCTCCTTTTTCTTGGAAATAGTAAGGAGGATACTCTCCTCCTTTTACATAAAAATAACTCTCTTTTACTATTTCTCTTACTATCTTACCAAAATATACTTGAGCAGTAGCACGAATCTTAAATTTCCCTGGATATACTGCTTTATAAGGAAAAGTAACTTGGAACTCTCCTTTATTTACAACAGATGGCCAAACTTTTACATAACTTGCATATCCAAATTTAGGATCTCTTTCTTTTTCAACATTGATGATCTCTATTTTTACCACAATATTTCTTAAACTCCTTCCAGAGATGTTTTTAAATTGCGCACCTATACTTTTAGTTTCTCCTACTTTTATAGGAGTATCAGTTCCCCAGAAACCTGTAATCATAAGAGGGACTCTTTTCTGCATTTCTTTCTCTTTCTCTTTTTCTTTCTGCTTTCTTTTATATGCTTGTTGGACTGCTTTTTCAAAATTTCCATAAGTATAAGTTACTTCATTGTTATCTTCATTTACTTCTCTTACTCTATTATAGGGATCAACACTGATCACCATTTTAAAAGGAGGTTTTTGTGAGTAATTTATAGAAAAATCACGATACTTTTTTGCAGGTATTATTCTTGCAAAACTTGCCAAAACTTTAGATTTTACTTCATTTTCTTCTATATAAAAAACTTTAAATTTAACCAAAGCAGTTGCAGATTTGGTACCTCTATTAAACACTCTAACTTTACAACTCTTTCTATCAAGCTTGACATCTTCTTTTCTTAATACAAAATCGACTCCTTTAACAGGTAGAAATTCTGGAACAGATATTTTTTTGAAGATAACATTGTCTTTTTCATTTAGATCTTTGTATCCTTTTGTTTTAAGAATAGCTTTTATTATGTGAATTCCACTCTCAGCTTTCCATACAATTAAGTCATTTTCTGGTTTACCATCACCAATTATTATCTTTTCTCCTGCAGGAATCTCTGTAGAGATATGTTTTATTAATGCAGAATCTACATAAACAAAAATATCTACAGGAGCTTTTGCCCTTCCTTTATTACTAACATTGATAAGAAATTTAACTTCATCTTTAGCTTGAAAAGATTCAGGATTAAATTCTAATGAATCTATAGATAAATCATACTCAGGTAAACCAACCTCAACAGTAAAATAAATACTATTGTTTGATTCACTAAGTTCAGATATTGAATTCTGAGGGTCTACTGTAACTTTAAATGTATATTTGCGAGCTTTATCGAAAGTATATTGAATACTCGCTATTCTATAAGAGTTTCTTTTAATATAAGGAATGAAAACAGAAGTTATAGGTTTACCATCCTTTTCAAATAAAACATGCACATTTTTTGCAGGTCTATTTCCAAAGTTATAAACTTTCACCCATATTCTGGTTGGAACTCCTATTTGAGGAGCACCTCCTTTTTCAGATTCTACTCCAAAACCAGGTTCTGCCAATTTTCCAGAGATTTCTTCAGTTTGTAATAAAAGGTCAGGTTCTGGTGCTATATATACAGACTCATAAGCAGAATTGTTATTTTCCTTAAGTTCATCGATCTTATTTTCAGGGTCGACTATAGCAACAAATTTGTGTTTACCTGTTCTTTTTATATTGTATGCAGTTTCAATAGCTATAGATTCCTCTTTTTTTAATTCTTTTATTATCTGCTTAAAGATAATTTTCCCTCCACATTTAATAACAAAAGGAATTTCTGAAGCATCTATTGCTCCTTTATTTTCAATCACAGCTTTAATATTTATTGATTCATCTAATTTAGGTTTTGAAGGGGTAATATCTATAGATTTTACAGTTAAATCAGGACGATTAGGGCCTACTCCTATAGGATAAGGAAGTCCTTCAGGTATCTCAATACTCACCTCTTTTATTCCTATCCCCCACTTACGCAGTTTTGGAATATTTTCACCTAAAAAATAATTTTTATGTTTATAAAAATTTATGTAAGCACCTGCTTCTCCTGCGACTGCTCCTGCTGCAACTACAAGAGAATCAAGTGAAACATAAACTCTATAAGTTTTTCCTGCTTCCACAGGTACATTTTTAAATTCATACGTTATTTCTTTTGAAATTACTTCATCTGCATCTAAAGCATCTATAGTGTAATCTACAACATCTAATATAGTTCCTATACCTACTACTCCTGTTGCTTCTTCTATAGCTTCACTTGCAACTGTTTGGGTGACTTCTTCAGCCCAATCTACCCATTCTTTTTTATTCGTCTTAGCCCAGATAACTTTTTCTACTATTGGTGAGTTTAAAGGACCTGTAGCTCCTTCATGGATTCCTACACTTATCTTTGCTTTATAAAAATTCTCACCAGCAGAAAAAGAACTAGTGTTAATTACTCCAAAAAGAGAGACTTTAAATCTAATATTTACTTTGAATTTTGTTCCAGGTTTTATATTAACGAAACCAAAAGTTTTATAATGATATGTTCTTAAAGAAGCACGAGCTCTACCTACCCAGGCAGTTGCTGAGCACCAGGATTTTATTCCTGGACTTCTTTGTTTCCATGCAAATTTAGCTGTAGCTTGAGCCCAAGATGGATCCTTTTTCTTTGATTCTTTATCTATGTAAACTCCTCCTCCATAAATTTCTGCTTTTTGAATAGGTTCTTTAGCATATATAAAAGGGATGAAGATGATTATTAAGAATAAAATTACAGCTTTTTTCTTCATTTTTGAATATTATTTTAACATAATTTTTTGTATAATTAAAATTGCCATGATGGAGAGAGAAGTGCATATTACTGCACGAGATTTGCTTAATTTTTTGCAATTTAAAGATGGTGATTTTGGAGAAATAGCTATCGTTAGTGGACAACCTCAAAGAGCTAAGATGATTTTAGAAAAATTAGAAAGACCTAAAAAAAATTTTACTTTTCTGACTTACACTTTTTGGACAGGTTTTTATAAAGAAAAAAGAGTTACAGTGGGAAACGCAGGATTTTATGCTCCAGATTCAGCGTTCTTAACTGAGATGCTATGTGAAGGAGGAGTAGAGGTTCTTATTAGAGTAGGATCTTGTGGAGCTTTAAAAAGAGAGATAAAAATAGGTGATTTTATAATTGTAGATAAAGTATTAAGAGGAGATGGAGTAACTAAATATTATGTAGATGAAGATTTTTCTCCTATCTTAGATAAAGAGTTAATGCAGAATCTAAAATTAATCTTTGAAAGAGTAGGAAATGTGTATGTAGGTGGTGTATGGACTACAGATGCTTTACTTAGAGAGAAAAAAGAGATTGTAAATTTTTATATAGAAAAAGGAGCTATTAGTGTAGATATGGTAAGTAGCCCTTTTGTTGTAGTTTCTAATCTTTATAAAAAGAGAGTAGGAGTGGTTTTAATCGTTTCTGATAATCTTATTACTGGTGAGTTTGGTTTTAGAGATAATAGATTTTTTGAAGCTCAAAAAAAAGCAGCTGAAAACATTTTGAGAATAGTAGAACTCATATAAATAAAGATGCAAATGGATAAAATAAAAAAAGAGATAATCTATTGGGCAAAGCTCTTAAATCAAAAAAATTTAGTAAGTGCAAGGAGTGGAAATATTTCTTATAAACTTTCTGAAGACAAAATTCTAATCACTTCTCATGATTGTTATTTAGGAGATTTGAAAGAAGAAGATATTCTTTTAATCAGCAAGGAGGGAGAGATTTTAGAAGGAGAAAAAGAGATTACCAGTGAAAAAAAATTACATTTAGATATCTATAAAGAGATTGAAGATGCAAAGGTAATCTTACACGCACACCCTCCTTATACAGTAGCTTTCTTTCACTATTTTGACAAGTTAGATATATTTTCATTTGAAGCAAGATTCTATTTGGGAAATGTTA